>ERZ808046.303-NODE-303-length-54826-cov-7.316335_pt1 | contig 54826 bp, 45 predicted proteins | sample MGYA00380196_ERZ808046 | MGnify/ENA primary metagenome ERZ808046 (study PRJEB31490, sample SAMN06133421) | mouse gut metagenome | isolation source: Z6_2 | host: mice | place: China: Chengdu | collected 2015-05 ... | reverse complement strand
ATCCTCCCAGAAGCATCGCCGGCAGCACGCAGGCTGCCACTGCATAGTTCCACTTTCTCATCACTTACACTCCTCTTTTTTATTTATTCCCGCGGGCAACGAGCCAAGTGGCTGCTTGCAGACATTTGGCGACTGCCGCGAGCATCAAATCCCCCGCTGCTCTGCAGCGCTGCAAGTTTGATACCCTGATGCTTGCAGCAGGGTCTTTGATTCCCGCGGACAGCGAGCCAGGTGACTGCTTGCAGACACCTGACGGCTGCCGTGAGCATCAAATCCCCGCTGCTCTGCAAGTATGATACTTTGCTGCCTGCAACGGAGGATTTGTTTTTCCCTTTCTAAAAAATCAAAGTCTGTTTTCACCTGGGGCATATTTCTTAATCAGTACCTTTTCACCGGGAAGTATCTGGAATAATTCCTCCATCACTCTGACGCCAAACTCCTGAATCTGATCTTCTTCGGACATCCGTGCCGGATAATCCTCCAGAATTGTAACATACAAATTCCAGATGATCCCTTCCTCAGAAAACTTCACCCGCCCGTTCTTCTCCCGGTTCGGGTACAGCTGCAAAAAAATATTACTGGGTCTGTGGCCGTAAATATAAATATGGTCATATTCCGGCGGATCGGCATCTGGTGTAGAACGTCCAAACGGGCCGGTGCTCTTTTTCATTTTTCGCTTTTTGGGAATGCGGGAATCGTTGATCTCTCCGGCGATTTTACTGAGTGCTCTTTCAAAAATTTTGATGATTTCTTTTTCCGGTAAATCGCCTGTTTTCAGTCCGTATTCAAACGTACCGGGTTCAAACATAACCGCAGCCTCCCTGTTCTGATTTATCTATTGGGCTGTGACACCTTGTACTGCTGCTCACAGCCCAGACCCATTTTTGCAATGCGTTTATTTATCCGTAATCTCCGCATGGAATTCCTGCAGAGATTTCACCGGCAGCTTCCCGTCCCGCTTTGCCGAACGGATTCCTTCCACCGTCGCCTTTGCCATGGCCATGGTAGTCATATAAGGAATTTTATTTTTCACCGCAGCCTTGCGGATATAGCTGTCGTCCACGGCGCCCTTTTTGCCAATGGGCGTGTTGACAATGAGCTGAATCTTGCCGTTGGTCATCTTGTCCAGAATGTTGGGCCGGCCTTCGTTGATCTTCCACACCTTCAGAGCCGGAATCCCTGCCGCCTCGATCATATCACAGGATCTGCCGGTAGCCATGATGGAAAAGCCGCAGTCATAGAAACCTCTGGCAACCTCCACCAGCTCTGCCTTGTCCCGGTCGTTGACGGAAATCAGCACACAGCCCTCTGTGGGAATCTGATTCTTGGTCGCCTCTTCCGCTTTGTAAAAGGCGTCACCAAAGTCTGCCGACAGTCCCAGCACTTCTCCGGTGGAACGCATCTCCGGTCCAAGGATCGGGTCCACCTCCGGAAACATATTGAAGGGGAACACGGCCTCCTTCACGCCATAGTGGGCAAACTTCTTCTCTTTGAGCGCCGGTACCGGACTTTCATGCTTTGTAAATGGCATGGTGATGATATCTGTGGCGATCTGCACCATATTGATGCCGCACACCTTGGATACCAGCGGTACGGTCCGGGATGCTCTTGGATTGGCTTCAATCACAAAGACTTTGCCGTCCTCGATGGCATACTGCATATTCATAAGTCCCACCACATGCATCTCGCTGGCGATCTTTCTGGTATAGTCCTTAATGGTCTCCACCTGCTCTTCTGTCAGTCCCCTGGGCGGGATGATGCATGCCGAATCTCCGGAATGAATCCCGGCCAGCTCAATATGCTCCATAACCGACGGAACAAACACATGTTCTCCGTCGCTGATGGCATCCGCCTCGCATTCGGTGGCATGATGAAGGAACCGGTCAATCAGAATCGGGCGGTCCGGCGTCACGCCTACGGCCTGCTGCATGTAGAAAGTCAGAGCCTCGTCATCGTAGACCACTTCCATGCCCCGTCCGCCCAGCACATAGGAGGGACGAACCATGACCGGATAGCCGATCCGGTGCGCAGTCGCAAGGGCTTCGTCCACGTCCACCGCCATGCCCGCTTCCGGCATGGGGATCTGCAGACGCTCCATCATCTCCCGGAACAGATCCCGGTCCTCGGCCAGATCAATGGTCTCCGGCGTGGTGCCCAGGATATTGACGCCGTATTTCTTCAGGTCTGCTGCCAGATTCAAAGGCGTCTGCCCGCCGAACTGAGCGATCACGCCTACCGGTTTTTCTTTCTCATAAATCGCCAGCACATCCTCCAGAGTCAGCGGCTCAAAATACAGCTTATCCGAAGTATCATAGTCTGTGGAAACCGTCTCCGGGTTGCAGTTGACGATGATTGTGGAAAAACCCAGCTTCCTCAGAGCCTTTGCCGCATGGACGCAGCAGTAATCAAACTCGATCCCCTGTCCGATCCGGTTGGGTCCGCCGCCCAGGATCATGACCTTGGGCCGGTCCGTATCCACCGGACTCTCATCCTTCATATGATAGCTGGAATAGTAATACGCACTGTCTTTGGTGCCGCTCACATGGACGCCTTCCCAGGCTTCCACCACCCCGTTTGCCGTCCGTTCCTTCCGGATGTCCTCTTCGGAAACGCCCAGAATTTTACTCAAATATTGATCAGAAAAACCGTCCAGTTTTGCCTGTCTTAAATCTTCTGCGGACGGAAGTCTGCCTGTATATTTTTTAACAAGCGCCTCTTCCTCTTCCACCAGTTCTTTCATCTGCTGAATGAACCAGACTTTCACTTTGGTCAGGTTGTAGATCTCCTCCACGGAAGCACCTTTTCTCAAAGCCTCATACATGATGAAATGACGTTCGCTGCTGGGTGTCATCAGCATGGTGAGCAGTTCTTTTTTACTCTTCTTGTCGAGCTCTCCCACATGCCCCAGACCATAGCGGCTCTGTTCCAGAGAACGGATGGCTTTCTGAAATGCCTCTTTGTAGGTCTTGCCGATGCTCATAACCTCGCCTACGGCACGCATCTGGGTCCCCAGCTTGTCTTCCACACCTTTAAATTTCTCAAAAGCCCATCTGGCAAATTTGATAACCACATATTCCCCGTCCGGCACGTATTTGTCCAGAGTGCCGTATTTCCCGCAGGGAATCTCGTCCAGGGTCAGACCGCTGGCCAGTTTTGCGGAAATCAGTGCAATGGGAAAGCCTGTGGCCTTACTTGCCAGCGCCGAAGAGCGGGACGTTCTGGGATTGATCTCGATGACCACAATCCGCCCGGATACCGGGTCATGAGCAAACTGCACATTGGTCCCGCCGATGACCTGAATTGCATCTACAATCTTATACGCCTGTTCCTGCAGCTTTTTCTGCACCTCTTCGGAGATGGTCAGCATGGGGGCTGAACAGAAGGAATCACCGGTATGTACCCCTACCGGATCAATATTCTCGATAAAGCAGACGGTGATCATGTTGCCTTTGGCATCACGCACCACCTCCAGCTCCAGCTCTTCCCAGCCCAGGATGGACTCTTCCACCAGTACCTGGCCCACCAGACTGGCCTGAAGCCCTCTGGCACAGACGGTCTTTAATTCTTCCTTATTATATACGAGTCCGCCGCCGGCGCCGCCCATGGTATAGGCCGGCCGCAGCACCACCGGATATCCCAGTCCGTCTGCGATGGAGAGTGCCTCTTCCACAGAGTAGGCCACATCACTTCTGGCCATCTCCACCCCAAGGGCATTCATCGTGTTCTTAAACTCGATCCGGTCTTCGCCCCGTTCGATGGCATCCACCTGTACTCCGATCACTTTGACGCCGTACTTGTCCAGCACGCCCGCACTCTGAAGTTCCGAACATAAATTCAGGCCGGACTGCCCGCCCAGGTTCGGAAGCAGTGCATCCGGACGTTCCTTGGCAATGATCTGCTCCAGCCTTTCCACGTTCAATGGTTCGATGTATGTGATATCTGCCGTATCCGGATCGGTCATGATCGTTGCCGGATTGGAATTTACCAGTACGATTTCATATCCAAGGCTTTTCAGCGCCTTACATGCCTGTGTGCCGGAATAGTCGAATTCGCACGCCTGCCCGATGATAATAGGACCAGAACCGATGATCAGTACTTTGTGAATGTCTTCTCTCTTCATAAATGCACCCATTTATCCTTTCTTTGGCTTTGCTTTTTCATTTTCCATCTTAAATCTTGTCTATTCTAGCACAATTCGTCTGTGAGGACAAGCACCCGGCCTGATATTTTCATGCAAATCGCTCTCATGGGTTATTTTTCATGATTTCCAGTATTTTTTTCATTCTTGACGCTTTCTCTTTTACTGTCAGCCGGTTAATTTCCGTCTCCTGGCTGACCCGACACCTTACTTCTCTTAAATCTTCCAGTTCCAACAGATTCACAGCCAGACAGAAAAACTCCGGCACCCGCTAATATGCCAGAATTTTTCCAATTTAAGCTTCAGAACAATGACCAGCAACACTCCTCCTTCTCATCAGATACAGGCATCAGGAGACCACCACGATGCGTATTTCTTCCGCGTGAAAGACATCCTGTTCAAAATATCCTTTCATCTCCACTGTACTGCCTTTCTCCAGATCCGAAAATCCGGCATCGGTATCCTCATGAGACTCTCCGTTTCCCTGAATCGTTCGTTTATAAAAATGGGCATCTTCCTCATACACGACTTCGATCAGATCGGAATCCGGAATCTCTGCGCTGGAAGAAGGATGGCTGCTGATGACGGAACCCTCCTCATCCAGCATTACCTGCTCTTCTGCTATGAAAAACGTATCTTCCCCCATTTTCCACACCATACCCAGAAAATCCGCGTCGACGGCTGCCGCCACCTCCGGATCCAGAACGTGCCATCTGCCTTCCGGGCTGTCCAGTGACTCTTTTGGTGTTTCTACCTCTTCTTCTGCAGAATCCCCGGGTTCCTGTCCTGCCGCCTCTGCCGATGCCTGTGTATCTGAGCCTTCGGTCTCATCCCCGGCAGAACCCAGACCGCAGCCCGCGGCTGCCAGGCTGAGCATACACAACATGCAGAAAAGTACCGTTACTTTTTTTCTTTTGAGATTCATGATCTGTTCCTCCTTGAAATTTTGCAATTCCCCTTCCAGGCCCCGGGAGGATCTCTTGCTGCATCCGCTTCAGAAGACCCTTCGGGGCCTGTATAGTCCATTGCTGTTTTTTCACAGAAGGCCTGACACTGCCAAGCTTTCTGTACCGGAACCGGCAAGCCTGCTGACCCAAACAGCACCATGCCTGAAAATGGTTTTTCAGACTTGCCGCTTCCGCACGTTACGGGATTCAGCATATCATAGTAATCTCTAAGTTTTCTCTAAAATGGAAAATTCCATTTGTTTCACAACAAGCGGTCTGCTATATGCTTTTCCCAAAACTGGGTATTAATACCATTACCACAAGTAATGTTTTCATTTCATTGTCACTATTTTCTTTAAAAGTTCTGCTGCATTTTCATCATCTGGATTGTTTGTTCCGAGTTCACCGCGAAATGCTCTGGACAGAATAGATTTTTTCATGATGTCTATCTGGTTGATTACAGTTTCAGCAATATTTTTAGTCTGCTGTTCTTTTTCAAATACTCTTTCAAGAATATTAATAATTTCGTCCTGTTCATCAAGTAAAGGCACTTTTATTGTTATCTCATTTAGAATTTTTAAATTGATATTTTTTTGTGCTGTTGCAGGAGCATCTGCTTCTAATTTGCGTTGAATGGTACTCATCATATAGTAGATAAATTTAGAAGATGTTAATGCATTTGGCGTAAAACCAACAACACTATCAGGGAAGCAGCAATCATATGTTAAAATAGAAACATCACCAATGTTTGCTGCTATTGTTATACACAACGTACCCTTTGGAAATATCCTGCTCTGTCTCATTCCTTCTTCATTTAATGTTTGCGAGTGTTCAACTATATACATTCCTGAACGTGCTACATCACCAGTCTGAATAAACGGATACTTACCGCCAAACAATTTAGGATCATTTCTTGGACGATGCTTAGAACGGCCTCTTTCTAATAAACCTAACTCTCCAAATTTAATCTGTTTCCAGCCAGAAAAAGACATGTTATTTTTAATGCGCCACTGCTCTGTCAGTTCGCCGCTAAAAGCCTTGTACAAGACAGCCGATCTGCGCAGTTCAAAGCTGTCTAAGACAGCCTGTGCCTTTTCCCTGGCCTCATCCAGTTTGGCAAATAAGCTTTCAATACATTCAGCTATACGTTGCTGTTCATTAAAAGGAGGAATAGGAACAGGCTGAGATTTCAACCACTCTGTACTCATATTTAATTGTGCAGATCCCTTAGAATTCTTAATACAGCTGTCCTGAAATTCCTGTCTTAAAAAATAATAAAACAAAAATGATTTATTTACAAAAGAATGGTTGAAACGCAAGCACCCTACACGCTGATTTAAAGCTGCTGGTAACATTTCATTATTTAAAAAAGCAACCCTCCCTACATTACCTGTCAAAGAAATAAGAAGGTCTCCCGCCTCAAGCATATATTTTTTCATTTCAACTTCATTTTCAAATGGATAAAAGACAGGTTTATCATCTTCTATATAGCCATCCTGTACATTCGTTATTCTAATAATTCTTATGCCTTTATCTACATAGTTTTGGCTCTTAAATGCGTATCCATTTAAAATAACAGCAACATTTTTTATTCTTGTCCAGCACCAATTCTCCGGAACCGCATACGGCTGCTCCCCAACCGGAACAAGCGCCTGTTCCAGCCATTCCTCCGGCGTCAGCTTTTTCGCCGCCTTTTTTCCTCCCGCCATTTTACACCTCCGGTTTTTTCAGCGCTTTCAGCTCCTGCACCACGCTCATCAGCAGATCCACCGCCTCTTCAAGCTGTGCAATGGCTTCTTCGCCGCTTTCGACTGGATCGGGCAGGTCTTCGTAATCCACAATCGAGTCGTCACGAATCAGCCCAAGATCAAGACTGTTGCCTTTTTCTGCAATCTGTTCCCTGGTAAACACGCAGAAACGTTCGTCTTTTACCGCACGACGGTCTTTTGCCTCATACGCCGCTTCAAAATCTGCAAAATGCTCTGTTTTCAATGGATTGGTCTTGCCAAAAGAAGGCATATTAGTGCGCAGATCATAGAACCAGACTTCCCTGGTACCGCCTTTGTCAGCTTTTTCACGGGTAAAAAACAGTACATTGGTCTTGACTCCCTGCGCATAGAAGATTCCTGTGGGCAGTCGCAGAACGGTATGCAGATTGCATTTGTCCATCAGGTCAACCCGAATCTTCTCTCCCTCTCCGTCCGCAAAAAGGACATTATCCGGCAGCACTACGGCGGCACGGGCTTTTCCATCCGCCCTTAGGCTGCGGTAAATATGCTGCAGAAAATTCAGCTGCTTATTGCTTGTGGGGAATGTAAAGTCATCACGGGTCGCACGCTCTCCGCCTTTCTTGGTGCCAAAGGGCGGATTGGTAAGAACCACATCATAGTTTTTCATCCCTTTACCGATATTCGAAAGCGTATCTCCCAGTATGATCTCTCCTTCTATATTGTGCAGCATGGCGTTCATCAAAGCCAGTCGATGCGTGTCATGAACCAGCTCAGTACCTGTAAAAGCCTCTTCCCGTTCAAATTTCTCAGTTTCCACATCCACGTCAAAAAAATCATCCGTCTGATCAGCAACATACTGATGCGCAGCGATCATAAAGCCAAACGTTCCGCAGGCAGGATCATTACAGCGTTCGCCAACCTGCGGTTTTACCAGCCGGGTCATCACATCAATCAGAACCCGGGGGGTAAAATACTGTCCGGCGCCGGATTTTTTCTCATTCGCATTCTTTTCCAGCAATCCTTCATACAGATTTCCCAGACCTTCTTCACGGGCAGAAAACCAGTCCAGGCCATCAATGGTCGCAATGATTTTTTCCAGATTTTTGGGTTCGTCAATATTCGTGGCTGCACCCTGATAGATCTCACGTATACGTCCGGTACCGTTCTCTCCCAGATGGTTTAACAGGCCTTTATAAAATTTTTTCAGTTCAATCCCGCTTTTGGCAGTCAGCTCATCCCAACGATAAATCTCAGGAATCTGGTTTTCTGCGCCTGTCTCCTTTGCCATTTTCAGAAACAAAATATAAGTCAGTTCTGTCACATACTGATGATAAGTAATTCCATCATCCCGAAGCACATTGCAGAGATTCCAGAGCCTGGATACGATTTCCTGTGTAGTCATCAGCGGTTCACTCCTTTTCTCTGTTGATCGATTTTGATCTGCCGTTCAATTTCCACCATACAGGCCGCGACAGCTTCTTGTTGGTATTCTTCTTCGATTCCTCTTGCTGCATTACAATAATCAGAAATCGCCTTTACCATATCTGTGATTTTTTTCTGCTGTTCCCAATGTTTTGATACCTGACCCGGCTGCAGATAACCAGGATTCCGATTGTTCTGGTTAAATATATAATATGGATATTGATGATACATCACGCCGTCTCCCCTCCATCTTCATACAAATACTCATTCAGTTCCCGAATGACCGTTTCCAGCTGATTCCCAAATACTTTGTTTATCTTCGTAAAGCCGCCCTGCGCCCTGAATCTTCCGTCCTCATTAAACACAGACACATTCAGCACGGATTCTTCCAGCAGATATTTTTCCATGCGGGCGATCCAGTTCAGTTCCTGTCTGGAGAAATTATGTCCTTTTTTCAACTTGTCCACTGCCCGTCTGATCCGGGCCTCATGAGAAATCAGCGCGGAACCGATCCCATAGCGGCGGATCAGACTGATAATGTCAGCCGTTATTTCTTCATTGGTCATCTGTGCAACCGCCGTATTCAGCTGCTGCACGGTAAATCCTTCTCTGTCCAGCGCCAGCCGAAGAGATTTCAGACCGTCGCGCGTCAACTCTTTCGGTCTGGTACAGACGATATTCAGTGCTGCAATCTCATTCAGATTCGTTTTGATGTAGGTTGAAAATGCATCCAGATAATCTTCCGGTCTGCTGCCCTGTCCATAGCCTCTTTCATGTTCCAGAAGTTCATCCTCTTTATCAGAAATTACAACCGGGCGGCCCCCGCCCGCTCTGGTCTGCTGCAGCATCCGGAACATGTCGGCATAGGCCAGCAGACGTTTTTTGGCATCCTCCGGTTTACGACGCCGGATATCGATTGCAAACTGGGTCGGATCCTGTCCACCTGTCATGCTGATAAAATGCTCCATCGTTCTTTTGTCCATACTGCGCTTTTTTCGCTGCAGCCTGGCAATAATCTGATTGATCTGATGCTGCACCTTTTTTTCGTCTTCCAGTATTTCCAGTCCTTCCAGCAGCTGTGTAAATGTCACGGCAGGATTTACCACTACCGGTTTCATCGTGTTGACATCTTCCAGCGAAACATAGACACCGACCGGATCATAAATCTCAAAATGTGTCTTATGTATATCCGGACAGAGTCTGGTCGCCCGGCCCATCATCTGTTCAAATAAGATCCGGGATTTTACACGGCGCATAAAGACCAGTGTCGTAATCTCCGGTACGTCAATTCCCGTGGTCAGCAGATCGACCGTAACCGCGATACTTGGAAAGCGTTCGTTTTTAAAACGTTTGATGACCTCCTGCACCTTTTTCGGATTGCCGCCTCCCACCGAACCGGTGATCTTCATAATCGCGTCATTATCCACCCCGGTCTCTGCATAAATCTCCTTTAAAATTTTCACAATCAGATCCGCATGCTGATCATCCACCGCATAGATCAGTGTTTTGCCCTGCTCTTCCGGAATCTCCGGATCAATATCACGGGCAATTTCCGCAAACACGGTCCGGTTAAAAGGTTCTGTAATGACCTGCCGGTTGAATTTCTCTATATCAAAATCAAGCTCATCCTTCAAAAGCTCTGAATTTGTAATCTCACCGGTCACGGGATCATAGGTCGTAATGGTATCCCCCTTTTTATAATGAATCCCTTCTTTTCCAAGTCTGGTCGTCAGTTTATGAGGCGCGTCATGGTCCACCAGATACCCTTCGATCACTGCTTCCCGATAGGTATATTGATACACAGGCGGCCCAAAGATCTGTGTCGTCTGTAATGCCGGTGTAGCGGTCAGCGCGATTTTTACCGCATCAAAATATTCGATCACCGAGCGGTATCTGCTCTGATAATCCGTCTGATCGCGATAAAGAAGCTCGTCCTCGCTCATTTCTCTGTCCAGAATATACCCTCTATGCGCTTCATCGATAATGACCAGATCAAAATCGCTGACAGAAGGCATGGAATCTTCGTTATTATAGAGTATACGTTTTACCATACTCTGCACCGTTGCAACCTAAATACGTGTTTCCTGGTCAATCTCTCTGTCTTCCAGACCTTTGATATTGTAAATATCATCAAGGGTCATCAGCTCTTCCAGCCTGACCTCCCGGAATACATCATAAGCCTGCTCGCCCAGTGTAGTCCTGTCCACCAGAAACAGGATTCTGCGGAAACGTCCTGTCTTCAGAAAACGATAAATCATACCCAGTATCGTACGAGTTTTCCCTGTTCCGGTTGCCATGGCAAGCAAAACGTTCTGCTGTCCGTTCCGGATGGCATCCTCCGCAGCCTGAACTGCTTTTAACTGATACTCCCGAAGGTTCAGACCGTCCTTGTCGCGCAGCAGATCAAAAGGCATATCCTGCAACGCCTGATTATACGCCGCAATATCTTTTTCCAGAAGATCCATGATACCCGCCGGACTCATCCAGCCTTTCAAAGCCCTGGGTGCATGGTCCGGCTGTCTTAAATCCAGAAACCAGACTCCGCTTTTGGTCTCATACTGCTCCAGATATGGTCTGCCGTTCGTGGCAAATGTAAACGGAACTTTGTAATTCCCCCACCTGCCGATCTGATATTCTGCATCAGCTGCTCTGATATTGCGGGAGTAGTCTTTACACTGATAATCAATCACCGATGGAATATCCTTGTGAATCGCTTTCGCTTCAATCGTCGCCACCAGTCGGTCTCCTATAAAAAGAGCATAATCCACATACCCCCGACTGCCTATCGAAGAATCCGTAGGCCATTCGGCAATCGCAATATTGCGTCCCTTTACCGGACGGGTTCCCCTGGAATACCGCAGTGCTGTCGTATTTACTTCCCAGCCAACTTTGCGCAGCTGCTCGTCAATCAGATAACGCGTCTCTGCCTCTGATCTTATTCTGAAACCTGCCGCTCTGCCGGCCTGTTTTTTCCGTTCATCCTTTGCAACAAAGGGAGCTTCCTCTGCCGCCCTGGATGCTTCCTCCATCAGTTTTTCTTCTTTCGTCCGTTCACTCTCTTTATCAACAACCGCAGACTCCAAAGTTTCGGAAGGCATAACAAAGGGATGATTCTGATAATCCCAGTCCCCATATGTCTGCATAAACCATTCTGTAAGGCTGTAAGCCATCTGAATCAGGGCTTTTCCCTTCTCAACCGAGGCATAATTCTCGTGAACCGCTTTATTTCTGATTTTTCGCAGAGCATGCAGAATGTCCGACAGATCACGCGTAATCATCCCTTCACGAAACAGCACATCAATCCGTTTAACAGCTGTATTTTCATGGGGCAATGGAATCTGATCATAAGTAAATATCAGATTCACAATCGTTTCTCCGATCATTCCCAGCTTCATCAGACAGGAATTGGAATCACTGTACAGGTATTTTTCCGCCAGTTCTCCAAAATTTCCAAGAACCGGAAACTGATCGTTCAAAAATGTAAAATTTGATTCCATACGGTCTTTCTCCTTTGTGGCTCACTCAATACAGATTACATGCAAAATGCACAAGTCTGATACCTTCAAAAATCAGACATTCCCTGTATCCTTAAAAACATTATAAAATGTATTCTTTTCTTTGTCCACTTATCGTTCTGTCCAAAGCCAGATAGCCTCCAATCACCACCGCTTTCGAGTCCTCTCCGTGCCCGATCTCCTGCGTCTTTGCCACAGGCATTTCCGGCCCTGCAAAATGTCTGACCAGCTCACAGACCGCCTCTGCGCCTTCTTCCTTTTCCATGGCGGTAAAAGTTCCCAGCAGAATTCCCGCTGCCTGTTCAAATGCCCCCAGCTGCTTTAGCTGGCTTAAATAAGTGATCAGCTGCTCCCGCTTTCCGCCAAGCGCCTCCAGGATCAGAATTTTTCCCCTAAGGTCCGGCCAGTACGGCGTCCCTGCCAGCTTCAAAAGACAGCGGATATTCCCCCCTGCTGTCCTTCCCTTCATAAAATTCTTCTGTACAAACTTGTATGAAAACCCGGTCAGCTCTTCCGACTTCTGAAACAGATAGTTTTCAAAAGCTTTCTGCTGCATCTTGCCACATGCTCCCACCAGATTTTTCACCTGATACAGAACCGCTTCGTTCCCCGTCCTATGACTGACTGCATTGATGACCGTGGTCAGATCGCTGTACCCCCAGAACCGTTTGCCGGAACCGGCGATCACGTCATAATCCAGATAAGGCAGAATCTCATTGGCGATATCGCCGCCGGAGATGTCAAAGATCTCCCGGATACTGTCATCCTGATAAAATTTCATCAGCTGTTCTGCCCGCGCCTCACCGGCAGGCCTGTTTTCTTCGTCCGCATAAAGGCACTCTGCACAGACCGGAAGGATCCCCATTCCGCGCAGTATCTGATACAGTTTTCGGATCTTTTCCTTTTCACTCTGCGGCCGCTGATTGGAACAGCATACAATGGCTGCCTTTTCTCCTTTTTTCATCAACCCGTCCTCCCTTCCATCCATTGTAATGATCGCCGCAGAGAAACGCAAGTGTTTTTCTCTTCTGACTCCGAACCAGCATCCACTGTTTCATTTGCACAGGAGTCGCTCACGGCTCCTGTGCTTTTTTTGACTAATCTTGTACTTCTCTTGGATTAAACACATTGTCTTTGATCGTCTCAATGATAATATAACTCTCGATCACACTGCAGGTATACAGAGTATTGATCAGTTCCTGGTATTCCTGCATGTCCACACAGCTCACCTGCAAAAGGAGCGCATGACGCCCTGCCAGGGTATAGGCGGCTACAATCTGCGGCTGTTTTTTGGCCCAGCGGATATTGGACTCAAGTTCTCCGATTCTCAGGGAGCAGACAATAAACGAATTTACGGTATTCCCAAGTTTGGCCTGATTTACTTTCACGGTATATCCTGTGATGATGCCGGAATCTTCCAGCTTGCGTACGCGCTCACAGGTCGCCGGGACACTCATCGGGATCTCTTTGGCCAGATTGCGCATGGAGATCCGCGCGTCCTGCTGCAGAATTGATAAGATTTTTTCATCTATGGAATCCATAATAAAACTCCTTTCCAACAATTAAGTTTTTCACAAAATAAATTTCCAAAGATAAATTGCTGACAGATTATTGCTTTCTTTTGTCATTGTAAATGCATAAAATAAAGTCTATGCTTATAGTCGGAAAGCGATAACATTACATACTATCATCAAAAGGAGGGTATATCTTTATGAAATTTATGGTTCATGGACAGCCGTTCTCTGGTCTTGTCACGGCACTGGTCACTCCCTTTACCAAAAGCTGCACGATTGATGACGAAAAATTAGAAAGGCTCATCAACTGGCAAATCGAAAACGGCGTCAAAGGCGTTCTGGTTCTCGGCGGCAGCGGCGAATATGTATCTCTCACCATGAAAGAGCGTATTCACGCCGTGAAAACTGCGGTAAAAGCTGCTGCCGGCCGGATTCCCGTGATCGCAGGCGTACTGGAACCTGGAATCGGGGATGCCATAGAAGCTGCCGGATTATTCCGCAAAGCCGGTGCTTCGATTCCTTTGGTTCTAACTCCGTATTATGTCAATCCCACCCAGGAAGGCATCTATCAGTTTTTTAAAAAATTCGACGAAGGATTTCAGGATCCATTCCTGATTTATAATATCCCCTACAAAAATGTTACGAACATCAAACCTGCCACTTTTGCAAAAATCGTGGAGGACATGCCAAACTGTGCAGGCATCAAAGAATGCTCTGTGGCCTTTGCCGATTGTGTTGATATCATCCATCGGGTCGGAGACAAATGTACCGTTTTCAGCGGAGAAGACCTGATGATGGGCGGACATGTCTTATTCGGAGCGGAAGCGGCCATCATCGCAAGCGCCAATTTGATCCCCGGTCCATGGGCCCGGATGTTTGAAGACGCCAAGGCCGGAAATCTTCAGGCCGTGATTGAGTTTCAGAAAAAATACTATCCGTTGTTTGATTTGCTGTTTGCTGAGATTAACCCGGCACCTTTGAAATATGCCATGAAACAGATTGGAATTGATGCAGGAGAAGTAAGCACTCCGCTGCTTCCGTGCTCACAGGCTTTGCAGGTTAAACTGGATCACATGATAAAGGAAATGAAAATTCACAGCTAGAAAAATCTCTCGAATTTCATTGATGCCACACAACCCTGGCGGATTGTGTGGCATCGTTTCGGTATACCCTCAGCGGACAAGGGAAACACCATCCATTATAGAATTTCAATATTGGGATTGGCGAGTGCCTCTTCTCGCAATGCCTCACTGATCTCAAACTCATCCAGGTGCAGCGTACTGCGCAGACGGACGATCCTTGGATGTTCTGGATCGATGAAACGGCAGGTTTTCACCGCCATGGCAACTGCCTCTTCTTCCGTTTCCATGATCACAGGAATCTGGCAGGCCTGGGGATTGCAGCAGGCCAGTCCATTTGCATAAACCGCTTTTAAATCCAGCTTGTCAAAAAATTTACGGGTAATAAAATCTGCAACATTTACAGCGACCCCGTTGCCGTGGCTCGCATCGGTCAGATCACAGACCACAATGCGCTGAATCCGGGGACCTGTGAAATATTTCACAGGCCCGACACTGCTTCGGCCGGTAATATTGGGGTCCATGCCGGCTCCGCTTATGTCCTTTCCAAATTTTTCAACAATCAGCACATCCACCGTCTGAAACGGAATGCCAGGAAAAAGTTTTTTGGACAGTTCCAGCAATTGGGGCTCCCGGTCAAAAAGTGCTTCTCCTTGTATGGCTTCGATCACTGCCGTATGGTCACAGGCATTTTCCACAATACCAATGCCAAAGCGCATATGGACACAGGACAGGATCTTTCTTCCTGCCTCCGGAATGATGCGGGCAAAGTCAGCGGTCCCATGGCGGTGAAGGGAAGTACAGCCCTTTTCTTTTCCAAATCCAATGGACATCATCTTGATGAGACCGCTTTCAATGGGGCCGGAAAAATCTGTGTGCAGCTTGATCCGGTTAATGGGGAGAACCCAGTCTGCCTCGTATGCCGGTTTGGAAAAAAAGATCGGAATACCACTTTTCGTTTCCCCTAAGGACACCGTTTCCATGGTATCCACAATCGGCACACCCATGGTCTCCTCGGTGATGCCATAGGAACTTAGAATCTGTCGCTGACCGGCCGGAGTCGCACCTCCGTGGCTGCCCATGGCCGGAACGATAAAGGGCCTAGCTCCCAGCTCCAAAAGGCTGTCAATCACGCCTTTCGCGATCACGTCCATACCATGAATCCCCCGGCTTCCGCAGCCCACTGCAACCCTGTCTTTTGCATGAACCAGTTTTCTGATCTCACGTCTTTTGAACTGCTCCAATACAGCACCATAAACATCCTGAATCCTGGTCTGGTTAAATTTCTGTCGTATACGAATCATCCTATACTTCCCCCTGCCTTCCCAAACACCCCCTGCTGCTTCCAGATGTATTTACGCATCCAGCTCCGCAAGCGATTTCTGTGAGCCCTCCTCCTCTTCGATCTTTTTCATCTCTGCTGCCTGCTGTTCATCCGTCAGATTGAACATTCCGATATTAAATACGGCAAGCAGCAATGCAATCAGCGGACAGAGATAACTTAAAGTCAGGTATCGAAAGAAACCGTTTGCACCATAGATGCTCACACCCAGGGTGGCCATGTAAAATGCTCCGGACTGTCCCCAGGGGAACAGACAGGACACGGTAGTTCCCACGTCCTCCAAAGTCCGGGAAAGTGCCGGGAGGCCGCATTTATTCTTTACATAACATTTCTTCCAGGCAGAACCTACGAATACCGAACTCAGATAAGAGATACCGGCAATGGCATGCACCACAAAAATCGCAATTTCTGCCGTGAGCACTGCCTTCACCCGGGTATTTGCAAAGTTCATCAGAGGTTCTACTGCCTTATCCAGAATACCGCAGCGGATCAAGATGGCCGTGAGTGCAAATCCGGTATAACAGATCATAACCACATTGGCCATGGCAATCATACCGCCCCGGTTCAGCAGATAAGAAACATTGGGCAGAATTTCCATCCCTTCCGGTGCAATGGAAGTTACGGTAAAGCCTTTAATCGCCGCATTGGTAGAGGCCGCCAGAGTAAATTTATCCCCCTGGGTAAATACACCAAGAAGCATGGCCGTGACACTGGAGACGAGCAGCGACGGAATGGTCGGTTTCTGCAGTACTGCCAGAATCAGAAGCAAAACCACAGGAATCAGAAGAACCGGCGTCAGATTGTAGATTTCGCCCAGCTGATTGACAATTTCCGTTGCGGACTCGGGAATCTCTGTAATGCCGCCGGATCTAAGTCCCAGGACTGTATAGAAAATGATGGCAAGCACATAGGCCGGAACGGTTGTGTAAAGCTGGGCATGGATATGACTCCAAAGCGTATTGCCGACGCAGGCCGGAGCAAGATTGGTCGTCTCCGACATGGGGGAAATCTTATCGCCAAAGACAGCCCCCGAGATCACAGCCGCTGCCATAATGGCATTGTTTGCCCCCAGCATCTGGCAGATGGTCATACAGGCAATTCCGCCTGTGGAGACCGATGTCCAGGAAGAGCCGGTCATAATGGACAAAACAGAGCAGACCAGAAGGGCGCTGACATATAAAAACTTAGGGCTGATCATTTTAAAACCATAGACCACCAGAAGCGGAAGTGTTCCGCTGAAAAGAATGGCTCCCAGAAACATGCCGATCAGCCATAAGATACAGACCGTCGGCGCCAGCTGTCCCAGTTTGTCGGCAATTGCCTTTTCAAGCTCCGGCCAGGTATATCCCAGACGGATGGCAAAGATCACCGCGACAATTGAGGCAAGAAGCATGGTAGCCTGAACGGCAACCCCCAGAACCATTGCCCCTACCACAAGGCCAAAGACAAGAATAACACAAAAGTATGCTTCTGCGGAAGTTGGTTTTCGGTGTTTATCAGAAGTATTGTTAGACATATCCTTTCCTCCTATTATAATCGCTGCGCGATAGCACTAAAGAGTAAAGTCGCTTCGACACACCTGTAACGAGAGCAACTTTTATTCGAAAAGGCACTCCTAAAAGTTCCTCTCCTGTGCCTTTGCGACTTTACTGTCCAGCACAAATTATTTTTTGGCATTTGACATTTTTTAGCTGGATCTGATTATTTTACAACTTCATTCATCCGGTCAACGGCGTCCAGCACCGCGTTGATACAGGCTGCACGGAATCCGCTGCGCTCCAATGACACCGTTCCCCCGATCGTTCCGCCGCCGGGAGAACATACATTGTCTTTTAGAATTTCCGGATGAATCCCCTGTTCCAGAACCATCTTCCCGGTACCGACCAGGGTCTGCGCCGCTATTTTGATCGCATCATCACGGGTCAGGCCCAGATAGACTCCACCATCCGCAAGGGCCTGGATCATGATGCCGCAAAATGCCGGACCACAGCCGGAGATACCGGTCAGCGGATCAATCTGCGGCTCCGGAAGGAACAATCCAAGACCAATACGGTTGAAAATCTCCAATGCCATATCTTTGTGTTCTGGTCTGCAGTTTTTGCCCGGAACAATTCCGGCACAGCCTTCACACACACTCATTGGGGTATTCGGCATGATGCGGACAAGAGAAGCACTTTTGATCTCCTGCTCAATGGTCTTGGTCAGAACACCGCCCATGATGGAAAATACATAATGCCGGCTGTCGTCCAGGCACTCATTGATAAAGGGCAGAAGTTTGGGTGCTACCTGAGGCAGAATCGCCAGGAATACCACATCCACGCGGTCAATCAGCTCCTTTAAGCCATCATTGGTCGCAGAATGAATGACATGCATGCCATACTGTTTCTTCAGCTCATCCAGGCGTTCTTCCCTGATATCGGCTACATATAAATCCTGCGGCGGAATGATATTTGCTTTCAGTATGCCGCTGAAAATCCCTTCCCCCATACGGCCGCCCCCAATGAAGCCGATCTTTTTGCCAGTTACCATGCTCATTTTTATGACCTCCTATCTCAATTTTTCAATTTTGCTTTGACACCTCAATGCCTGTTTTCTTTTTTGTAGTCCTGATACATGCGGATATCTGTCCAGAGAATCAACGCATACATCACATAGACCAGCAGCCCGCCGATGTTCATGATATAGTTCATTAACGTACGGTACGGAATGAAAAGTGTAATGACAATACCGGCTGCGCCAAGGATAACCGCAAGGATTCTGGACTGCCTGCTGCCATCTTCCGTAAATCGTGACACCGGGGTCCACAGAAGCGGAACGGCTGTTGTATAGCTGCCTCCAATGACAATGACGGCAAAGGCGGATGCCAGCGGCTTCCAGAGATTGCCTGCCATAAGAACACTTGGAACTTCACTTGCCCCGACAAGTTCAATAACCGATATCATGGCAAACGCCACGATCAGCAGCGCTGCCATAAAAAGCACCGAACCAACAACACTGCCCACTTTGATTTCCTTTTTTCTTTCGCTTTGTACCGCCATCATTGTGATAAACGTTGTGAACCAGATGATCACCGTTCCCATATAGTTCAGTGCATTCATAAACGCATTGGGCGCAATGGACTTTTCCATGCCGAAATACTCTGGTCCAAAGGTATTGATCGCGGCAAAATTAGGTCCAACCTGATCCATATGCATCAGAAGATTACCAATCGATATAAGTCCGATGACCACCAGTAAGACAGAGCCAAGGCAGCCCAGAATATCCGTGATCTTTGACAGTCCAAGTGTGACCGTCAGCACCGCGATGACACTGAGTCCCACAATCCCCAGGATACCAGGAATGCCGAACTGTTCTTTCATGGTACTTCCGACACCGCCGATCATGAACAGATAGCAGGCATAACTGAATACCACGGTAAAGTAATCATAAAATTTCCCTGCATATTTCCCGCAGAAGAACACAAAAATCTCTTCATTTTTGTCGAAATGATATCTGGATCCTGCAGCCGCAAAACTTAAGGAAACCCAGATGATCACAGCAAGTATGATGCCGATTACCAGAAACATCTCGTCTCCCCAGGCCACAAAGTACATCAGCACCTCCTGGCCCGTGGCAAACGCCGCCCCGATCAAAAGTGACATCACAGCACCGGCATAGATCATCATTTTGCCAAATCTCATTTTTGCCCCATTTGAATTCTGGTGCATAGTAAATGCCTCCCTGAAGCTAAATAAGCTGAAGTTCCTGCATCGCCTTCTTCATTCTGCCGGCTGCTGCATCGGATACCGGAGTCAGCGGAATTGCCGTAGAACCGCAGGGAACGCCGATCAGATCCATGCCGTATTTAAGAGGACCCGGATTCGTCTCAGAAAACATGGCGGCGATCAGCTCTGTATAATTCCCGAACAGATCCATGGCTTCCTGGGTCTGATGTTCTCTGACCAGGTGGTGTATCTTCACCCACACGTCCGGAATCAGATTTGCAGAGGCCATGACAGCGCCTTTTGCACCAAGAGCCATCAGCATAACAGATAAAAATTCTTCTCCGCTTAAGAAATTGATCTTGCTGCCCACTCTTCGGATCATGTCGATGGCCTGAGCCGGACTGTTGTTGCACTCTTTGATTCCCACCAGATGCTTCATATGCTCCGTCAGATATGCAAGTGTATCTGCAGTCATATTCACACAGGTCCGGTATGGAATGTTGTATACAAGAAGCGGGATATCCACTTTTTGATCCAGTTCCATGTAAAAATCAATCAGTCCCTGCTGAGAAGCATGTACATAATATGGTGTCATAACCATAACCGCATCGGCTCCTGCTTCGGCACAGTATTTTGTGAATGCAATGCTTTCACTGATTCCGGTTTCCAGATTGCCAATGACAACCGGAATCCGTTTATCAACAAACTTCACAACCGCATCTACCGTCTGTCTGCGAACTTCTGCAGACAGCGCCGTATATTCACCGGTACCGCCAAGAGCAAGGATGCTCTGGACTTTATGCTCCAGCTGAAAATCAATCAGTTTTTTGAGCTGTTCTTCATGCAGAGTCCGGTCCGCATGAAGTGGAGTAACAATCGCTGTCATAATACCGCTAAGATCAATCATCGTATCTCTCCTTTACCATTAAAATTTATTGACCCAGTTATAGGTTTCTTCCCCGTCAAGTGCTTTTAAAACCGTTGTAGCCAGGATTTCGGAACACCGCATGGAGGCTTCTATCGTATTGCCGGCAATATGCGGAGTAAACAGTACATTGTCGAACTGAAAAAGCGGATTGTCTGCTTCCGGCGGTTCCTGCTCCAGACAGTCTAGCCCCGCACCGGCAATTTTGTTTTCCCGAAGTGCCTTAATGAGCGCCTTTTCGTCACACACCGGTCCTCTCCCGCAATTGATAAAGCAGGCACTGTCTTTCATTGCCTCAAACTGGGCATCTGAGAACATGCCTCTTGTCTCCGAAGTAAGCGGCGTATGCAATGACACAAAATCTGCCTGTCCCAGTGCCTCCTGCAGATCATCCATCATTTCCACTCCGATCTGTGTTCCTGCACCGGACGGAATATAGGTATCATAGGCAATCACTTTCATGTCAAATGCCTGTGCTCTGACGGCCAGCGCCCGTCCGATGCGTCCAAGACCAATGATCAGAAGTGTCTTGCCCATGACATCATGAGTCTGACGCTGATCCTTGGTGGCCCATGTATGGTCACGTACGCTTTTATCGTTGATTTTCAGAGAACGGCTGCATGCAAGTATAAATGTAAATGCATGTTCTGCAACGGTAATATGACTGCTGTCCGGAACATTCAGTACTTTCACCTGATGGGCCGTTGCGGCAGAAAGATCGATGTTGTCCAGCCCGATGCCGTGCTGTCCGATGACTTTCAGTGTGGGGCATGCACCGATCACCTCTGCCGTCATCTGCTCCACGCGGGTACAGACTGCCTCACATTTGTTTTCGTTGATGCAGCGGATCAAAGTTTCCGGTTTTCCATCCGGTGCCATAAAAACGTTACTTTGTTCTGCAAGGATTTCCACGCCGTTTTGTTTGATTGTCGGCTCCACCAGTAACACGTTGTGCTTCATGTTTTCAGCTCCTTTCGGTATTGCATTGTTAGTTTTGGAAAGCGATCACTTGGTACTTTCATTATAAAAAAAATGAAAAATATCCACCATTTTTTAAATCATGTTTTTTCGCCGCGGAACCTAACATTTGGAAACTAAATACTTTTCTTTCCAAAACATTCCCAGCGGTCGAAAAATGGTTGTTTGTGGAATACGAACAGAAAGGGTTGAATTTTCATGAAAAACATTGACTGAATAGCAAAAAAAGAGCATAAAATGCCGGCCGGGACAGCACATGCCACAAAATTTTTGTGACACGAGCTGCCCCGGCCGGCATTTTGGTATGTTGTGAGATCCATGTTCCCCTGCTCTAACGCTTTTCCCTCCAGCTCCGATAGCAGCATACAAACGCTCCGGACCGGGTGCCGAACAGCAGGCTGCAGGGGCAGCCTTTCATAAATTCTTTCCGGAAACCATCTTTGCTCAGCAGATTTTCTAAGCCGAATTCCGGTTCTGTCTCCACTTTAAAGATTCTGCCCATCTTCTCAAAAAGCTGTTCAAAAACCTTCAGGGTATCCCTTTTTGTCATCTCTCTTTTTCGGATTCCGGGGATCTTCTCAATCCCCCGCAGAAACAACGTATCTTCCACCCCCAAAAGCAGCTGCAGGATCACTCCGCCCCCCATATCATAGTACTGGCAGCAGTAATATCCGTTGCCGATATTCTGGCCTTTGTAATCGTCACTGACCAGTTTAGTCTCCGCCTGCAGGACGTCCTGCACAGCCCGGTTGACCGTCCGGGTTATGACCTCAATCTGGCTGGAACGGTCTTTCTTTTTCTGACGGACCGCTTTCCCCACAATTGCCTGGTCTTCCAGCATGATATGCTCCGACAGCCAACGGTTCATAATCCCCACAAAACGCTGAACCGCTGTCATGGAATATCCGGACGCCTCAAGATCTTTTTTCAGGGAGATCAGTGTTTTATTCCTGAAATTGTCATGAATCCGTTTGTGTTCCGCATATCCCTTATACCGAATCGAACGCATGTACGCCTCTTCTTCTGAAAAATGCGTCATAGAATAAGCTTCCAGATACTTGATCCCTTCTATGTACGCTGCCTGATTGGTGGATGCATCCTGTGAGATGTCAAGCAGTTTGCTCACAATCCGAAAGAGTTTGGCGTGCGCCCGGTCCACCATCTCGACGCCAATTTTAAACCGGTCATCCCACACAACCTTTTCCATAAAAAAACCGCCTCCTGCTATATATTTATCCTACTATTAATTATAGTTTCCATTTTTCTTTTTGTCTACTACTGCCGGAAAAAGTCAGATAAAAATTTTGCTTGTTTAAACATCTTTTTGTCCACAGCTTGACTTTCCCTGCAAACAGATTATAATAAACTTTAGGCATCCGCAAAATCTAACTCAAGAAAGGGCCGTCCCAATGCCAAAAGAAAAGTACACCCATATATATAAAGACCTGAAAGAAAAAATCGAAACCGGAGAATACGAATACCAGGAACTGCTTCCTTCGGAAAACAGTCTGATCCTGACCTACGGCTGTTCCAGAAATACCGTTCGCAGAGCCATAATGGCCCTTGTGACAGACGGTTACGTGCAGACACAGCAGGGAAAGGGTGTGCGCAATATCTTTCAGCCCACTCTGCAGACTTCTTTTACAATCGGAGGCATCGAATCCTTCCGGGAGTCTGCCATTCGAAACCAGCAGATCCCCCGGACAAAGGTTTTGCTCTTCACAGAACTGACTGCAGACCAGAAAATTGCCCGGAAGACCGGATTTTCGGAAAATGCCGAGCTGTACTATCTCCAGCGCCTTCATTACCTTGACGGAAAACCGCTGATTTTGAACCATAATTATTTTCTGAAGCAGGTAACCGCCGGTCTTACCAAAGAGATCGCCCAGAACTCCATCTACGCCTGGCTGGAGCACCAACTTCATATGCCGATTGTCACCAGCAAACGGATCATGACCGTGGAAAAAATGACACAGATTGATGAAAAATATTTAGAACTTGGAGACTACAACTGTCTCGCCGTCGTGAGCAGCCAAACATACAATGGGGACGGGATTATGTTTGAATACACCCAGTCCCGTCATCGCCCGGATTATTTTTGCTTTCAGGACAACGCTACCAGGCGTGTCTCACTATAAAACCCGAAAATTCTACCTAAATGCATAATCGCAGGCTGTAATCTGACAGCCTGCGATTGTATATTCTTATCCGTTTTTTCTCTTTTCAAAAAAAACATCCACCCGTTTTCTGATCTCTGCTGGCTTCAAGTATTTCAGCAGATATCCATCCGGTTTCAGTTCCAACACCTTTTTCACGCTTTCCGGATCATCTTTGCTGGTCAGAAAGATAACCGGCACATCGGAAAATTCCTTCTCCGACCGGAGCATCTCCAATACATGCCGTCCGTCGCAGACTGGCATCTCATAGTCCAGAAGCACCAGATCCGGTTTATCCAGCGTGATGGCCCGGATCGCAGACACGCCCGACTGCACCGTGGAAACTTCATAGTCATTTCCTAAGAGTCTCTTAATCCCCTCCCGGATCGTCATGGAATCATCCACCACAAGCACCTTCGGCCCACCTTTGTCCTTCTCTTTCAGATATCTCTGGATCTCCGTCACCTCGTTGTTCACGCCCAGAGGAGTTCCAATCCCGCCAACCAGCAGGTGCGGCGCAATCACGCAGTAGGAAAAATATCCTTCATCGGTGTTAAAAAGCAGGCTGATCTGCGGTTTCTTTGTGTCAAATACCGCCCGGAATTCATCATAAGTCAGAAGATTTTCCTCCTGCATCTCATAAGACAGAATAGACGGAAAATGCTCCATCACGTGGCTGACAAACTGGCCTGCCGTATATCTGGCTGCATTGATCAGCATCACATCCATCTTATCCGACTTAACCCCCATAAGCCTGCCGACCGTATTGATCAAAATCTTTTCTTCAAAAACAAGAATAATCTCCCATTTTTTGGCATCCCGTTCTCTGCCGTAAACCAGTCGGTAGTAGATGCCGTTTCCAAACCGCTCGCCGCCATATGTATCGCTGACCACTTTGGAATTCAACTGAAACATCTGGCGCAGAAGTTTCTGAATCACTTTTTTCATGGACTCAAGCTCTTCTTCCGGCAGCAGATCCTCCCACTTGCTGATCTCCTCCCCGGTGATGGCCCGGTCTTCGGTCAGCGTATGCCCAAGCAGCCATCCGGCACAAACTGCCAGAAAATGCTCCACTGCTTCCGGAGAATAATCGGCCGCCTTCAGTTCACTTTCCAGAGACGGAAGTGTATTATCCCGAAAGTCCCTGTGTATCCGCCTGTGTACTCTCAGATTTTCATAATGGATCAGTTCCATATATTTTTCTTCATCTGCAAAGTGCTTTAAAGTATGCTCATAAAAGTACTTAATCCCTTCTTCGCATGCTCTCCTGCCTTTTTCCCCCTCTTTCCCCAAGGAAAAAAGTTTGTTGATGACGGAACAAAGCCTTTGGTGCTCTCTGTCAATCTCCTCTACTCCAATGTTAAATTCATCCTTCCAAACCAGTTGGTTTTCCATCTCCAGTCCTCCTTCAGCCACAGTCAAGTCCATCTCTCTTATGAGCCATGAATTTTTCTATAGACAAGCTGTTCACCGGTCAATATTATATCATATATTTATGGTAAATTAAAGAAAAATTGACAAAATATACAAAGAAAAAGGCGGTATCTTTTTCGATATCGCCCATTTTTCTTCCATGAAGTTCTCATCCTTGCAGATTAGCTGTAACTCTTGTCAATATCCATCTCCACTTCGACTTTATTCACAATCCCGCTCTCATCAAGTTCAAAGCGGTAGGTGTATTTTCCGTCCTTATAAGACAGATAATTACTGTCCTCCGAAAGCACCTTGAACTCTGCCATGGTCTCTTTGATGCCATCTGCATTCATCCCGAAATAATTGACTCCGTTCACCAGCGCATTATCTTCTGCCCAGTAGCTTGCTTCTGATTCTTCCGAATGCATACTGAATGAAAGCTTGTAGATCGTAGCGGAAGTAACCATCACCTCATCCCGCCCCGGATTGTACACATACAGATACGCATAGGAACTGTCATCTTTTTTAAGAGTCATAAACGATGACAGCCAGCTCTTGCCCGGCATCATCCCTATGGGAGTCCCTTCCCCTGGAATCGCCATCTCAAACTCTGTCAGAGAAAACACACCTGCACCTGTCTCTCCCAGAGTCACTTCCTGCCCTGCCACCGTCAGCACCGGCGCCGTCCCGCCCCCGGAAGAGCATGCGCTCAAATTCAGTGCCAGTACTGCTGCAAGGATGACTCCTGCAAGTCTTCTTTTCATGTTCTTCATTTTCCATATCCTCCTGATTATCGTTCTTTTTCCTTCCCTATCCTACCCTCAGTGACCAAGAGGATACATGCCCCGGGTGCTGTCTTTTGGCAGCTGGGGCGTGTGTCCCTTTGTTCACTGAGGGTAATATAAGACAAAGAAAAATATCGCCTTTATTATACGATAAAAATCAGGCACTGTACAGTATATTTTCCGTTGCACGGCCTCCTGCTCCTCTGTTATACTGTTTTCAAATCCCAGAAAAGGAACCCTTACTCATGGAACAGATTCTGATCGTGGAAGACGACGAACTTTTGAATAAAACGCTTGCTTACAATCTGACTCTCAGCGGCTATGAAGTCGCCCGTGCCCTGACCTGTCAGGAGGCACACAAAAAACTTGACACCGCAGCCTATGACCTGATGCTTCTGGATATCCATCTGCCGGACGGCAGCGGCCTGGATCTGTGCCGCCAGGTCAAAGTGTCCCATCCGGATATGCTGGTCATCTTTCTGACTGCCAACGATCAGGAATGGGACCAGATCCAGGGCTATGACGCCGGAGCTGTGGACTACATCACAAAACCCTTCTCCATCCTGGCACTGCAGCGAAAGCTTAAGGCCATGTTTCATATGCTGGATCACCGGATGCCGAAGAAAGAGGTCTACAATGATGGTACTTTGTACCTGGATTTTACCGGTCAGACTGCTTTTTTAAACGGAAAACCACTGATCCTGTCTGCCCTGGAATTCCGGATGCTGCAGCTGTTCTGCCAAAACCCCGGACGAGTGTTGACCAGACAGCAGCTTTTACAGGAGCTCTGGGATTCTGAAGAAAAATATGTAGATACCCATACACTCACCACTTCGGTCAGTCGGCTTCGGGGTAAGATTGAGAAAGCAGGCCACCCCTGTATCCGGACAGTTTACGGCATGGGATATCAATGGACAGGAGGAAAAACAGAATGAATCCGTTCTATCATAAAGCAGCAGGTGCTCCTGCAGACCCTCGTATATCTGCCAAAGATTCCGGGGAAACTCACCGGTATCTCAGAAAGCTCTGTCTGCTGCCAGTATGCGGCATGCTTTTATCCATGTGGTTTTGCATCCTGTTCTTCTGCACCCGGTCCGGTTACCACAGACCCCTTCTCTCCATGGGACTTGCTCTGTCCTTTCTGGCTCTTGGCTGGACACTGTTTTTACTATGGCTGTTAGAGGAGCGGCTTTCTGCTTTTACCTCTGACCTGTGCCGCACCATTGACCGGATGACCGAAGGAGGCACCTGCCCGGACGCCGGTTCCGACAAAGAAACCCTTAAGTCCCGCATCAACTGCCGCCTTTTGCGCCTGTACCAGATCATGCAGACCCAGAAGCACGCCGCCGAAAAGGAACATCAAAAGCTGCAGCAGCTGATCACAGATATCTCCCATCAGGTCAAGACTCCCGTCAGCAATCTAATGCTGGTGACGGATACCCTGTTGACCCGTCCTGGCTCCGCCGAGGAACAGACCGTATTTTTGAAAGGGTTGAAAAATCAGACGGACAAGCTGCATTTTCTCTTTCAGGCTCTCCTTAAGACCTCTCAGCTGGAGACCGGCGCCATCCAGCTTCAAAAAAGCGACACTTCTCTATACGCCACCATAGCCCAGGCCCTGAGCGGGATTCTCTGCCAGGCTGATCACAAACACCTGTCTGTGACTGTGAACTGCCCGGAGGAGCTCTGTCTTCCCCATGACCGAACATGGACCTCCGAAGCACTCTTTAACCTGCTGGACAACGCCGTCAAATACACGCCGGAAGGCGGAAGCATCCGCGTATCTGCAGAATTGTGGGAGATGTACGCCAAAATCGACATCACTGACACCGGAATCGGCATCCCGGAAAGCAGCCACGCCGCAATCTTCCGACGCTTTTACCGGGAACATGAAGTGCACAACATCCCCGGCGTCGGCATCGGACTCTACCTGACCCGAAAGATCGTCACCCTCCAGGGCGGGTATGTCATCGTTGCCTCCGCCCCGGGAGAGGGATCCACGTTCTCCGTCTTTCTGCCGCGGCATTTTTAAGAAAACCTTCATTTTTTTCGGACATTTCTGAGACCTTTTTCTTTTATAATAATTCCAGAATGCGGACAGAACACTAGAGCACGCTTGAACATAGCTTTCTGGCAGATGTGCTCCACACCGCCTGGAAAGGAGTTAATTTCCCATGAGTGTCTTACAGACCATTGACCTGAAAAAATATTACGGCGCCAAGCCAAACCTGACCAAAGCCCTGGACGGGGTCAGCCTTACCGTGGAACAGGGGGAATTCGTCGCCATCGTGGGCACCTCCGGCAGCGGCAAGTCCACGCTGCTTCACATGATGGGCGGGCTGGATGTGCCCACCTTCGGCAGCGTGCTGGTCCGGGGGGAAGAATTATCAAAGAAAAAGGAAGAAGAACTGACCATCTTCCGCCGCCGCAATATCGGCTTTATCTTCCAGAACTACAATCTGGTCCCCATCTTAAATGTATACGAAAATATCGTCCTGCCCATGGAGCTCGACGGCGATCACGCCGACCGGAATTTCGTGGAGGAAGTGATCGGGATGCTGGCTTTAAAAGAGCGGCTTCGCAACATGCCCAACCAGCTGTCCGGTGGACAGCAGCAGCGGGTGGCCATCGCCCGGGCCCTGATCACCAAGCCGGCCATCGTTCTGGCCGACGAACCCACCGGCAACCTGGACAGCCGGACCAGCGCCGATGTGCTGGGTCTTCTGAGGCGGACCAGTACGGAGTTCAACCAGACCATCGTCATGATCACCCACAACAACGAGATCGCTCAGCTGGCGGACCGGATTGTGCGGATCGAAGACGGCAGAATATCCGGTTAAGGAGGCGGCAAAGATGACCTATCCATTCGAAAACAAAACCGACTCTGCCATCCGCCGCCTGGCCGGAAGAAGCCTGCAGGCGGACCGGCGGAGAAATTTTTTCGTCCTTTTGACCGTCTCTCTCACCACCGCCCTTCTGTCCGGAAGCCTCTTCCTTCTGTCCGCCGGGCAGCGAAAGCTGGAAGACGAGATCCGGGGACAATATCAGGCGGTCGTGGTGAACCTCTCCCCGGACCGGATCGATGCCCTCTGCACCCAGCCGGAAGTGGAGCGCTACGGAATCTCTCAGACCTTCGGCTCCTGCCGGTATGAGGACACCGTCCTGTCCGTCAACTACTCTGATCCCAACTGGATGGAGCTGGGCAAAAAGCCCGAAGTCCTGGGCACACTGCCCGAGAAAGAACATGAGATCCTTGTGGAACGGGCTTTTCTGGACTATTTCGGACTGCCTCAGGAGACCGGACAGATCCTGCGCCTGAACCTGGACGGACAGGAACAAGAATATACCATCACCGGCATTTTGCAGGCGGAAAATTCCTCCCGCTATTTCCAGGTAGAAGTGTCCCGCTCCTATGCAGAGGCCCGCATGGGAAGTGAACTTTTGTTCGAGTTCCGGCTGCGCTACCGGAATGCGGACCAGATGGAGCTGCATGCTCTGAAAGAAGAGATCGCCACCTTTCTGATACGAAACGGTATTTCCGAAGACCAGATTTTTTACAGCTCCAACTATTTTGATATGGCAGGTTTCCGGGCCACAAAGCTTGGCAGTTTCTACCCCATCGGCCTTCTGATCCTCTTGGGATGCAGCCTGGTCGTATACAGCATCTTCTACATCTCGGTCAAGGGTAAGATCCGGGAATATGGCAGGCTGAAAGTCATCGGCGCCACGCCGCGGCAGATCCGGCGGATCGTGCGAAGAGAAGGACGCACGCTCTCCCTTCTTGCTATTCCTTTTGGAATCCTCCTGGGCGGCATTGGCAGTGCTTTTGGGTCTCCCGCTTACTTTCACTTTCTTTCCATTCTTCCCCATGCCCTGCTGGTATCCTGCGCGGTGGAACTTATGATCCTTCTGTCCATCCATACGCCGGTCCGCATGGCGGCGGCAGTCTCTCCCATCGAGGCGGTGCGTATGACTGCCTACCAGATGGAGACCAGACGGAAAGATACCCGCCAGACGGCCCGCCCCATCACACCCGCTTCCCTGGCCCGGATGAATTTTGACCGCAGCCGGAAAAAGACGGTCCTGACCCTGCTCTCTCTTGGGCTGACCGGCATTCTGCTTCTTGCAGCAGCCACGGTGCTGAATTCCATTGATCCCTATCGAATGGCCACAGCCACCATGGGAGACGGCTGCAATTACCGCGTCTCCTGGGAAGATACGGTCGATGTTGCCGGCATTCCTGACGCTGCCAGGAACAATCCTCTGACTCCCGCGCTGAAAGAACAGCTGCTTGAGCTTGATGAGATCCGGGACATCACGGCCTACTCCATGATCTCCGCCGAGATAGCCCTTCCGTCCAAACCGGATGCTTTTGCCATCAACGCCCTGGACCGGGACACTTTTCTAAGGCTCCTCCCGTCAGAAGCCATGGAAGAAGGAACCTCTGACTATGACCGGCTGACTGCCGAAAACGGCGTCGTCATCACGGACAACACAGAACAGTTTCTGAAGCTGTACTGGGACTATATTCCCGAAATCGGAGATACGCTGGAACTGAAGACCTATGACGGGGAAGACCTGACCGTCACAGTCATGGGCATTGCCAAAAAGGATGCCCTCATTTCCGCCGGCATCGGCGCCACCATGTTCACGGTCACCGATGACGTGGCCAGGAAACTCTACCCGGACATTGAAAATATGGAAAACCGCTGGAATGTGCACACGACAGAGGATCATGATGCTCTGAGAAAAACGCTGTTCTCGATTCTGCAGGACCCCATGCTTGTGATCACCACCAGGCAGGACGCAGCGGACGCCTACACAGATTTTCTGAAGAATACGGCATCCATTGCCTACCTGCTGCTGGGATTTTTCTTCCTGTTCTCTCTGGTCAGTCTCATCAACACCCTGATGACCGGACTTTTATCCAGACAGCAGGAATTCGGCATCCTGCAGTCCGTGGGCATGACCGGACGGCAGCTGTCCTCCATGCTTTCCATGGAGTGCCTGTGCTACATCCTGGCCACCCTGGCCATTACCCTGACGGCCGGAACCGGGGCCGGAGCCCTGCTGGTCCGCCTGATGTCCGGCTTCCGGATCTTCGGTACGCTGGTCTACCGCTTCCCGGTAATCCCGGTTCTGATATTCGCAGCGGCCCTGTTCGCCATCCAGTTTGCCTATTCTTCCGCGGCTGCCCGGTATGTAAGAAGACTGCCGCTGGCAGAGCGGATCCGGATGATGGACTGACCGGAATCATGAAAGATCGTTCCCCGCCGAAATCTTCTGACAGGGAACGATCTTTTTCTTCTTTTTCTTCGGTTCCGGAAGAGCCTTTACGGTCTCTTGTACAAACCTGGTTAAAAGTTCTGCGTCATCCAGCTCCTCCACCAGATAATGAGGCTTTGCTCCCACATAAGGCGGCGCTTCTGTAAGATCCGGACAGACTCTGCGCCCCGCTTCTGTGATCTTCACAAACAGCTGGTCCTCACAAATCAGACCAAAGATCTTCCCGTCACAGTATACACCATATTCACCGAACATCTTTTTGCAGGTGATCTGCCCTGCTTCCTTCATCTGCTCTGCTGCATATGCTACAAATTCTGCCTTTGATGCCATGTATCTTCTCCTTTCCTGCTGCGGTATTCTGATCAGCTTATGGTCCCGGTTATTCCCCATCCAGATTGTAATTCACTCTGTCATCCCGGGTAAAACAAAGTACTTACCAGAATCATACCACCTGTTCCCCCATCCTGCAATCTTGATGATCGTAAAATCTGGTCAAACCACGTCCACAGATCACTTCTCTGCTCATAGCATCCATGTACAACATCAGATCCATTTTCGATACATCGCAGACCTTCAGAACCGGCCGCATAGATTCTTCCACCAGGTCTAAGCATATTTCCGGCGCATCTCTTAAAAATTCCGGATTATAATGAAGCGTCTCTTTCTTTTCCATACAGGCAATATACAGAATATCTGCTTCTACCAGGTCCTGGAACATATGGCTGCCGAAAGAAAGCTCCGGCATATACCCGGCTTTGCTGTATGCCACCTCCATGATCGCCGAAAAATGGCTGAGTTCTGCATAAACTGCCGGTACCCCAAGCTCCGGAGAGGAAGTTCCAATCCGCCCCGGTACAATCAGCAGTATATTTTTATGTGTGTGTTCAAAAAACCGGTTGATCCTGCCAATCGTTCTTGCAATATCCGGTTTTTTGGCATATGGACAGTGATAATATGTATGGGGTTCCACTGATACCACCACATCGATTTTCTGCTTTCTTGACGCACCCATCACATTTGTAACAATATGAAAAAAAGTATCCTTTTGCTCATATGATGGTATGGCGACCGACTCACAGCCTCCTGTCTGAAGCGGCCTGCATTGGAGAAGATTGATCTGAAATTCACCTGTTTCTGAAATATTTACCGTATATTCAATATCCACCGCTTTCCCATAATAGTTCTGAAGTGTTGCCAGTATCTCCTGCATGCAGTCAATGAATGCCTGATTTTCCACCAGATGTCCGCAGTCGGCGAACAAAATGTCCTTGTAGATCCCCCGGTCCCGGTACATATGCTCCGTATCCCAGTCATGAGAAAACATATACTTTTTCTGCCAGTGCGGAATCTGTGGGATCATGTCTTCCACCGGGCAGTTCTCCAGCTTATTTTTCTCCAGATTCAGAATATCCATACGATGCTGAGAAAAACGATGACGATCCGCCACGGTGGCATAGGTTGTCAGCTTCGGGCAGTCCAGATTCACCAGCCTTGGATAGTCCCCCGGCGTCCGGTCTACCGCACGGGTCCCCAGTCCCACAACCAGACGAAGCATTCCTGCCTTGGGATTTAGTTCTTTGCTCCAGGGATAACTGTTGTAAGAGTAACCGACTCCTGCTGCCATTGGAAAATAATATGGTCCCCACCTGGATCCGGACACCCGCTGCACCAAAAGTGCCATCTGCTCATCTTTGTCCAAAAGTCCCCGCACTTTCCGATACTCCAGTGCAGACGGAGACATGGTACTGGCATACACAGTCCGAACTGCATCCTGAAAAAGTGTCACCCGCTCATCCAGCGAACCGGAATTGACACAGAAAACGGACTCGTATTTTCCTGCAAACGCATTGCCAAATCCATCTTCCAGAAAACTGCTGGAACGCACGATCAGCGGGCTGGTGCCAAAGTAGTCCAGAAGCTGTTTGAACTGTCTGCGGATATTTCCGGGAAAAACTCCCGTCAGCAGCCGTTTTCGAAGATGCCCTGCCGCCGCCTGATCCTCAGGATTTTGCTTCTGGTACATCCACAGCTGCCAGCAATCGTTGTGAATAAGATAGGTATAATAGATATCCGATGCAATATAGTAGGAATCATGAGGCTCCAGATGCTGCCTTGCCTGCGGACAAAACTCCCGGATCAACTTGCGGGCCAAAAGCATACCGCATGCTTTCCCCCCGATCATCCCCGTACCAACGATTCTTCCCTTGATCGTCATATAGTCTCTCGCCGTAAAATACCGCCGGATGAGCCCACGGATTTTTTTATCTCTGGTCATCATCATCCCGCACATCTTATCCAGATCTTTCTGAAAAAGCTTCCCCTCTGTCAGTTTCAGACGCATCTGCAGGAAAAAATCTTCCCAGGAATCCTGCATCTGCTCTCCCGGGCCTGCTTCATCAAGGACCGCATAATAATGGCTTAAGGAAGTGGAATACGTCATGGGGTGAAAACTTTCATCCGGATCAATCCGATGCGTCAGGAACATCTCACCATGATAACGGTTTTCTACTTTTAATGGTGTCACATAATAACAGGCACCCGAAAAAAATACATCCAGAAATACCTGCACAGATTCCCGGATCCGGGATATGGAATCATAAGAATGGGTGCCCCGGATAATCGGATAAACTGCCGTTGACTTCCGTTCCCGGATAAAAGGACAGATCACACGGATAAAATTATCCATCATAAGATCCGAATACCAGGCATCCCGAAGTTCTGACAGACTGTCGAATAAAAAAAGCGCTCCGCTTTCCGCCTTTTCCATGATCTTTTGCACCTCCAGCGTAAACAGTTCAAATCCTGCCCGCGGATCCGCCTTTTGGATCACCAGTCCTTCCTGTTCTTCCGCCAGAGCTTCCTCTCTGCCATAGCGCAGATAAATAACTTTTCTGCCTTCATGGATCTGTTCTCTTATAAAATGGTTTGAAAACAGCCGAACATGTTCCAGCTTTTTCACACGAAACACGACATTTTCACCTGTTCTGATATAATCCAGTTTTTTATCCAGACCTTCCATTCCGGACCGGACCAAATCTTTCCTCATAAAAATACCTCCGCTGCCTGAGTCATACCTCTCACTCTTCCTTCTCTGACGCCTCTTTTACCGGAATCCTACCGCATGGACTCTATCATCATGGAAAAAGAAGTTTGTTTTCCCTGCTCTTTTTGCACCTTTGTATACCATTCCTGTTTCATCTGATCATCCATATAACCAAGCAGATTAGCGAAAATCTCCGTCCTTCCCTCTTCATATGCTCTGAGCGCCCAGGCATTGATCTGTTCTTCGGAAAGGTTGTTGCTTCTGTACATACAGCTTACAGCAATTGAAAAAACAGCAATATTGTCTTCCACAAAAGCTTGTTCCAGATACACTTCCTGCTTGTCTGCTTCAAGCTCCAAAAGTATGGCCCCAAACCGTCCCATCTCCTCCTCTTCATCGTATTCTGCAGCCAGACGCTCCAGATCCTCTCCCACATACTCCACATGGCTGACTATGGGGCGCTCAAGCTCTGCCCAGCGCTTTCCCCGATTCTTCCGAAATTTTGAAAGTCTGGTGCACAGCGCCTTCAAAAATGTCTCTTCTTCCATCCATTGCTGATCTGTATCTGCAAATGATACATACAGCTTCTCTCCGTCGTCCAGCGTCAGTTCCTTCCCCCCATAACGTTCTACATCTGCTTCGGCAAGATCATACCCTACATAAAACAAGTAGGAATCCTCATAAAAAATACTTTGTATAAAGTCGTAATACACATTTTCAGCTGTCTGTCCGGATACCGTTCTTCTCTGCAGCTCAGCTGCTGTCTCCAAAATCAGCGCCGCATCCTGCCTGGACAAGGTTCCTTTCTCCTGCATTTCCCCGCAGATTTTTTCCGCTTCGTCCAGAAGATGGCTTCTGTCCTTTGACAGCACTACCGAGACCTGATAATCTCTGTGTGCTGCCAGGATCATGGTCCCATCCACCACACCAGCCGGAAAAAGATCCTCTTCTGTCAACCCATCACACAGGATATAGATAACCTGATCCCGTTCGATTACATCCGTCCCGTCTTCCAGGAAAAAATCACAACCGCCCTCCGAAAAACGCATTGCCTCTGTCTCCGGTTTTGCATATGCCCCCAGCACTGCCCCGCTGCCGGCTGCCGCCACAGCCAGGATCAGCGATAACAGGTTCATCCATCCTGATCTTTTTTTATATTCTGTAATCGCTTCCAGCCTCCCTTTCAGTAATTTTCCACCCCTCTGCATAGTCACAACCCCCATGCCGTCCGGACAAAAATCCACTGCAGCAGACGCTGCACGAAGCAGCACATCCCCGTAAGTCCGCCTTTCTTCCGGCATAAGCCCTCCCAGCACTGCTTCATCGCAGGCCAGTTCACAGAAGCGGTCCGTCTCCCGCCCCATGAGCCAGACGAATGGATTAAACCAGTGCAGACAGATCGTAAGCTGAATCAGCCATTTGTAAAACAAATCCAGCCTGCGGCAGTGAACCAGCTCATGAAGCGCCGTATAGTAAAAATCCGTTTCTGAAATTTCTTTTGAGGGCAAAATCACTTTGGGGAAAAAACACCCCATCAAAAACGGAGAGGGCATCCCCTCCTTTACATAAAGTCCCACTGTACCTCTGACCCGCTTTTCTTCTGCAAGCTTTCCAAACTGCTCCAGAAGCTCCAGTTCTGCCGGTTCACTGCCTGCACGGATGTATCCGGCAAATTTTCGATACGCCAGAATTTTCTGAAAAAGCAGAAAGCAGGCCACCGTTAACCAGGCCATTCCTGCCGCCTTTGCCAGCAGATCAGCAGTCAATGAGAACCCAAACGTAACTTCACGCATCTGACCTGTTTCCACAGGTGCACGATCGTTCCATTCTGTTTCCTTTGTCCCTCCTTTTGACAGATTCTCTGCCGCTTCAGACGGCGGTCCTGTTTCTTTGGCTTCCTGACCTACTGCAGAGATTTCCAACTCTGAAAAGGCGTTTCCCACCAGATTGATTTGCCCGGAAACTGGAACCAAGAGCCGCAGGACTGCGATCAGCCACAGGTAATACTGCCAGCTTTTGGTCATCTTCTTTCCAAAAATTCGACACAAAAAATACAAAAACAGAATCACAACCGTTCCGGAAAAAGACAGTGACAGAACCGTCTTTAACAGCTCATCCATCCTGTTCACCTGCCTTTTCCCAATACACTTTTAACTCCTCATAGTCCGACGCCGACAGAAAGTCTTTCTGGATCAGGGCCGCCACCAGTCCCCTGGCATCTCCTGCATAGATTTTATCTACAAACTGCGCAGTCTGGACGGCCTGATATGCATCCTCGGACACCAGCGCCGTATAACGGTTCCGACGCCCGATCTTGCTGGTCTTCAGATAGCCTTTGTCCACCAGGCGGGACAGTAACGTGATGATCGTATTTTTCGTCCAGTCCATGCCCTTTGCAGACAGAGCCTCTGCGATCTCGGCATACAGAGCCGTTTCTTTGTTTCCCCATATTACCTTCATAAGTTCCAGTTCATAATCCGATACCTGCTGCATGATTGCTCCTTATTGTAGTTCCGCTACACCCCTCCTAAAGCCCCATCTACTGGAAGGATTTCCGACCGCTTTCGCGTCCTTTAATCCTTCCGGGGCTTTCGCTGTTTTGATGGTTCTTTCATTTCTTCTAATAATATGGAAAGAATAAGCGTACAAATTGTTATCCTAATTTTAAGATAACATTTTGTACGCCAAAAGTCAATACCCTGTCTGTCTCGTTTCTTTTAATATACGGCTGCCTTTAAATTCCTCTGATCCTGCCAAACCTCCGGAATCAATCCATGATCCTGTACCTTATACACCTGGTCGCAGCCGGAAAGCGTGCTGGTCCTGTGGGCGATCATCAGAAGGGTGCACCGGCCCCGCAGATGCTCTATCGCCTCCATCACCGCTGCTTCTGTCTCCGTATCCAGCGCAGAGGTGGCCTCATCAAACACCAGGATCTCCGGTTCCTGATAAAACGCCCGTGCGATGCCGATCCTCTGCCTCTGTCCCCCGGAGAGGCGCACACCCGCCTCGCCGATCCGGGTGTCCAGGCCCCTTTCCAGACTTCGTACAAAATCCGAAAGCTGCGCCTCCTTAAGTGCTTTCCACACCTGTTCCTCCTTGATCAGGGAATCCGGAATGCCAAAAGCGATATTCCGGCGGATCGTATCGTCCGCCAGGTAAATCGTCTGAGGAATATACCCAAGCTTTCGCCCCCAGCTCTCCCGATAGTCCCGGATATCCTGTCCCCCGTAGAGGACGCTGCCGCTGTCCGGACGAAGCAGCCCCAGAAGCAAATCCACGAACGTGGTCTTTCCTGCTCCGGAGCTCCCCACAAATCCAATGGAACTCCCCACCGGGATTTCCAGATCCACATGAGACAGAATCTCTTTGCTGCTTCCCGGATAGCCAAAGGATACATCCCGAAAACAGATCCGGTCTGCCGGCATAAGCTCCCGAACTGCATTTTTACCGGCCCCTTCCCCCTGATGGGCGCCCGATCTTTGCAGATCCTCATAGATCCGGCTGATGGAGGGGGATAAAAACAGAATGTTGTGAAACAGCCGGTTCACCTGATTGACCGAAGGCAGCAGCCGGAAAGCAGCCACCGCAAAAACAGAAAGCTGCGGGATCAGCGTCTTCATCTCCGTTCCCATAGAAAGCCGTAAAAGTACCACCCCAAGAATGCCGCACACACAGATGGTCTCCATCAAATATTTCGGCAGATACTGGAAAAACTGACTTTTTTTCAGGCTGGAAGCATACCGTCTGCCATTTTCCTCATAGGCGCGGACAAAATAATCCTCTCTGGCCATCAGCTTGATCTCCTTGATCCCGCCCATGGCCTGATGAACTGCCTGAATCATCCGGCTGTTGTAGAGTTGATTTTCTCTCCCGTACACCTTCGTCCGCCTGTGCATAAACCGAAAATACAAAAGGGAACAAAGCCCAAGAAGCACTGCCACCACCAGGGTAATCACAGGATCCTTCCAGAGCAGATAAAGAAAGATCATGGCAATGATCAGAAGGTCCGAGATCAGCTCCATCCCGTACAGGATCAGATCATACAGCTTGTTCACCTCGAAGGTCACACTTTCCAGCACTTCCGAAGAATTTTTTTCCAGATGGAAAGTGTAGGGCTTTTCCATATAGCTTCTCATAAGCCGTCCTGCCAGCACCAGCCGATTGTTAAAAATAAAACGAAGTTCCGCTGCTTTCATGACCACAAGATATCCGTTTTTCAGAATATAGACCCCGGCCAGAAGAAACCCTGTCAAAAACAAAAGTTCGCGCCCGGAAGATACAGGAAACCAGCGGCTAAACAGCAGAAGCAGTCCGCTGTTTAGTCCCGTTGGTTCCATCACCAGCTGCACAAAGGGCAGCACCAGGGAAACCCCGAGAAATTCCAGAACGGATCCCACAAACAGCAGAACAAAAAGAATCAAAAACTTGATCTTCTGTCTCCTTGTAAATATCACGCGCAGCTTTCGTATCATGACTGTCTCCTTTTTTTGTACTGTTCCAGCAGAGCATTATACATATGGGCCCGGCACCGGTTGAACAGTTCAAAACCGGCACAGACAAGAATGCCTGCCAGAAGCACCAGAAACAACAGCCCTGTATCTGTGCGGACTGTCTGCTTTGGTATTCCTGCTATTTCCAAAAAGCGAAGACATCCATATCCCCAGACCCCGGTCATGCAAAGATACAAAAGCAGCCGGATCTTATACGGTATACTGCTCAAAAAACCGCTTCCCAGTATCATTCTCTGTGCCAGGATACTTCCCAGGGAAAAGAAAAAAATTCCCCACAGGATGCCGGCCTCAGGAACCGGCATCTGGGGAAATACCATCTGTCCGGTCAGGTACAGAAGCGTTAATATCGTAAACAAATATGAAGTATAGATCGCCGCCGGCTTTAACAGACGGTATAGTTTCAGCATGAATTTCATTTTACTCCTCCTGTTGCAGCCCGCCGTCAAATCCTGTCCGGATTTCCGACGCAGCCGCCTCTGCATCTGCCTTTTCACAGACACCCAAGCTTTTCCTTAATCTGCTTTGCATACTGGCGGGATACATTGAGCCGTTCCCCGTTGTTCATAATCACCTGCATGGTCCCGCCGAACTCCGGCTTCAAAGACTGGATCTGATTAAAGTTGATGATGGAAGATTTGGAAGCCCGGAAAAAATCGCAGCTTTCCAGACGGCCCTCCAGTTCATACAGCCGAAGAGGCGTTTCATACACCTCCTGCTCTGTATACAGAAAGGTCCGCTTCTCCACCGTGTCAATATAAAAGATCTGCTCCACATCCAGAATATACGTCCTGCCGTCCCGGTGCCCGGTCAGCTTCTGGTCCGTCATGCGCAGCATCTCCAGAATCCGGATCACAGATTCACCGGTCTGCCTGCACCGTATGGTGATTTCCAGATCTTCCGCCGAAGGATCTTCTTCTATTCTGATCTTCACTGAGAACCTCACCCCGCTTCCACTCTTTTCTCACAGTATAAAAGACTTTTTCCGGACACGCAATCCCCCCGGGAGCGACCTGCCGAAAAAAGGGACTGACCTGCATCTTTTCCATTCTTTTTTACCGAATCTGATTCAAAATCCTCAGGTCCTTGCTTTTCGTATCCTCTGCAAACACGATGTCATTTCTCTAACCGTGATTTTATGTAAATCTTCTATTTCAAGGCCTTGTCTTCTACCTGTAAATATAGCATCATTCTGCCCAGACAGTCCCAAACACGATTTTATTCCCCTCACCCTGCAGATATGCATCTACTACCCGTTTCTTGAACTCAAAGCTATATTTAGCCATAAAATAAACTGGCCTCCAATCGTTAGATTTTTGGTCTAACTTTTGGGGGTCAGTTCAATAAGTATACTTTTTGTTAAATACAGTCGTCAATCCGAACGCACGCCATAGTTAACGATTCCTTCCAGCCAAGCAACCAGGGCTCCTCCTCATTACAAGTCCCGCTTGCGTTTAGTTAAGGTGATAAGGAATCATCCCTCTTTGCGGATTCTCCTTACCACAAAAGATACAGCGTTACTTTAACATATCAAAAAAAATGAAGGACCATGCCAGATTTAATTCTTAAAGTATACTAATACACAGTCAGTCATAGACAACGGTTCCTTTAAGACCCATTGAAGGGCGCCGGTCCTTAGGGCGCGTGTTTTGCGCCCTTAGTACCGCTGCGTCCCTTCATTAAGCGCAAGCGGGGTCTGGAAGGAACCGTTTTCTATGACTGGCGTCCGGAGTGGCAAGCTGTTGTATTTATCAAAACATATCCATCTGATCTCTTTCCCTACCGAATCTGACTCAGTATCCCTGGATCCTTAATCTTCGTATCCTCTGCAAACAACAGAATCTTTGACATGATCTCCGCCGTCTTGGGATCTTCATCCACAAAGGGCAGGAAGATCCTTCCCCGGTGCTGGGAATGGACCGGAACCACATACAGCATGGCATTGCCCATCTGGTGTACGACACCGCTTCCCAGATGAACCGTATATTCTCCCAGCTTTCCTTTGATGAGCGCAAAATTGCCCTCAACCTTCACATTGCTGATGCCAAACAATGCAAGATTGCATTCCACCAGTGCACGGCGCATCTCGATGGTCGAATGGCTCGCTTCCGGATCCACGCCGCCTGCATGGGCAACGCTGACCGCCAGGTCCACATCCCGCATGACCTCACTGTAAATGACATCCGGTATCTCTTTGATTTTCATCGTCATTCCCGTCTTACGATCCAGAAATACCACCCATTCCAGTGTGGGCGCTTCGATATCTCCCGGAGAGAACCAGTCTGCCATGGCATAGATGCGCGCCACAATATTTTCTTTATAATATACCTTCTGCAGACCGTCGTCATAATCCGCCACCCAGCGGCGCCCGCGAAGGGCCCCAACGGTCTTCTGCGGCTGGATCTGATTGCCGGAAAACAGCATGGATTCTCCCTTTTCCAGTTCTTCTGACAGCTTCACATACAGTTCACGGAATACCTGTTTAAAGGGCTGACGAATCTGCTTTTGGAACAAAAGCTTCTGGTATTCGCTCCAGTGACCCTCGCGATAAAGATCAAACGGATGCGCAATCAGAAGTCTCTCTTCTGAACTTACAGTTGTAAGATTTCCCTGATAGTCCACAATGCCCTCTTCGGTCAGAAAGCCCAGACCGGCCGGCTTTGTCTGATCGGACGACTCCGGCATCACAAGCAGCGGCTTCAGGATCGGAGCAGCCACCGGATTTTTGAAAAGCTCCAGAAGCTCCCACGCCTCAAAGGCCGTCCGGTCCTCCATGGCCTGTTCCATCATCAGTTTTGTCCTGCTGTACTGGTCCTTCAGCGCTTTGTTCATTTCCTGCATGTTCAGTACCTGATCATTCTTTTTCAGTTTTGCAGGAACGGATTTCAGTGCTTTCCCGCCCTTGCGACACCGCAGGGTACTCTTGCCGTTCTCGTCCACCGCGATCATCAGCTCCACATCATCCGCACCATCTACGGGCTGCCAGGTAAAGCAGGCAGAAGCATTTTCCACCAGCTTGCTTTCCATGCGCAGCACCAGACGGGTCACATCCGTAAAACCGGCATTAACACTTAAGTTCCGAAGAGCCAGCTCGACGGCGCGGCCCTCGCTGGCGCGGCGCTGAGCACCGAACTGGCGGCTTTCCTTCTTATATTTCTGAACAAACTGATAACGGTCCAGCAGCTCATTTTCCCGCTCTTCTTTTTCAGAAGGCAGCGGAAGAAGGCCAAGGCTCATCAGAAGATCCTTGTTGCGTTTTGCACAAATCTCCGCTTTTAACTCTTCTTTGTCCTTTTTGCCAAGCGCCGCATCGGCATACTTTCTGGCTCTTCCGTGGGCGGCCCCGGTGGAAGAATATTTGGCCGCATCATAAAGGAGTTTGAAAATCTTCTCCCCTACTTTTTCATAAGATTCAAAAAACCAGTTCAGATCAAAGGCGCCGTCATGCAGCTCTTCCGGAGAAAGGGGCGTATATCTGGCAATGACCGATGTGAGATGGTCATCAAAATGCTCGCTGGTGTGGGCCATAAAATAATAACAGGTACCGGCAAAGCCCGGAACTGCAAAATGTTCCTCCAGCATGGGAATCCACTGCTCCGCGTACATGGCCAGCTCCGCCAGCCGTTTTTTTGTAATATCCGTCCCCTTCAGCGCTCTGGCAAGATCAGCAGCCGTTTCTTCCTGCTTCGGCATACTGACTTTCAAAAGATGACTTAGTACCCTTCTTTTTTCCGTGGAAGAGGCATAGTAGCTGTAGCCCCTGGAAAGCGGCTCTTTTCCAAGAGCAGTCAAAATCTGTATCATGTAATCAATGCCGTAAATCGCTTTGATGTTACGGATCCAGTCGGAAAACGGCGTCGGCTGCTCTCCCCGTTTCAGCTCCACCTTCAAAACCTTCGGCACAATTTCCCGGTAAAGCTCATGGGCCAGCTCCATAGCCGGCATCTCTTTTCCAATCTGGTCGAACCGGAATTTCCCGTCCACCGGCGAGATGGCATCCATCCCGAAAAAGGCATTCAGGGCACCGATTCTGGCATTTTTGGAGGAAACGGCCCCCTTTTGCTCCACAACACTGATCGGCTCCAACAAAGCACCCATACTGGAAAAGTCAAACACCGCTTTATATAAATGATCCTTATCCCAGATGCCCCGCACATAGCACTGTACATAGTCCCTCAGAAACAGGTAAATATCATATCTGCTCTGATAGGGTGGAAGCTGTTCCCGCTCCCGCTGCTGAAAATAATACTGCTGCAGGCGAAAACGCAGGGCAAACGCACTTTCCCAGTCCTTTTCGCCGACCAGTGAAAGCCATACGCGCATACTCCGGAAAATCGGCAGATCAGCCGCCCGTTTGGTATAAGTCACATTTTCCCCGCTGTAGCGCTTCTCACTGACCACATAAAAATCATTGGAGCTGTCAAGCACTGACAGAAGGGCCGCTGTACCACACAACCCGAAACGCACCTTCAGCTCATCCGGAACATACTCCGAAAACAGCGTATCCAGAACTGTACGGGCCTGCACGCCGTAGCGAAGCCCCTGAATCAGGTCTGAAAACGGCGGTTTCTTTTCTGCCCCGCTGCCGAATACTTTTTCATACAGCGGCAGATTCTGTTCATAAGCGCTCCGGTTGCTCCGACATTCCTGATAAAACGCGATTTCCAGCAAAAGCTCCGGTGTTTTGATCTCCTTTTGATAAAAGTCCTCCCACAGCTCCCGGAACGGATAGGCATCCAGCGGCGTGGCATCCGGATCCTTCCCGATAAACCGGCATCGCTCCAGATTATTTCCCAGCATCTCGTCCGCTTCCCATGCCGTTTTATAAGTCCGCTCCCGGTTTTCTTCGATCAGGCTGTTCAAAGCCTTCAGCACGCGGATGCATGCCTCTTCTCCATAGACAAACAGGGAGGACGCCTCTTTTTCGTCCACGTCCACAGGAGGCAGAACCCATTCTTTCCCGACATCATAAAAACCATAGCCGGGTGTCTGCAGAATGTCCTGGGCCTCGCTGGACTCTCCCAACAGCTCTCTTAACAACACCTGCTCCGGCCCCGTCTCTCCTGCAAAAGCCGACAGATACGGCTTTACCAGCGCAAAATCAGACGAATCTTCCTTTTTCATCTGCAGTGCAAGATCCAGCGCACCCAGATGACATTCTTCGGATTTGGCACTCAGCAGCCTTCCGATGGACTCTGCAAGCTGTGCAGGCGGCTGTTTTCTCAGAAGTGTAAGCGTTCCGGCGCGTCCTTTTTTGTATTTTAAATTCTGTTCGATTTTCCGGTAATCCTCCGCCGTAAGCGTCAAATCATCCGCCAGCCGGTAAGCCGTCCGGCAGGTGGATTCCTCCGGATTGTGCATCAGGTCAAAGAGAATCTCCCGCCGTACCTTTGACACCGGACGCCAGAGAAGCACACGTGCTGCCGTCAGCCGGTCATAAGTCCCGTACTGCGTGCCCTGCCCGATGGTCGGAATCAGCTTCGCGGCTTCGTCAAGCAGAGCATCCTCCTGCAGCATCCAGGCAATCAGACACATGCGCACTGCAAGATGCGACGGGGTAAGGCTTACCTCATGCCAGGGGAAAATGCAGGGGGAAAGCACAAGCCCTTTTTTCGGAAGCTTTTTCAGAATTCCCTTTAAGATCTCATACATCTGCACCGCTTCTTCTCTGCTGTCAAAAAGCTCTGTGGGATCCATCTTCTTCGGCTCTATAACCGCAGCGTCCCGCAGCGCATAGTACCCTTTGTTCTCTTCTTTTACGAGGGACATCAGATGCATGCCGGACAGATCCATAAAGCCATGCATAAAACATGCCACCAGCTCCAGATCGTCCGAATATTCCCGGATCACTTCCTTTGTCGCCTGCATTTTCAGACTTTCCTCCTGAAGGGAAGATACAAAATAAGAAGCGGTCATCTTCTGATGTTTCGTGCCGCACTTTATAAGATGCTGTACGGCTTCCACGGCGTCCTGGGCCCGGTAAAAGCCCAGCGCCCAGAGCGCGCAGCTGATGGCTATGGAATCACTGGACGCAAGCTGCTCATTTCGAAACGCTTCCTCCCGCAGGCAGCCCCCCATCAGACGCATAAGCTTTTCCGATATCCGGTCCACACTTTTTTCATTGAAAATTCCAATCCAGGTACTGACCGCACGTTTTACGGAAGAATAACGGATCAGATCATGTTCTTCGATCACGGAAAACAGATGCAGAAAAGCCTCCGGCCGCCCGGCATCCATCGTCTCGCATACGGCCTGTCTGGCTCCCTCCTGCAATCTTGCCGCAAGCAGAAATTTTCCGAGTACTTCATACAGCTCCTGATTTTTGCACATGACAATCCCGCGGATCAGCTGGTGGCTGATCATGGAAGTATTGCCATCTCCCAGCAGAATGTCCTTTACCGCCTGAATGGTTTTTTCATTTCCAAGGTCAATCTGTGCTGCCAGAATCTCCCCATAGGCAAAAAATTCTGTCCGTGCATGGTCATATATTTCCGGCTCGGCGTTGCCTGTCAGCAGGTCAGAAAAAGGTACTCCATAAAATTTCAGACGGGTATACGCCTGGAACAGCCGGATGCTCGCTTCCACAAACGGCGCATAACTTTCTGAACGCACGCTCCTTCTCTGCCATCCGGCCGTCATCTGATACTGATTCATCTGATCCAGCGCATAGTAAAATTCTTCGTGCTGATCCCTTGGAATGCAGGCGCAGATCAAATCCTGAAACCGGTTCTGGTAAAGCTCCCTCAGCGTCTGGTATGTACCTTCCTCCAAAAGCTTTCGCATCCATATACATGTATCTCGGGGAACTGCATGATAATGAATGGAAGGAAGCAGCGCTTTTGCCTCATCGGAAACCCCGGCTGCATTCTTTTTAGTCTGCGCGATCCAGTCTTCGCTTAATTTTCTTCTGGTCTGGTAAGTAAATTCCGCCATGTCACTGTTGTCCTCCTATATATTCCCGGGCCTGTTCTCTGATACTTTTATCCACATCTGCCCTGTTTGCAATTTCCTGTAAAAGACCCGGTCCTTCTTTCAAACACTCCCCTGCGTTCATACACCGGTTCAGCATCCAGATTGTTGTAACAGCCGGTGTTCTCTTCAGGGATTCCAAAAGGCAGGTCTCATATTCCGGACGAAACCGTTCAATAAAATGAACAATCGCTCCGGGATCGCCAAAGTACGCCGTTGGATGGCGCTCGATTCCATCTTTTCTATTTCCTGTTTCCATAATTCCATACAAATCTTTCCTCTGTTTTCTGTTCCTGTTCTTCCGTTTCCATTCATTCTTTAACAGATTCCCATCTGCTTCTGTACATATTCCAGCTCTTTCTTGTAGGCAGGATTGCGAAGATCATAAGTACAAGAATTCTTCGGTTCTTTATTCCAAAACGGTTCATTGGACCCTGCTTTGATACATTCCAGAACAAGGGTTTTGTTTATCTGAGGCCAATAGCCTATCCCGTTCTTTTTGAAATCTTTCTGAAGAAGCTTCTCTGCGTCCAGCGGAATTTCCCGGTAATCTTTTCCTCTGCAATAACAGATTTTATCCGGGTCGAGCCCACTGATGGAGCGGCCATACATCACCGGATAATCGATCGCATCCGGATCCTCTGGAAGCGGTGCATTTCCGATGATCTCATATTCTCCATAATAAAAATGATTGTCCATCATATATTCGGACGGGCAGCTGCTTAATGTCTGCAGCCTGTCAATACTCACATCCGGATCTTCCGTGACGATATGACAGATGGATACACAGAGCGGTTTTCCCATAAGAATATTCCAGAATTTCCCGCCGTTTTTTATAAACTGACGGACGTCAAGCAGAATCCTGCCGTAACCATAGCTCCTGCGGTCATATTTAAAACGAAAGAAATCACCTTCCCGATATTTGCAGCGCCGCCTTTTTGCACCTGCAAATGCCTGAATCTCTGCCAGATCGTCAGCACCTGTGTCTGCAGCCCACTGCTTGAGAAACTTCTGAAGTCCTTCCTCGTCCATGGACGGAATCCCGGCGAACTCTGACGAATAAAAGGTCCTCTGTGTCGTATAATTCGCAAGATAAACGCCGCCTTTTTGTTCATGCCCGCCATTGAAACTAAAATACATCCCACGGGGCGTGCATCTTTGAATATTGACGCCGTTTAAACGCCTGGGCTTTCCTTTTGCAGTAATTGGAGCGATCATTGTACGGTTATCCTGGGTTTTCAGATACCAGGAATCCTCAAGAAAACTGCCGCTGTCATGAAGCCAGATGACTTTACGAAGAACATCACCGTCAAAGAACAGAATATCCTTACCCGTAGAGCGCTCAGGGTTCACACTGTTATTGGGAATCTCCACACGCTCCCAGGCCGGTTCTATAAGCTCCAGTCCCAGACAGGCCCGCTGTTCATTTGTCAGTTCCATACGCAGATCCTCCTTCATTCTGAAATTATTTCCCGTAATACTTCTTCTTTTATCTGACAGGGTTCTCCATAACGTACCAAAATGTGATAAATCACGCAGCAGTATTCAAAAACAGGCACAACCATGGTACGCTCTGCCCGGGAATCGCGAATACAGGTTATTCTGCCTCATCTAAATATGCTCTTGCCTGTTCCTCTGTCAGATCAAATTTTGTACGCAGCCTTGTTATAATTTCTTCTTCTGGAATATGATAATCTCTTCCCATAGAAATTGTCTCATAAATCTTACCACGTTTCTCGCCAATTTTCTGATTTTCTCTGTCACGCATTAGCAACGTCATATACTCATGCCTCCATTCCCGGTTCTTCTTCGCCTTCTCCACAGCCCACTTCAGTTTCTTCACAAATATATCTTCCGACGATTTACCTGCCACATAATCCAGAAATGCTTTTAATTCCGCACTTACTGTTCCGTTTTTTCCATCTGCATTCAGGAAAATCTTTTTTGCTCCGTCATTCAGCATGACCTCAGAATCTTCTTTGCAGACATTTTCAAAGGTGTACATATACCGGCCTTTTCCAAATAAATCTGACAGGCAGATAAAGATAATATAACTATTGTTCAGTGTATCATAGTCCTGCCCTTTATCAACCAGCTGTAAATCTATCATGCTTTGATAATATCTGGTTCTCCTTGGCAGACATCCAGAGGTGACTGCCTGCATTTCTATATCATATACCGTGCCTTTCCCATCATTTACATACACATCCAAACGGACCCCTTTTGCATCAAAATCCTTTTTGATCGCCTTTTGCAGTTCCGGGTATTCAATGCGTTCAATCTTCAGATCCGGCAGGATCCTCTGCAACAGTTCTTTACAAAGTTCTGCGTCCTGCATGACCTTCCCAAACAGAAAGTCATTGGATATGCTTAATTCTTCCCATTTTGTCTGTTTTGCACCCATATTTTCCCTTTCTGTCTTCCTTCCTGTAAATCACTGCCGGAACACACGGTAATCTGTTTCTATTATACACAGCCTTCCGACAGATTACAATAAGCCGGGAACCGATCTGCGTCAGATTTTTCTGTTCTTTATGAGTAAATATGCGCTCATCCTCCGGGCGGCTACGGGGCAGGCGCGGCGCTCTGATTTATACATGCTGCATGGGGCACAAAAAAATTTTATTAATTGGGGAACCTTTTGGAACATTCTGATATCATAAAAGGCAGAAGCCGGCACAATACAAAGTAAGGAGATGAGGCATGGCAGTCATAGATCATAAAACATTTGAAAAACAGATACGAAAATCCCTGCCGAATCTGTACCGGCTTGCCTTTGGCATCCTGCACAACCGGGCAGATGCCGAGGATGCTGTCAGTGAAACGCTTCTGCGGGCATATGAGAAACTGCATACACTGCGCAAAGCGGACCATTTCCATGCATGGCTCATGCAGATTGCCGCAAATGAGGCAAAGACGATCCTTTTGTATTTCTATGAACGGCTCTCGATCCCGGAGATCGCAAAGGCGCTCCATATCTCCCAGGGCACCGTAAAATCACGGCTTTCCAGAGGGAAAAAACTGCTCCGTGAAAAATTATCGGACCATTGACCAGAAGAAAGGAGTTTTCCATGAAAAGAGGAACCGATCCATTGGAACAACAGCTGTTTCAGATGGCAGATCAGGAAAAAATGATTCTTCCAGATACATTATACGAAAAAACAGAACCTATATTCGTCAGGCTGTCAAAACAGCGTTCCGGATTTCGGATGAACTGGAAAAGAACGCTGGCTCTGGCTGCTGTACTGACCGCCCTGTGCTCTGTCACCGTCATGGCAGCAGTCAGCGCTGTGCAGCAGCGGATGGAGGCCATGAACGAACAGGAAATCTCGGACTATTTCGCGCAGATCCAGACCAGCAGAGTGGGTGCCGACCACTACAGCCGTCCGTTCACCGAACATGAACAGACGCGTATGGAAGAACTGAAAATTTCTTATGAAGAAGCAGCCGTCTTTCCGGAAAAGGTGCTCACCATGATTCCCACTGCAAAAGCATACAAAGGGAAAGGGATTGCATTTTCAAAAGACAACTCTACCTTTTTCCTGCCGGAAGAAGACATGAGCGATGAAGAACTGTTGCAGATCATTGATTTCCGGCATCGGCGGGATTACAGCCTTCAGATTATGAATGAAAAGATCACTGCTGGTGAAACCGTATTTTTGGAGGAACAGATCTGTCAGGAGGACGATTTTGCAGCCGCGGCCCGGGAGACTGCCATTTCCTATACCGGAGAGCTTGAGATCCGAATGATTGCAGCAGGACAGGAGGATCTGTTCCTCATGGGGAAAAATGCAATTCACCGCATGGCAGCCGGCAGCAGTGATTCGGAACTGTTTTTCGATGATTTCCATACGGATACTTTGATCCATGCATTTTATGAAGATCAAAATGGAACGGTTTATCTCGGCCTGAATGAACAGACGGAGGATACAGGGGACCGGACCGGGGGCATAACGATCGCAGGCAGACCATACCGGCCTTCACTCTGGATTCTGGATGCCGACGGAACAGTGACAGAAAAAGTGGACCTGGCCGCTCTTCCTCTTCAGGGAAATGATTCTGCAGGCATTGTCCGAAGCATGGTTGTAGATGAACAGGGCTATATCTATGTACGTGCAGCAGGAATCCAGGATGCACTGCTGATCGTTCTGGACAGTCAGGGAAATTATGTAAAAAGCATCACCTCAGATACTTATACTTCCCATGATATGGGCGGACTGTGTCTGGGCAAAGACGGCCGCATATACACACAGATACAAAAGGGCAGCCAGATGGGAATTGCAACCGTCGACCTGCAGCAAGGAACTCTCGGCGAGATCTTCATGAATCTTGTACCGGAAGGAACGGTCATGCTGGATATCATCGCTCCTGTTTCTGATAACGGCCTTGTATTCTGGGGATATGACGGGATCTTTACCTACCGTCCCGGTGATCCCAAAGCCGACTGTATCCTGCCCGCTTCTGAAGCTCCGTTTGCATGGGAGAACACTCCGCGCTGTGCACTTCCCGACGGCAGGCTTGTGTTTGCAGACTGCACCAAATACCGGACAGAAGGAGAAGAAGTGTTCCGGGTTCCGGAATATACACGCTTTTATTATCTGACCTGCACACAATGAACAGAATCCGTCAACTCTGTTTTGTCTCTCAGGCTCTGCTTCTGTTATTTGAAAGCAGAGCCTTTATCTGTTTCTTGTAAGCAGCCAGACCACCAGACGAAAAGCCAGACCGGCCAGAATCGTAAAAAAACCGATCCTGCAAAGTTCCTCTCCGATGCCCATGTTGACGGCATACTGAATCTGTAATGCAGGCGGCGGATCCTGATATGGAATTCCGGCTTTTATCATTTCGTAATAGACTCCGACTGCAAATACGATGCATCCGGCCAACAGCATTGCGCTGCTCCATGTACGCAGCATGTGTTTCATTTTTATATCCATTCCTTTCGCTTCGCCCGGGCACAAAACGTTATGAAAACATTTTTTGTACCGGGCAGTTTTTGTTATCTTCGCTCCAGAGCATATTTGAAACTTACTTTTGTCAGCTGTACGTCACAGTTTAGGCAGAAACTACGCTTCTACCCTGTACCCGGCAGCTTCCAGTATCTTCAGTGCTCTTTCATAGTGCTCCTGTCTGGTTAGAATATAGTCCGTGTGATAGGTGGATATGGCAAAAATACCGATCTGATTCTCTGCCAGCAGCGATGTGATTTTTGCCAGTATTCCGATCAGTGAAAAATCTAGAATTCCCTGAATCCGAAACGCTTTCCAACCATCTTCCCGCTCCGTTGTGTTCTGAGGCACATGTTCCGTGAGACAGACCAGAGATTTTTCTTCCTCCGTCTGCCCGGTAAAGCAGTAGACTGCGTCCGGATTCACCTGTGAATAATCCGTCACTTTACAGATCGAAAATGTACCAGGTATTTTTTTCAGGTTCATGCAGGCTCCTTCCCTCATTTGTCTGTCTCCGGATTATGTACAGCATGCAAAATCATGTCTGGTCTCCGGTTTCGCGGCTTTCTGCCTCAGACGGCCTGTTTGTCATGGAGCAGATCCGCAGGCATTTCTCTGTCTGTTCAAACTCCATGTTCAGGTCCTGATCGAAATGAGCCGTCAATGTATGCCCATTCCAGTCGTATTTTGTATGATTCCATAATAGAAACCCTTCCACAAAGAGCCTGTGATCCACCAAAGACTGCTGTATGCACTGGGTGGTTATGGATATAAATTTATGAATATCCACCGGCGCAAACACCTCATCCGGAACATCTGAAAATGCAACCAGGATTGCTCCGCCGGAATGCGGTCCTCGGTAATAACAGTATTTTTCAGCCAGGCCGCAGGTTACAATGGACAGATGATGCCCATTGTATGTATCATCCAGTGTAAATTCTGCCGTTGTCAGCGGCTTAAGCCCCAGGTATTCTCCCTTTTCTCTTGTCTGCTGCGCCAGCTGAATGATCTTTTCCGAAAATCCGTTGATATTTTCCCAGCCCCACAGCCAGGTATTGCCGGATGCGGACTCGCTACCGAGAAACTGAACGGGATATGTTCTGTTTCCGAACCGTATGGTTCCCTCTGAAAAATCCACGTTCCAGTCCTGCCCTTTCACCACAATTTCACTACAGGCTGTCTGTATCGCCATCATCTTTCCCAGACAGGCCGAAAAAACCTGAAACCAGTCTCCGGTATCCAGATCCAGACCATAAGGAAAGCCCCCATACTTTCTTTCGTTTTTCGCTGCACTTTGAACCAGTTGCATCTGTATACTCCTTTGAATTGTTTTTTGCCGCCGGATATCCCGCCGGACCTTCCCGTCTTTCCCTGACCGTTTTATCTATCCCAGAGCCTGACGGATCAGTTCTTCAGGAATCCCGATCTGTGCCACCTCCACGGTTCCTGCATATCTCTTTCCCTCTCCCTGCTCCAGACCATATTTGGAACAGGTAAAGGTCACGGTATGGTCCGCACGGACTGCCTCTCCAAGGATCTTCCCGGTATCTCCGTCTATCCCGGACGGGATATCACAGGATATCACCGGGCAGGATACCCGGTTCATCTGACGGACGGCAGCCAGAAAGTCTCCCGTTATGGGACGCTTCAGCCCTACGCCGAACAGTGCGTCAACCATGCACACGCTGCTTTCGATCCACTTCTGCTGCGCGGAAGAATCCGGCTCATACTCCTTCAGCTCTCCGCCGGCAGTCATCAGTTTCTGCTCCATAAAACGGGCATCCGGTGTCATCTTTTCCCGGTCGCCCACCAGATAAATACAGACCTTACAGCCGCTCTGCATCAGAAGCCGTGCTGCTGCAATTCCGTCTCCGCCGTTGTTACCCGGACCGCAGAAAATCGTGATCCGTCTGTCTCCCTCCGTCTGTGCTTCGATCTTCAGAACCCGTTTTGCAACGGCTTCCGCCGCGCGCTCCATCAGGTCCAGAGACGGAATCTTCCAGTCTTCTATGGCCGTCCGGTCCAGTTCTTTCATCTGTGCTGTCGTTGCCAGTCTTTCCACCATGCACCTCCTGCTAAAATTCAGTTGTTGCATATCTGACACCCTAAGCAGGTTAAAAAAATACCGTGCTTTTCACACCGCGGAAAACCGCGATGGATCGGGTCATCTTCTTCTGCCTCAGCGATCCAGTTTCTCCATGCGTCCTTTCGGATGTCATGGATGGTCATCCGGTTGATCAGTTGTTCAAAAATTCTTAAGTGACGGAAAACCAGTTTTTCATTCGGGCAGTAATCCAGCTTTTCCCAGCCGGTTTTCTTTTTTGCGCCTTGTATGACCTTCTTCATAAACTTCTTGTCTTCTTCAAAGGTATCCCCGTTCCACGGCATCTCAACAATCTCAAATCCAACGCACCCTCTGCCCCGGATCTGATCATTTTCCGATAAATAAACCATCAGCCGCTTTTCATTTTCCGTCTGTGCAAGGACGGACCCGCTTAACGCCAGAACGCTGATCAGCACATCGGTTCCGCCGTTTGACATCGCAAGCGAATCGTCATCCGGTGTGACCTTTTCATCAAATGATATGATATTTGACATTTCGATTTTTCACCGCCCGGCGAAAACGGGCCTTTCCTTTTTCAGCTCTCTCTAAAGAAAACACCGGTTTTCTCCAAAACACTCTTCTCTTTGCTCAATCAGTTCTTTCAGTTTTTCCAGCTTTTGGAAAAGTTGCTGTCTTTTCTTCTCCGGATCAGCATCCACATAGTCCACAAAAGAAACCCACGCATCTATATGCTCACTGATATCACTGTACAGACATTTGCAGAATTCGATCATGCTGGTATGTGAATACTCCCTTCGGATCTGCTCCTGTCTCAAAGGGCGCCGTTCATCGTCTTCCACAATAATATGGCAGTTCCAGTAGCTGACCATACAAAGCATCCGGTTCGGTTCCAGAAAGCCTTTTACACAGAAAGGGCTCAGAGTTTCCAGACCGTGTATCGCCTGATTCAGCCATTCAAACGCGATATCGTCCAGATAGCTTAAACCGTATGCAAACGTGCCTTCCAGACTAAAATCGGTCCATCCATTTTTGGGTTTTGTCAACATTTTTTTCACTTCTTTCATTTTTTATTTTTCAGCAGATTTTTCAAATCTTTACAATGTGAATCTCATTGCCATGCTGTTCGATCATATTTAACAGATCTTTGGTCTTCATCCAGACCGTCGCCGTATTGTCATTGGGATGTACGCCGATCAGCCCCTGTGCATCCGCAAACGCCCGATCCAGGAAAAACTGTACTTTGCGCGCTTCATCATTAAGCAGGCCCAGAGGCGTCACCGCGCCGGGAATGAGTCCTAACAGATCCATAAGGTCCTGTTCCGAGGCAAAGCTCAGACGCCTTGTATGATGTTTCTGCCGGAATTCATTCAAGTCTACCCGTTTGTCCCCTTTCACGGTTATGAGATAATAATTTCGTTTTTTATCGTCACGCACAAAGAGGTTTTTGGCATCGGCCTCCGGATAGGGAAGCGCAACGTCCGAAAGCTCTTCCATGTTGTAAACCGCCTTGTGCTCTGTAATCTCATGCCAGATTTTCCGACTCTTCAGATATATATAGATTCCCTGTTTATTCATTAAGGATACCTCATACGGCGTCATCTTTCTCATATATTCTGCCACTTTCTCTGCACAGCCGTAAGAATCCTCATACTGACTCCAAATCATATCCATCAGTGTCTTGTCCCAGATCCGGGACTCCTGATCGTGCATGGTCCGCTGAATAAAAATTTCAGATGCGTCACAAATCGCTCATAATCCAGCGATTCTTCATCGATCACAATACCAAAATGATATTTCACAATATTCAACGCGCCCTGGATAATCTTTGACAAGATTAGCCGTAGTTTTAGATCAGGATATTTTAGATTAATAAAACATTAACAATATATTGATATTTTCCAAAATACAACTACAAAGAGAACTATTACCAAATCGCAATAATCTATTATCTACAGAATTAAGGCCGGGAATTTGTTGTTGAACTCCCGGCCTATGATTTATTTATATTACTCGCTCCGCTTTCAGTTTTTTCACTTCATCAAGAGAAAGTCCAGAAATACTCGCGATTTCTTCCAGAGCATATTTTCCAGCTGCCAGCATACGAAGCGCAACTTCTTTTAAAGATTCCATTCTCATATCTTCCATAATTTTACACATCTCGCTCACTCCTTTCGGGTTCTCTTTTAGATACCGTGTTCGGTTAGCCATCAATTCAAAATTCATATTGTCTGCTTTGGTACAATTAAAATCGTGCATGAGTTTTCCTATAGCGGAATCACCACGATATTCACCATTCACATAAAGAATATGCTCCCCATCTTCAAAAGATTTACCCGTTGCAAGGTTGATTCTCTC
>ERZ808046.302-NODE-302-length-54867-cov-7.405202_pt1 | contig 54867 bp, 45 predicted proteins | sample MGYA00380196_ERZ808046 | MGnify/ENA primary metagenome ERZ808046 (study PRJEB31490, sample SAMN06133421) | mouse gut metagenome | isolation source: Z6_2 | host: mice | place: China: Chengdu | collected 2015-05 ... | reverse complement strand
ATTAAAATTTCATTTTCAATGCATCTGGAAGCATAGGTTGCCAGCTTGATATTTTTACCGGGATTAAAGGTGTTGATGGATTTAATCAGCCCAATCGTCCCGATGGAAATCAAATCCTCCACGCCCACTCCGGTATTGTCAAATTTTTTGGCAATATATACCACCAGGCGGAGATTATGCTCGATTAAAATCGACTTGGCCTCGTCCTCATATTCCGTTCCCAAATCGCTGATGACAGCGTTTTCCTTTTCCAGCTCAAGGGGCGGCGGAAGTACCTCCGAGCCTCCTATGTAATGAACGTCTCCCTGCCTTGTAAGTAAAAAATTAGGCTCCCTGCGGTAAAGCTTGAACTGAAGCTTCCCGGGAATTGCTACCTTAAAAACCATTCTTAAGTCCTCCTGTTATAAGTTCCGCTGATTCTGCAGATTCTATATTGATAATTCCGGCGGCAGAATCATCTGATAGCTGCCGTCCCCGGATACCTTTCCCTTAAAAACCGTTACAATTACCTTATCATACTGTTTTTCACCGTCATTTCCCTTTACCCTCATGGTATCTATCTCGTATCCCTCCATGATGCCTTTGTCCTTACCGATGCTGTGATAGGGGATGACCTTATACTTTTCAGGCTTCATCCATTTTTTCAGCCCCTCCCACTTATCCGCATCCAGTATCGCCACCGGCTTTTTGCTGAAAGGCTCCACCAGTCCGTTCCCTGTGTCAATGAGAGCCGAGACCTCCATATCTCCCTCGTCTCCCTGAAAAACCACCCGGCAAAAATGGCTGCTTTTCTTTTTTCGCCATACTCCGGTCAGCTTCCGGCAAAGGACAAAACCGGCAAATCCCAGCCCCGCAGGGATAACCGCCGTATTCGTGTCTGCAAAAAACCTGCTTTTCCCCTTAAGAAAGATTATGAACCCTCCCATGATAAAGGAAAATGTAAAGAGGTATCCCATGGCCCGGAGCAGTTCTTTGATTCCTTTTGTCCCGCAGGCTATTTTTATCATCAGTCCTCCTGTTGGAATCATTCCAAGCAGCACCTTAAGTATATAAGAAATTCCCGGCACACAAAGTATCAGACAATATCCGGCCGCCCCCGTTATGCTTCCGGCAAAAATTCTCAGATAGCTGACCGTCTTCCCAAGCGCTTTTGCTGTGAGCAATAGCAGGTATAAATCCATGACCAGGTTCAGCAAAAATATGCTGTCAATATAAATGATACCCTGTAGTTGCACTCCGCAGCCCTTCACCTCCATTCCTCATGTACCTGTTTATTATAAACATTAACCCTTTCATAATTTGTCAAAACGTTGTCCTATACCCCTTCATTTATCGCAGATTTCGACGGAATGTCTGTTCAGAGAATTAGTCTGCCTGCCTTTCTGAACACACGAGCAATTTTTAAACTGTCTGTTTCCTCATAAATCACTTCATCCTGCCCCCCAAAGTAATCCCTCTAAGATAGGTGTCCCGCAAATTATTTGACGCTTTGACGTTCTTCATACGTATATATCTCCTGTCCGGATTTGTTGTGGAAAACATGATACTGTCCTTATCAAGCATTTCCAGGGCCCGCAGATTATGGGAGGTAAATATCATCTGCCCCTTAGCGCTTTTATTAAAAATATCTAAAAGCTCGCCAGGCAAATATTCAAAAATTCCGGCGTCCAGTTCATCTATCGCAAGACAAATGGAGGGATTTGCGAACGCCTGAATCAAGGCATGCAAAATAGAAATAATTTTAATAATTCCGTTGGATTCCATAGTTATAAACTTTTAACTTCATTCCCCCTCCCTCCCGCTCTGTCTTAAATGTCAGCGGAAGAAAGATATTGGCGGAAATCATGCCGGAAGCATATTGCTGATTACAAATAAATCCTTCGTAGCAAAGTTAAACAATGACCTGATTACATTTGAGCAATGCCTGAAATTATTCTCATAATTCCGGCTGAAAATTTCCCGGCTGCTTTCTCCGAAAATATAGGAGCAGTTGCTCTTCTCCGCTATCTTTCTTGCAACGATAAGGTCAATCCTGTTTTCCTTATCCGCCTCCGCCACCTCTGCAAACCGCTTCGCCGGCGAAAAAACACTTCCTGTCTCCAGACGTTGATAATCCATGAAAACCGTTTTATTGCTTCTGGATTCCCCTTCATTCACTGAGCAGCTCAAAGTTTCCCGGGAAATTTCAACGCCTTTTTCATTTTTTTGCAGCAAAACATCATAATGTACCTCATATATGATTTCCTCAGAGAAAATATTGAAATCAGCTCCAATCTCTGACTGTCGGCAGTCCACGCCAATATAGCCGGCAATTTCACTTTCAAGGGTAAATCCAATCATAACTCTCTGCAAAATATCCAACGCATCAATAACCGCAGTTTTTCCGGAGCCGTTTTGCCCGTACAGTCCCAGTACCTCCGCCTTTTTATAAGATAATTGCTTCTGACCGGCGTTCGGCATGACAATCCGCCCGTTTTCGCAAAAACGCTGCTCGTTCCTCGACGGTCTGGGTAGGCAGAACGGACATAGCACGGGAATTGTTTTTAGTGGAGAGATGTGCTATGCTTAAATTGACTATATAGGCATATCGGCGCAGGGCGTTTTGGGAAAAATCTCCCGTAGTGAACGATAAAATATAGAATAGGAGAAAAGAATTATGGATTACCCCAATATCAAAATTGATTATCGGGACACACCGGACAAGTTCCGCGATATGGCGGATGAAGTTATCTCCTTTTTGGTAGAAAATCTACTTGTACTAAACACAATAGAGGAAGAATGTTCCCAATTAAACGAGTATCTAAATCGTGGTATCCGTATGAATGGAATGCCAAAGGATAGTGCGGGAATATGGTCACTGTTCAAAACCCGCTATGGGGAAGCTGTTTCCTCGTTCTGTACGGATAAATTGATAGCAAGGGGATATGCCCAAAGTATGAACGGTATGGGCCGTGTACTTGCTCCAGACGGTACTCTGATTGAAGAAAAAATATACGGTCGATATGCTTACCTGAATTATGGTTGTGAACTTGCTATAACAATAAAAAGTAACAAGCGCGCAGTAATAGAAATTTTTTACTTTGATATAAACCGCTTTCACCTGAACTACTGGAAACGATTCACGCTTACAAATACGGACAAATGGCGGCTGGCTGATATAAAGTGGAAAGATGATAAAAATGACAGATGGAAAAATAATAACGTTTAGTTTTGCTTTGATAGTTGACGTGCACCGACTGATAGGCTGTGGCTAAATCATAAAAGCCACTGTTTATCAGTCTTTCTTTTGTCATTGCCATATTTACGGCAACGGTATGTTTTCCTTTGTATCTCAAAAGGTCGGAATTTCCCATAAAGTCAGAAACGTGCGCCGCCGGGCGCACCGCAAAGACCGAGAGGCAAGGTAATGCTCCTCGGCAGGACGGGAAAGATTTTTATTTGCAACTATGGGTTGCCAAAAAGAACTTTAATGTTGGTGGTAAACAGTGTTGATATTTTATATAATACAATCAGCAAAAGGAGGCGTGACAGTGAAATTATCAGAAAAGATTATAAATTTAAGAAAAGCAAACGGAATGACCCAGGAAGAGCTTGCAGCAATATGTAATGTCAGCAGACAATCTATCTCAAAGTGGGAAGCAGACATTGCATTGCCAGAGACAGAAAAACTATTGATATTAGGAGATACTTTTCGGGTGTCTATGGATATTTTATTAAAAGATGAATTGACGTTAAGTGAAGCAAAAGATGTTTATAGTTGTAGCAGCAATGCAATTCATAAAAAGAAACAGGAATTATATGAAGGAATATTGATTAAAGAAAGCATAGCGGATGACAGTATCATTGATTGCCTTAATATTCATAAAATTGAATTGTGGAATACCGGTGGGAAACCAAAATACTGGACTGCATTATTTTTTACAAGTAACAGAAAAGATTTTCCAGAACAAATTTCAAAAGTCATGCTGTCGGATCCTGATAAAAATGAAAATTGGTTTGTTGATTTTAAGGCAGGTAATGAAAAATACATTGTGTTTAGAGATAGGATTTTAAAATATCAGATTGGAAATCAGACTGAAAGAGAATATGTATGCAATGAGTGTAAGAAATTAGGTATTTCTAATGAGCAGATGAACTGGTCAGAATAGGAGGAAGCATGAGGGTATTATTAACATCAGCGGGTTTAGAAACTGAGGAAATTAAAGAGTGCTTTGAGGATATGGCAGGTAAAGATATGTCTTTAATAAAAGCGTTATTTATCCCTACAGCGGCAATAGATGCAGATGCAATAGAAGTTTTACCAAAATGTATAAATGATCTGTTAAAATGCGGTATCTTAGGTAAAAATATTGACGTATTTGATTTACATGCCGGAATGGAGTTTGAGAAACTGCAACAATATGATGTGATATATTTGTGTGGCGGAAATACACGTTATTTGCTTGAAAGAATCAATGCTACAAGGTTTCATAAGTCCTTAATGGAGTATATCAATGACAATGGACTGGTAATAGGGGTAAGTGCTGGAAGTCTCATTTTTTCCAATAATTTAGATAATAATTTGGGGTTAATTGATACAAAATTAGATGTTCATTGTATAGCGGGGGAAAGAAGGGGCAAATTGACATATCCATTAAAAAATAACATAAAACTTACAAATACATGTGCGCTTGTAATACGGGATTTTCCAGATGGTGTGGAAATAATTGGAGAATAGTAAGAGGACAATATGTTTCAAGGATTTAATGAGTCTACCATAATGTATTATAAAGCAATTCATAAGGAAAACAGTAAAAAAGTATATCAGGATAATGAACAGCTATATCTTGAAGGTGTGAAATTTCCTTTAGATGAACTATATTTTGAATTGTATAACTATTTTAATGGCGTTGACAGGGATTTGTTAAGTAATAGAAGGAGATGTATTTCTTCGGCATATAATGATGCTCGTTTCTGTTGTGGAACACCTATAAAGGAATATTTTTACATACGATTCAAATTAAATAGAATGAATAAGAAAAATGCATTGGGTTTCTTTTTTGATGCATCTTTAGATGGATATAAATATGGGTTGAATATCTATAATCCAGATGCAAATGGAATGAATAAAATCCGAGAATATATATTGGATAATAAGCACTATGCAAAAAGAGTAATTGAAGATTTTAACGAAGCATGCTTATTAAAAATTCAAGGGGAAAAATATAAAAAGGAATATTATTCAAAAGAAGATATTATTTTACAAGAATGGTTGGAACGCAAGAGAATTTCTTGCACACATGAAGAAAATCTTAGTCCCATTTTTTATGAGAGAGAAATTTTAAATCATATTTTTTCGGCATTTGACAGTGTAAGGGAAGTGTATTTTATGTTGAAGGAAGCATTATAGTTGGTATCTTAGGGCAAATGAGGGGCAAAGAGATGTGCCAAGTCCACCTGATTATTAGTGGTCTTGGCACATATAAAATAGAAATCCAGTAAAGTTCCAATGAATCCTCTGCATCCACCCACATCTGCATATTTCCCTCAAGGCAGAGGCGAGCATATTCAAAATTTATTGCTGCCGCGTTTAGTTTCTTTCAAGTTTTTGTTTTAATACAGAACTAAACCCAATGCAGCGTTTCACATTTCAACGGAGAGTTTCTTGAATATGGTGTTTCTTGTGATATTATGAAATCGGAAAGAAGGTGAAAATATTGAACGCTCAAAAAACAGGCAGTCTGATTGCTGCTATCAGGAAAGAACAAAATCGCACGCAGCAGGATTTAGCGAATGAATTAGGAGTATCAAGTGCAGCTGTTTCAAAATGGGAACGGGGAGTTTCCCGTAGTTAAAGATACCACACCAAACATAACAACACCACGCTTATACGGGACTTAGCACACCCCAAAAGAACATACAGAAATCCCCCATAAGCAACAAGGTTTGCTTTATGTGGGATTTCTTGTTTTAATTGTCGTTTTTGAAATTATTCAACAGTCTCAATAGAATCCACAATGCTCATTCTTGCAATAGAACGCAGAGGAATTGCCGTTGCAAGCAGGCAGGCCACAATAGAAATAATCGCAGCTTCCACAATCGCCATAACCGGAACAGCGACAAGCTGTAAAGCATCGGTCTGTGCTGCTCCGACAAAGATACAGCAGACATAGCCAAACACCATTCCAATCACTGACGCAATGATACCGTAATAAGCGCCCTCCCACAGAAATGTTTTATAAAGGCTTGCAGCACTCATTCCAATAGCCCGCTGCATCCCGATTTCACCGACACGGGTATGGATATTGCTATAAACAGTGTTGATAATGTTCAGGATGCCAATAATACCGATAAAGATAATAAGCACCCAGCACAGCATTTTGATCTGTTCAAAACTTTCCATCATCTCATTGCTGCTTTGGAGATAGGAAAGCCAATGTGTTCCTGGATAATTGCTGCACCAGCTATCCAACCAGCTTTCAAAGGTATCTGTATCGGCGTTATCCTGTAATGTAGGATAGACTTCTGAATAACTGTCATTTCCGAGCAGTAAACAGTATATTTCGTCATTCACGATGAGTTGAACACCATTCGTAAAGCCATCATTATTGATTGTGATTGCTGTATCGATCAATCCTAATACACGAAGTGTTCTGTCTCCCAGTTGAATGGTATCACCTACGGTAAGATCAGTCTGCTGAACAGTTGTATCTCCATAAGAAAAGGCAATGGGATTTTTTACAAGGCAGCCTGTTCCATCTTTCAAAGCCTGTTTATCCTGAGCAGACAAGTTAGGAGCATAGATTTGTAATTGTGCTTCATCCACATTTACAAGCTGCAAGGTTTCATGGCTCTGTACGGAAAGATCAGTTTCAAAGGGCAGTATATCACCGGCACCTGGCATAAATACAGAAAGCCGTGTAGTGGAAACACTTTCTACTGCGTCATTTTCCGTTAATGTTTTTACGGCTTCTGATGGGATGCCAACGGTTTCATTTGTAACTGCATAGTCGCTGAAATACATGTCCTGAACGGAACTGCTGGCATCAAGCAGCCCTGTAAAGTTCTGCAAGGCAACAAATACGGTAATACTCATAACCAAAGACAGAATGGTAACTGCTGTTCTTCCACGCCCTCGTTTTAGGTTGAGCCTTGCATAATAGGCTTCAAAATTACGTATGTTGCGGTTCCTTTTTATCCTGCGTTTGATTTTCACAGTCTGCCCCGACATAGCAACAGTAGGAGATACATGGGATGCGTACCGGGCAGCAGGAAAGGCAGCTAGCAGAGCAAACAGAAGTATGACTGCGATACTGGCAAAGAGCATCGGTAGTTTTACCGTACTGGCGGTGTTGATTGCAGAGTTCAATTCGGAAGTGCTGTTTGCCATGAACAGATCGGGATTGAGAAGCCCCGTAGCCACAATCAATACACCTTTTGCCGACAATATACCGAGCAGCAATCCGATAGGAATACCGGCTCCACAGAGAATCAAAAGCTGCAAAGAAACCAAACGATAGATTTGCCCTCGTTCTCCACCAATCGCACGAAGTGTTCCGTATTCTTTGATGCGTTTTGTGATAGAGATTTTCAGAATGTTGTAGATTACCAGCCCAGCCGCCAGCAAGACCAGCACACCCACCAAAATACACGCCGCAGTCATAAATGAAAATCCCGTACCGGTATCGCTGTCTGCCGCTTCATCATAGGAAATACCAATAGCGTCAAGCAAAACCCAGTTATATTGGATATACCGTTCATCCACGTTCAAATCTTCTGCGAGAGCATAAATGATGCTTTGAAAATTCTGCTTGTCATAAGTCTTAAAATCTATGGAATAAAGCAGATACTCTTTTGGCAACAGTTCTTCTGCGGTTCCCTCCCCGACAATCCCCTCAACCGTACCAGATGCGTAGCCGATATAGCTGCTTTCCAGAATGCCCGTCAATACAAAATCAGCAGAATATTCTAACTCTGACAGCGATCCATCCATAACGGAAACACTCAAATCCAGAGAAACGGTATCGCCAATTACAGCGTCCAATCCAAGATATTGAAGCGCATCCTCCGACAGGGCAATCTCATTCGCTTCCTCTGGTAATCGTCCCTCTTTTACGTTTCCGATTGCCGGGTACATAGATAATGCGTTATCGTGATATTCCCGAAGATATAAAGATAAACTACTGTTGCCTAATGGTGTGCTGCCGATAAAGATCGTATCGCCTACATCATATAGGCGATCATCTTCATGCAGCTTTTGCGCCTGTTCCTTGCCAAGCTGATGAAAGGTTGCATAACGGTTTCCGTTCAGACCCGCCGCCTGCTGAATACGCATGGATTGCAATATACCAATAGACTGACCGATCACTGTCGTCATAATCGTGGACATGATAACTGCAACCAAGATCAGGATTGCCGTGATTTTCTGTGCTTTCAGTTCTTTCCATGCAAGAGCTAAATAAGATTTCATCTTGCTGTCACCTCCGAAAGAACACCGTCCACAATTACAAATTGCCGGTCTGCCATTCTTGCAATGCGACTGTCGTGTGTGATGATAACCAGCGTTTTCCCCATCTTTTTCCATATGCTTTGTAGCATTTCCATAACCTCACCTCCGCTTTTGCTGTCCAGATTTCCTGTCGGTTCATCAGCAAAAATAATATCCGGCTTTGCGATCAGGGCGCGTGCAATCGCTACACGCTGTTGCTGACCGCCGGAAAGTTCATGGGGCAAATGGGTCATCCGTTCACGGATGCCTAACAAATCCGTAAGCTGATTCAGATATGCTTCGTCCGGCTGTTTTTTGTCCAAAAGCAGAGGCATAATGATGTTTTCTTTTGCGGTCAGCACAGGGAGAAGATTGAATTGCTGAAAGATAAATCCGATGCGCTGACGGCGAAATGCGGACAGTTCTTTGTCATTAAAACGATAAATGTCTTTTCTATCGTATGTCAGACTACCGGAAGTCGGCTTGTCCAGTCCAGACAGCAGGTGGAGCAAGGTACTTTTGCCGCTGCCAGATGGCCCCATAATAGAAATAAAATCGCTGGATGCAATTTCAAGGTTGACTTGATCCAACGCAACGACACGGCTCTCGCCGCTGCCGTAGATTTTCGATAGTTCCTTTGCTTCAATGTTCATAAAAAACACTCTCCTTGTTTATAATATAAGGAGAGTGTAAAACATAAATCTCAAAAAACGCTCAAGGTTTCTGATTTATTTGAAAAGAAGCAACAGCCGTTGCACCATAACCTTTTTTGTTTTCTAGTGTAAGCGTTCCTCCATGTTTCAGACATAGTATCTGACTGCTGTATAACCCCATGCCAAAGTGTGCGGAATCTTCTTTCATTTTTCCAAACGGTTTCGGGCCGCTCTGTATTAACTCCACTGGATAACCTGGGCCATCGTCTGTAACTGATAGATGCAAGAAGTTTCCTTTCTGTTCCAGATGAATTTCAATTTTACTCTTTGCAAACCGAGCCGCATTTTCAATTAGATTTTCAGCAACGGTTAAAACCAATCCATGATCTAATTGTATTGTCCCCTTATCAGGTGTGGAAACAGACGGTTCTAATGCTCCTGCAAAAATTTTAGCTGTTTCCTCTAATTCAGAATGTAGCAGAGAATAGGAACACTCACTTATCCTCACCGGCATTTGTCCTAATCGCTGGATGCTACTCATAGCTTCTACGTACTGTTCAATCCGTAATGTGTAGTTTTCCAATCTGTCAATAGCTTGTTCATCTGCTGTGCCCTGCCGCAGTAATTTTATAGTTCCCTTTAAGACCGTGATCGGATTGCGCAAGTCATGGGAAAAGGCGGCATTTAGCCTTTTCCGTTCTTCTGCCTGCCGCCACAGTTCCTGATTTGATTTCAGAAGTTCTTCACGCATAGTATCAAAGGCGGTGCAGAGCTGCCCCAATTCATCATCAGAATGGACAGGCATAGAAAAGTCAAGGTCATGGTTCCGAATCCGTGAAATCCCATTCTGTAACGTGGAGATTGGCTGTTTCAATTTGATATGATAATATAATATGCCGGATAGAGCCAGCCCGCCCATAGGGAGAACAATGCAGGACACAATTTGAATGATACCAAGCATGGACAATATATTTTGCTGGGTCTCTGTGGGGGTTTCCATTTTAACGATTGAACCGTCTGCTAAAATTTCTATTCCACCGGAGGGAAAGGTGCTGCTGATTGAATTGCATATCATAAAGACTAAGCCTAGCAGCAGGAGCGCCACCAAAACACAGGAAGCAGATAGGACGAGAAAAGTTTTCTTTAATTCCATATTTTTCAGACGTGCCACCGATAACCACACCCCCAAACTGTATCAATATAACTGTGAAGCGTACAAGCAGCCAGCTTCGCCCGGATTTTCCTGATATGTTCCATAACAGTATCACTGTTACCCTCGCCGTCAAGTCCCCACACTGTTTCATAAATACGCTCCCGGTCAAATACCTGCCCGGCATTCAGCGAAAGCAGCTCCACAATATCAAATTCCCTTTTTGATAAAGCAACAGGTTCACCCGCCACTGTGACGGTTCGGGCTGAATAATCAATCGTCAGTTCACCAAAGAAGCGAATTGTCGCTTTATTCCTGTGTCGCTGCTCCCTCCTCAGATGTGCGGCAACTCTCGCCCCTAATTCGTCCAGATCAAAAGGCTTAATGATATAATCGTCGGCACCTGCCTGAAAGCCGATGATTTTATCGGCAGATTCGACCCTTGCCGTCAAAAAAAGAATGGGGCAAGTAATTAGCCCCCGAATTTTCTGACAAAGGGTCAATCCGTCTATGTCCGGCATATTGATGTCGAGCAGGATTAAATCGGGCTGTCTTGCTAATTTTTGAAGTGCTTCATTTCCGCAATAAGCGGTCAACACCTCATATTGAGAAGAAAAATAACTCGCCATCATATCTACAATTCCCGGTTCATCATCAACAATAAGAAGCCTTTGTTTCATGCTATCATCTCCATTTGCAATTCATAATATTTATCGTAACAGCCAAATCTCAAAAAACGCTCAAACTTTTGCCGTCAGGAAAGTATAAAATCAATAGACTGATAAATTTATTATAATATTACTCTGCTGATACAGCCAGTCCGTAAATTCTTTCGGGCTGGCTGTCTTTTCTTTTACAGCCTTTTTTCTCTTCAATGCTTCTTTCTTGAACGCTTCAAAAGCAGTCAGCATTTCTTCCAGCCGGTCAGCCGGGAATCCCGCTGTCCTCTTCGCTTTGTTGATCTTATTACGCCAGTTCTGGCACTCGTTTTTATAAAGCAAATCGTAGTTGTTTTCCCTTGCCCTCTCGTCAAACTCCCTCTTGTTTTGAAGCGCCTGTGCTTTGCGGCACTTATCGCTGCACAGCTCATACCGCTGGCTCTTTGCCAGAAAATATTTCCTGCAGACCTTGCACTGCCGGAAGCAAAGCCCCCAGTCATTCAGCCTGTTCAGATAATAGGTAACCAACGGGTAGAGGGACGCATAGGCAGACACACATTCTTCTGTGCGCCGGTTGTCCGGGAACCAGAGGTCAAGCCGGGTATCTTCTGACGGTGCGCCTTTGAAATAAAGGCTGCCAGCTTGAAAATGTTTCGGTTTTCCTGTCTCCCTGTCAAAGCTCATGGCTTCGTTATGGAATACCCCGGTCAGGCTGCTCATTTTATCCATGAAGCGGTCACAGGCAGCGTTGCGTATCTGATAATAGCTTTTCTTGTTGGAAACATCCTTGACCGCCGTATAGTCCAACTGGATAATATAGCCGTCAAGGTAAGGGTCGATAAAGGCGGGTGCCGAAGCCGGTATTCAGTATGGATGAGATAAGAGGATAAATGTATAAGCTGACATAAGCTGTGGTAAGGCTGCATAGATTGTAGTAATGATCTGTGCAGCCTTTTTCATTGCTCTGCAAAGCAAACCTGTTTTAATCTATTTTAATCTTTGGGATGACAGGATCTTTGCCGCAAAGGCTGCTCTAACCCGGCGAGGTGTCCAGTATGGTCGCTGTATTATCGAATATATCTAATATTATCATTCCGGTCATTATTTTTTATGTTGTGGCTTACGGGCTGGCGGCCAGAAGTAATGTGTATGAGGATTTTATCAAGGGAGCGAAGGACGGGTTTTACACGGTCATCCAGATCATGCCTACGCTGATCGGGCTTATGGTGGCGGTGGGGGTGCTGCGCGCGTCCGGCTTTCTGGATTTCGTGGGCGGGCTTTTTTCCGGGGCTGCGGCCAGGATGGGCTTTTCTTCGGAACTGGTGCCGCTTATGCTTATTAAGATGTTTTCCTCCTCCGCGGCCACGGGACTGGTACTGGATATCTTTAAAAATCATGGGCCGGATTCCCTGATTGGCCTGACTACTTCGATCATGATGAGCTGTACGGAGACGATCTTCTATACGATGTCGGTTTATTTTCTGGCGGCTAAGGTGACGAAGACCAGATATACGCTCAAAGGGGCGCTGCTTTCTACGTTTGCGGGAATCGCGGCGAGTATTATTCTGGCGGGGATGCTGGTTTAGCAAAAGTGCGGCAGAGGAGAAAAACAGAACACGAAACAGCTGACAGAACAGCACGGAAAAACAGCACCCCATCAAGGAGTGCTGTTTTTCTGTGTGAGAAGGATAGAAATGTGTAAACCCAAATATATGTCAACAGCGCATTTGCATGGAATGCAGCTGTTATTGTTAGTCGAAGCCGATCGACACCAAGCCAGCACCGGCGGCTCCATTATTATGTAGGTCAGAATAGTCATTTAAGTTATGTATTCCCCAACTACAAGTAATACTATACATGGGAATTGTGAATGGGATGTGTCAAATATCGAAAGAAAAAAGAAAGAAATTATAAAATAAATTTTATAATTGCAAATTGTTAGAATATTTGTCGAAAAATGTAGTGCGGACTATGCCGCACTACGAGGTTATTCCTGCGTTACCACGCGGATGCTGTAGACCTTGCCCAACTGCGCCGGGTATGTTTCCATAATGCTGCCGTCGTATTCGATCTCAACGACATCTCCGGCCTGCAGTGCGATTCCTTCTTCATTGCTGAGAGAAATCTGGTCGGAAGATGTCAGCTCTGCGGAACCGGCGACAGGCTCTACCAGAATATACGTATCCGTTGCTTCCAGAACCGTTGCCTGAAAAATAAACAGCGCAGCAGTTCCGTCTGCAGAACCGAAGAATTCTGTTATGCTCTCGACCAGCTCGGGAGTGGGTTTATAGATGCCCTGATAAGGCTGCTCTACGTATGCCACGTTATTCTTTTCGTAATAGAAGATCGTAGTGGTCTGGTCGTCACAATTAAGATTGATCAGGATATAATCATCAACCGCCGGGGCATCCCTTGTGGATCGTTTGTTCGTTATCTCCATATTCTGCAGAAGCGGCATAAATTCATCTACGAAAGCCTGGTCGATTGAGATCATGGAGATGTCTCCGGACTGGATTTCAATGGAGGTAATGTCCGCCGTGTCGGGCAGGATGATAGGCTCGCCCTTTTTCCCGCATGCAGTGGTCATACCAAGTACCAGTATGATCAAGAGAATGGTTTTGATTTTTTTCATGGTATACTCCTTTATGTGAATTTTTACATTGTCATAATGAAATAATACAACAAAATGTAGTTGAATGTCCAGCATATTTGGTGACATAGATGTTAACGGTCAGGGGGATCAGAAGTCGGATAGCGGGGAATTGACGGGAGAGGGAAGAGGAGGTTGCTATTGAAGGCATTGCATATCTGTGATATAATTTTTAACGTATTATTGTAATGTCTGGGTTGTATTTGCAATACTTTTGCGGTGTTTGATCATGCATTTCATAATGGTGTATAGAGAATGTGGAAGATGCATTAGAAAATATGATTACGATCATAGGTCCCAGCGGGAATGGGAAAAGTACGTTGGCGGATGCGTTTGGATTTATTGCTGACTGTCTCGAGCTGGGGCTTGAAGCGGCGTGTGATGCGAACAATCGCGGCGGATATGATCAGTTGATTTCACAGGGGGTAAAAGAGCCAATATCCTTTGAGATATATTATAGAGAGAACAAAAATACGACACCCATCACATATGAATTGGAGATTGACAAAGATAAATATGAACGGCCTTATGTCAAAATGGAGCGTTTGAGATATCGTAATCAGAAAATTGGTCGTCCTTTGTCCTTTTTATATCTGCAGAACGGAGTGGGATATGCGTTTGAAGGAAAAAAAAGGGGGACAGGATGAACAGGGAAATGAAATAGACGGGAAAAAAGTGAATGTGAATTTAAGCGATAAGAGACGTCTGGGAATTGTTACTCTTGGGGCGATGAAGCAATATGAGAGAATCGAAAAATTCCTTGGATTTCTGAGAAGCTGGTATTTGTGCTATTTCCTGCCAGATGTTGCAAGACGGATCCAGACTGCGGCACCGCATCCCTATTTGGACCGTCACGGAAGTAATATCAATAATGTGGCGCAATATATGTACCGCGAAAATAAGAATGAATTTATGAAGGTATTGGAGCATATACAGGACAAGCTGCCCGGTATTTATAAGATTGAACCGCAGAAATTTGACAATGGCCAGATGATGTTAAAGTTTTGGGAAAACGGGTTTGAAAATGCATTTTATTCTCCCAAAATGTCAGATGGTACCTTGAAACTCTTTGCCTATTATTTGCTGCTGCATGAGAGAAATCCAAGACAACTGGTATTTATCGAAGAGCCGGAGAATGGACTCTATCATCATTATTTAGCCGATCTGGCCGGAGAGATGGCAGAGAATGTCGGAGACAGTAATAAGAAGCAATTATTTGTCACCACACATAGCCCCTTTTTTGTAAATGCGCTGAGACCGCAGGATGTCTGGGTTTTGAAAAAGGAGGAAGATGGATATTCGACTGCTACACGGGCCTCCGAGTATCCGTTTGTAAAGGAACTGTCAGAAGAGGGAGTGGAACTGGGGGACATGTGGTACAGCAAATATTTTGGATAAGGAGCGGGTCTATGTATTTTCAATTTGCATCGCCAAGTTTTCACTTTTTTGTGGAGAGTTTGACGAAAAGGATAGAGACTGCATAGATGAAAGTAATGCATGTGTCAAAGCAAACGGGAGGAGGGCGAAAACCGCATGGAAAATACCGGAATTCTTGTTACCATCATCATAAGTATCGTTCTCCTGACCCTGTTTCTGGCAGGGATCGTTTTTGTCATCCGCAGCGTGCGCCGCAACCGCCGTACGGGTGTGATGGACGAGATGGAAGGACATGAGTTTGAATATTTCTGTGCGGATCTGCTGGAGAAGCAGGGATTTGTGGATGTGGAAGTGACCCGCGGCAGCGGTGATTTCGGCGTGGATATTCTGGCGGAGAAGGACGGGGTGACTTATGCGGTGCAGTGCAAGCGTTACCACGGGACGGTCGGCGTGGACGCCGTCCTGCGGACTTACGCCGGCAGGGATTATTACGGCTGCATGGTGGGTGCGGTGATGACCAACCAGTATTTTACGGCTCCGGCAGTGGAAGCCGCGGAGAAGCTGCACATTCTGCTCTGGGACAGGGGATATGTGGATGACGTACTGGCACAATGAGCATCTTACAATATTAATTTGACTATCAAACTATTTTTTGATAAAATAGTACTGTTGCGATGGCCAAATACAGAGGCTTTGGAATGGAAGTGAAAGTAAGATGAACATCAACCATGTGTTAAATGAGGTGCTTGTCCGGCTGTTCCGTAATATCAATGTCATAGAGGAACGGGCGATCTGCACCGGGGATTATAAAGACGTGACGGCCAACGATATGCATGTGATCGAGGCGATCGACATGGAGGAAGCCAGAAATATGTCGAGCGTGGCCAGATCTCTGGGCGTGACCACGGGAACGCTGACCATAGCGGTCAACAGCCTTGTAAAAAAGGGCTACGTGGAAAGAGCCAGGAGCGAGGAGGACCGCAGAGTAGTGCTGGTGTCTCTTTCCGAGAAAGGGAAAAGGGCCTATCTCCACCACCGGCAGTTCCATGAACAGATGATAGAAGCCATCGTGGAGGAACTGTCGGAGGAGGAGCAGGCGGTGTTGGAGAAAGCACTGGTGAAGCTGGACCGATTCTTCCGTTCTTAGGGAGAAGAACCTGTGCGTCTTACGGGAAAGTCAGTATTCCGGCAAAAGCGTGGACAGCGTCCCGAAATCCGCGGGACCGTTTTCCAGCAGAAAACAGTGGAAACGATAGAGGAAGGCAGAGTCGTTATCGCCCCAGAGGGCAGCGGCCTGCTTTTTTAATTCCATGATCTCCAGATAACCAAGATAGTATTTGGGGTAGTTGCAGGGTTCTTCGGCAATGTAGGAGTAGACTGCTTCCATGGTCTGGGTGTTTGTGGAGCCGAAGGAGGAGAGGACTTCGCACACGTCTTCCAGAGTGGCGCCGTCATAGTGGATGAAAAGATCCAGCAGTGCGTACAGGCAGAGCTGGATCTGCCGGTCCAGGCGGCAGAGCAGGTAGTAGTCCGCGGCCTCGGGGTGCTGCTCCTGCGCCAGGCCGGCGGCGTAGTCGTAGGAGGACAGTTCTGCATACATGGCCCAGCCTTCCACAAAACCGCCGTAATACAGGACGCTGCGCAGGGGCGTCGTTTCGGTCTTTTTCCAGTATTGTTGACTGAACAGTGTCTGGTAGAGATGGCCCGGATAGCCCTCGTGGGCCAGTGTGGTAAAGAGGGAGATATCGCCCTGGGTATCCAGTGTATTGATATAGACGGTATTGTTCCACACGTTGTCCATGGGCGGCGTCATGTAGAAGGCCGGGGCGGTGAAGGGCTGCAGGCTGTCGTCTACATATTTGACTGTGCAGCGGACCGATGTGTCATCCGGGTCGGCCGGGATGGCCGGATAGTCCTGCCGGATCACGCTTTCCAGACAGGAGAGCATTTCCTCCGGTGTCATCTGCGGCAGCAGGGACGGTTCGGCCAGAAACTGCTCTTTCAGGGCAGGATTATCGGCCAGCAGGGAAGCCAGCGTCTGGTAGTTTGACTGTAAGTCGCTGTAGAGCAGCCGTTTGATCTCGTCGATGCTGCGCACCGAGCCGGTCTGCATCCGCAGCAGCGCCTCGTAATACTCCCGGCCGCCTTCGTGTTTGGCCAGACCGCAGGTTTCCCGGCCGCTTCCTTTTAGAAGGGTCAGCTCGTCGGCAAGGCGGTCATAGGCGGGCGCGACGACGGTGGTCAGAAGACGGTTATGCTCGGATTTGCAGGCGTCTGCTTCCTGTCTGGTGATAAGGCCGGCATCCTGGAGCGACTGGAGCTTTCCTGCAAAAGTGAGTTCGAGAAAATGGGTATGATCCTCCAGCTGTTCGGGGTTCATCAGCTGTGTGCACTGCTTTATGACTTTGTCCGCGGTGGCGTCGGACATAAAAAGGCCGGCCGCCGCTTTTTCCTGCTCAAAAGTGATCAGTCCGTTGAAGTAAGCGGGAATCTGGTTTAAGATGGACAGATAGAGTTCCACGTCTTCGGGACAGTCGATCCGGTACTCGGCCAGAAGGATCGGCAGTTCCGAGGGCATACCGGAGGAAGGGGACAAAGGCTCCGCGAAATAAGGATAGGCGGCGGTGTGCGCGGCAGTATCTATGTAGGAGCTGAGAAGCCCGTGCAGATACCGGTTGGATGCGGAAAGACTGTCGGTATCGTAGGAAGAGAGCCGGTCAGCCAGTGTGGACAGGGCGTAGACGTTGTCCGTCGCGTGTCCGGCCTGGTATACGGGGAGTTTCAGCTGTGATTCGTCAACCTGCCAGGTCTGCGGGTTATCGACGGAATAGTGGAAGGTGATAGGGTTCGCCTGCAGTTCTTCGAGAAAAAAGGCGTTCGCGAAGCGCTCGAAACGGGCGTCCGCATGATTGTACTGATAAAAGTAAAAAGTTGCAGTACTGAAGCCTGCAAAGAGGAGCAGGGCCGCGGCCCACTGTTTGAAAGATAAATGGCGTTTCAAGGCAATACCTGTCTTTAGGATTTGTTCCTATTATATGAATCACGCCGGGAAATATTGCGCACGATTTTTGTGAGGCGGATCCTTTGTCTTATTCCGGCATTCGTGGCAGACGCTGTGTATGGGTTTATAGTAAACGACATAACAAATTTCTGTTTCCGGCTCTTGCAGGAGCCATATACGGAAGCAACTGTAAGGCTGAAAAGGAAATTTCTAATGTCGTTAACTGTAGAATATGATAAGATAGGGTGGAAATGACGACGGCGCTGGAAAAAACAAAAACTGCAGGAGGTTGACATGCATTCGGACAGGGTTAGATATTCCATTAAGAATAAACTTTTTATGCTGTCAGCGACAGTGGCGGTTCCTTTTCTGATCATGGTAATCTATCTTATCTATGCGCTGCACAGCTACAGCAATGCCTACAAGGCGATTGTGAATAACATGACGGTGGCCAACAACTATAACCTGAATTTCAAGGAGGAGATGGACGAGAGCCTCTATAAGCTGGTGGTAGGATCTGTCACTTTTGAGACGGTGGGGGAGGAAGAAGGGCTGCAGAATCCTTACGGGATGATCGAGGATCTGCGCAGTGAGTTCGGAAAACTGATGCGGATCACGACGGACGGGGAGAGCCGGGACTGGCTGCAGATCCTGATGCGCAACATTGACACGCTGGAGGACAGGGTGGATGACATCAGGACGAATCTGGAGGCTGAGAACAGTTATGATATGAATATTGAGATGCTGGACAACAATATTTATATCATGACTGAGCTGGTACAGGACAATATTCAGTCTTATATTTATTATCAGACAAAGAGCATTGAGCATCTGACGCAGCAGCTTAATGACAGAGTGCATACTTTCACACTCTTCTGCGGGGTGCTGCTGGCATTGCTGGTGGTAATGGTGATCGTGCTGACGATGATGATCGTGGCGGGCATCATCAAGCCCATTCAGGAATTGTCTCAGGTGACGAGGCAGATCTCCCAGGGGGATTTTTCCGCCCGGGCGAGAACAGATACCCATGACGAAGTGGCGCAGCTGGCGGACAGTGTCAACAGCATGACGGAGAGTCTGGAGGAGCTGGTGGGGAAGATCAAGGAAGACGAGCGCAAGATGCGGCACGCGGATCTGCGGCTTTTGCAGGAGCAGATCAATCCTCACTTTTTATATAATACACTGGACACCATCGTCTGGCTGATCGAGGGACATGCCTCCGATAAGGCCGTGAATATGGTGGTGTCGCTGTCGGAGTTTTTCCGGCTTGTTCTGAGTAAAGGCAGAGAGTACATCACGATTCAGGAAGAGGAAATGCATATCAAAAGCTATCTGGAAATCCAGCAGGTCCGCTACCGGGACATTCTGGAATACCGGATCGACATTGCGCCGGAATTGTACCGCTATAAGATTCTGAAACTGACGCTGCAGCCGCTGGTGGAGAATTCCCTTTACCATGGGATCAAGTACAAGCGGGCCAAGGGGGTGATCGTGGTCACCGGGAAGCTGCAGGGGGATACGGTGGTTTTTCAGGTGCAGGACAACGGTGTGGGCATGGAAAAGGAAGAGCTGGACAACCTGTGCAGTGAGATCGTGAAGCCCTGTCAGGATACGGGAAAAGGGTTCGGGCTGGCCAACGTTAATGAGCGTATCCGCATGAATTTCGGTCCGGAATTCGGCATGAAGATCGAGTCCGCACCCGGCTCCGGCACCTGCGTGGAGGTAGTGATCCCGGCCATTCCCTATGAAGCGTGAATACGGCAAAATAAATGTAGCGGTTCGCCTTGTCGTATGGCAGTGCAAAGTGATTCGGCGAAAATCAGTAAGACTTCGCAAAGACAGGCAGGAATCAGTAAGAATCATCAGGAATCAGTAAAGTTCAGCAGGGAAAAGTATTCAGGCATCAGCAAAAGAACAAAACACAGACGGGGAGAGAACAGATCGCATGAAAACAAAAAAGCAGTACAACAGATTGCTCTTTATCTTTATACCGACGGTCATGATCTTTCTGGCCGTGTTTGTGTGGGGGCTGGGGCTTTTTACGGATATCGAGGAGGAGCCTTATGTCAGTGGAGAGACGGACCGCATAGTGGTGGGGGTGTCCCAGCTGGGGAGTGAGTCAGGCTGGAGAACGGCCAACACGGAATCGGTGCAGTCGGTTTTTACCAATGAGAACGGTTATTTCCTGCTTTTCAGCAATGCGCGGCAGAAGCAGGAGAATCAGATCAAGGCGATCCGCAGTTTTATTTCCCAGCGGGTGGATTATATTGTGTTCGCGCCGGTGGTGGAGAACGGCTGGCGGACCGTGCTGCAGGAGGCGAAAGAGGCCGGGATTCCGGTCATTATGATGGACAGGAAGGTGGAGGCGGCGGATCAGGAGCTGTGCGTCAGCTGGGTGGGCACCGACTCCAGACAGGAGGGCGTCAAGGCCGGCCGGTGGCTGGAAGGGCATCTGCGTGATAAGGGTGTGACCGGGGAGGAGACCGTGAATATCGTGGTGCTGACAGGAACGGAGGGAGCCTCTTCCGCGATCGGGAGAAGCGACGGTTTCCGGGAGGTGGCGCGGGGTCATGCCAACTGGAAGATTCTGGAAGAAAAGTGCGCAGACTTCACTTCCGCCAAGGGCAAAGAAGTGATGGAAGGTTTTCTGAGGAAGTATCCGGAGATTGACGTGTTGGTTTCCCAGAACGACGATATGACGTTCGGGGCCATCGAAGCCATACAGGAGGCCGGCAGGACGGTGGGCGTGCACGGGGAGATCAGCATCATCTCTTTTGACGCCGTACACGATGCGCTGGAGATGGTAGCGGCCGGCACCATCAATGTGGATATCGAGTGCAACCCGAACCAGGGCGAGTATCTTTCGCAGGTGATCTCCATGCTGGAGAAGGGGCAGGAAGTGGAGAAGGATTATTACGTGGAGGAGGATATCTTCACGATCGAGAATGTGACGGAAGAAGTGCTGCAGGAGAGGAATTATTGATCTGTTAGTTGTATTTTTAATGGTATTTTGATCAGGAAAGGACAGGAACATGCTGAAAATATTTCTCGTGGAAGATGAAAGTATCGTCAGGGAAGGGCTGCGGGACAACATTCCCTGGCAGCAGTACGGTTACAAATTCGTGGGGGAGGCCAGCGACGGCGAGATGGCGCTGCCGCTGATCCAGAAGACGCGGCCGGATGTGCTGCTGACGGATATCAGAATGCCTTTTATGGACGGGCTGTCCTTAAGCCGGATCGTGCATCAGGAATTCCCGGAAACGAAGATCATCATTATCAGCGGGTATGACGACTTCGAGTATGCCAGACAGGCTATTTCTCTGGGGGTGGAACAGTATCTGCTCAAGCCGATCACCCGGGCTACGCTGCAGAAGGAGCTGACGGAGCTGCGGATGAAGATCGAGAATGAACAGGAGCAGAAACGGTATCAGGAAAAGTTTCAGGAGGAGACCAGGGAGTATGAACAGTTCTCACGGACGAACTTTTTCATGAAGGTGTTCGAGGGACGAATTCCCGTGCAGGATATCTATGAAGAGGCGGCGAAGCTGTCTTTGAAGATCAATGCCTCAGGGTACAATCTGGTGATGTTTGCCCTGCTGGAAAAGAAGGAGGGGATAGACAGCGGCTTCGAGTCGGAGACTTTCGCGAGAAAAAGGGACGAGCTGCTGCGGTATTTCGTGCGCTATCCGGAGCATATTGTCTTTCGCTGGAACATCAACACCTATGGGGTGCTGATCAAGGGAAATCCGGAGCAGATGCAGGAATTGACAGACAGGTGCCTGGGCGGCATAGAGCGCATCTGCGGCGCTGTGGAAGGCGCGCTTGACTGGTATGCGGCGGCCGGGGAGCCGGTGGAGCGGCTGAGTATGCTGGCCGGGTGCTATGCTTCGGCCAATCATCTGTTTGCCTATCGCTTCCTGATGCCGGAGGTGCATATTTTTACAAAGGAAGTGACGGACAACTATATGCCCATGGAGTCCGGCGGCCGGATCAGCGATATCGATTCCGCCAAGGTGGATCCGGGGCTGATCCGCGACTTTTTGATGCGGGGCAGTCATGATGAGATCCAGGAATTTACGGTGAACTGGCTGCTCAGCATACAGGATGCGCTGCAGTCCAGACTTTTTCAGAATTATCTCGCTTTTCATGTGCATTTCGTGGTGGTGGCGTATGTAGAGTCCATCGGCTACGATAAGAAGGAATTTCTGGAGCTTCTGGGAGAAGAGCAGATGCAGGAGGTTAATCTGAGCATGGAAGAATTGACCGCTTATATCAGGAACCTGCTGGAGAAGGCCATGGAGCTGCGGGATCAGGAATCCGTCAACCGCAGTAAGACGGTGCTGAAACGGGCGCTGGAATATATAGAAGAAAATTATGTGCAGGAGACACTCTCGCTCAACACGGTGGCGGGCGAGGTGGGCGTCAGCGCCAATTATTTCAGCGCCGTTTTCAGTCAGGAGATGGAAGTGACCTTTATCGAGTATGTGACGCAGAAGCGCATGGAGAAGGCCAAAAAGCTGCTGCGCCAGACGGAGAAGGCTTCCCGGGATATCGCACAGGAGGTGGGCTATAAGGATCCCCACTATTTCAGCTTTGTGTTCAAGAAGACCCAGGGATGCACACCGCGGGAGTACCGCACGCGGGGGAATCTATAGAGTCTGCGGTGTGGCGTCGCTTTCCCTGAGTACCAGTTCCCAGGGAAGCTCCTGCGATGATACCGGCAGCCGCTGCAGAGAGCGCAGCATGCAGTCGGCCGCACAGCAGGCCATTTCGTGGGGCCTGTGGGCCAGAGTGGTGATGCGGACATGGCTCAATTCACTGAGATAGCTGTCGGTGAAACAGACGACGGTGATATCCTGCGGCACTTCGAGACCGGCGTAGGACAGCTCATTGATCATCCAGTAGGCGATCTCGTCATTCTGGCAGACCAGAGCGGAACAGCCGGGCAGCTGTTTGTGGATGAAGTCCGAGAGAAACCGGGCGTCCTGCTTTTTCTCCAGCAGATCCAGCTGGGCGGATGTATACCAGCCGATCCGTTCATCGGGAATCAGCAATCCGGCATCCCGCATATAGTGCTGCAGGCCATGATAACGCTCTATGCCCTGCATATCGTCCAGTTTGAAAAAACCGGCGAGCCGGGTATGTCCCTGATCGAGAAGATGCTGTCCCAGCTGAATGCCGCCGTAGTAGTTATCGTCTTTGACGCAGACTGCCCAGGGCAGAGTCCCATAGACGCCGTGCAGGAAAATAAGCGGTATGTCCCGGCGGTGCAGCTGCTCATAGTGATCCAGATTGGGATTTGGCAGGGCGCTTTTACAGGGTTCGACGATCAGACCCCGGGGCGGGCGGCCGCTGATCTCCTGCAGGAATTCCCGTTCCTTTGCCACCTGATTGTCTGTGGGGTACACCTGCAGTGAGTACCCTTTTCCGGAGAGAACGGTGCGGATATCGCCGATCAGTTCCGGATAGATATGTTCCTGTTCACTGCGGACGAGCAGTGCGATGGTGTTGCGGGAATCGTCTGCGGACAATCCGGTGGCGTAAGAGCCGCTGCCCTGTCTGGTGGTGATCAGGCCCTGTGATGCAAGCAGTGCCAGCGCCTGCCTGACGGTCTGCCGGCTGACCTGATACTGCCTGCCCAGTTCGGCTTCCGTGGGCAGCCTGTAGATACCGTTATTTACATTGGTGGTGAGCATATCTGCCAGCCGGGCCGCCAGATCCTTGTACTTTGCCGCCATATCTCTTTTCATCCTTTCTGTCTTTTTCTTCTGCATTTCCTGTATTTCTTTACGATACTGCATTTCTTACATTTCCGGCATCCGGTTTCGGCCAAAGCCATATGCGGAAGCTTTTGCAGGACCGAAAGCGAAATTTCCAGTGTCATCAGCGATAATAAAAAATCCCCACCTTTGTTCATAATTTGTTCAAAATTTATTCACACCCGGGAAAAGAAATCATAAAATTTGCAACATAATTTTTCAATATCGGCAGAATAGACAAACAAAAACAGGAATATTTTCGAAGTTCAATACATAGAAATCATAAAAAAACTACCGTAATCGTAAAAATTATAACATACAAATTTGAATTTGTCCGTATTTTTCTGTATAAGTAAAAATTTGTATTGTTTATTTCACCGAAATCAAGGAAACGCAACGCTACTACATTGACGATTGATATTACGGCCGATACAATAGAACCATGAAGCAAGTCCAACGGGCGGGCTTCCAAAAACATAATTCTAATTCATAAGGGAGGAAAAAGAATGAAGAAGAAATTAGCGCTTTTACTGGTAGCAGGTATGACAATGGCATCTCTTGCAGGATGCGGCGGTGACGACGCAGCGCCGGCAGATGCAGCACCGGCTGAGGAGGCAGCTCCTGCAGAGGAAGAGGCTCCGGCAGAAGAGGAAGCTGACACTGCAGAAGAAGCTCCGGCGGAAGAGGAAGCTGCGACTGACGAAGCAGCAGCACCGGCAGCAGACGGCGAATTGATCAGAGTAGGTTTCGCACAGGTTGGACATGAGTCTGACTGGCGTGCAGCCAACACACAGAACTATCAGGATACTTTCTCCGAGGCAAACGGTTACGAGTTATCTTTCGTAGACGCTGACAATGACAATGCAGTACAGTTGGAGGCAGTTCGTACTTTCATTCAGCAGGAGATGGATTACATCTGCATCGCTCCGATCGAGACAGCAGGTTGGGATACAGTGCTTCAGGAGGCACAGGACGCAGGCATTCCGGTACTGATCGTTGACCGTTCCGTAGATGCTGACGCATCTTTATACGAGACACAGATCGGTTGTGACATGGTTGCTGAGGGTGAGATGGCTGGTAACTGGCTGGCTGAGTACCTGAACGGCGAAGAAGCTAACATCCTTGTGATCGAGGGTTCTGTAGGTGCATCTGCAACACTTGGACGTACAGAAGGCTTCAACAACATCGCAGGACAGCACAGCGAGTGGAAGATCCTTGACTCTCAGTCCGGTGACTTCACACAGGCAGGCGGACAGGAAGTTATGGAGTCCTTCATCAAGTCCTACAGCGATTTCAACGTAGTAGTATGTCAGAACGATAACGAAGCATACGGCGCAATGGACGCAATGGATGCAGCAGGCATCACATACGGTGTTGACGGCGACGTGATCATCATCTCCTTTGACGCTACACACGACGGCTTACAGTATACATTAGACGGCAAGATCAACTGCAACGTAGAGTGTAACCCTCTGCAGGCTGAGTTCGCAGCAGAAGTTATCCAGAAGCTGCAGGCAGGCGAAACGGTCGACGCTCAGACAGTCGTTGTTGACCAGGCTTTCGTAGCACCTGGCATCGAGTCTCAGCATGCAGTTACTATGACACAGGAAGTTCTGGACGGCCGCGCATACTAAGAGCAGGCACAGTACTTGAATTGAACACATAAGAATAGAATAGGGAGAGAAATTCCGTTTCTCTCCTTTTTCTTTCGCTGAATTTGGTGTACAATAGAGGAGTGAAATGCGTATTGTTGGAAAATTAATGACAATACGACGAAATGCGGTAACAGTTTGGTCAGTTGTGCTTATTTACTGCACTGACCGCAGCAGGATGGAGTGGTTACGAAATGTGTGACGGCAGGAGGTATTTGTATGGACAGTAACATTGCTTTAACGATGCGGGGGATCTGCATGACCTTCCCCGGAGTCAAAGCGCTGGACAATGTGGACTTCACACTGAAAAAGGGTGAGATCCGTGCGCTGATGGGGGAAAACGGCGCCGGAAAATCGACATTGATCAAGTGCCTGACAGGTGTTAACAAATTTGAGGCCGGAGAGATCCATGTAGACGGCATCGAAGGGCCTATCGTGAACAAAGACACGATGGATGCCCAGCATAAGGGAATTTCGACAGTTTATCAGGAAGTCAATCTCTGCCCCAATCTGTCGGTGGCGGAGAATCTATATATCGGGCGGGAACCTTTGACGAAGATCGGGACGGTGAACCGCCGCAGGATGAACCAGATGGCGGCGCAGCTGATGAAGGATCTGGATCTGGACATCGAAGTGACCAGGAATCTGGAAGAGTATTCGCTGGCGCTGCAGCAGATGATCGCCATCGCCCGGGCGGTGGATATGGAGAGTAAGGTTCTGATCCTGGATGAGCCCACATCCTCGCTGGACGACAACGAGGTGGAGAAACTTTTCCATATGATGAAGCGGCTTAAGAAACAGGGTGTGGGCATCGTGTTCGTAACCCATTTCCTGGAACAGGTGTATGCGGTGTGCGACGGCATCACGGTGCTGCGCAACGGCACGCTGGTAGGCGAGTACACGGTGGAGGAGCTGCCGAGAGTCAAGCTGGTGGCAGCCATGATGGGTAAGGATTTCGACGATCTGGCCAGCATCAAGCCGGAGGGCAGCATGGACTTTACCAATGCGCCGCTGGAGATTGATGCCAAAGGCTTAAGCCATGCGGGCACCATCAAGCCTTTTGATCTGGAGATCCACAAGGGAGAAGTGGTGGGTCTGACCGGCCTTCTGGGAAGCGGACGAAGCGAGCTGGCAAGAGCTATTTACGGCGCGGACAGAGCGCAGACCGGAACCCTTAAGGTGAAAGGTAAGGAAGAGAAGATCAAGAGTCCCATCGACGCCATGAACCTGGGCATGGGCCTTTTGCCGGACGACAGAAAGGCGGAAGGCATCATCGGCGATCTGTCGGTGCGGGAGAACATTATTCTGGCAATGCAGGCGAAGCTGGGAATCTTCAAGAAGATCCCGATGGCGAAGCAGATCGAGATTGCCGACCAGTACATAGAGATGCTGCAGATCAAGACCGCCAGCAGGGAGACGCTGATCAAACGGCTGTCCGGCGGCAACCAGCAGAAGGTGATCCTGGCCAGATGGCTTGCCACCAATCCGGATTTCCTGATTCTGGATGAGCCCACGCGCGGTATTGATATCGGTACGAAAACAGAGATACAGAAGCTGGTGGTCAAGCTGGCGCAGGAAGGGAAGAGTCTGATCTTCATCTCCTCCGAGATCGAAGAGATGCTGCGTACCTGCAACCGGATGGCAGTCCTGCGGGACGGCGCCAAAGTGGGTGAGATCAGCGGCGAAGAGATGACACAGGAAGGCGTAATGCACGCCATTGCGGGAGGTGCGGCACATGAGTAAAATAAAGAAAATAACGAAGATGCAGTTATTCCTGCCCATCTTCAGTATGCTTTTGGTCATGTTCGTGAACGTGATCTATGATATCGCAAGCGGGAATGCTCCGTTCTCCTTCTTCGCGATCAGTACGCAGCTGACTTCTTCGGGCAATACGATCCTCTACGGCCGTCTGATCGATATTTTGAACCGCGGCAGTGAGGTGGCCATTCTGGCCATCGGCATGACGCTGGTGGTATCGGCCTCCGCCGGAACGGATATTTCCGTGGGTTCCGTGATGAGTCTGTCGGGCGGTATGTGCTGTATGCTGCTGGCAGGCTACGGCGTGACCAACGTGTCCGAGTATGCGAACCCGCTCTGGGTGGGCATCGGCGCCGGCATCCTGGTGGCGGTTGTCTGCGGTCTGTTCAACGGGTTTCTGGTGGCTTACCTGAATATCCAGCCCATGGTGGCGACTCTGATCCTCTGGTCCGCGGGACGGGCGATCGGCCTGCTGCTCTGCAACAGCGCCATCGTGTATGTGCGCGTGCCTTCCTTCCAGTTCTTCGGTTCCTACATCGGCTTTCTGCCGACGCCGATCCTGATCGCGGCGATCTGCGTGTTGATCATGTCGCTGATCTTAAAGTTTACGGCACTGGGGACTTTTGTACAGAGTGTGGGTATCAATAAGAAGGCGGCCAGGATCTCCGGCTTTAACTCTGCCAAGATCATTTTGATGTGTTATGCGATCTGCGGTCTGTGCGCGGGTATCGCGGGAATTACCGCTACTTCCCGTATCTATTCCGCAGACACGAACAATATCGGACTGAATATGGAGATGGATGCCATTCTGGCAGTGGCGCTTGGCGGCAACAGCCTGGGCGGCGGCAAATTCAATCTGGCCGGCTCCATCATCGGCGCCTACACCATTCAGGCGATCACCACCACGCTGTATGCGCTGGGTGTTTCCTCTGCGCAGGCTCCTGTATTTAAGGCGATCGTGGTCATCCTGATCGTAGTCATCCAGTCTGAGCCCGTGAAAGAGTTCTTTAAGAAACTGTCTGCCAATAAGACAGCTGCAAAGGAGGCGTAAGGTTATGAAGAAATTAAAGATCAATGGCAACAGCCTTTTGTTGGTGATCACCATTGCGCTGTTTGTAGTGATGTACGCGGCAGGCTGCATCGTCTATGCGGACAAGGGCTTTACCCATCTGCAGACATTTTTGAATGTGCTGATCAACAATGCGGGCCTTCTGTGTGTGGCCTGCGGTACGACGTGCGTCATGCTCACGGGCGGTATTGACATCTCTGTCGGTTCCGTGGTGGCCATGGACTGTATGCTGCTGGCAGTGGGCATGGAGAAATGGGGCATGAAAAGCCCGGTGCTGATGGTGCTGGTATTGCTGATCGGCGTTGTGTTCGGGGCTGTGCAGGGCTTTTGCATCGCCTATCTTGACATCCAGCCGTTTATCGTATCCATGGCGGGCCTGTTCTTCGCCAGAGGTATGACGGCCGTGATCTGTACGGATCAGGTGAGTATCGTGACGGACCAGCTTTTTGTAAAGCTGTCCAATACGAAGATCAATATTCCTTTTGGAATCGGTGCTTATACGAACAGAAAAGGCGTGCTGCAGATCCCATATGTGCGCGTCAGTGTGCTGGTGGCTCTGTTGATCGTGATTCTGGTTTTCCTGATGCTCAAATACACCAAGTTCGGCCGAAGCATCTATGCGGTGGGCGGTAACAGCCAGTCCGCAACGCTGATGGGGCTGGATGTGCGCAAAACCAAGCTCAAGACTTACGTGCTGGCAAGTTTTCTGGCGTCCGTCGGCGGTATCTGCTACTGTCTGAATACCATGAGCGGCACCACCACGCAGGCCACCGGGCTGGAGATGGATGCGATCTCCTCGGCGGTCATCGGCGGCACGCTGCTGACCGGTGGTGTGGGCAATGTGGTGGGCACGTTGTTCGGCGTTATGATCAACGGTACGATCTCCACGCTTGTAAAATCCAACGGTAAGCTGGTCAGCTCCTGGGCAAATATCGTGACGGCCATCCTGCTGTGCTTCTTCATCGTGCTGCAGGCAGTGCTGGCGAATATCAAAGAGAGAAAGAAAGCATAATCTGGTGTGGGATTTCGGAGGCGTGTGCGCAGGTACGCGTCTCCGTTTTCTGTATTTAACTAATCGTAAAATAATTTAAAAAAACATATAAGAACAGCTTGCGCAGTAAGCGGGAAGAGTGATAAAATTTAAAACAGAGAAGTAACAGAAGTCCCTGGTAATCTTTAAGCGCGGAAAGCCGCGCAGAAATGGAGAAAAACATGAAAGCAGTAAAAAATTACAAGTTCTGGTTTTGCACCGGATCCCAGGATCTTTACGGGGATGAGTGCCTGCGGAAAGTGGCCGAACATTCGGCGAAGATCGTGGAAGGGCTGAACGCCTCCGGCTATCTTCCTTTTGAGGTGGTGCTCAAGCCGACACTGATCAGCCAGGCATCGATCCGTAAGACATTCAACGACGCCAACAACGATCCGGACTGTGCGGGCGTGATCACGTGGATGCACACCTTTTCACCGGCGAAGATGTGGATTCTGGGCTTAAAAGAGTTCAAGAAACCGCTCTGCCATCTGCACACGCAATTCAATCAGGAAATCCCCTATGACACGATCGACATGGATTTCATGAATGAGAACCAGTCAGCCCACGGCGACAGGGAGTACGGCCATATCGTAAGCCGCATGGGAATCGAGCGGAAGATCATTGTCGGTCACTGGACGAGCGAGAGCGTATTAAAACAGCTGGGCAGCTGGATGAGAACGGCGCTGGGTGTGATCGAATCTTCTCATATCCGTGTATGCCGTTTCGGCGACAACATGAACAATGTAGCGGTCACCGAAGGCGACAAGGTGGAAGCGCAGATCAAGTTCGGCTGGGAGATCGACCATTACTGTGTCAATGATGTGGTGGAATATGTGGATGCGGTTCCGCAGGGCGAAGTGAATGCGCTGGTGGAAGAGTATTACAGCAGATATAAGATCATCGACGACGGCAGGGATGCCGACGAATTCAGACGGCATGTGGCAGTGCAGGCACAGCAGGAGATCGGTATCGAGAAATTCCTTACAGAGAATGACTATCATGCGGTAGTGACGCATTTCAATATGCTGGGCGGTCTCAAACAGCTGCCGGGCCTTTCCATCCAGAGACTGATGGAGAAAGGCTACGGTTTCGGCGCCGAAGGCGACTGGAAAGTAGCGGCGATGGTTCGCATGATGAAACTGATGACTGCGGACATCAAGGACGCGAAGGGAACTTCTTTGATGGAAGATTATACCTACAATCTGGTGCCCGGCAAGGAAGGCATTCTGCAGGCGCATATGCTGGAGGTATGTCCGTCCGTTGCGGAGGGTGAAGTCGGTATCAGAGTCTGCCCGCTTTCCATGGGGAACAGAGAAGATCCTGCCCGCCTTGTGTTCACATCCAAGACCGGTCCCGCAGTGGCATGTTCTCTGGTTGATCTGGGCACCAGATTCCGTCTGCTGATCAATGCGGTTGACTGTAAGAAAGTGGAGAAGCCCATGCCGAAACTGCCGGTAGGTACGGCATACTGGACACCGCAGCCGAATATGGAAGTGGGTGCGACAGCCTGGATTCTGGCAGGCGGCGCACATCATACCGCGTTCTCCTACGACCTGACGGTGGATCAGATGGTTGACTGGGCGGCAGCCATGGGGATTGAGAGCGTCGTGATCGATCAGGATACGACGATCCGGAACTTTAAGAATGAACTGCGGTGGAATGAGGCGGCGTTTCGCGCGTAATGGAAGCCCCTCGCCACAGGCGACTTGGAATGGGCAGATTCCGTAACAGAGAAGCCGAAGGCTGAACTGTTACTGATTTGTGTGTAAATGGACAGTGGTACATTGTCTTGGGCACGTATATGTAGTATAGTGGATAAAGAGTCTGTATAAAACGGAGGTACGGTATGGGAGCAAAAGAATGTATTGCCGGCGGCAGAGCGGTTCTGGGAATCGAATTCGGATCAACCAGGATCAAGGCCGTGCTGGTGGATGAGAACAATCAGCCGATCGCGTCGGGGGCGCATGACTGGGAGAACCGGCTGGAGAACGGCATCTGGACTTACAGTCTGGAGGATATCTGGTCGGGACTGCAGGACTGCTATCGGAAGCTGGCAGAGGATGTGCAGGCGCAGTACGGCGAGAAGCTGACAAAACTCGGGGCCATCGGGTTCAGCGCCATGATGCACGGGTATATGGCATTTAACGGGAAGGACGAGTTGATGGTGCCTTTCCGCACATGGAGGAATACGATCACGGAGGAGGCTTCCAACAAGCTGACGGAACTTTTCCGGTATCATATTCCGCAGAGATGGACGATTGCGCATCTCTATCAGGCGATCCTGAACGGCGAAGAGCATGTGGCGGATCTGAGATTCGTGATCACGCTGGCGGGTTATATTCACTGGAAGCTGACGGGAGAGAAGATCGTCGGCGTCGGTGAGGCATCGGGTATGTTCCCGATTGATATTGCTACAGGGCAGTTTAACGAGAAGATGATCGCACAGTTTAATGAGGCGGTAGCAGACAAAGGTTATGCGTGGAAAGTGCAGGATATCCTGCCGGCGGTCTATACGGCCGGACAGCAGGCGGGCGCGCTGACGGCGGAAGGCGCGAAGCTGCTGGATCCTACGGGCACACTGGAAGCGGGCGTGCCGTTCTGTCCGGCGGAAGGCGATGCGGGAACAGGTATGGCGGCGACCAACAGCGTGGCCAGACGTACCGGTAATGTATCGGCCGGAACCAGCGTATTCGGTATGATCGTGCTGGAGAAGGAGCTGTCGAAGGTGTATGACGCCATTGATCTGGTGACCACGCCGGACGGCAGTCTGGTGGCGATGGTGCACTGCAATAACTGCACTTCGGATCTGAATGCCTGGGTAAATCTTTTCAGGGAGTATTCCGAGCTGATGGGTCATAAGGTGGATATGAACGAGCTGTACGGCAGCCTCTACCGCAAAGCGCTGGAAGGGGACGACGACTGCGGCGGCCTGCTGGCGTACAATTATTTCTCGGGTGAGCATGTGACAGGCTTTAATGAGGGTCGTCCGCTGTTTGTCCGTACACCGGACGCGAAATTCGATCTGGCGAATTTCATGAGGGTACATCTGTTTACCTCATTGGGCGCGTTGAAGACCGGATTTGACATTCTGTTCAGGGAAGAGGACGTGCAGGTGGATGAGATCCTGGGCCACGGCGGACTGTTTAAGACCAAAGGCGTGGGACAGAGCATACTGGCAGCAGCCATGAATGCGCCGGTGAGCGTGATGGAGACTGCCGGAGAAGGCGGCGCGTGGGGAATCGCACTGCTGGCTTCCTACATGGTCAATAAGGGCGCAGACGAAAGCCTGGCGCAGTTTTTGGACAGCAAAGTGTTCGCAGGCCAGAAGGGCGAGAAGCTGGCGCCGGCGCAAAAGGACGTGGAGGGCTTTGATGCTTTCATGAAGCGCTACAGCGCAGGACTGGCCATCGAGAGGGCAGCGGTGGAGAGCATTTAGGATTACTATGAAAGTCTTCGACTTTCATAGCATGGATGGCCATGCGGCCCGCCAAGCGGCAGGTTGAGCATGATGTAAGTTTACTATGAAAGTCTCTGACTTTCATAGCATGGATGGCCATGCGGCCCGCTCGACGGCAGGCTGAGCATGATGGAGGATTACTAAGAGAACTAAGAGAGAAAAGAAAGGTGTGACAAGACAAAATGTTAGAGGAATTAAAGAAACGGGTCTATGAAGCAAACATGCTCCTCCCTCAGTATGGATTAGTCACTTTTACATGGGGTAACGTCAGTGAGATCGACCGGGAGAGCGGCATCTTCGCGATCAAGCCCAGTGGCGTGGACTATGATAAACTGACACCGGAAGACATGGTACTGGTGGATCTGGAGGGCAATAAGGTCGAGGGCAGATACAATCCTTCCTCCGATACGGCTACACATGTGGAGCTGTACAAGGCGTACAGGGATATTGGCGGTGTGGTACATACCCATTCTTCCTACGCTACCAGCTGGGCTCAGGCCGGACGCAGCATCCCCTGTTACGGCACGACCCACGCGGACTATTTTTACGGGGAAATTCCCTGTCTCAGATGTCTGTACGCGGAGGAGATCGAGGAGGCTTACGAGAAGAACACGGGCCTTCTGATCGTCAGTGAATTTGCAAGGTTGGGCAAAGATCCGGCGGCAGTGCCTGCTGTATTGTGCAAGAACCACGGCCCTTTTGCGTGGGGCAAAGATGCGCATGAAGCGGTACACAATGCGGTTGTTCTGGAGGAGGTTGCCAAGATGGCATACCGTGCGGAGACGATCGAGGCGAGGATTCAGCCGGCTCCCCGGGAACTGCAGGATAAGCATTATTATCGTAAGCACGGTGCGAATGCCTATTATGGACAGGGGAAATAGAATGAAAAATGTTATTAAAATAGAATTTCGACATAATTATTCAAAAAAATACAAAAATTATGAAAAAATTTAAAATAACTATGGAGACTTGACAGTATTTGTGTTACACTATAGTTGAAATTGTAAAGTTGCTTTTGATTGCATAATAACAAACAAAGTAACACAAAAGGTCGCAATGAGCAGGAAAGTCAGGTTGAAAAGCCTGACTTTCCTGTCAGAAAGATATTTTTCGCGCGGCCTTAATTTTTTAAATGGAGGTCAGAAATGAACAAATTAGAGTTACAGAAAACAGCTAATGAAGTTCGCAAGGGAATCATAACCGCAGTGCACGGCGCCAAGGCGGGACATCCGGGCGGCTCTTTGTCTGCGGCAGACTTATTTACATATCTCTACTTTGAAGAGATGAACGTGGATCCGAAGGATCCGAAGAAGGCGGACAGAGACCGTTTCGTACTTTCCAAGGGGCATACGGCTCCGGGCCTTTACTCCACACTGGCCAACAGGGGCTATTTCCCGGTTGAGGATCTGCCCACACTGCGTCATCTCGGTTCCTATCTGCAGGGACATCCCTGTATGCAGGAGACACCCGGAGTGGATATGTCGTCCGGATCTCTGGGACAGGGTATCTCCGCGGCGGTAGGTATGGCGCTGGCAGCGAAGATGGACAACAAAGACTATAGAGTCTATACTCTGCTTGGCGACGGTGAGATTCAGGAAGGCCAGGTATGGGAAGCTTCCATGTTTGCGGGACACCGTAAGCTGGATAATCTGGTAGTGATCGTAGATAACAACGGCCTGCAGATCGACGGTAAGATTGACGATGTATGTTCTCCGTACCCGATCGACAAGAAGTTCGAGGCATTTAACTTCCATGTGATCAACATTGACGGCAATGATTTCGATCAGATCGATGCGGCATTTAAGGAAGCAAGAGCGACCAAAGGCATGCCGACGGCCATCATCTGTAAGACGGTAAAAGGCAAGGGCGTTTCCTTTATGGAGAACAGCGCAGGATGGCACGGCAAGGCTCCTAACGATGAGGAGTATGCGGTGGCAATGGCAGATCTTACGAAGATCGGTGAAGAATTAGGAGGTGCAAACTAATGGCAGACGTTAAGAAAATCGCTACGCGTGAAAGTTATGGTAATGCACTTGCCGAGTGTGGTGCTGATTTCCCGAATCTGGTAGTGCTGGATGCAGACCTTGCAGGCGCTACCAAGACAGGCGTGTTTCAGAAGGCTTTTCCGGACCGCCATATAGACTGCGGTATCGCAGAGTGTAATATGACAGGTATTGCGGCAGGACTTGCTACCTGCGGTAAGATTCCTTTTATCAGTTCCTTTGCAATGTTTGCGGCAGGAAGGAACTTCGAGCAGGTTCGTAATTCCATCGGTTATCCGCATCTGAATGTGAAGATCGGTGCTACCCATGCCGGCATCACGGTAGGAGAAGACGGTGCGACCCATCAGTGTAACGAGGATGTGGCGTTGATGAGGACGGTTCCGGGTATGACAGTGGTTGTTCCCGCTGATGATGTGGAGGCGAAGGCGGCCGTGCGTGCTGCGATCGAGTTCGAGGGGCCTGTATATCTCCGCTTTGGACGTGCGGCTGTGCCGGTGATCAACGACAGGCCGGATTATAAGTTCGAGCTGGGCAAGGGCGTTCTCTTAAGAGAAGGCAGGGATGTGACGATCATTGCCAGCGGCATCACGGTAGCGTCCGCGCTGGAAGCGGCAGAGAAGCTGGAAGCTGACGGTATCAGCGCAGAAGTGATCAATATCCATACGATCAAGCCGCTGGATGAAGAGCTGGTGGTGGCATCCGCGAAGAAGACCGGCAAGGTAGTGACCGCGGAAGAACATTCCGTGATCGGTGGTCTGGGCAGCGCAGTGTGCGACTGCTTATGCGAGAAGTGTCCGACCCCTGTTCTGAAGATCGGTATGCAGGATGTCTTCGGAGAGTCAGGCCCTGCTGGCGCGCTGGTTGAGAAATACGGACTGGACGGCAAGGGAATCTACGAGTCTGTGAAGAAATTTGTATGACCGTACAAATTATACCATATAGTAGGAAAAGATAATGTCTGAAAAAAATACAAGAAAAAACATTCTTGCGCCCTCTATTCTGGCAGCCGATTTCTCTGTCCTCGGACAGCAGATTAAGGAAGCTGCCGGAGCGGGCGCGGAATACATACATATTGACGTGATGGACGGTGTGTTTGTACCGTCGATTTCCTTCGGGATGCCGCTGATCCAGTCGATCCGTAAGGTGACGGATAAAGTGTTCGACGTTCATCTGATGATCGTGGAGCCGGAGCGCTATGTGAAGCAGTTTAAGGAGTGCGGCGCCGACAGCATCACCTTTCATCTGGAAGCCACCGAGGATGCGGACGCGCTGATCGACCAGATCCATGCGCTGGGATGCCGGGCCGGCATGTCCATCAAACCGAAGACGCCGGTCGAGGTGGTCAGGAAGTATCTGTCGAAGATCGACATGCTGCTGGTGATGACGGTGGAGCCGGGATTCGGCGGACAGAAGTATATACCGGAATCTACGGAGCGCATCAGGCGGGCGAGAGAGCTGGCTGATGAGCTGGGTGTCGATCTGGACATTCAGGTGGATGGCGGAGTCGGTCAGGACAACGTGCATGTGGTGCTGGAAGCAGGCGCCAATGTGGTGGTGTCCGGGTCGGCAGTGTTCCAGGGGGATATTACGGATAATGTGAAGAGGTTTACGGCGCAGCTTTAAGGCTGCGCCGCTTTTTTACGGTAGTTTATGATCTTTTTGTGATATAGTGTTTGGGGGATATCCCATAGTATTTTTTAAAACATTTACTGAAATATCCTGCATCGTGGTAGCCTACTCTGGCTGCTGTCTCTGAAATATTGTAATTTGAGAGATCCAGCAGTTGTTTTGCAGTCTGCATTCTGATGTTCAGGATATAATTTCCAATGGTGCTGTCAGTATGCTTTTTGAAAAGAAAGCACAGATGCTGCTCATTGATATTGAAAATACGGGATAATAAGCAGGATCCCAGCTCCGGTTCATTAAAGTGGTCTTCTATATAATTTTTTACTTTGGCGATCGTAATATGGTTGAATGGTTGTACCGGATTCGTGACAGCGCCTGTGAGCAAATGCACCATTTTCATATAGGCGGCCTGTATTTCCTGCAACGTATTGCATTTATTGTCGTTGTCAAGTTCAAGAGTCACATCGAATTTGACATTATATTCCATACATATATCCGCAATTTCTTTCAGCAGGATACGAAGCTGTCTGATGGTGTGGACAGGTTCCGGTTTCTGTGTCTGGATCAGATCAAAAACGGCCCGGCTGTTTGTGATGATGCCGAGATAGTTATTGCTCCGGATGCAGCGGCTGATCTCCTGTTTCCGGGCATTGAGCAGCTGGTCAGACAGTTGTACGTGTATGGCCCCGGAATTCGACGGATAGTCATATATGCCGTTCATGGAATAAAAGATACAATATTGCTGCAGTGCAAGAATATTCTGGCAGGCGTGCGGAATGTCTTTTAGTTCTGCACAGGGGCTGTCAACACAGACCGTGATGGAAAGCTGTCTGTTACGGTTAAGGGCTGTGGTCATTTTTTGCAGAGCATCTTCCAGTGTCGAAGTGTTCTTCCCGGTATTTTCCTGCATGGCAAAAAGCAGAAGAATAGAGGTATTGTCCGTCGTACCGATACACTGCATTTTACTTTCTGCCAAAAGTTCATTCAGGATGTTCTCTGCGGCAAAGGCGTAGATATCCAGAGTTTTCTTATCCGGCAGATCGCCCTGCTGGGTGATGGAGAGGGAAGCGGATGCAAAGCAGGCGGAGTCGGCCGGAAAATGGATCTCATCGGCAAGCTGAATCAGCTCATCGGAAAAGCTGCCTCCCTGCATGAGCCTGTGCATAAAGGTAGAGACCAGGTAAGCCTTATTCCGGTGTTCCTTCTGTGTCAGGGCAGAAAGCGTCTGCGATATAGAGCGGTTGACATCTATCTTGTTGGATACCTTTTGCAGGCATTCGAACAAATTTTGAGGCGTGATGGGTTTTAACAGAAAATCTTCCACGCCGAGCCGGATAGCCTTTTGGGCATAGTCAAACCGGTCATAGCCTGAAATGATGATAAAGCGGGGCTTCTTCTCCTGATGCAGGGCATGCTGTACCACGGAAAAGCCGTTCAGTTGTGGCATGGAAATATCAAGCAGCACAATATCAGGGTGGAATTGATCGATCAGTTTGATGCCGTCAGCGCCGTTGCAGGCTTCGCCGATCACTGTATACTGTTCGGCGAAAGCCGCAATATACTTGAGCAGAACCTGCCGGAAATAAAATTCATCGTCTATGATCGCGATCGTCTTCATGCTTCACCTCCGTTTAATGCAACTTTAGGGATGATCAGAGTAATGCGGGTGTATTCGCCAAGCCGGCTTTCGATCTTAATATCATACAGATCACCAAAAAACATTTTCAGCCTGCGGTTAATATTGGATAGACCAAAGGAGTCAGAGGGCACAGCCTGTTTGTGATCTATTGTCTGGAGCAGGATATGTAATTTTGAAGCGGATATACCCTGTCCGTTGTCTTCTACCGTGAAGATCAGCTGTTGAGCGTCTTCGGTGACGTCTATATGAATGGTCCCTTTGTTTTGATAATTTGTCATTCCGTGAATGACCGAATTCTCAAGAAGAGGCTGCAGAGTTAATTTCGGTATGGAATAGTCACAAATATTTTCCGCGTACCCGATCGAATAATTGAAATATTCGGGGTGGCGCATCTTTTCCAGGGAAAGATAGTTTTCGGATATTTTCAGTTCGTCTCTAATACTGATGATATCAGCGCCATGGCTCAGGGAAAGCCTGTAAAACATGGAGAGGGATGTGAGCGCGGTACTTGCGGTCTCATTCATCTCCAGATCGATCAGCGCTTTGATCATTTCCAGTGTATTATAGAGGAAATGCGGCTTGATCTGAGACTGAAGCAGTTTAAACTGATATTCTGTTTTCTCCGCATGTTCTTCATAGATAGAGTTCAACAGTTCATTTGTTTTATTCATCATATAATTATATCCATGATACAGGGTTTCCACTTCATCCATGGTCTGTGGCACCAGGATCGTCTGATAAGAATCTTCCGTTATTTTTTCCATATGTGCAGACAAAACATGCAGAGGGTTGGAGATGGATCTTGCAATAAAAAATGCTGCAGTCAGGAAAGCGGCAAGAGCAAGTGTGGCTGTACCGAGCATGACTCTGGATAATACTTTCTGCTCTGACATCAATGCCTCTAACGGATAGGAGGTCACTATTTTCCAGGGAATATCATTGAGCTCTCTTATGGAGTACAGCAATGCATCGCGGTTAAAAGGCGAAGAAAGATGTATTTCATTATGCAGCAGGTCCGAAAACTGACTGCTGTTTAAGGCAGCTGCCTGTTCCGATATAAAAGGCTGTCCGACCAGAGAAAGGTCAGAGGAGAGCAGTATTGTGTCTTCGGTGTCCAAAATATAGAAACTGCTGTTGGTATCGGCAGGCAGGTATTTTTCAAAGATGGATGACAGCGTAGAGGAGTCGATCAAAAAAACAATATACCCGCAGACCTGATTTAAATCCAGCCGTACAATGGGTTTTGAAAGGATAAATGTATAGAGCGCCTCGGAGGAGGAGGGTATTTTATTTTCATGTACAAGATAAGGCCCACTGATACGGGGCGCAAGGGTATCGGCGTGGAGCTGTCTGATCGACTGTGCATCGAAGCCCTGGATATTAGACATATTATAATCACTTACCTGAAAGAAATCTCCTTTTAAAGATAAAATACCCCAATGGTTAATGGCGGAGTTCAGGCCGATAATGGAATTGATCACTGCGTTAAGGGACTGGAAAAGGGCATACTGCTGGCTTTCAGAAGCAGGCGGGACCGGATATTTCATGGCCGTTTTAATCAGGGTATCGTTCAGGGATGTTGTTATGGCGTAATCGTACAGGTGACTCATGGTAGCATCAATGGACGAAGAAAGGGCGGCAATCTCCCGCTGTGAACTGGATTGCGCTTCGGCGGCAAAGGTATAGCGTGTGGACAGTGTGAGGATGGTATACAGTATTAAAATTATAGTACAGAATATGACCGCAAATCGTATAAAGATGCGGCTCTGTATAGAATGAAATCTTTTTTTGACAGTTTTGTATGGTTTGTGTTCCATAAGATATCTCCTCCCGATTGCACAGTGATTTCGAAAACGCAATACTGGTACAATTTATGAATATTATATATAAGTTTATCGGGAAAATATATGGCTGCGGCTGGTTTACCTAAAATCTTCCCGATTTTACGAATAAGTTCCATTTAAACAGGTATCCGTTTGTCATACAATGAATCCAACATAGAGAAAGCGCTTGTCTGTGAAAACAACAACATGAACAGGAGGATTACAATTATGAGGAAAAGATGGACAGCATTGTTATGTGCAACAGCTGTGACTGCCGGTTTACTAAACGGATGCGGAAATGCAGAAAATGCAGGGAATACGGCTGATCCCGGAAATGTCGTTGCGGTAGATGAGGTACAGCAGGAACAGGCGGAAGGCGAGACGCTGTATATTCATTATATGACGTGCAGAAATGAAAATGATGCGGTGATTCTTTCCATGCAGGATGTTGCCGAGCGCTATCATGAAGAACATCCGGAGCTGGATTTTACATTTGAGGTGGAGAGCATTCCGGACAGAACTTCCTATCTGCAGAAATTGAAGATTCTGGGCGCCAGTGACGAGCTGCCGGAATGGTTTGAATCGGATCCGGACACCTGGGTTGAAAGCATCTCAAAGCAGGGCAAGATTTACGATATCAACAGCCTGTATGATGAGCTTGGCGTACAGGACAAGATCTTTGATATATCAAAAGAGTATGCAAAACTGAATGACGGCAGTTTGTGGCTGATGACATTCCAGTGTAATACAGAGTACTTCTTCTATCATAAAAATATGTTTGAAGATGCAGGTATTACAGCAGAACCACAAAATTTTGACGAGTTTATAGAGGCGTGTGAGAAGTTGAAAGCAAAAGGGTATACACCTCTTGCGGTTGGCAGCGACTGGCCTCCGCTTCGCTACTTCGCGATGATTCCTTTCAGGATGACAGGGAATACCTATATTGAAAATGCTGTGTCCGGTAAAGGTTCCTTTGGGGAAGAGGCCGGCTTGAAGGCAGCAGAATTTATGCAGAAAATGGGCGATTTTTATCAGATCGGATGGACAACGGCAGACTCCAATACAATGACGGATTTGTTTGCCAGCGGACAGACCGCCATGATCTACAACGGCACATGGGCACTTGCGGATGTGACAGATGAGAATAAGGAACTTCTGGACGATATCGACTATTTCACGATGCCGGTTTATTCCGAGAATGACGGAACGGCGGCGACTGATTTCTTTGCCAATTCCGGAATCGGTACAGCAGTCAGAGCAGATGCCATGACGGATCAGATGAAGGATTTCATCGGCTATCTTCTGGAACATTATGCGGATGCGGCGCTGAGCCATAATATACTGCCCTCCGTTATGCCTGATGCAGAGACGATCGCCGGCCTGCCAGAAATATACCAGCAGGTGATCAAGGACGTAGAAGGGGTTGCACAGTATGCAAAATGCTGGGATGTGGTGATCGATTCTGCATCTGTAGAGCCTCTTGAGAAGGAGACTACAAGTCTGATCCTGGGAGAACAGAGTCCGGAAGAATGGGCTGCAAATATGGATGCGATTGTAAAAGAAAATCTGGAAAACATAAAAAGTGAATAACTGAAAACAGGGAGAAAGAGGAGTTTATCGTATGAAACCCAGAAATAAAATGGAACCATGGATGTTTGCCGGTCCCGCATTGGTAGTTTATATCTTTATCGTTATCCTGCCGATTCTCTGGTCGCTGACTTACAGCTTTACCGACTGGAACGGCGTAGGGAGAATGAACTTTGTAGGACTGGGGAACTATATAAAGCTGTTTGACGATAAAACACTCTGGATTGCTTTTCGAAACAATATCTTTTTTATGATAACAGGAACCGTCTTCCAGCTCCTTATGGGGCTGGTGATGGCAATCCTGCTATCCAGCATTGTGAAAGGATCCAATTTGTTGAGAGTGATTTATTTTATCCCGTGCATCGTATCGTCCATGGCCATCTGTAAAATTTTTGAAAAACTGCTTTCCGTGCAGCCAAAAGGTGTTCTTGCCGCAGTCACGGATCTGCTTGGCCTGGCGCCGCGTGCCTTTCTCTCCGAACCGGATTGGGCGTTAACGTTTGTGACACTGATCGACGGATATAAATTCTGCGGACTTTATATGGTCATCTTTTATTCTGCCTTTATGAATGTGTCGCAGGATGTTCTGGAATCGGCTTATCTGGACGGATGTAACTGGTTTCAGCAGCTGATCTACATAAAATTTCCGCTGATCAAAAATATTTTCTTTATGGTTTTGATCATTCTGGTCAACGGATGTTTGAAGGGCTTTGACGTATCGTACATTCTCACAAAAGGAGGCCCCGGTAATGCCAGCGAACTGGTGTCTACCTATATGTACAAAACTGCATTCAGTATGTCAAAGTTTGGATATGGCAGCACCCTTGGTGTGTTCATCATGATCGAATCTTTGACAGCGGTCGGCATTGTCCGGCTGATCCAGAAAATGACAGCAGACAGGGAAGAACAGGGATAATAGTAGACAGATATGGACGGAAATTATGGAGAGGCGTATGAACAGATTACAGGCGGGAATTAAAACAAAAATAGTATTTTACACGGCGATAATGATCTTTGTCGCAGCGGCAGGTTATCCGATCTTCTGGGTGATCATGTCCAGCTTTAAGGATTCTGCGGATATGGCGAACCTGGCGCCCTATCAGATGCCGCGAAAACTATATCTGGGGAATTACATTACGGCGTTTGCCGGAGGAAAACTGACAAGGTATTTTTTAAACAGTGTGATCGTTGCAGTGTGTACTTTGATCGGGATTGTGTGCGTCGGTGCACCGGCGGCGTTTTCTATTGCAAAATTGAGATTCAGGCAAAGCGACATGCTGCTTAAATTTTTTCTGTTGGGAATGATGATCCCGGTATTTACCTGTCTTATTCCGATGTTTCAGATCTATGGGACTTTGGGACTGCGAAATACCTATTTATCATTGATTCTTCCACAGATTGGGTTCAGCCTTCCGATGTGTATATTTCTTTATGTAGGGTTTATGCAGTTCGTGCCGAATGAACTGATGGAATCGGCGGCCATGGATGGCGCTTCAAACTGGCGGATTTTTTTGACGATCATTTTCCCGATGGCCAGGAATTCAACGGTAACGATACTGATCTATAATTTTGTGAATATATGGAATGAATTTACATATGCGAACACATTTATGACAGACAGCAGGATGAAGACGCTGCCGGTCGGTTTGAATGATTTTGTCGGTGAAATGGGAAAACGGGACTGGGGCGGCACATTTGCGGCGATCACGATCGCGATCCTTCCGACGATGATCATTTATTTCATATTGAATAAACAGGTAATGGCGGGTATGGCGGCAGGAGCCGTCAAGAGTTAGAAGACAGGAGGAATATGTTGTGAATAAACTGATCGATCAGAACTGGTATTTATTACAGGATGTAAACGATACCTGTGAGAAGTTGAAATTATTCGAAACAGACAGCTTTATAACGGAGCAGGGACCACAGATATCAGAATGGGAGCCTGTTGAGAAATTAAAACATCTGCAGCTGCTCTTTTCGGAACATCCGTATTGGGGCAGGGAGCTGCGGTATTTCAATGACGCGCCCTGGTGGTATAAGAATGAGTTTGAGGCGGACGCATTATGCGATCACTATGAGCTGTTTTTTTCCAATGTTGACTATTATTGTAAAGTGTGGCTGAACGGGAGGTTTGTCGGAGAGCATGAAGGATATTCAGCGGCATTTCAATTTAACGTTGACGGGATGATCAATCGAAACGGGAGCAACAGGCTGGTGGTAAAAGTATGGTCGCCGTGGGAAACGAAGATAGAGGACGACGAAGCGGGAAGAAGAACCTTTAAAGTGGAACGCAACATGGTGAAGGGAACCTATGAGCACTCGGATACCTTTGTGGCCAGAGATGTAAACCCGGTTGGAATTTATGGGGACGTAATACTGAAACAGTATAAGAAGGCATGGTTCGACAGGAAGCCGGAGTTTTGTTATTCTCTGGATGAAACGCTGTGCAGGGCACAGGTTTCTTTGAACACCAATGTAAAAACAACAGAGAAGGCAGAGGTTCATTTCCTGTGCAGGGACCATTTGACGAACGAGATCAGGTATCGGTCCGACAGGGCAGTTTCAGAAGATGGCGCGTATAGTTTCAGCGGAGAGATCGCCGATATTCATTTGTGGAATATATGGGACAGGGGGACTCCCTATACATACGATATCGAAGCGTGGATCGAAGTGGACGGAGAAGTGGTTGACTGTTATCATGAACTGACAGGATTTCGCGAGATTGAAATGAAGCGCACGGAGGATGAGACGTCGTTTATCCTGAATCATAAGAAGATCTATGTAAGAGGTACTTCCTATTTTCCCGATAACTACATTTCTGCCATGAATAAGGAGCGTTACAAAGACGATCTTTTGAAGATGAAAAGCTGCGGCTTCAATTTCATAAGAGTTCATGTGCATGTTGAGCTTCCGGAATTTTATCAGCTGTGTACGGAAATGGGAATGGGAATCATACAGGATTCGGAATATAACTGGACACATCCGGGGAGTGACGCGTTTGCAGAACGCTTTATCCGTGTCTTTCTGGAGAACGTAGACCAGTTGAAGAAATACCCGGCAGTTCTTTGCTGGATCTGTATGAATGAACCGGCGGGCCTCGATGCTGATGATGCACCAAACGGAGAAAACTCCTATGGAAGAGCGATGGATATAAGTCCCGGGCCGGCTTTATACGAAGCAGTCTGTGCGCACGATCCTTCCCGGCCGGCGATCAAAGGTTCCTTTTGCGAGAATGATCTCTTGAGCGGAGACAGTCATAATTATATCGGGTCTTTGTGCGGTGAACAGGGGCACTATACGGACATCTATGGTATGTGTGAAAAATTGAACACCGAATATGGATTTGATGCACCGCCATGCGCTGATAATCTCATGAAAGTGCCGGCAGTATACAAAAGACTTCGTAAGCTGGATCATAAAATGGCGTCAGGAAAAGAGCAAGAAGCGACAGGCGTATGCACGAAGGATGATACCCCGTCTATAGACAGCATAGGAGAGTATCAGTACCGGCTTCTGAAATATTATACAGAGTATTATCGCATGCAGAAATATGAGCCGAATGCGGGGTATGTCCAGTTTCTGTTCAGCGATATCGGACCGACGAGTTACTATGGTATATATGACTGGTGGGGTACATCCAAAAGAGGATTGGATGCGATGCTGGAAAGTAATATGCCCATAGGAATATTTATGGGATATCAGGATCAGCTGGTTGCAGTTTATGTGGTCAATGACCATGCATATGATGTGGGGGAATGTGAAGCGGTACTGGTGGTAACGGACCTGAATGGAAATGAGTTATACAAGGCATCGAAAGAGATTGTGCTGCTACAGGACAGCAGACTTCGGGTTTTTGAGATCAATCGCAGATTTGGAGACCATATCAGTGTCGCTCTCGTATTGAAAAAAGGGGAGCAGATCCTGGCAGGCAATCGCTACGAAGATCTTTACAATATGCCTGCTCACGTTAAAGGGCATCCGGCAAGAATGAGCCATGAATTTGGTATCCGGTTGTATGATTGCTGATCCGGTGACCATACAATGACAAACGGCGCAGCTTTAGGGCTGCGCCAAATTTGTTTATACAGCAGTTTATGCAGCAGTCATAAAAGGCACTTTACAAAATATTAGAAATCGTGATATCATAACCCTAAACATATCTGGGAATCTTAAGTTCTGATATCACATCTGTGACTTATCATCTATTCTTACACGAATCCCTTATATGAAAACAGAATAAGGGAGGCAGGACAAATGGGAAGAGCAGATGAATATCAGTTTGATTATCTGGATGACAACAGCAGATTTGCAGATCAGGTGAACGGCGTTTTGTTTCAGGGCAGGCAGGTGGTGAAGCCGGATGAGCTGAAACCGTTTGTCCCGAATTACAGACTGAATCTGTATGACTGCCATGAGCATGATACGTTTCATGAATTTCACAGCGGGCTGCGGCAGCTGTTTGAAGTGGTACGCTATGGGAAGGATAAAGAGAAATTAAGGGAGATTATGGAAGAGAATCGGGAAGCCTACAGCAGAATGGACAGCGACACAAGGCAGCTTCTGGAAGTGGTGGCAAAAGTCAGGGTGAAGGAGGAATATACGGTGATGGAAAATGGAGAGAAGAAGTATGATCTGTGCAAGGCATTTGTGGATATGAAGCTGGAAGGCATCATCGAGGGCAAGAAAGAGGGCAGATTAGAAGGAAAACTGGAAGGAAAAGCAGAGGAGCGGCAGGAGCATCTGATCAGGACGGTATGCATCAAGCTCAGGAAAAACAAGCCGGCAGCCACCATTGCGGATGAGCTGGAAGAAGAGCTTTCGGCGGTGGAGAGAGTGATAGAGGCACAGCGGAAAGCCGGCTGTTATGACGTGGAACGCATCTGTGCGGTGCTGGCGGAGTAGGCAGAGACAAAGAAGGGAGGGCGGCGGATATGAAAAAAGAAGATGACTGTACGGGAAAAGCCGTGCAGGGCACAGAAGAGATACTGTTTACCAATGCATCGTCCGTTGATTCTTCCCGTATCCTGTATACACCGTCCGCTTTTGCACGGACCTCGCTTCTGCACCTGCAGGAGATCGGCAGTCTGGAGGCCATACAGCCGCACACAAGCGCTCGGGAGAATCTGGTATCCTATCTGTGTTTTGTGGTCACGGGCGGATGCGGGGAACTTCTCTATAATAAGAAGAAGTACAAGCTTTGTGCCGGTGACGTGGTCTTTATTGACTGTCATAAACCTTATTCCCACCGGACGGACAAGGCGCTGTGGACGTTGCAGTGGTGCCATTTTTACGGGCCGGAGCTGCCGGCGGTCTATAACAAGTATCTGGAGCGGGGCGGACAGCCGGTTTTTCATCCGGAAGACGACACTGTGGTCAGGGAGCTTCTGGCGCAGCTGTATGTACTGGCCGGTTCGGCGGATTACATCCGGGATATGCGGATCAATCAGGAGCTGAGCCGGCTGCTGACGCTGTTGATGTCCTATTCCTGGCATCCGGAGAACAAGGTGGTGTCCAAGAAGCGCATGGAATTGAGCGTGGTCAGGGAATATCTGGACGGCCATTTTACGGAAAAGATCGTTTTGGAAGATTTATCGCGTCTTTTTTACATAGATAAGTATTATCTGACTAAAATATTTAAAGAAGCCTACGGCATGACGATCACGGCCTATCTTCTTGCCCGCCGCATCACGAAGGCGAAGAGCCTGCTGCGTTTTACGGACATGACGATGGAGGAGATCGGGGCGGCGTCAGGGTTGAAGGATTCTAATTATTTTGCCAGAAGTTTTAAAAAAGTGGAAGGTATGACGCCGGGAGAATACAGGCAGTCATGGAAGAACACCAATGTCGGGACGTCTGTCCGGGCATTGGACTAAAAAACCAATATTGTGCTAATAAAAGAGGATATTTGCCATTTCAGACAGAGGCCGGAGCAGTTAAAATCATTTCAGAGATTAAGAAACAGGATATTTATGCTGAGGATGATAGAAAGAAAGGAACGGGTATTCAAATGAAAAAAGCGCTTATAACCGGTATAACGGGGCAGGACGGCTCCTATCTGGCAGAATTTCTTCTGGAAAAGGGATATGAGGTACACGGCATCGTGCGCCGGGCATCTTTGTCCAATACTGCACGGATCGATCATATTCTCGATCGGATCACACTGCATGACGGTGATCTGGCCGATTCGTCTTCCCTGCTTCGTGTGATCAATATTGTGAGACCGGACGAGATCTACAATCTGGCGGCACAGTCCCATGTGCAGGTTTCTTTTGACGTACCGGAATATTCGGGGGACGTGGATGCACTGGGGGTTCTCCGTATTCTGGAGGCATGCCGCACGCTGGGGCTGACGAAGACGACGAAGATCTATCAGGCGTCCACTTCCGAACTGTACGGGAAGGTGGAAGAGGTGCCCCAGAGGGAGACGACGCCTTTTCACCCCTACAGCCCTTATGCCGTGGCCAAGCAGTATGGCTTCTGGATCGTCAAGGAGTATCGGGAGGCTTACGGAATGTTTGCGGTCAACGGCATTTTGTTTAACCATGAGTCGGAGCGGCGGGGGGAGAATTTCGTGACCCGTAAGATCACGCTGGCTGCCGGACGGATCGCGGAGGGACTGCAGGACCATCTGGAGCTGGGCAATATGGACTCTCTGCGGGACTGGGGCTATGCCAGAGACTATGTGGAATGCATGTGGATGATCCTGCAGCATGAGACGCCGGAGGATTTCGTGATCGCGACGGGGGAACAGCATACGGTGCGTGACTTTACGGAGAGGGCTTTTGCCTGCAACGGCATTACGCTGCGCTGGGAGGGAACCGGCGTGGAGGAGAAAGGCTATGACGCTGCGACGGGCAGGATGCTCGTGTGCGTGAACCCGCAGTGGTTCCGTTCGACGGATGTGGACAATCTGTGGGGAGATCCCACCAAAGCAAAGACGGTGCTTGGCTGGGATCCGCAGAAAACAAGCTATACGAAACTGGTTGAGATCATGGCGGAGCATGACCGCCGGCTGGCAAAAAGGGAAAAGAAGTTGAAAGAAACGGAGGCGTTATCATAATGGAAAAAAATGCGAAAATATATGTGGCGGGACATCGGGGGATGGTTGGATCCGCGATCATTCGGGAGCTGGAACGGCAGGGCTACACCAATATCATCACCCGCACGCACAGGGAGCTTGACTTATGCCGGCAGGAGGCGGTGGAAACGTTCTTTGCCGAGGAGAAGCCGGACTATGTATTTCTTGCCGCGGCCAAGGTGGGCGGCATCGTGGCGAATCAGGACGCGCTGGCGGATTTCATGTACAGCAACATGATCCTGGAGATGAATGTAATACATTCCGCATGGAAGAATGGCTGCAAGAAGCTGGAATTTCTCGGCTCCTCCTGCATTTATCCGCGCATGGCGCCGCAGCCCATGAAAGAAAGCTGCCTGCTGACTTCCGAACTGGAGAAGACCAATGAGGCTTATGCGCTGGCGAAGATCTCCGGCTTGAAATATTGTGAATTTCTGAACAAACAGTACGGCACGGATTATATCTCTGTCATGCCTACCAATCTCTACGGGCCCAATGACAATTATCATCCGACGCACAGCCATGTACTCCCGGCCCTGATCAGACGTTTCCATGAGGCCAAGGTGGACGGGCTCTCCGAGGTGACGTGCTGGGGCGACGGCTCTCCGCTGCGCGAATTTCTGTATGTGGACGATCTGGCGAATCTGTGTGTGTTCCTGATGAACAACTACAGCGGGGACGAGACGGTCAATGCCGGTACGGGCAAGGAGCTGACAATCAAGGAGCTGACGGAGCTGGTGGCGAAGGTGGTAGGCTACGAGGGAGAGATCAAGTGGGATACCAGCAGACCCAACGGGACACCGCGGAAGCTGCTTGACGTCTCCAAGGCTGCGGCGCTGGGCTGGACTTACAGGACAGAGCTGGAGGACGGTATCCGGCTTTCTTATGAAGATTTCCTGAACAATCCGATGCGCGCAGAGCGTTAAAAAATGGTATACTGACATAAGAACGCCGGCAGTGTTTAAAGCAGCAGACGGTAATGCCGGCAGAGGCCGGTTACAGAAAGGGCGAGGATTTATTCGGTTATGTATCACAGAAAATCAAGACTGGAGAGTTTGATCATCATGGCGCTGGACTGTATCTGCATTACGGTCAGCCTGATTCTTGCCAATTATATCCGGAGCGGCAGTCTGTTCCGCAGCGACAATGAGCGTATGGATTTCAGTATGCTCCTTGTGGCCTGTCTGACGGTTTTTCTGGCCATGAACCTGCTGCGCAATATGAACCGGAATATGTTTTTGAGAGGGCCGCTGCATGAGCTGATATATATCATCCGCAACAATGCGTTTGTGTTCGCGGGGGCGGCCGTGATCCTGTATTTTCTGAATCTGCTGGATGCCTATTCCAGGCTGGCCTTTTTCTATTTCCTTGTCATCGACTGCGGGCTGATGCTCGTAGTACACCAGTTCTGGAAAAAAGTGCTGCCTTTTCTCTATAAACGGTTCGGGGAGACGCGGAAACTGCTGGCGGTGACGGACTCAAATTTTGCTGCGGAGCTGGCGCAGGATCTGAAAAATATGCGGGATTTCAGCTATGAACTCACGGGCATCGTGGTTCTGGGCGGTGAAGAAGGCGGCACAGAGTATGCAGGGATTCCGATCGTTTCCGATGAAAAGGGGCTGATCGATTACTGCAGAGGCGCTTCGCTGGATGAAGTGATCATTGCGGTGGGCAGTGAGAGAAAGAAAGCGGTCCTGGCGGATATGGAAATCCTGGCCGAGATGGGAATCACCATCCACTATCAGATCCCGGTGCCGGATCTGTGCGGGGCAAGGCAGAAGGAACTGTCCCGCTTTGGGCGTTTCCATACGGTCACTTATGCAAACAGGGTGGCGCCGGTCGGGCAGCTTGTGTTAAAACGTCTGCTTGACATTTGCGGGGCCCTGGTAGGATGTGTGATCCTTTTGCTGCTGACGGTCACCATGGGGCCGCTGATCAGACTGGAATCGCCGGGACCTGTCTTTTTCTCCCAGAAAAGGGTCGGGCGCAACGGGCGCATTTTTAACATGTACAAGTTCCGTTCCATGTACGCGGATGCGGAAGAGCGCAAAAAGGAACTGATGAAACAGAACGAGATGAACGGGCTGATGTTTAAGATCGAGAATGATCCCCGCATCACGAAGATCGGCCGCTTTATGCGTAAGACGAGTCTGGATGAATTTCCGCAGTTCATTAATATTCTGAAAAGCGATATGTCTCTGGTGGGGACGCGTCCGCCGACGCTGGATGAGTTCGCCCAGTACAGCCCTTATCACAAGAAGCGTCTCAGCTTCCGGCCGGGGCTTACCGGTATGTGGCAGGTAGGCGGCAGAAACGATATCACGGATTTTGAGGAGATCGTCAAGCTGGATGTGGAGTATATAGACAACTGGTCCTTTATGCTGGATGTGAAGATACTGCTCAAGACGGTGCTGGAGGTGTTTAAAGGAAGCGGCGCCAGATAAGCGATAAGATAGATAAAACAGGAAACAGCCTGTACCGTTAAGCGGGATGCTTTACGGGCAGGCTGTTTTGCCGTTATGGTTTGCATAAGGTCATGGCTGCGGTCGCAGCTTGTTGATCTCACGGTCGTAAGTAAAAATGCCGTTCACTTCTTCTTCCACGTCGGAAAGCTGTGTGTAGATACTCGCGCACATGCCTTCCGGAATCTGGTCTTTTACTTTGCGCAGCCGTTCTTCGAATGCTTCTTTCAGGCCGGCGGCATCTTTGCAGGTGCCGTATCCGTATAGTTTCGTGCAGGCGCTGTGATCGGGAATCTGCAGCGAGTAGCCGCCAAACTCTGACAGGACCGTGGCCCGCCGTGCTTCCGGCGCGAACTTCATGCGGAAGAAATAGTGATGGATACTCTGCAGATCTCCGCCGCGCTGGTCGAACCAGCCGCTGGCCTGATCGATCAGGCGGCTGTTGTCGCAGCTTCTTGCAATGCGGGTAACCGCCCTGGCATGAAACTGACCCCAGCCTTCATTGAAGATCACCCACACGGCGATGCTTGGATGGCCTTTTAAAATGCGGATGGTCTCTTTCATCTCCCGCACAAATTCGTGCCGCCCCCGCTTGTGCGTCCGGGACAGCAGATGCAGACAGGTGTCCGGTATTTTGCATTGACTTAGGTTTAAAAGCGTGGCCGCATAAGTCACGAACCAGTGTTTGTAATGAGAACCGCCGTTGACCATATCCTGCCACACGATCATGCCCAGACGGTCGCAGTGGTAGTACCAGCGCTGGGGCTCGATCTTGATATGCTTGCGAAGCGTGTTGAAGCCCATTTTTTTCATTTCTACAATATCAAACTGCAGGGCTTCATCGGAGGGCGCCGTGTAGAGGCCGTCCGGCCAGTATCCCTGGTCCAGCACGCCGTTCTGGAACCGGGGCTGTCCGTTCAGGCAGATACGCGGGATCCCGTTTTGATCCGGCTTCACGGTGAAGCTGCGCAGGGCAAAGTAACTGGTGACCTGATCCGCACCCATGGTGACCGTAAAGTAATACAGGTACGGCTCGTCGCAGGTCCAGGGGCGTATGACAGGCAGCCGGATCGTCAATGGATGATTGGAAAGGCCGGTCTGTTCAGAGATGATTTTGTTCGCAGCCGTAGCCGCAACCGCAGCTGTAGCTGCGGCCGCAGCGGCAGGTTTTATGCCGGAATCCTGTGGAGCTTCGGAAGTCTCTGCGCCGCCGGATCCTGTGACGTATTCTGTATTCTGGTATAAAGCCGGTTCTCTGATCTGAATTTGGACCGGCAGATCGGAAGCAGAACGGATCAGAAGCTGCACAGTCCCTTTGTCAAGGTCGGGTTCGGTCGTGATTTCCTGCACGTGATCCGCGGGCACATACTCCATCCAAACGGTCTGCCAGATGCCGCTCTGGGCCGTGTAGAACATGCCGCCCCGTTTCAGCTTCTGTTTGCCTCTGGCATGACAGGAGGTGTCGCTGAGATCCCGCACGGCAAGGACCAGCTCCCACTCGGCGGAAGCCACGCCGCAGGATGTGATATCCACGGAAAAAGGAAGGTAGCCGCCTGTGTGGCGCGCAGCCTCTTTTCCGTTTACGTATACCCGGCAGGCCTGGTCTACTGCCCCGAAGTGCAGGAGCAGACGACAACCCGCCGCCGGTTTATGGGGATCAGGCGTCAATTTATGCCGATCTACGGGCAGTTTCGTGCGATACCACAGGTATTCATCGGGTTGCAGCTGCCGGTTGACGCCGGATAAGGCGCTTTCCGGTGAAAAGGGCACCAGGATCCTGCCGTCGTAGCGCTGCGGCCTGCGGAACTCTTTCGTAATGGCGTAGTCCCAATAGCCATTCAGATTGATATAACTGTCTCTTTGCAGAAGCGGGCGGGGATATTCCTGTAGAACGTGCTCACAGTCGAGTTCCTTCCCCCAGCGGGTGTATAATTGTTTCATCTGTGTCGGCTTCCTTCTGTTCCTTTTGTATTTTCTGTTTTGTTCCAGTTTCTTTTATTCTATTTAGAGTTGAGGTGCTGCGCAGGTCTGTCTGCTGTTTGCAGCACCGTCTGGTAGCCGGGCGTGTTATAGTTAACGACATTAGAAATTTCGTTTACTATAGATCATGACGGTCAGGCTACGATATTTTGCAGCCAGACGCCTTTTTTCACGAGGACAAACCCGATGATACACTTAATGATATCACCAACCTGCACGAGTATAAAGACCGATGTGACAGGAAGCGCCGTAAAACGGCTTAAAGTGAACGCGATCGTGACGCTGACACACCAGATGAAAACGCTGTCGAACAGAAAGGTGACGATCGTCTTCCCGCCGGAGCGGAGGGTGAAGTAGGAGGCATGCAGAAAGGCGTTCTGGGGCATAAAGACTGCCGTGATCATGATAAAATATTTGGCCAGTTCGCGCACGTCCGCCCCGGTGTTGTACAGCATCGGGAAATAGGGCGCCAGTACAAGCATCACCAACGCGACGCAGGTACAGCAGAAGACGGAAAAAGCGATCAGCTTGTTGTCCTGATCTCTGGCTTCTGCCATCCTGCCTGCTCCCAGCAGCTGCCCTACGATAATGGCAACAGAATCACCCAGCGCAATGAAGACAATGTTAAACACGTTGCCGATTGTATTGGAAATATTCTGGGCGGCGATCACGTTCAGGCCGCGGACCGAATAGCACTGTGACAGCATGGCCATGCCGGCGGCCCACAGAGTCTCGTTCAAAAGCAGCGGCATTCCCTTGATTAGGATCTTCTGTGCCAGATTGCCGGGCACTTTCAGGGTGGAGTACAGATTTTCCACAAAAGGATTCAGCTCCTTGTGCCTGTGCGTATAAATCAGGATGATAGCCGCCTCCGCATAACGGGATACGACTGTGGCAATGGCGGCTCCCTGGACGCCAAGGGCCGGCGCGCCGAATTTACCATAGATCAGTATGTAGTTCAGGGCCAGGTTGATGCATACCGCGACGATACCCGCCTTCATGGGCAGCATGGTCTGTCCGCATTCACGCAGGGTACTGGAATAGACCTGTACCATCATAAAAGGCAGCAGCCCGCCGAGCATGATCCAGAGATACTGCTTACCGTAATGCAGTGTGGCGGCAGCGCTCTCTGCGGTGCCGTCGCCCTGCAGATACAGCCGGATCAGCTGATCACCGGCCAGCAGGAAAAGTACGGTAGTAAAAAGTGTGATAGCGGTGACAATCCATATTTTAAAGCGGACGGTCTGCCGGATTCCTTCCTGGTTTTTCTGTCCAAAATACTGTGCCGTGAAAATACCCGCTCCGGATACGCCGCCGAACAGGCACAGATTGTAGACAAAGATCAACTGGTTAACGATGGCGACACCCGACATCGGCTCCGTGCCGACCCGGCCGATCATAATGTTGTCCAGAAGACCTACAAAATTTGTAATACCGTTCTGTACCATGATCGGAACGGCAATGGCCAGTACCATTTTATAAAATGCCTTATCGCCGATAAATCGGCGCAGAAAGCCGGACTTTGCGGGTGTCCGGGTTCCTGGATTTGTCTCTGTGATTCTCATGATGAGGTGAATCCTTTCTATTAAAAAATATTTAAAATAGTAGATGCAGGTAATTAAGCATTTTACAATATTCTGAACGGATATGCAACAGGTTTGATCAGATACCTGTTATGATGGGGACAGTTTGTTGCTGTCTGGTTACAGGGATAGTCTGGCGGAGTTTTTACTATATAAATAGGAAGATTTCAAAACAATCCATGCAGGAAAGTCATTTTTGGTCATTTTTTTGGGAAAAACAGGGAAAATTGCGTTGTAAGAGAATTAAATTGACTACGAAGTGATTTAAAACTACAACATACAGTAAACAGAATATAAAATAAAAACAGGAAAAAAGTACCAAACAGGGGACAGTAGGAGATGTCAAAAGTATGGTACAAAAGCCGAAAATATGTCGAATCCTGCCGAGGAAACTACACAAACAGTTT
>ERZ808046.301-NODE-301-length-54971-cov-8.769702_pt1 | contig 54971 bp, 49 predicted proteins | sample MGYA00380196_ERZ808046 | MGnify/ENA primary metagenome ERZ808046 (study PRJEB31490, sample SAMN06133421) | mouse gut metagenome | isolation source: Z6_2 | host: mice | place: China: Chengdu | collected 2015-05 ... | reverse complement strand
AAAAAGAAATGGATTGTAGACGAGGAATCCGCAAAGGTGGTGCGGCGTATCTTTGACCTGTGCATTGCGGGCAAAGGACCAATGCAGATTGCAAAAATCCTGACCGCTGACAGGGTATTGACGGTTACTGCGTATAACGCCAGACAGAAGGGATGGGCCATGCCGGATAATCTGTACCGGTGGTGTGCCAAATCCGTTGCCGGAATACTGGAGCGGCCGGAATATACCGGTTGTACCGTTAATTTTAAGACCTATACAAAATCCCTGAAATTCAAAAAGCGGATGGAGAATCCGAAAGAAAACCGACGGATATTTGAGGACACACAGCCAGCGATTATTGAGCGGGGACAGTGGGAACGGGTGCAGGCGTTAAGAGCCAACAAGCGCAGACCCACAAAGACGGGAAAAACAAGCATTTTCTCCGGTCTTGTCTATTGCGCCGACTGTGGCGCAAAGCTCTATTACTGTACCTGCAATACCTACAAGAATGAGTCTCAAGACCATTTCGTCTGCTCCAATTACAAGAGCAATACAGGTTCCTGCCAAATCCATTACATCCGAGAGGTTACGCTTTATAAACGGGTGCTGGAATGTATTCAGGGAACACTGACCTATGTGCGCTTGTTTCGGGATGATTTCACTCAGGAAATGTTGGCGCAGGACGAGGCCAGCCGGAAAGCGGAACTGACGCAAAAACGGAAAGCCCTTTCCGGGGCGCAGAAGCGTATGGAGGATTTGGACAAGATCATCCAAAGGCTTTATGAAGATTCCGTACTTGGGAAATTAAGCGACCTCCGCTTTCAAAAACTCTCGGCACAGTATGAAACAGAGCAGGCGGAAATTCAGCAGCTTGCAGCTTCGCTGGAGAGAGAAATTGAAAATGAAGCCGGACAGATTGCCCATGTAGGGCGTTTCCTTCAGCTTGCCGACAGGTATTCCGATTTGCAGGAGCTTGACGCCTCTACGGTAAATGAACTGATTGAAAAGATCGTGGTCCACAGCCCCGAGAAGATCAGCGGGAAGAAACATGTCACGATTGAAGTCTATTTTACCTATGTGGGGAAAATCCGGATTCCACTTGCCAAACCGGAACTACTGACAGATACAGAAAAACCGGCGTGACCTCTGCCACGCCGGTTTTACCGGGATTTTAGTTTACTTCCTTATGGGCCTCCGGCTAACATGCAGCTTCTTTTTTTGACAAAATATGCGCCAATCTCTTTCTTCCGCATATACTGATACCAGAAAACAGAGGAGGAGGGATGGATTGAAGCGAAGCTATGAACAGATCAAAAGATACTTAAAAGAAGTCAGAGCCGCCATACAGGCAGACCGATGCCGGATCGAGCAGAGCGGCAGACGCCCGGCAAATCAGGAACTGTGCAAGAACTACGTGATAGATGAAGCCGGTATCCGCAGGATTCTGCTTGCTTTGACACCGGAAGATTTCTGCAAAGTCCTCCACAACCAGCACAAAGGTTTTGAGCAGGAACTGCTCTATGTATTTGGAAAAGAAGCCGAACTTATCCCCCGTTTTGGTACCGGAAAAGAAGCCGTGGCTCTGTATATAAAAATCAACAAATTAAACGACCAGTTCGTCATCATTGTATCGTTTCATAAGCAGACATATCCTCTTGCATACGCCTTTAAACCATAAAACAGCGCAGCTTTATAAAGGAGTGAATACATGGCAAAAGAAGGAAAAATGGAATTTTGTACCGCATGCAGAAAGCCAACCGCATACCATCTGCAGCAAACATGGGAAAAGGAACGAATCTGCAACAAAGAATATACCTTCCGCTTCACAACTGCCTTCTGCACAGAATGCAGAAAAAAGATGCATATTCCTGGTCTGATTGACCGAAATAACCAGGAACGGGATGAACAGTACCGCCGGATGGAGCGGCTCATCTCCGTGGAAGAGATTCAAAAGCTTTTAAATCTTTGTCTTATGGGCCCGGATGCCCTGTCTGCAGCCCTCGGTTTTGACCGGCAGGCCATCGGCTGCTACTTACAGGGCCAGATGCCCTCCCGGGAACACTCGGACATCATGAGGCGGGCACTGGCACAAAAAGAACATCAGCAGGCAGCCTTCTAACATGCAGCTTCTTTATCCTACCTTCAGGCGGAATTTCTGGATCTCCTTCTCGCTGGCTACTTTTTCAATCCTCGCACCAAGACCCTGAAATTTTTTATCCAGGTTCTCATAGCCGCGCTCGATAAAGTAGATATCATCCACAATGGTAATTCCCTCAGCCGCCAGTCCGGCAATCACAAGTGCTGCTCCTGCCCGCAGATCCGGCGCACTGACCCTGGCCCCGGTAAACTTCTCCACACCGCTGATCACAGCCACATTGCCTTCTACCTTTACCGAAGCGCCCATGCGCGCCAGCTCGTCCACATAGCGGAAACGATTCTCAAAAATACTTTCTGTCACGATACTGGTCCCCTCCGCCACGGCCAGAGACACCGCAATCTGAGGCTGCATATCCGTGGGAAAACCTGGGTAGGGCATCGTCTTTACATGGGTACCGGTCAGCTTTTCCGGCGCAATTACCCGCACTGCATCGTCGTACTCATGGACTTCACAGCCAAGCTCCATAAGCTTTGATGTGGTAGCCTCTAAATGCTTGGGAATCACGTTGTGAAGCACGATATCTCCGCCGGTCACTGCTGCCGCGAACATAAAAGTGCCCGCCTCAATCTGATCCGGTATGATGGAATACTCCGTCCGATGCAGGGATTTGACCCCGCGAATCCTGATCACATCGGTACCCGCACCTTTGATGCTGGCTCCCATACTGTTCAGAAAGTTTGCCACGTCAACCACATGGGGTTCTTTCGCCGCATTCTCAATGGTAGTGCTGCCGTCCGCCAAAGCTGCAGCCATCATGATATTGATCGTCGCTCCCACGCTGACCATATCCAGAAAGATATGAGCTCCCCGGAGCTTCTCCGCTTCCGCGATGATAAAGCCATGTTCAATCTTTGTCTTTGCACCCATGGCTTTGAAACCCTTCAGATGCTGGTCAATGGGACGGCTCCCGATGTTGCAGCCTCCCGGAAGCGGCACCTGCGCTTTTTTATATTTGCCAAGGAGTGCACCAAGAAGATAATAGGAGGCCCGGATCTTCTTCATACTCTCGCTCTCCACGATAAAGTTTTCCACACCAGAACCATTGACCGTCACTCCATGACGATCCACCCGGTCAATTCTGGCGCCGATTCTCTCCATAGCCTCCAAAAGTGCATTGATATCCCGGACATCCGGAAGATTGTCTATATATACTGTCTCATCTGTCATAGTCGCAGCGGCAAGAATTGCAAGAGCCGCATTCTTTGCACCGCCAATTTCCACGTCACCGTTCAGCGGAATTCCACCCTTAATTATATACTGTTCCACGATTACACCTCATCGCTTTGTTCCGATTTATTTTCTATGTAAAGCTTGCACCGAATCGGTGCTTCTTATTCGTCGTTTTCTCAAGTGCCTGCTGAATATATTTTCCAGAAAAAAGGGAAGCATATCCAGCTAAATGGCAGGTTATTCATCTATATTCAAAGTTACAACTGCATATCTTAGTTATTATATATTAAGGCCATAGAAAAATCAATCAACACATTGTCAAAAAAAGGCTTAATTTTAAAAGAATCCAAATACAGATTTTATAATTTCTCAAAAAAGTTGCAAACCGCCTGCCGCCCGGGTAAAATAGTAGGAAAATAAAGAAAAACGGAGGAGAAGAGATGAAAGCAGGCATCGCAGGTGCGGGGATGATTGTCCCCACTTTTATGGAGGCTTCAAGACTCATCCCGGAACTGGAAGTGAAGGCAATCTGCGGCACAGAACGTTCAAAAGAAAAGCTTGAAAAGCTGGCCTTTGAACAGCAGATCAAAGAGGTGTACTGTAATTATGAAGAGATGCTCACGGACCGGAGGCTGGATGTCATCTATGTGGCTGTACCCAATCATCTCCACGCATCTTTCGTACAAAAAGCACTCCTGGCAGGCAAATCGGTTATCTGTGAAAAACCTTTTTGCTCAAATTTCAAGCAGGCCGAAGCACTCGCCTCCCTTGCACTGGAAAAAGGTGTCTATCTTTTTGAAGCAATCACCAATCAATATTTTCCCAACTACCAGAAGCTCAAAGAACTGCTCCCGGATCTTGGCGCCATCAAAATTGTGGAAATCAACTATTCCCAGTATTCCAGCCGCTATGACGCATTTTTAAAAGGAGAAATTCTCCCTGTCTTTGATCCGATGAAAAGCGGCGGGGCACTTATGGATCTGAACGTCTACAACATCCACTTTATAGCAGGACTTTTTGGCGAACCTCTTGAAGTCCGCTACTTTGCCAATGTGGCCCAGGGGATCGATACCTCCGGCGTACTGATCCTTCGGTATCCGGGTTTTGTGTGCAGCGCCATTGCCGCAAAAGACTGCAAAGCTCCCTGCTGTATCAACATTCAGGGAGACAAAGGCTGTATTATAAGTGACAGTCCGTCCAACGTCTTTACCCATTTTCGATACGAAAAAAATCATGGGACTGGTCAGCTGTACGAGCTCAATGAGGTAAAAGAACGCTTTTATCATGAACTTCTGACCTTTGTACATATGGTACAGACCGGTGATCACAGCCTGCACAAAGAGCAGCTGAAGAGAAGCCTGACCGTTCAAAAGATCCTGGATGAAGCCCGCAGACAGGCAGGGATCATGATTCAGGAATAATTCATACGCACAGACTCCCGGTACTCTATTGAGGCACCGGGAGTCTGCAGCATTTCCTATTCATCTTTGTAACAAAACTATACAACTGCTCCGTTCTTTGCATAATAGTCATCAAACAGCTTGTTGACTGCAGAATGGGTATCGCCGCAGATAGACGGAAGATCTCCTCCCCATGCTTCTCCTGCCTGCTTAAAGCCCTTCTCCACAGCCGCCTGCATCTCTTTCATCTTATCCGGATCATCCCCTGCAAGGGCATGAGCAAAATCAAAGATTCTCTGAGAAGTCTGGGATACCCCCCAGTAGCCGTCCTCGGAGATTGCCGCCTGCGCGTCTGCCTTGGTCTTCGCATCTACCGTATAATTGCCGCTGGCCATAAAACGCCAGAAATCATTACCCTGAGACAGATTCGACGTGATGCCCTGCTTCTGGAACATCTGAGTCATCATGTTGGTAAAACGGGACATCTGATTGTTCAGATCATCCTTCAGGCTCTTAACGAGAGCGGATCTCTCGGAATCACTCATCTTCTTGGTAACTGCCGTATCCTTACTGAACTCCGCCTGGTCCACATCCTTCTTGACGGCACTTGCGGAAGCCTCTTCCTTTGTGTCCGCTACCGGCGCAGTCACGGTATTTGCGCTCTGTACATTTTGCGTATACTGCCGAATGGCAGTATCCTGATTCACATTAACCTGCATACTTAACCTCCTCCTTATGTGGTCTTAAAAGTTTTCTTTAGGTAATATATCGGCACTTTCTGGAAAAAGTAAAGAGCTGCCGCATATTTTACGGCAGCCCTTTTCAGGGATTCTTATGCCACCAGTTCCTTCGCTCTTTGTGCACAGGAAGCAGCATCTTCTGTATATGCATCTGCCCCGATCTCATCTGCAAATGCCTGTGTGATCGGCGCTCCGCCTACCATGATCTTAATGTTAGAGCGGAACGGTGCTCCGTTTAACAGGGTAACCGTATCCTTCAGAGACGGCATGGTGGTGGTCAGAAGTGCGGAACAGCAGACGATCTTCACATCCGGATTTGCCTCCACTGCCTCAACAAATTTCTCTTTTGCCACATCCACGCCCAGATCGATGACCTCAAAGCCTGCGGACTCTAACATCATGGACACCAGATTCTTACCGATGTCATGCAGATCGCCTGCCACGGTGCCGATGACAACTTTGCCTGCTGCGCCTGCCACACCGGATGCCAGATGGGGCTTCAATACCTCAACGCCCTTTTTCATAGCCCGTGCAGCCACCAGCATCTCCGGTACGAAGATCTCGCCGGATTTGAACTTTGCACCTACTTCGTCCATAGCCGAAATCATACCCTTGTTCAGGATATCGGTGGGATCACATCCCGCATCCAGTGCCTCCTGAACCGCTGCTGCGATCAGTTTTGCCTTGCCTTTTGCTACTAATTCATGTACTTCCTGAATTCCTGCCATTGTTCCTGTCCTCCATTTTTTTATTTTCTTTCAGATACATGCCATCCTCTCGTCCGGCACAGATTGAACGATCATGATTTCTTCGGTCCGAAGATTCCTTCCCGATAAGCGCTGATGTATTCCATACAGTAATCATCCTGTCCAAGAAGCGCTTCCGTCGCATAGATTACACCCATCATGTCCCGGTTGGTGGGATCCAGGATCGCACTGTCCAGACCTGCGTTCATGGCCAGTACCGTAAAGCCCAGATTGATCATCTTCCTTACCGGGAGATTAAAAGAAATGTTGCTGACTGCAGCCGTAATGTGGATATCCGGATATTGGGCCCGGATGGTGCTGATTACCTCCACATTCATGGCGATGCCGTCTTCCGACGTACAGAGCATCTCCACCAGCGGATCGATGTGCAGACGGTTCGGTGCAATGCCATACTCTTTTGCCTTGGCAATGATGTAATCAAATACTTTCAGACGGTCCGCTGCGCATTTGGGAATTCCGCTGTCATCAGACAGAAGACAGATGACTTCCCATTTGGTATCTGCAATCAGAGGGAACAGCTTATCCACTTTACCGCCCTCACCGGACACCGAATTGATCAGGCCCGGTCTCTTGCAATACGGAAATACCTGTGCAATCACGTCTGCGCTGGGGCTGTCCACTGCGATGGGAAGATCGCTGACCTCCTGGATGCAGTCGATCATCCACTTTAAGGTCTCCACTTCCTCTGCTTCCGGTACTGATGCACAGCAGTCCAGAAAAGTGGCCCCTGCCTCCGTCTGGATTCTCGCCCGCTCCTTGATGAACTCTGCATCCCGCTTTGCGATGGCCTCCGCCACCGCCGGAATCGAGCCGTTGATTTTTTCACCGATGATAATCATTTTTGTTCCTCCTGATTAAAATTTCGCATCGTTCCTCCGGATGCCCTGGTTCCAGAAGAATTTCGTTACGCGTCCGCGTTCTGAAATCCTCTCCGGGCATCCGGGGTATTGCTGTTTTCAAGCTCTGTTTTTTCTATAGATAAAGTGTAGCACAGAGCGCTTTTTGGCGCTATCGCCAGAAATGTTGATTTTGACTGCATGATTTCCTACATTTTATAGGAGGGGCATTGGATCCCCTGATCTGAATGATTGCACCCTGCTGTGTTTCATTGTATAATAAGCAGCATAAAGGAGTGATCACCATGTATTTAAGCGCTTTACTGATCGCCTGGCATATCCAGAAGCAATATCCAAACACCATCGTCTCATCCTGGCTTTCCCGGGATCCGATCTTAAAATATCCTGTCCAATACGAAGGAATCATCCAGCCCGAGGACGGAATCATCTATCTGGTGGATGATCCTGGGCTTCCGCTGCCGGCCAGACGTCTGTCCAAAAATATGGTCCTGTTCACCGGCCGGTGCGCCCATCTGTCGGAATCCTGCAAACCAAGCTACTGTTTCCTTCCCAAGACCGTGACTGGCGGAGAACTTTTGTCTTTTCTCCAGAAGCTCTTCAATCACTATGACCGATGGAACCAGAGCCTTATGGATTCCCGGCTCGCCAATGGCCCCATCCAGCAGCTTCTGGATCTGACGGATCCGGTCATTCCCAATCCCATGATGGTGGCAGGCAAAGATTTTGCAATCATCGCCTCCAAAAAACTCACCTACGGAAAACTGAAAAATTCTGTCCTCGGCTCCACGGAGGCGACCCAGCCCATTGTCAACGCCCTCAAGCAGGATGTCTACTATGAAGAGTCTTTTGACCGGACCGGATATTTTTATTATCCCGGCAATCAGGTGGCCACACCGAAGCTCTGCGTCAATATCCCAAGAGCCGGCAAGACCATGTTCCGTCTGATGATCTCCGAAGGAGAAGTTCCCCTCGATGACACCTTCGGATTCCTGCTGGAATATCTGGCAAAGATGATCGCGCATGCTTTTTCCACCAACGTGGTCCAAAGCCGCGACAGCTCTTACAAGCTTCATCAGATCTTCCTGACGCTTCTTACCACTCCCAGCGCAGATTATGTGGAGATCAGCCAGCAGCTGGTGGCGGCCGGCTGGCTTTCTTCCCATCATTATCTGTGCGTCCTGATCAATGTAAGTATCCTGGACACGAAGAATCTCACCCTGCGCTCCATCTGCAGCTATGTGGAAGAGATCATTCCCGGTTCCTGCGCAGTGGAACATCAGGGAAATGCGGTCATCTATATCAACCTGTCCCTCTGTCCTCTGGATCAGAACCAGATTCATCAGAAGCTGGCCGGCTTTATCAGAGACAGCCTTCTGACCGCCGGGTACAGCAGAAGCATGCTGGGACATTTTAACTTTTACCGGCAGTATGTCCAGGCTTCCACCGCACTCCAGGTGGGAAGCCGTCAGAATCCTTCCCGCTGGATCCACCAGTTCAACGAGATCGCCATGCATTATATCTACGAACAGGCAACCCGGAAACTGCCTGCCTACATGATCTGTCATGAACGGCTTTTGGAACTGAAGTACGAAGATGAGGCCAACCATACGGAACTGTACCAGACTACCCGCTGCTACTTGGAGCTGCATCAGAGCATTGCCCGGACTTCCGAAGCACTGTTCATCCATCGGAGTACGCTCTTGTACCGGCTGGACAAGATCCGGCACATACTGAAGACCGATTTCTCCGATCCCCAGGAACTGCTCTATCTGCTCCTGTCCTTCTACCTGATCGAAATGGAAGAACGACACTGATTTCCGCCTATTAAAAAGAACATATGTTCTTATTATGAAATCAAAGCCGGATAGTTTGTGCTTACTTTTTTCTATACCAGAAACAATAGCTCTTTCAAAAAAATCAGCGTCGGGCGGTTTACGCACGCTTTTCTTTCTACACCAGAAACAATAGCTCTTCGGAAAAGCCAACACCGGATGGCCTGCACCTGCTTTTCTTTCTACCCTGGAAACAATAGCTCTTCCAGAAAAATCAGCGCCGGATGGTTTACGCACGCTTTCTTTTCTACACTGGAAACAGCAGCTCTTCCATGAATGCATCCGGAAATGCCTGGTCTCTGGCAAGTTCCAGAAATTCCGTCTCTTTTGCCAGACGGCTGCAGATTTCGTATTCCTCCACATTCAGGGCCGCCCTCTGAGCTCCCTTTCCAGCCGCATTTCCAATGGGACGGATCCGGTCTTCCAGCTCTGCCGGAAACAGACCGACTGCACAGGCGCTGGCAGGATTCATATCATTTCCAAAAGAACCCGCAAACTGTACTTCCCGGATGTCCGAAAATCCGGCTCCGTAATGACTGCACAGCAGACGGATTCCGGCGGCTATGGCCGCTTTGGCGAGCTGCAGTTCCCGGATATCATTCTGGGAGACCCCCACTTTGGACGTAAAATACCAGGACTTCTCCATCCGTCCGGTCTCGTCCATGGCCCCTGTTTTCAGCAGGCATGCCGCTGCGTCCAGAAGACCGGAACCACAGATTCCCACCGGTTCCGTCTCCCCGATCACATGATAGCAAAGCCTCCCGTTTTCCAGCGACACGTGATTGATGGCACCATCATTGCCCCGCATGCCGCAGGATGTCTTCATCCCTTCAAAGGCAGGACCCGCCGCCGTGGAGCAGGCAATCCGCCTGTGGCGGCTGCCCAGTACCAGCTCTGCATTGGTGCCGATATCCACCAGAAGGATCAGCTCTTCCTGTTCACAGATACCGGAAGAGAGAATGCAGGCCACCGCATCGGCTCCCACGAAACCGCCGATATTGGGAAGCCACCACAGTTCAGCAGACGGATGAACCAGGATCCCGTGATCCAGAGCATTTCTTTTTATGGCTTCTTTCACTCTTGGTTCGTGGGGCGCCACCACCAGCGTGTCTGTGGGAATTTCCAGAAACAGATGGTGCATACAGGTATTGCCCACCATGACAATGCGGACGATGTCTTCACTGCTCCTGCCGCATTCTCTGGCTGCTTCCCGAAGCAGATGATTTACTGCCTCACCGGCGCAGCTGCTTAAGATCCCGGCTCCGTGTTCCAGTGCGTAACTGCTTCTTGTAACCACATCCGCACCATATTTTTTCTGCGGATTCAGCATACTCCTGACGGACAGCCGCCTGCCGGTCAGACCGTCCATCAGATATGCCACAATGGTTGTGGACCCCAGATCCACCGCCGCCAGCAGAGGCTGTCTCACGTCTTCTAGTATTTCCGGATCCATATAAGGGATCTGACCCTTTTTCATATCCACTCCCCGCTTCCAAAACATCATTTACTGCCATGCCGCACGCAGTACCGCTGGAAAGAACGGCTGCTTTTTACGCAGTTCTTTCGGTCATGGAAACAACAGTATCGCAAAGATTCCCGTGATCACCACTGACAACAGCATCCGCTCCAGCCAGACGATAACCATGTCTTTAAAACTTACAGGAATATCCGTAGCCATCAGACAGGGTACAAAACTGGCCAGGAAAATGATGGAGGTTACGGGAATCACCGCCATCATGTAGCGGGTCCGAAGACTCCACTCTCCCACGGTGACTAAAAGCGCCGGAAGCGTCACCTCGATAAAGGACACTGCCGCACCGGTGCAGGCTGTCACCGCTTCCGGTGCCGGTATGGAGAGCCGCATAAACGGATAGAAGATATAACCAACCCAGCGCACCAGAGGCGTATACGTATAAAGAAGCACTCCCGCCGTGGCAAAAAAGGCGGTTCCGGACGCCACTGTCCCCAGGACTCCGATGGTCTCCTTCATGATATAGGCAATCCGCCTGCCCAGGGATTCCTGATTTTCGGCAGTCTGAAGTGCTTCCTCCCCGGCCACCATAAAAAGACGTTCCCGAATGGGAAGTTCTGGTTTGGGTTCCGCGCCCGGACAGAAACGGTCGGCGATCTGCTTCAGCGGATAGATCCGTACACCAATCAGGCTTACCAGAAGCGTAATCAAAAAGGCAGTCCAGAAGTACAGATTCCAGTATCCCCGTTCATTCAGTCCCGTATTGTTGGCCAGCACCAGAAGAAACCCAACAGATACGGTAGAAAAGCTGGTTCCGATGACCACGGCTTCCCGTTCGGTCATCCTTCCGGTCTTATACTGGTCGTTGACCGCAATATGTCCCACAGAGAAATTCCCCAGAAAGGCGGATACCATAATCACCGCCGCACGGCCCGGAAGTTTGAAGACCGGCCGCATGATGGGACGCACCAGCACTCCCACAAAGTCCACCAGTCCATAATCCACTAAAAGCGGCAGGAACAAAGAGGCAGCCGGAATGGAGATGCAGATCGTCACCAGAATATTGTTCATGATGAATTCGCAGATGCTCTTCTCCCCCAGGGAAGCCACCGGATGGAAAAACCAGTCCATGAAAAACGGATTCCATCCAAAGTACAGCTCAAGCACTGCAAAACTAAGCAGTACAAAGCCGATGACTTTAAAGACCGCAAACACTGCCGCCACCTTTGTGGTATGCCAGAATTTGTCAGGTCTTAAGAAAAACAGATCCACGATGCTGTAGACACCGATCAGCCACACGACAAAAGGCATGGCATGAAAATTCCCTGTAAATAAAGCGGCCTTTACCAGATTGGTAAAGTGTGAGACCAGTACGTTGGACTGGCCCGCCACCTTCCCCCACTTCCACAGACCAAAGCTGATCTCATACTCCGGCACATAAAAGTTGATAAAAAACACATAGATGCCCACCAGGGAGAACAAAAGAAACTTGATCCAGGAAGATTTTTTATATTGTTTCATATATGCCCTTTCTACAGATCCATGGCTGCGTGATATCCCTGATAGATGGCCATACAGATATTCGCCGGCCGGATACAGTCACCGATCCTTTTCACAATCGGAGCACAGTTCAGAAGGGATTCTGCTACGTCCTTTCTCGCTCTCTGGCCCACGGCACAGATCACGGAGCCTCCCGGCACCAGCACTTCTTCTTCGCCGGATTTACACCAGACGCCTTCTTCGGTGACCCGAAGTCCCTGATAGCCCATATGGCAGATCACTTTCTGATCTTCCAGTTCCTTCAGAAGAATGGGGCGATGACGGATATTGGCATCCGGCGCCAGCTCTGTGCGCATCTCCACCAGATGAACTTTCTTTCCTTCCCTTGCCAGATGTACCGCACTCTCGCAGCCTGCAAGACCGCCTCCTAAGACGATCACCTCATCGCTTTTCACCTTGTCCTTCTCCAGGTAATAATTGTTCACAACGACCACCTGATCCCCGTCGATTCCCGGAATCGGCGGAACGATGGGAGCAGAACCAACCGCAATGATCAGCGCATCCGCACCGATTTCTTCCGCGTATTCTGGTGTCACTTCCGTACCGGTACGGATCTCCACGCCTTCCAGCCTCGCCAGATGCTCAAGCGTCACCCCAAGCTCGTACATCTCATGTTTAAAATCAATGCCCTGCTCGCATTTGAGGATGCCGCCCAGACGGTCGCTCTTTTCGCACAGAATAACCTGATGGCCCCTTCTTGCGGCCGTCACTGCTGCTTCCAGACCGGCCACGCCGCCGCCCACGATCAGAACCTTCCGTTTCTTCCTTGCCGGCTGCAGGTCCATGCCTTCCCACTCCCGTCCAATCAGCGGATTGACAGAGCAGCGTCTGGTCTGGGTCGTTCCCCGCTCTGCCATGCAGACAAAGCAGCGCAGGCACCTTATGATCTCATCCTCCCGATTCTCCATCACCTTCGACGGAAGTTCCGGATCTGCCAGCAGCGCCCTTCCCATGACCACGATATCCACTTTTCCGGAACCGATCAGTTCATCCATCATGGCCGGATCGTTCAGTCCGCCGATGGTCGCCACCGGTTTGGACACATGCTTTTTGATCTCTTCCGCCAGAAAAACATTGCATCCATGATCCCGGAACATGGACGGATGGGTGATAGAAAAGCCAAATTTGTAAGAACCGGCCGATACATGAATCAGATCCACCAGATCCTCCACCGCCTGAGCGATCTTCACACCTTCCTCCAGGTCATAGCCGCCCTCGAACATCTCGGAGCCGCTCATGCGGAATTCAATAGGAAATCCGGGGCCTACCGCTTTACGGACTGCCTGCAGTACCTCTCTGGCCAGACGCACCCGATTCTCCAGGCATCCGCCGTACTCGTCGGTCCGATGATTAAAATACGGGGACAGGAACTGATTGATGAGCCAGCCGTGCCCGCCGTGAACCATGATCATCTCATATCCGCAAAGTTTTGCCAGCTTTGCATTCTCATAATATGCCTGTACAATGTCCTGTATCTGTTCCTTCGAAAGAGGGGTCACCGGAAGGCCGTCTGGTCTGGTACCTTCGCTTGGTCCATACTGAGTCATAGACTCTTTTTTGTTTTTGTCCAGAAGATAGGTGCCTGCGTACTGGCCCGAATGGGACAACTCCACGCTGGGCACTGCGCCGTGTCTTTTGATGGCATCTGCCGTATAGGTAAAACTGGCCACGGACCCTACGGTCTGCGTATTCAGATGATACGCATGGGATGCATCGGTGGGAGGATGAACCATCAGCTCACTGACCGTCACCGCCCCGGCTCCGCCCTTTGCTCGCAGCTCATAAAATGACGTGGATTTGGATCCGATGGTGCATTCCGGCGTGATCTCCGCACCGCTCATGGGCGCTGAGAACATCCGGTTCCGAAAAGTTACATTGCCGATGGTGATCGGCTTACAGAGATTTTTATATTTTCTGATCATATCCGTCCTCCTTCTGAACCTGTTTACTCCTGCGTCAGGCAAAGTCCGAATTCTTCCTTCAGACATGCCTGCAATTCTTCTTTATCCTGTAGCTGTCTTTGGATGGTCTGATCTCCTTTTCGGATAACCAGCTCCATATCCGTCAGTGCTTTGCTGCCCCCGGGGGTGCACAGATTTACAACTCTTTTGTGAGAAAAGATCACGGCCGGATTTGCCGCACAGTAAAAATTCAGCAGCTGGAAATCCGGCTGGAAAAACGGCTGGTCGTAAAACTGCAGCACCCCTTTCCACACCCCATTATGAAACCGCTCCACCAAAAGATCCACCGATACCTCCCGTACCCGGAACTGTTCTTTTTCTATCTCCTGCTCCGAAGTTTCCAGCCGCAGAAGACCCTTTGGTCCAGGACCGCCATACCCCACGTCGCACAGATATTTTCCGTCCGAAAGCCGCACTACAAGTGCCATATGAGACACAGGCGGAAGTACCTGTCTGTTCCAGACCACCCGCACCGCCACCGGATACACGGTAAATCCCAGTGCCCGAAGAAGCGCCAGAAACAGCGTATTCAGTTCAAAACAATAGCCCCCTCTGCACCGCTTTACGATCTTCTCAAACAGTTCTCCTTCGTCCAGAGACGGAACTTTCCCAAAGTCGCAGACATCCAGGTTCTCAAAAGGCACCCCTTCCAGATGCGCACGGATCAGTCCGTTCAGAGTCTCTTCATCCTTCCTGACCGGCCCTTCATATCCGATCCTCGCCAGGTATGCTTTTGCTTCCTCCTGATTCATACACCTCTCCCTTCTTTTCTAAAAAAATCCTGCCTTACAAATACCATTTCCTGCAAAGTAAGAAACCCCGAAGAGACAACCGCCTCTTCGGGGCCCCGAATATCAGTTAGATCCCGTACACTTCTTTATTGTATTTTGCGATCTCATCATCAATGATGGGATCCACATGGGGGAACAGGCATCCCGGAGCACCGTAGGTGATGCACGGAATAAAGTGTCCGCCCGGCCCATAAGCTTCGCACGCTCTTCTGACTTCTTTGCGGATCTCTTCCTCTGTAGAATCTGCACGGTCCACGATGGAAGCGTCGATACCGCCCATAAGCGTCATCCTGCCGTTTAACTGCTTCTGCAGCTTCGGAATATCATTCTCCGGAATCACGCCCTGCCAGATATCAATTCCCAGGTCCACCATATCTTCTACGATCTGCTCCATGAAGGAATCTGCATGATGCATGATAATCACGCCTTTTTCTTTCATATAGCCATAGGTCTTTGCATAATTTGGCTTGATAAATTCACGCCAGGTGTCCGGACTTACAAACAGTGAATTCTTGGACCCCCAGTCATCATGAGAAAGCATGACATCGGGTTTGATGTGATCCACAATCAGTTTCATATACTGGTAACGGTATTCTCCGATGGCATTGCAAAGATCCATCATATCTTCCGGCTCCAGCAGGAAGTTCATGAGCATATCTTCAAATCCCATCAGGAAATGCAGGCGTTCAAAGACGCCGGTTGGCATAAATGCCATGACCAGTTCGCCTTTTGCCCGAATCTCTTCTGCCTGTTTGATAAAAGGCTCCCACAGCGCAGGATCGGAACAGTTGGCTTCCAGATCCGGCATAACCAGCTGATCCTTCCATTCGGTAATCTCGCTGATCACCTTGTTCTCATCAGTCACATGAGGCATAGCCGCCACCTGACCTTCCGGCCACAGGATCGTGGTCCCGAACCGGTCTTTCATGGGATCCATACCCGCCTTGCGTACCCCTCTGATATACGTAGATGCCGGGTTGGGCGGGAAAAATCTGGTTCCTTCATACTGTCTGGAAAGCCGCTCCGGTTTCCCGTCCGGTTTCAAAGTCTCAAGAAAATTCTGTACGGATGTAAGCATTTTTTATGTCCTCCTTGATATGATCAATTTTAAAACTGCTCTGATAAATAAGCGTTGCCTGTCATTGCCCGCAACTGCTTTCACACCACCCGTCATGGGTTGATATTCCTGGAAGATCCATGGAAGGGTACCAGTCCTGAGACATCAGACACATGCTTCAGGACCCCGGCGGGATAGACCCTGCCGCTGTAACCCTTCACCAAGCGCAAGAGGAGGTCTGAAAGGGAAGCTGTTATCAGCCTTTTGCATCGATCTCTTTCTGATACTGCGTCACCTTGTCCTTGGTAATCTTAAATCCTACAATCAGCAGAACCATGCCTGCCAGACAGAGTGCTGCCGGAACCAGTGCAAATGCGATGGTCATCCCCTGACGTGCACTTCCTTCCAGCGCCACGCCGGACTGCCAGCCAACAGCCACCAGACAAGTACTTAAGATTACGCCTCTCATAAAGACGCCCACTTTCAGAGGCAGATTCTGCAGACCCATGATCCATCCGGAAGCGTCTCTGCCAGTCTTCCAGGTGGCATAAACCACTGTATCTGCATAGAGTGCCGGTGATGCTGCAAATGCCATGCCATAGAATACATGAGCGATGGTCATCAGCGCGATGACAACCGATGCGTTGGCATACATAATATAGATCAGGAACATGGATACTGCCATTCCTCCGTAGGATACGATCATAGTCGTCCGGGAAGAAAGCTTCTGTGCGATATAACGCATAGCGAAGGCTCCGACGATTGCTCCCAGAGATACGCTTAAGGTGTAGATACTCATCAGTCCCGGATTGCCCATGGCATCACGGAAATAGTAAATAGCGGAAGCTGCTGTTACAAATTTCACACACCATTTTGCCAGGTCTGCCAGCATCAGCACCATGAGAGGCGGATTCTGGAACAGGGAAGCGAACATCTCCGGCACGGACACTTTCGTCTTGTCGTTTCCTCTCGACTGCTGCTCTCCGGTCTCGATCTCCTCATACCCATCGGTCATCTTGAAGTGAGCAAAATAGGTGACTACCATTAAAACACCCAGACAGAAAGCTGCTGCTGCAAATTTATTCTTCTCTCCCACAAAACCGGCCAGAAGTGTTGCAAAAGGCAAACCCAGATAAGAGAACAGAAGTCCGCCGATGTTGTTCCAGGTTGCACGGGAAGATGCAAGGGTTGCCTTGTCCTCCGGCGTCTTACCTACCACGCTGACCAGCGTTGCGTTTGCCACATATCCGAAGTTCCACACCACATGCGACAGAATCGCTGCTGCGATGATTACAACTGCGGACACCATCTCATTGTCACTGATGCGCAGGAACATAAACGCATACAAAAACGGGACCATCCAGGGCACAATGATCAGCCAGGAACGGTAGCGCCCCCATCTCTTTGCTTTTGTACCGTTGATGATGCCGCCGTACAGCCAGGACAGACAGGCGTCCACCGTGGTAAACACGGAATTGATCATACCCGAAATCACAGCGCTAAAGCCTGCCAAATCAGTCAAAAACGTCATAAAGTAGAACGTCTCGATGTTGCTCATCAGTACGAAGCCGGCGTCGCCCACACCGAAGAAATATTTCAATGTACTGCTCAGGCTTTTTTTCTGGTTTCCGTTGTTTTCATTACTCATTTGCACATTTCCCCCTTCTGGTTTTTGTTCCGTTTTCAAGATATTTTCAGTATATAGTTCACAGACCCATTCGTAAATCCGACAGATCGGTTCATAATTTTTTCCTACATTCCTACTTTTTGTTGCAGTTATTTCAGCAATATTCACAATTACATACAAATATGTTATAATGTTGAAAATTACCAACGGAGGTGAAATTTATGGAATCTTTTCTGTTAAATATGCAGCTTCTCAACGAGGCGTTCTGCAGTGTCTATGAGCATGTTACCCTGTTTTCCGATTCAGATCCGGCCAGACTGGAAGCGGTCCGTCTCTATCAGAAAGACCGGCCGCTGCTTCCCTCTTATCTCTATCTCCTTCGTTCAGACGAATTGGAGCAGATGCCGTCCTGCCTTCGGGGGCTTTCCTTCCTCGTGTCGGGAAAGATCGGATCCGGACAGATTCCTGAGAACTGCTCATTGCTGGTCGTACAGGACGAGACTTCCATCCCGGAGCTTTTTAACCTGGCACAGGACACCTTCGAGCGCTATACCAAATGGAATCAGGAACTGCATGCCGCCATGAAAAGCAATCATCCGCTGGATGCCATGCTGGAAGCCAGCCTGAAGGTCTTTCAAAACCCTGTGTTCATCCACGACACCAATTTTTATATCCTCTCCTGTCCCCACCGGGCTCCCAATATGCTTGTCTGGGACAAAGACGCCAGGACCGGCTGGAATATCGTTCCTCTAAGCCTGATCCATGATTTCAAGGTGGACCCGGAATATCTGAGCACTCTGACCACCACAGAAGCCTGTGTCTACTCTGCAGAGCAGCGTGGATACCCGATCCTCTATATGAACCTCTGGAACAACGGCCGGTACGAGGGACGCATCTGTGTGGACGAGCTGGAGACGCCGATCCTTCCGGGACAGCTTCTTCTGATCACCCATCTGGCAAAACTGATTCTACAGACCATGCAGAACAACAGCCTTTTCCATTTGAACATGGGAAACGACATCGAACAGTTTTTCCGGGATTTTCTGGACGGTACCGTTCAGGATCAGTCTATTGTCATGAAAATGCTGCAGTTTCTGAACTGGAAGCGCAGTGACCATTATCTCTGTCTCCGGGTGGAGACCAACCGCCAGAATATCCGCATGTTATCCTCCGCCGCCACGCTGGGACACATTGAGACGCAGATCCCGGAGGGACATGCCTTTATGCATGACAACGGGATCACGGTGCTGGTCAATCTCACCTACTCCCACACCCGGGTCTCCGATGTGCTCAGCAGCCTTGCCATCCTGTTAAGGGAAGGACTTCTGAAAATGGGAGCAAGCTCGGAGATCTATGATTTCATGCTGATTTCTCAGGGATATTATCAGGCACGCACGGCGCTGGAACTGGGCAAAAGAAGCGGCAGCATGAGCTGGTGCTGCCGTTTCGATGACTATCTTCTGGAATACCTGCTGCTCCAGGCGGGAGAACATCTCGCTCCGGAACTACTATGTTCCAACAAACTTCTTATATTAAAACAATACGATAAGAAAAATAAAACAGAACTTTACCGTACTCTGCAGGTTTATCTGGAACTGGAGCGCAATGTCCTGCAGACCGCCAAAACTTTGTTCATTCACCGGAGTACCCTTTTCTATCGGCTGGAACGAATCCAGAAGCTGGCCGATATTGATTATGAAGATGCAAAAGAACGGCTGATCCTCCAGCTTTCTTTTCAGATTCTGGAACAGCGGATCGCCTGACACTGCTTCCTGGCTGTACAATCTGTATCAATGACCGCCCCCGAATTCCTATGTTTTAAAAGTTTTCAGCACATGAAAACAATGCTATAATCATATCATACAACTCTTCATCACCCGGAAATCATCAGCTGCCCGTTCCATGCAGCATTCATGGTTTCGACCGTTGACCTAACAGAGGGGGATACATACATGCATCAGGTATATTTTATGAAAGAAAAAAAACGGATCCAAGTGCCAGAAGGCACTACAATCCTGGAAGCGCAGCGGCTGGCCGGACTTCGCCCGGATGCTCCCTGCGGCGGAGCCGGAACATGCGGTAAATGTCAGGTGGTGGTAAACGACCGGAGTGTACCGGCCTGTCAGACTCAGATCCGGGAAGATGTACAGATCGACACCACGGCCTCTTCTTCCCTGGAAGACGCCTCCATACTGACCGAAGGCTTCTCAAGACCAGTGACATTTCAGCCCGGGATCGCTGTCCATGCCATCGAGCTTAAGAAAGCAATGCCCGGAGACAAGCGTTCGGACTGGGAACGGATGTTATCCGCTCTTAAGAAGGCCGGTGTACCGGATGCAGAACACTTTCTGCCTGACCCGGATCTTTCATCCTCTCTTTATGAGCAGTGCAGCCAGGGCAAAACCTGGTATGTGGCACATACAGCGCGTGAGATCCTGGATATCCGCTCCGAACGGGGAAATTTCTGCCTTGCCGCCTTTGACATCGGCACCACCACACTGGCAGGCTATCTTCTGGATGCGGCCGACGGACGGGTTCTGGCCGTGGAGAGCCGGATGAATCCGCAGGCACAGTACGGAGCTGATGTGATCATGCGGTCGGACTATGCGCTCGCCCATGGGACAGAAGCCCTGAGCAGCTGCATCCGCCAGGAACTGGATGTCATGACCAGATGCCTTGCCGCCCAGGCAGACCGGAAGCAGACTGATATCCTGCAGATCTGCATTGTGGGAAATACCTGCATGCACCACCTTTTTCTGAACATTTCTCCCGCATCACTGGTTCACGCGCCCTATACCCCTGCCATCAGCCAGGCACTGACGCTTCCGGCTGTACAGTATGGGCTGAAGATCCATCCAAAAGGACAGCTTCTGATGCTTCCCAATATCGCCGGATACGTGGGTGCAGATACCTGCGGCTGTCTGCTGGCGGTTCGTCCGGATCAAAAGGAAGAGATCACGCTGCTTCTGGATATCGGCACCAATGGAGAGATGGTCCTTGGCAGCCGGAAACGCCTGGTCACCTGCTCCACGGCAGCCGGTCCTGCCCTTGAGGGGGCCAAGATTGAGTGCGGCATGCGCGGGGCGGACGGCGCCATAGATCATGTCTCCTTTCAAAACGGCCGCTGGCACTACTCAACCATCGGAGACCGGCCTGCTGTGGGCCTGTGCGGCTCCGGCCTTCTGGACCTGACCGCTCAGCTTCTGCAGCATGGCTTTATCGATGAAAACGGAAGCCTGGAAAGCGGCCAGGACAATCCAAAAGTCTTCTTCCTGGTCCCTCCCGAAGCATCCGGAAACAAAAAAGGCGTCTATCTGACCCAGAAGGATATCCGGGAAGTGCAGCTGGCCAAAGCCGCCATCGCCGCCGGGATCCGGATCCTGATGAAGACACTTGCAGTGACCGAAAAAGACATTTCCTGCCTGTATATCGCCGGAGCCTTCGGCAATTACATGGATCCTTCCAGTGCAGGCACCATCGGACTGATTCCCCGTTCTTTGACAGACCGGATTCAGCCCATTGGAAACGCGGCGGGAGAAGGGGCCAAGATCGCCCTGCTCCATGCAGACGAATGGAAGCTTGCCGACACACTCACCAAAAATGTAGAATTTGTGGAGCTGGCCGCACTCCCAGAATTCCAGGACTGTTTTGTGGATGAGCTGGAATTTCCAATTGAAAACATACAGCATACATAAAATACGGAGAATTTTTATGACAGAGCTAGCACAGATCCTAGAACTTGCAAAACAGCAAGGATTTTCCCAGGCTGTCCCCCTGGATTGCCGCACCATCGAACTGCGTCCGGAAGTGAGGCAGATGTGCGAGGCCAACACCTGCCATATGTACGGCAGATGTTGGAGCTGCCCGCCGGGATGCGGTTCTTTGGAGGCCTGCCGGGACAGAGTGTCCAGTTACCAGTACGGAATCCTTGTGCAGACCACCGGACAGCTGGAAGACGAGCTGGATGGCGAGACCATGATGGAGACAGAAGCACTGCACAAGGAACATTTTTATACATTTGAGCGTATATTGCGCAGACAGTATCCAGGCATGCTGGCCATGGGGGCAGGGTGCTGTACGAAGTGCCAGACCTGTACCTGTCCCGACGAGCCCTGCCGTTTTCCAGAAGAAGCGTTTTCTTCCATGGAGGCCTACGGGATGGTCGTCACGCAAATCTGCCAGGCCAATGGAATGACCTACTATTATGGGCCCTGTACGATCACCTATACCAGCTGTTATCTGCTGGGATGACCGTTAAGCTCCAAAAAGAGAGGCCGCCGCAAAATGCATTTCCAACGGCCTGCCCCGCTGCACCACATGGAATGGAGCAGACAGATAACAGGCCGGAATACATTTTGCGGCAGCCTCTCTTTGATATCCAATTATGTTTCGTTTTCCTCCCTGCATGTTCTGCTGTCTTCCTTCAGCATCCTTTTCACCGATGCCATCAGGACAAAGATCACAAAAACCAGCGGCAGTCCGGTCAGCACGGAGATCGTCTTGACCGCCTCCAATCCCCCGATCACCATAAGTCCGATGGACAGAAGACAAAACAATACAGCCCAGAGAATCCGGTTCCATCTCTCCGGATCATCTTTCTCACTTAACTTTCTGGTGGTCGTACCGGCCAGCACATAGGCGCAGGAATCAATGGTCGTTGCCAGATAGACAAAGCAGACAATACACAAAAAGATCATCATGAACTTTGCCATGGGAAGGGTCTTCAGAATCGCCAGGATGGCAGCACTTTGTCCCTGTTCTGCCAGAATCGCTGCCAGATCCACCCGGCCGGAGCCCTGCAGATACAGAGAATATCCTCCGAAGATCATAAAGCTTGTACAACATCCCAGTGTACCCCAGACAAGCTGTCCCCACATCACTTCCCGAATCGTGCGCCCTCTGGATATCTTCCCCACAAACATTCCCATCATGGGCATAAAAGCCAGCCACCAGCCCCAGTAAAATACCGTCCACTCCTTTGTAAACACTCCGTCCCCGAACGGGTCCGTCCAGGTGCTCATGCGCACAAAGTCCGACAGATACAGCCCAAGCGAATTCACTTCCATCTTGAAGATATCAATAGTGGGTCCCGTCAGCAGTACAATCAACATAAAAACAAACGCCAGCACCACATTGATATTGCTCAGGTTCTGAATTCCCTTTTCAAGCCCCAAATACACACTCGTTCCAAAAATCATCACCCAGACCAGCAGCACGACAATGCTCACTGCAAAGTCCATGGACTCCGGTATATGGAACACTTCCCGGATAATCGCAGATAAGACAGGCGCTCCGATCCCCAAAGAGGTGGATATGGAGCCGACGATTCCAAAAACCACCAGAATATCGATGATATGTCCTGCCCATCCGTCCGCATGGCGGCCGATCACACTTTTGCAGGCAGTGCTCAGACGCATGCTTTCGTCTTTTCGGACGAACATGATATATGCAATGGCCACAATCGCAGGATTGTAGATGGCCCACGCGCTGAACCCCCAGTGAAACTGCCCGTACATATGCGCATACTCATACGCTTCTTTGCTAAACGGCGCCAAGTCAAAGGGCGGACCGCTTACGTAATAGATCGGCTCCAAAAACCCAAGAATCACGATGCTGGTGCCCACTCCTGCAGTAAACAGCATGGCAACCCACGAAAGATTGCCATACTGCGGTTTATCTCCCGTCCCGCCCAAACGTATGTTTCCATATCTGCTGGTAGTCAGCCAGATCAGAAAGCCGAATGAAGCAAGACAGGTGAGGAGAAATATCCATCCGAACTGCCCCGTACACAGGTCAAAGAGAAAGGATACTATGCCGTTTACCTTGTCCGGGATCAGATAGATGGGAAGCAAAAGCAGCAACAGTACTGCTACTGCAGGAAAAAATATCTTTTTTTCAATATTTCGGAACATGCATCATGCACCTTCTTTGTATTTGACGATCAGTGCGTCGGCCACTCCCACGCCTTCCCCTTCCGGGTACACAAACAGAGGATTGATATCCAGTTCTTTCAAGGTACCTTTCTTTTCACTGGCATATCTGCCAACTGCCACGATTGTCTCGCACAGTGCCTTGATATCACATCTGGCAGAACCCCGATAGCCGTTCAGCAGCCGGAATGCTTTCAGGGATTTGAGCATCTCCAGAGCTTCTGCCTCCCCAAGAGGCGCCGGATACAGTGCCACATCTTTGAATACTTCCACAAAGACGCCGCCCATACCCACCATAACCATGGGACCAAACTGCGGATCATGATTGACTCCGATGATCATCTCCACACCCGATTTTAACATGGGAGCCATCAAAATTCCGTTGATCCGGGCATCCGGCCGTTTTGCCGTCACCTGTTTCATGATCTCCTGATAAGCAGTCTTTGCCTCTTCGGCTCCCTGAACATTCAGCCGGACACCGCCCACATCGCTTTTATGAAGGATATCCGCCGATTCAATCTTCATGGCAAACGCATCTTTTGTGTCTGCTGCAAAAGCGGACGCCTCCTCGGCGGATGTAACCACGGTCTCCCGGGGAACTGCCACGCCGAAACGTCCCAGCTCCGCCTTGCTTTCCCGCTCAGACAGCGCTTCGGTCTCCCCGCTGTTTCCTTTCCCGGGCGACAAAAGAAGCGTCTTTTCTTCCGGTCTGTAAGAGATAAAATCTGCCAGATGCCGAAGCATCTTGAACGCGTAAACAGGCGGCGGCAGGATCGGCACACCAATGTGGAACAGCTTATCCTGGTATTCTATATTGCGGGTATTTTCTGCAAACGGAATCATGGCAATAGGTTTGCAGGCATCCCCCTTTTCCTGCACCACCTTTTCAATTCCCTGGTACATATAATGAATCGCCGGATCCGCAATGTCCAGAAGCAACGTATAGCCAATTAAAACCATACCGATATTTGGGTCATCCATGACGGTCCGCAGCGCCCCCGCATACAGATCCGCATCATAGGAAAGACTTGCGGTCATATCCAGCGGGTTATTCGGCGACGCATAAGAAGGAAGCTGTTCCTTCAGACTCGCCAGTGTCTCTTCCGTAAAATCCGGATATTCGACTCCGTTTAAGCTTCCTACATCCGCACAGATCCCCGTCTCTCCGCCGGACAGGTTCATGGATGCAAACGTCGCTTTTTCCGGCATCTTTTTCAGCGTGGAAAGCATCAGGGACATGGCCATCAGCTCTTCTAAGTCATCCACCCGGATCGCTCCGAATTTTTTGAGTACCGCGTCAAAAGAAGCATCGGAACCGGACAGGCTTCCCGTATGGGAGGCAGCGATGGCGCCGCCCTTGGCGCTGCGTCCGGCCTTTAAGATCACGACCGGTTTCTTTTTCTCTGCCGCCTTTTTCAATACCGCTGCAAATTTTCCGGCGTCCTTTACTCCCTCGATATAGACGCTGACCACTTTGGTATTTTCGTCATCCACGAGAAATTCCATATAGTCTTCCACCTGGACGATCTTTCCGTTGCCGGCAGAAATGCTGTAGGAAAAGCGCATGCCCGGGCAGTCCATCAGGGACAGGCAGAGCTGCCCGCTCTGGGACACCACACCCACACTGCCTTTTCGGTCACGCTTCTCGGAGATGAACGCAAATGCCTGCACATTGTCTGTATAGTTGACAAAGCCGGCGCAGTTGGGACCCATGACAGCAATTCCAAGCTCTTTTGCCACCGCCATCAGCTCCGCCTCATTCTGCCTTCCTTCGTCCGTACCGACTTCTCCGTAGCCGCTGGCAAATACCACCGCACCGCCGCAGCCTTTTTTGGCACCCTCTCTTAAAAGCGGGATCACCGTCTTCTGCGAAGTACAGATGACCATCAGATCCACGTTGTCCGGCACATCCGTCACACTCTTATGGCAGGGTACGCCGAATACGGTATCCCTGCCGGGATTGATAAAGTACACGCGGCTTCTGTCTTCCACATAAGAGAGGATGTTTCGGCAGACATCTCCGCCGAAACCCTCCTTTTCACTTGCACCAATCACAGCAACCGACTGTGGTTTTAACAGTTTTGTCAGATTCATGTCAGTTTTTCCCCCTGATCCGTTGTTGTAATTTATCTGCCTTTTACCCCTCTCTGGTAGCAGGCGACATTTTTCTCGTTGAACTTGCCCTTGCCTTTTTTCTCAAAGAATGAGACGATCGCTTTTTCCATATATTCTACGGAAAACAGGTCGCTGTTCGCCGCCAGCGCTCCCAACATCACCAGGTTGGCTCCTTTGGGATTTGCTTCCTCTGCTGCGATGTCCGTAGCCGGAACCTTCACAACTGTAATGTCTTCCCGATATGTACGGTCATCCGGAACAATGGAGGAATTGACCAGCAAAAGCCCGCCCGGTTTCAGTCTTTCTTCAAACTTATCAATGGCCGGCGTATTCATGGTAAATAAAATATCCGGCTGCTTGGATATGGGGCTGGCGATCAGGCCGTCGCTGATCTTCACGGTACAGTTGGCAGTGCCGCCGCGCATCTCAGAACCGTAGGACGGATAAAATAATACATTCTTGTCCTGCTCCATGCCCGCATTGATCAGAAGCATGCCTGCTGTGAGCACACCCTGCCCGCCGAAACCGGCACAGATGATCTCTTTTTTCGTCATATCACGCTTCCTCCTTTTTGTCTTTAAATTCACCCAGCGGGAAGAATGGAATCATCTCTTTCTGAATGCGCTCCACACTCTTTACCGGTGTCAGGTTCAGGTTCGTGGGACATGGGGACAACAGTTCCACCAGACAGAAGCCCTCACCCTGCATATGTTTTTCAAATGCTTTCTTAATATATTTCTTGCTCTGTACCATTCCTTTGGCATCCGCCATGGAGCCCCTTGCCAGATAGGCAATGTCCAGTCCGGAGAATGCCTGTTCCACCCGAAACGGCATGCCTGCCTTTTTGGGATCTTTCCCCTTTGGTGTGGAAGTGGTGATCTGTCCCGGCAGAGAGGTGGGTGCACACTGACCACCGGTCATTCCGTACAAGCTGTTGTTGATCACGATGGTTACCACATTGTCGTTTCGGATCGCTGCATGCATGGTCTCCGCCATGCCGATGGAATAAGCCGCACCGTCGCCGATGTATGCCATAACCGGATTTTCCGGACGCACCTTTTTGGCACCGATGGCTGTGGCAACCGGTCTTCCATGGGCCGCCATGATCGTATCAAATCTCCAGGAATCAATATTCAGGGAGCCGCAGGCCACGTCCACAACTGCCAGCAGCTTTTCGCTCAGTTCCATCTCTTCCATCACTTCGGCGATCAGGCGCACGGCAAGTCCATGCCCGCAGCCCGGACAGAAACCGCTCTGGGTAAATGTCACTGTTTCGGGAGCTATCAGCCTCATATTACACGCCCTCCTTTTTCAGCATCTCTTTTGCTTTCGCAATGATTCCGTCCGGTTCCGGAATCTCAAAGATCGAGCCGTAGTGGTCCACCGGATATCTGCTTTCCACCGCAAGCTTTACGTCATCCATCATCTGACCCAGAATATTCATCTCCACGGTCAGGAATGCTTTCGCCTTTTTCGCCTCTTTGAAAGCCTTCACAGGGAACGGCCACAGAGTAATCGGGCGGATCAGGCCAAGCTTCAGGCCCTCAGCTCTTGCCATCTCCACGGTCTCCCGGCATACCCGGGAGCTGATGCCGTAAGCCACCAGCACCACTTCTGCATCTTCCACCTGAACCGTCTCATAACGCTGCTCCTGTTCCATCTGTCTGTATTTCTCTACCAGATAGCCTTCATAATCCGGATGTGTGTAGTATACATTCTGAATCTTTCTCTGCTCGCAGCCCTTTTTGCAGCCTTTGATGGTCCAGTCGAATTTATTGATATCGTGCTCCTGAAACTTCGGAATCTCCACTGCCTCGATCATCTGCCCGATGGCTGCATCGGAAGCGATCAATACCGGATGACGGTATTTTTCTGCCAGATCAAATGCCTCCGCCATCATATCTGCATTTTCCTGTACGGACGCAGGAGCTAAAACCAGCGTGTGATAATCGCCGTGTCCGCCGCCTCTGGTGAGCTGCCAGTAATCGCCCTGACCCTGGGCAATGTCTCCAAGACCCGTACCGATCCGCATGACATCCACGATAACTGCCGGAAGATCGGCTGCCACCAGATAGGAGATTCCCTCCTGCTTCAGGGAGAAGCCCGGGCCGGAAGACGTGGTCAGCGCCCTTGCTCCGGCAGCTGCCGCTCCCAGTACCATATTGATGCCTGCAAGCTCCGATTCTGCCTGAATGAATTCTCCGCCTACTTCGTCCATTCTCCAGGACAGATACTCCAGGATCTCCGTCTGCGGTGTGATGGGATATCCGCTGTAAAAGCGACAGCCTGCAGCCAGCGCTGCCTCGGCCAGCGCTTCATTGCCTTTTAATAATACTTTTGCCATTGCTGACCTCCTTTACTTTATTTCAAATACATAATCCGGACACACGCGATAGCAGGTTCCGCATACCACACATTTTTCCTCATCCACCACAATCGTATTGTACCCTTTTGCATTCACATGGTCAGATACGCGGATGGCTCCCTTAGGACATGCGTTGATGCAGTAACCGCATCCCTTACACCGCACAGGATCTGTATAGACTCTTTCTTTCTTTTCTTTTTCCATCGAAGGTTTTCCCCTTTTCTCTTATACTTGCGCTTTCTTTCCCAGACGGTACACCAGCATGGACAAGATTGCGCCTACAATTCCTGAAACTGCCAGGAATGTGAAAATATAATTGTATCCTGCAGCTCCGTGGGTATCCAGCCAGCTGCCAAACAGCACCGAATAGATGGAATCCGGCAGATACCCAATAATGGAAGCAATACCAATCACAGTGCCGGTCATGGCTCTTGGAATCCCCGCCTCACTGACGGTGGAGAAGATCACGCCGTACATCATCATGGCAAATGCACCCGGGAGCAGCGTATAGAGGCTGGCTGTCACCGGGCTGATCCCTGCCGGAAGGATCAAAACGATACCGAACAGCGCTGCAAGGATCACAAAGGCTGTGGAAAGCCATTTACAGGTGGACTTAAATACCTTATCTGCCAGGAGACCGCCCACCGGTGCAAGCAGCAGAAGGAGATAATTGCGGACGATGGAGACCAGCCCGGAATCTTCCGGAGACACGCCTCTGACTTCCGTCAAATATGGATTAAAATAAGAAGTATTGCTGTAAAATCCGTATCCGCACAGGATTGTCAAAGATACAATCCACACCACCGGATTTTTCAGAAGCTTCGGAACATCCGCCATCTGGAATTTGGGCTCACCATCATCCACGACCTCATCCTTTTTCGAATCGGACATCAGGAACATCAGCAGGATACCGGATACCGCCGCCACGGATCCCCCGGAGATAACTGCACGGAAGAAGCCGGACGCCATATCGCCGCCTGCTGTCTTGTATACATTCAGCGCAATCGTATTGGTAAGCGCCGCCGTGATACCGTTGCAGGCATAATACAGACCGTACAAAAATCCCTGCTCTTCCTCGGTTCCCACAAGGCGGATCGCCTTCATAAGCGAGGACCAGAATACAAATGCCGTGCTGATAGAGAGTCCCAGCCACACCACCATGCCCATGGCAAAATTCATGGTGAATGCGTAGATCCATGCCAGAACAGATGTACTGATCAGTGAGATGACCAGCGCCTTCTTCGGAGGAACCTTGTCGGCAATGATACCGCCCGGAATGTACAGAATCATATTTCCGATCGTATACATGGTCAGCATAAGCCCTGACTGGGTATTCGTGATTCCCATGGATGCAATCTGCGCATCATAGAAAATGTATTTGATGTATGGCAGGAAATAGATCGATCCGCCTGCCAGTCCCAATGCCGCAATCGTGAGATATTTTTTTAATTTTGAATCCATATTTTATTCCCCTCCTGCTGTGTCTTGCAACAGCTCCTTTCGTAAACCAGTTACTTACATATCCGGTGTATCGGATTTGTCCGGCGTGAACAGGCGTCTTGCCACATCGCGGGTAAACTCGCCGGTCTTTTTGGCCTCTTCGAACACCAGTTTTGTCTGCTTGCGGATCAGATCCACGGTATCTTTCACAATCGCTGCAGCCGCTTCCTCATCATTCATATTCTCAATCTTTACCAGACGGAAGATGACCGCCTCATAGATGCGGATTCCGCCCAGGTTGGAAATAAAGTCAACTGCCACATCCACGCCTTTTTTGCGGAGGATCTCGTCTGCTTCCGGTGTCGTCGGAATATTCGCTGCCTCTACCAGAAGAGATGCCTTGATCTTGTCTGCATTGTTTGCATTGATCACATCCTCAAGTGCTGCAGGAATCAGGATATCGCATTCCTGGCTGAGCCACTCGCTGTTGGGAAGCACTTCGTATCCGGCCTCAAACGCGTCTTTGTTCATGACACCTTTTGGAAGTCTGGTCTCCACCAGTTTCTTCACATTGAGGCCGTCCCTGCAGTATACAAGACCGTTCACGTCCGCGATACCGATCACTTTATAACCCATCTTGTCAAGCGCCGTCACACAGCTTGCACCTACACAGCCAAATCCCTGGATCACAACGGAAGCACCTTCTTTTCCGCCCTTCATCTTCCATGCTTCATCGGTTGCAGCCGCCACACCATAACCTGTGATCATATCATACATCTTGAATCCGTCGTAGGTCAGTTCTTTCTCTGCCCGGTCATGGTTCACAATTCCCTGATGAATGTCCGGATCTTCCTTCATGGCTTTGGTCTGAGGGATGCCGATTCCCAGATCATCCAGAATCCGAAGCACATCAGAATAATCCACACCCAGATCGCCGCCGATGGATACACCTGCATTGATGTACGGAGCGGTTGCGGTCAGGAATCTGCGCAGCACATCCAGTGCATCCGGTGCATTGTAATCATATGCGATGCCGGCTTTGCAGCCGCCGGTGGTCAGAGATTCACATGCTTTATACTTATAACCCATGGTCGTCGCCAGACGGATCACTTCTTCCCTGGTCACGGTCGGGTGCATTCTGGTTCCGCCTCCGCAGTAATGTCCTACGAAATTGTAAGCACACATCCATCCGACTGCATCTGTCTCCGTATCGTTCCACTCGATCACTGCATAAGGTTTGTTCGCCATAATAAAAATTCCTCCTAAACGTTCTTTATTATAGAACATCGTTCTTATTATAGATTATTTTTTTAACCCGGCTTATGCCGAGTTATGCGGGCCCTTTGTTCTATATTATAGAACTATGTTCTTATTTTTTTGTAAATATATCATAACACTCTTCGTCACATGTTTCAACCATAATCGCTCTTTTTCTTTTGATTTAGCAAATTGCACAAATTTTGACCACTGTTTTTATAACCTTTTCTGAATTTCCACTTTATAGCGATGCAAAATCTCCGCAAACACCTGAATTTTTTCCTCACTCATCCTGAGCGATGGAGCGCTGATGCTAAGGCCTCCTTCCGGCTTGCCTTCATGGTTGACCAGTGCCACCCCCACACACTTGATCCCGAACAACAGTTCCATATCGTCCAGCCCATATCCGCGCTCGGCAGTTCTTTGCAGTTCTTCTTCCAGTTCCTTTCTGTCCGTGATGGTATATTGGGTAAACGCCTCCAGCGGTTCCTGCAGCAGTTTCTGGCGCTCCCTTGGATCCATACTGGACAGAATCGCTTTCCCCACGCTGGTGCAGTGCATCTTGGCACGCTCTCCTGTGACAATGCTGCCGGACAGCTTCTGAGACTCCGGATAGGCCGCCTCCAGATATACGACCTCATCCTCCCTGGGAATGGCCAGATATACCACCTCCCCCGCTTCCTCGGCAATCCGGCGCATAAACGGCACGACAATCCGGCTGATATCCAGATTCTCACGCAGTGCCCGGCTCAGTGCAAACACTGCCGTCCCCAGACGAAATTTCCCGGTATCCGGATCCTGTTCCAGATAGTCCATCGCTTTAAACGTGGACAGTATGTTGTGGACATTGCTTTTATACAGCCCCATTTTCTCGCTGATCTCCGTCACCCCAAGCGGCTGCTTCTCCACAAAACACTCCAATACCTGCAGCGCTTTCTGCAGACTTTTGATTTTTACTTCCGTTCCTTCCTTTTTCATGAATCATCCCCCTTACAACGGAGTCCGGCGCCTGCATACAGCACAAAAGCCCATTCTCCGAAAATTACTTTTTGTCAGTCTAACACAATCTGTTGAAAAATTCTACCATCTTTCCTGGTAAAAATGAAAACTTCCATCACTGTCAGCTGCTTTAAGGCATCGGATATTCCATCCAGCAAAAGCAGTCAATCAGCAATGCCGCCATCTGTCTGCCCCATTGAAAAACAGGATTGTACCAGGCAAAAAAGGGTATAAGAAAGAAGGCCCCCAGGCCAAGCCCTGTACCAGCCAGCGCACCCGTGCAGTCAAAACAAAACGCTTTCCAATCGGCCTTCTTTTTTATGCACAGCCCCATACGAATCAGAAAGATTCCCATCACGCTCACCGGAAGGAAACATACCAGAAAAAAACTCCCGACGCTTCCTTCGACGGTGTATTCCATGGTTATGTCTCCAAAGCCGCCCCATCCATGCCACAGCACCTCTGTGAAGATGCCCGATTCCAGAAAAGTCAGAACAAGAAACAACAGGTTAATGATAATAAAACGTTTTTTCTTCATCCGGCAATACCTCCCAGTAATAAGGTGCAGCCAGTTTCTGCGAACTTTGAAAAAGGCCTACTGAATCACCAGCGTCCGCTCCCCAATCACATCCTCCAAAAGCCCCCGGACGATATGCTCCGTCTGGACCCTGGCATTCTGGATCAGACTTTCCATATCTGCTTTTTCCGACACATCCGCCTTCGCTGCCGCCACCATATCAATGACGTCTTCCTTTTCCGTCCGGTTAAACAATGCCCACTGCTCATCGTAGAACTCGATGGAGTTTTCATCGATCTCCACGGACTGCACTTCGCATTCCGGCAGTGTGATCACCACCTGATCCTCCTGAACGTCGACCTCTGCCATCCGGATATCGATCCCCGCCCGGACTCTGGCCGTGTAGATCATGGAAAAGCTGTTTTTCGTAAGGAACGGAATCTTTCCTTCTGTATATTTGATCAGCCCTGTATAGGTCAACCGGGCGGTGGTCAATTCACTGACCGCTTCCAGCTTTCCGCTGACAAAAGCAGAAGTAAGCTCCGGCTCCTTTGGCGCAGTGTAATGCACATACCCATAGATCCCCGCACCCATGCCCAGAAGCAGCACCAGCAACAGAAAAACACATCTTTTTATCAATTTTATCATCTTCCCTCTCCCTGTCCTTGTATGGACTCCCTGTTTAAAATTTCTCCCCTACCGGAAATGTATTGTCCGTACATAAATTCTATAACCTACAGATCTATACCAATGAAAATCTGCAAGCACTTAACCGTCCCTAAACCAGAATTTATCTATGAATATACATTCTGGTCATGCCTGACTTTTCATCTCCCTGAACCATACACAAAAATTCCCATCCATATCTTTCATAAAAACCTGTATCCTCAGTGAACAAGGGGATACACGCCCCAAGTGCCGTCTTTTGGCAACTGGAGGCGTTAACGTCAATTGGCGTACGTCCAGTACGCCTCATTCCGTTGCCCTGCCAGCTGCCAAAAGACAGTACTTGGGGTCCGAAAGAGGGTATGATCAGTAACTAAACAGACGGGTGTGATACCCTTGGATTTCAAATCCTCAACTGTCATGTCATGCAGGTGTCCTGCGATTCCTTTACATCGGTATTCCGCTTCTGCGTATGCCGCACAAATATCAGGGGGAAGATCTCTTCTGTCATGATCGTTGATGATATTATACCATGCATCACTTCTGCTGAAAACTCTTAGTTTCTATCTTTCTCTGTGTTACTGTTCACAGGGACCCTGTGAACGTAACCACATATACTTTGGCTCCATAACTGTTCACACCCGGCAGGCAAACAGATGAGGAGAAAGGCAGCGATTATCGCCCATATGCCAGACCTTCTGCCAGGAACTGCGCAAAACAGGCTGTTCGCACCAAACCGGCACCATGCTTCCATCAAGAGCACAGCGCCGGTTTCCACATAAACCTTCCACAAAACTGCATTTATCACAATAGCACTTACAAAGTTCACCCTGCACAGCCACCTACAGACGCTTAAGTGTCTGTTTCAGCTCATCATAAATCTGCTGCCCGCTTTCCGTCCGCTGTAAAAAAGAAGCTTTCATCCCACATTCTCTCACTTTGTCAATCCACTGAAGAACCATCTCCCGACTGACCGACTGATTCAGCATCCCATAATAAATATATGCCAGTTCATTGGACACATTGGTATGAAATACGGATGGATCATCGGAGTTGATGCACACCATCACATTGTCCTCCCCACCCGGACAGTTCAGCCGATAGATCTGATTCTCTGTGATTCTGTCGATCTCACCGATCGCAAGATTGGAAGAAGGATTGACTTCCACCACAATTCCCTTTCTGCTCAGTTTCCGCCGCAGAATCTCCTGCAGCGTCTCCGTGATCTGAATATCCTGCTCGGTCACCTCATAGTGAATCGGCCGCTCCATCTCTGTCAAGAACTTCCTGCAGTGCCTTGCCCGGGCGATCTTGTCCCCGTTCCAGACAATCTCACTGTAGGTCCGATTTCGTACCGCCTCGCAGAACCCCACATCTTCTGCCTCTCTGCAGGCGGCATGGTCTCCGGCAGATATGGCAAAAGTCTTCCGGTACCCTTCTGTCAGAGCCTGCATGGTCAATCCCTGTGACTTTCCGTAAATATGCTCTGCCAGTTCATAGACGCGTCTCTCAATATACGCAGTCCATGCAAAATGAGCCCCGGCCGTATCCTGACTCAGTTCATAATAGGCCCAGATATAGTTTTCCAGCGCTTCAATCCGCGGCAATACGGCAAAAGGATTCCGTTCTTTCCACAGCCTGGGCGAAATTCCAAGAGCGGTCCCGTGTCCGATACGGTCTCCTGCATGAAATTTCAGGAATGTAACTGCTTCATCCATCCGGCGGAGTCCGGACAGCATATGCCGGAAATCTTCCCCTGCATGAAACGTAAAGCGCAGGCTCTGCCTTTTATTTCTGCCGTATCCAATCGGTTCCACCAGACTGTCCCTGGCGCCTTCATATGCCCGCACAAAGACCCAGACCGGAGTGGAGTTCTCCAGACTGGCCGCATCAATTCCCACAAGATACCGGTCCAGCCCTGGTATCTCATCCCGAAGCTTCTTCATACACCGGACCTGCCGTTCATATTTGTCTTCCAGAACGCCGAACTGCATCTTCTCCCGATGTTCCAGTCCATCCAGATAACATTTATCCGGAATCGTCTGATCCGTCTCTTTGATCAGGTGGCAGACCAGCCCCGCCTGCGGAAAATCCCGGTTGACCCGGTATCCCTCTCTTGTCTTTTCGCAGTAATCTTTTTGAATGACACGGCAGTAGGCTTCCAGAAACGCCCGCACCTCTTTGCGGAATTCTGCTTCGCTCTCATTGACCGATGTCCGGAATTCGATTTTCTTCAGATCTCTGTTCTGGAACTGCTTGCGCATCGCCAGTTCCCAGTACATGGTCCGTCCTTCTGCTGAAGATAAACCGGCGGATATGGTGCTGTAATACCGGTTCATCTTTGAATTCCTGTTATAAAATTCATCTTGAAAATAGTCCAGGCCCCGTATGGTCTTCTTCTGTACTGTACGTCCAAATACAGAATGCTTCACTCTCAGATACTGCAGCATACACCGGACCAGACATTTTTCCCGAACACCAGTCTGTGCTCCAGACGACATACGTTCGGAACATCTGCACAAGTACTGCATGCCATAAAACAAAAATATATTTTCATCCGAAGTATAGAGTCTTTCATTTATATCGAAAATCTTCTGCACAATGGTCTGTTCTTCTGTCTGTACCGGCAGAAAGAGAAGCAACGTCCCCCACAGTTTCTGAAAATAAAGAAGTATCTCATGCCTTGCTTCCTTCTTGGCAGCACTTCCCCAGTACTGCCGATAAAACTTCTCCAGCCCCCTGCCATTGATAAAACAGCTCACCAGATTTCGCACCTCTTTGTTGGGTATATCTTCTTCAGATTCATCCCCTCTTCTCTGCCCTTTGCTGTCCAGCCGCATTTCCAGCTCTGCCGGCAACCGTCCGCTAAACGCAAGCGCCATCCAGATGCGGGCAACCGCCGCCGACAGCACATAGAACAGTACCTCACATTCTCCCCTTGTCTGGTCACTCAGCTGAATCCCTGCCTGTTCCAGCGCGTCAGCTGTATAGTTGTCAAGGGGCACCATAAAAGCCTCCCAAATCTCAAAAAAAGACAGCGACACCCCTTTATGAAGATGATTCTCCGCAACTCCCGCCTGCAGCACTGCATCCAGCTGCTGATCGGCCACTTCGATCTGATTGTAATAATGGTTCAGATTTTTGACACTGTTTTCCGGATTCTGAACCATATGAAGCATCACAAGGAAATCCAGCGGCATATGCATATTCAGGCTGTGAAAGAGAAAGATCTTGTTCGCATCCCCAAATCCGCTCAGAAAATCCTGGTCATGTTCATTCTTCCAGTATTTAAATACCACTTTGCCGTCCCGCTGGGAAATCAGAGAACGCGTAATCTTCCGGAAACATTCCAGATACAGCTGGAGTGCGCTCTCATATGGCCTTGTCTGTGCATCATACAGATAGCATTTCTCCAGATACATATACACCTCGTCATAAGAATACAGGCTGCAAGTCTTCTGCACATAACGGATCATGGATTCCTTCAGCCGCTTCTTCGTCTCCTCCCGGGCCTTTTGCATCATTCTCTCCTGGATGATTTCCTCCATATAATCTTCCAGGAAAAAATCCAGAGACGCAAAAGGATAGCACAAAATCGTCAGATAACGATTGATCGTGTCATTCATAATTCATACCTCTCCCTATTGGAAAAGATCTTCAAATTCTGCTTTGGAAAAGATCTTCAAATTCTGCTTCTGTAATTCCCAGCTTCTGAGAGGCCAGTTCAAAGACATCGCTCTGACGCATCCGGTCGGCAAGCACTTCGCTTTCCAGCAGGCTGTCCACCAGCGTCTTGATCTCCTGCGCATCCCTGCCCACCTCCGTTGCCCAAGACTCGTTCGCAAGGAGATAGCGCAGATAGCTGTGGAAGTAGAACATATAGTCTTCTTTTTCAAAAATCAGTTCCATTTCGCTCCATTCCTCTTTTAAAACTTCCGGGGTTATGTGCAGATTTTTCTTCAATTCACAAACTGCTTTTTTCTGGACCAGGTATTCTATATATGTGAATGACTGAACTACTTTGTGATAAGTATTTTCTATGTAATTTTTTATATATCTATTCATAGAATAACTTTTCTCAAATTCTGTACCATTTTCAAGATAATATTTCCGGTACACCTGATCAACCACCTGGTCAAGTTCTTCTATTTTACCTTGTTCCCTTAATATTTTTATTACATCATCGTTTTTTGTTAAATCATATCTTAATTTCTTCCATTCCTGAAACCAAGCCCGTACCGATTGTGGTTCATTTTCCTGTAAAAGTAATTCATTCGACTGTGGATCATTTCCCTGTGAAGGAGGTAATTCATCTTTGTAAAAGAATTTATTTTCTCTGGTTTCCAACTCTTCCAGTATTTCATCCCACTTTTTGTCCCGAATCACCAGCGGCAGCTCCTTCAGCTCCATTAAAAACTGTCTCGCCTCCTGCTTGCCATACCGGACTCTCGGATGATTATGCAAAAATTCTTCCAGCATACAGCGAATCACAAGTACATGTTCCAGTCTCATATACCAGGGAGCGTCCGGATTATGATCTGACTCGGATAAAAACAAAATCTTTTTCAGACGGTCAACCAGACCATAGACCAGCGCTTTTCTGGACGTTCCTTTGTTACAGTCTCTGAGTACAATATAAGTCCCCTTGACCAACTGGCTGGCATCAAAAACTGCCCTTCCACTACCCATATCAAAAATATAGTTTGATACCTTTCTCCTCAGATAAGGGAACACTTTTTCCTTCACATAGGAATGATTCCACATTCCGGCTTTATCAAGCTCTATGATCACCTGTCTTTCCTTTTCATCCCCCTTCCCCTGTACAGATCCATAACTTGACCCATTTAGTTCCTCAATCTGGTTATTATCTTTTATATCCTCAATCAAATCTCCCAAGGTTTTTGCCATACCGGCATGCATCAGCTCTTTCTCCATATCACCGATATTAAAACCTAATTTGGGATTTCTATCATTTTCTCTGAGACAACTTTCAAAGTAAAGACCATACAGCGAACACCCGCTGATATACTTTGCCCAATTCCAAATTCTGGCAGAATTTATCCGTAGTCCCTGAACAGGTACATTGAATTGGGGCTTGAGTAAATTTCCTTTTATCCTGTCCAGGAACCTTTCTGCTTCTTCCAGATATACTATTGCCACATTATAAACAGTGTCACTTTGATATAACATGTCTCCTGACATGTACCCTCTTACCAGCCACTCCCCATAAATCACATTCTGGTGATAGGGAAGATGATTTAAAAGCTCCAATAATACATCTTCTGCCTGAAGATACAGTTCCGCCAGATATTTCTCGCGTTCCTGCTTATGTGCTTCACCCTCTCCGCATATCATCCATATGGTTTTTTTCAACGCAGTGGCTATTTTATAAAACCGTTTTAACTCCTTTGTTTCCCCGGATGGTTTTTTGCCCGTTTTGAATATATCACAGATTATATCCCGCCCAAGATATTGAATCAGATTCAAATCAAACAGAAAACTGCCACACTGAAGCAGGCGTTTTAATATCCACTGTTCCTTTGCTTCTCCATCCGTCTTATCCTTATCTGCCACCTGCAGATTAAGCAATGACCGCCTGGCCGCAACTTTCCCGTCTATTTCCTCATTCTGGATATATTCTGCAAGGATCTTGAGCTTTAATTCCTGATAACTCGGTTCCGCCCGGCTCTCTTGTGAAAACAGTCCGGCTGCAAACTCGGCCAGTAGAAAGAGGCGGAATCCTTCCACCGCTGAAAACTGTAATCTATCCTCATTATACAACAGATTTTTCAAACTCAGGAAATCAACCTGTGCTCCCAGACCAGTCTGTATCATTACCTTTTTCAGAAGTGTTTCTTTATACTTTGCATAAAATGGTACAGAGTCTATGACTGTCTGAAGCAGTCTCCACAGCTCCATCTTTTCCGTGTCTTCCTGCTGGTCAGTATCTGTCCCTTTTTTCTCTCTGCACAGTTCCAGCAGAACATTATAGACATTGTTCAGTCCTCTGGAAGTTTCATCAAAGAGATGGTACATGAGCGGCATCCCATTTGTTTTTCTTCCCCGTCTATCTGTAACAAAGCAGGATTTTTCGATCTTCCCTGCAGTCACTTCCGCCAGCAGTTCCGACAGAGTTTTCTGCTCCTTTCCTTCCTCATCTGTGACACGGTAGTTCCCTCTCTCCTCCAGGGACCAGTATTTGATGTTCTTACGGTATGCGGGCGGAAGGATTTTTTTCAGATATTCATAGGCCAGCATCTTCTTTTGTTCACGCAGACTATGTCTTTCTTCGTTTTTATCTTCATCTCCCGACAGCCCACCATCCCCGTCTCTGACAGGACCAAATGCCCTCATAAATATATTTGCATCCAGCGCCTTTTCCTGCCTCAGAAATTCCAGTGTCAACGCTTCCTCAAATGTGTCCAGATCGCCTGACAAAAATGTCACAATCCTTGGATGAGACAGGTAAGACAGCAGCGTCTTCACCACATCCATACAGCGGACCGTACTCAGATCAATATCGTCAATAAACAAAAACACCATGGATCGGGAAGTATCTTCCCTGTCCCGGTCCAGAAGCATATCAATGAATTTGCTGAACTGCTCGATAAATACCGTATCGGAGCTGAATACCTCCGTCGTCTTATCCACATAATACTGCTCGCTGGTAAACTGATGAATCAGAATATCCCGGTAGTCTTTCTTAATATAGCAGTACTGTTTCACCAGTTTGTGATACGCCTGTTCCAGCCTGCTGCGATTCAGATAGATACAGTCCCCCTGGGAAGCCGCTTTGTTCTCCGCATCCACTAATGGTTTCAGCATCCCCAAGATCACATCCATAAGCGCGGTTCCCGACGACATATTTTCCGGAATGATAATGGGCAGCACAATATCATTATATGGATTTTCCTCTTTTAACTTTTTATGAAAGCTCTTTAAGATGGACGTCTTGCCGGCTCCCCGGCGGCCCATGATTCCGATATTATTGGTCTTCTGTTCATATTCCCGTCGACTGGATGTCCGGGCAGAACGGTCATGCCGGAACACTTCGATCTGGGAGTGAATGGATTTCCAGTCAGGTAAAATCGCTCCCATCTCCGAATCTGATAAAAATCTTGCACCCAGTTTTGTCTTTTGCATACTCATCTTCTGTTGTACTCCCCTTTCCCGGATTCTACATTTATTTTACATTTTCTCCATAAAAAGTAAAATCATATTCTGCTGTATCTCTCTTTCAAAACACCAGACGGATCACTCGCATCCGGTTGATATACGGTTTTAAAAATAATTATACCATGCATCACTTCCGCTGAAAACTCTTAGCTTCTATCTTCTGCTGCCCTTTACCCCCGATCGATACAGGAAGGCACTGAAAAAGCAGCTTTTTACCAAATGGCCGCACAGGAAAAATCTATACTTCATATTTTTATATATAGATTGACACAGTATATTATATGATATATAATATATAAAACCCATACATAAGAAAGGAGCGCAAAAATGATATTTCCGTTAAGTCCGCCCATGTTTGACCTGCTGATCCTTTCCATTACTGAAAAAGAAGACTCCTATGGTTATCAGCTGAGCCAGAAGATCAAAAGCGTCTCCGGTGTCAAGGATTCCACCCTCTATCCGATCCTGAAAAGACTCCAGGAACAGGGGTTTTTGAGTGTCTATGACCAGCCCTTCCAGGGACGGAACCGGCGATATTACCGGATCACGGATTCCGGCAGAGAGCGATATCGGGAACTTATGGAGGAATGGCAGCTTCACAAGGAAGCTGTTGATCAGATTTTGAAAGGAGGAAATGAGACATGAATCGAACTGAATATATGGAACATCTGCAGCGCAGGCTCAGAAGACTTCCAAAAGAAGATTATGACCGGGCGATTGCCTATTTTACCGAATATTTTGAGGAAGCCGGGCCTGAGCGGGAGGCACAGGCCATTGAAGACCTGGGAAGCCCGGAGCTGGCGGCAGACCAGATCGTCCGGGATTTTGCGGTGGAAAATGCCGCCGGTCCCACAAAAAATGTCAAAAAGGGCTTTTCCGCTCTGTGGATCGGAATCCTGGCAGTGTTCGCCGCACCAGTCGCCCTGCCGCTGTCACTGGCCTTTGGCGCTGTACTTCTGGCCTTCGTACTGGTGGTGATCACGCTGCTCTTATCTGTGTTTCTGATCGCGGTATCCATCACCATCAGTGCCATCCCCTGTGTGCTTGTAAGCTTTTGGCTGCTCTTTACTTCTTTTGCAGACGGGCTGACGACACTGGGACTGGGACTGGTTCTTCTGGGTGTGGGCATCCTGATGACCATGGTAAGCCTCTTCTTTACCAGATGGTGTCTGCACGGCCTGACGCTTCTGTTCGGATCGATTGTGAAAGGTGGTAGGTATTATGAAAAGTAAAAAATTATGGGTTTTCCTGTCCCTTGTATGCATCCTGTCGGGAAGTTTCTTTATATTTATCGGTATTTTGCTGGGCGGAATTCCCGGCTTCTATCTGGATCAAAGCGGCATCCATACTTCCAGAGAAGCGGCAGAGCAGAAACAGAATGTATTGCAGGATACCGTGGAACTGGAAGCATTTGACAGTATGGAGCTGGATATCAGCTGTACCGAACATGTGGAACTGATCCCCTCAGACCGTTATGCAGTTGCATACCGCATCTTTGGAATCTCTGGAAAACCTGTCTGCAAGGTGGAAAACGGCCGGCTGTTCTTCCAGGAAACTCCTCTCTCTTCCAACGATAACTCCCGGATCTGGTTTCTGTATGCCAACCCTGCATATCCCAGAGATACGGAGCCAGGTCCTTATTATGTAAAGATCGAATATCCTGCAGACCAGAGCTTTGCGGACGTGGTGATCCGGATGGAATCCGGAAACTTGAAACTGCCGTCTATGAAGGCAGACACGCTGGACATTCAAAATGACTACGGGGATGTGTCTTTAGAAAGCCACACCGGAAATGCACTGAAGCTTCATCTGTCCAGCGGTAACCTGACTGCCGGGACTGTCACTGCCCGACAGGCACAGCTGAAAAATGAATATGGCTCCGTCTCTTTAGACAACTATATTGGAGCATCGCTGGAAATCCACATGTCCAGCGGAAAACTTTCCCTTGACACTGTGGAGGCTGAGCAGACTGAAATTCTGAATGAGTACGGAGAGGTTCTGATCCATCAGGCATCTGGAGACAGCATGACAGCGGAGCTAAGCTCCGGCTCCTTTCTGTCCGACCGACTGGAGTATGATGATCTGAAAATAAAGAACGAATATGGAACAGTCCGTGTCCGGCTTCCCGAAGAAATCTTTGCATACAGCTATCAGCTGCAGACCGAATACGGCTCCATCCTCCTGGATGGCAAATGGATTACAGGCGACGACCCGGATGAGAATGAAATCTTCTACACCTCTGCCGGATCAAACGGAAAGACGGTGGATATTTCCTGCGACAGCGGCGACATCATCGTCGATCCTGTTCTGTAACTCCTGTCATGGTCACATGTTGTGCTCTTGCATGCTGCCAGCTCTGCCTGAATCATTGCGCATTTCTGGCTGCATGCTCCTGTTTCCTTCTGCACTGCTGCATACTGCCAGAATCACCAAATTTATTATACTCCTCCGGCTACATGCTTTCATCACCTGCTGTACTTTTACATAGTGTCAGCTCTGCCTGAATCATTGCGCATTACCGGCTGCATGCCCCCGTTTCCTGCTGCACTGCTGCATAGGCCGGCCGCCGTCAAATATGTCCCTGTCTGTGTATGCATCTGTATTGTCCACACCGAAACGGACAAGATTGTTCTTTTGTCCGATGCCTTCCCTTTATTTTTTGCACACAGCCAGGGGCACATTGAGGCGCCCCATGTTGCTACCCGATCTCCCGGCCCTCATCCGCAAGATATTCAAAGAAATCAAAATCGGCATACTGCCTGTGCTTCACCCGGTCCGCGCAGGTGATTCCCACCATGGTTCCGGTAAATTCCCCATATTCACAGTATTCATCGGAAAACTTCGTCGTATCAAAAGACTGTCCGATCCGCACATACGTCTCATTGTCATAGCTCCATTCAAACCAGGAGCTTCTTCCCTCAATATAGAGCCGCAGATAGACCGGCACATCACGCACGGGAATCCGGGTATTCAGAAATTCCATCTTCTTTCCATTTTCCAGATAAATAATGGACAATGCGCTTTTCCCCAGCGTCTCGCTGTAATATTTACGCAGATTGATATAATTCATATTGTCATAATAGAGAATCAGTCCCGCGCTGTGCTGGTGTACCTCCGGACAGAATTCCATCTTTGTGGTGATACGTGCATGGGTGCTGGTCAGCTTTCTGGCAAGGATACTGACTTTATGAAGAGATGTCCTGGACTCCTGACCGCGGATCCTCACATGGCCCGGTCTTGCCTTCACGTCCGCAAACCGCTTCGGCATCATCCGGGGCGCATAGTACCAGCAGCCCAGCTCTTCCCCGTCGAAATCGTCAAAATCCGGCGCCTGCGCAAGAGGACACTCCGGCAGAGACGGCTTCGGCACCTCTGTTTTGGCCAGATTGCCGCCGTCCGCCATGCGAAGCCATCCATCTTCTGTCCAGGTCATTTTCTGAATGGCCGTCTCCCTTCCCAGCGTACAGCGAAGCTCCGGAACAAAGGGCCTTGCCGCAATGTGCACCAGATAGACTTCCCCACTGGGAAGCTCCACACAGCTTCCGTGACCGCACTTCTGGAGCAGGGTATCCGGGTTGAAATACTTCGGTTTCAGATGATCCGGATCATGCCGCTCATAAGAATTTCCCGGGGCGGATGTGACAATGGGATTGCAGGGGTCCTTTTCGTAGGGTCCCCACACGTCTTTTGCACGTCCCATGGTCACACAGTGGTTGTAACCCGTCCCGCCTTCCGCACACATGATGTAATAATACCCGCTTCGTTTTGTCAGATGCGGTCCCTCAATGCAGCCCCTGTCCGTGCCGCCGTACCAGATGCGTTTTGGATATCCGACAATCTCTTTCTGCCGGGGACTGTATTCCACCATGCAGATTGCGCCCGGTTTCTCATAGCCCTCTCTTGTCTCCCATTCCAGGGAGACGATCCATTTGCGCCCGTCGTCATCGTGAAAGATGGAGGCGTCAAATCCGGAAGAATGCAGATAAACCGGTTCACTCCACGGCCCCCGGATATCCTTTGCCGTGACCAGATAATTATCCACATCAAAATATCTGGCATTCATGGAATTCATGATCCCATAGATCACATAAAACAGATCTTCTTCCTCACAGTAAGTCAGGCAGGGCGCCCAGATTCCCTTTGCACTGGGCAGTTTTTTCAGGTCCACCGCCTCATCGTCGGTCAGCACATGGGTATACAGTTCCCAGTACTTCAGATCTCTGGAATGGTATACCGGGATTCCCGGAAACCACTCAAAGGTAGACACTGCCAGATAATAGTCTTCTCCCTTTCTGCAAATGCAGGGATCCGGATTAAATCCCGGCAGAATCGGATTTCTGATCATTTACTGTTGCCTCCTGTTCTGTATATACAACTTTGTTTCTGTATGGAACCGGCAGACGCGCAGGTACCGGCCCCGCGTTCCATACATGCAGCGCTTTGTTCCCGTTCTCATAAAGCCGCGGCCTGCGTGCTGTTTATCAGACTTTACTGAAAATGCTCAGCTTCCGGATACCTCCCTCAGCACTCCCTGTGTTTCCCCTGCGCAAGATCTGCAACTGCTTGATCATAGTGTCTGTCAAGATCAAAGAAGACCATGCAGACCACGCTGACTGCCGCTGTGAGCGCCGGAATCCATGCAAAGGACACGGTGACTGCCGCCAGCGCCGACGCGCTCTGGGTGGCAAGCTCCGACTGAAAACCACCGGCTCCCAGGATCCAGCCCATGGCCGCCGTGCCAAGACCGGAGCCGATTTTCATACAGAAGGAAGAAGCTGCATTTCCCATACCTGCCGCATTGCATCCGGATTTCCACTCACCATAGGTAATCGCATCCTGCAGACATCCGAACATGGTGGAACCCGCAAATCCGAACCCGATTCCCTTCAGGACGGAGGTGACACAGATAAATCCATAATTGGTGCTCATTCCGCCCATGGCGCATGCAGCCGCCACAATGGCCATACCGGACATGTTCAGATAGCGCTTGCTGATCTTCTTCATCAGAAACGGCGTGATGAACAGCGTCACGATCTGTGTCCCGGACAGCAGGTTTGCCACCATTGCATACTGGTTTTCATTGCCCATGTTGTACTTTGTGAAAAATAAAACCGTACCGAAGAAGATGGACATCATGAAAAACATAAAAAACAGATTGCATACCATCAACAGCCAGTATTTGTTCGTCACCATGGCCTTCAGACCCTTTGTAAAGGACACGGACTCTTTTTTCTGACCATCCGCCTGCACCGTCACACACTCCTTGCAGGTAAAAAAGGTAAGCATATTCAGAGCGACGAACAGTACCATCAGAATTGCAACGGTAATCGTCCATCCTTTCTGGGTGTAGGCATCCCCGCCGCCGAAAAATCCTGTCATCTTCAGCACCACGGTGTTGACCGTCATGGTCCCGAATGTGGAAAGCAGGTTCCGGAAATTTCCAAGAAGTCCTCTTTCGTACTGATCGGTGGTCATCAGCCCCTGCAAAGTTGCATACGGCACGTTGACGCCGGTGTAGAAAATCGTCGAGACCAGGTTGTAAGTAAGGAACATATACACAAGCTGCGGCGTTCCCGCCAGAGACGACGGTACGCTGAACATCAGCACCGTACACACCGCCAGCGGCACACACAGTCTCGCGATCCAGGGACGTGCCTTTCCATATTTGCTGTGCGTATGGTCCACGATATATCCCATAGCAAGATCGGAGAAACCGTCAAAAATCTTGGAAACTGCGATGATCGAAGCCGCCACAGCGGGGTCCACATGGAGTACAAGCGTATAATACACGACCAGAAATGCACTGATCGACGAGTATACAAGGTTGGCCGCATAGTCACCGGCCCCATATCCGAAACGTTCCATAAAGGTCAACTTTGCATTGAGATTCACATCTGTTTTCATTCTCTTCTTCTCCTTCTTTTCCGTTTTGCATCCGCGGTTTACGCTTCTTCCAGCGGAAACCATCCAAGGTCCACGCATCTTCCAAAGTCCCAGCAGTCCCATCCGACCCAGCCCGCATCGTTGACCGTGTCTGTCAGAAGCTTGTAGTTCCAGTAAAAATAGCCGTTCCCCCTGCGCCATGCATTCAGCTGGGCCTTTGCCACCGCCCGGTAAATCTCTTTTTTGCGCTCCGGGCCGATCGTTTCCTCGGACATCCCTTCTATGCCGTTTAAGACGCTCTGGCCGCCTCTGGTATCATGTCCGGCAGCCAGGGAGTTAAAAAGACACCATTCGCCGCAGATAACCGGGAAATACTCCGCCATCTCTTCAATGTCCTTTGCAAGAGTATGATTGACATAGTTAAGGTAATGCTCCAGCTTCTGCTCGCAGCCTTCCAGCTCTGCAATCATCAGATACTGGTGCGTGTCCAGCACCACATTTTTGTATCTGTCCTCCTGCATGAAATCTTTCCAGATTTTCAGCTCAAATCCGTCGTGGAACACAATATATTTATCCTCCGGCAAAAATCTGCGCATCCGGTCATAAGCCTCCCTGTAATACCAGCGCAGGAACTCTACGGTGTTCGGCCCGGATCCGGCCGCCTTTTCCTGATCCACTGCCGGATAGCGGTTCGGCACATCCATGGACTTCCAGATGCCCTCAAGGGCCGGCTCGTTAATGATCTCAATGCCCCACAGCCCTTTTCTCTGTCCATAGCGTTCTGCCAGCCGCTCCAGTACAGTCAGTTCAAACTCCACCTCTTCCGGCTCCTGAGACCATCTGCACACGCCGCTGATCCCGCCGTTGTCAAAGCCGTTCTGACTGTCCGGCGCCGTATGCAGATCAATCAGAATCTGAAGGCCGTATTTCTCCGCCCAGTTAAACGCCTTGTCGAGCTCTGCGACGCAGCCGATGAACGGTTCCCGGTCTCCGAAGATAAAATACGGCACCGGAATCCTCACCGCATCCATGCCCATGGCCCGGATCCTCGTAAAATCGCGCTCCGAGATATATTCCGCCCGGTGTACCCGGATCCTCGCCTCGTACACTTCCCTGGACAGCTGCGTGGGCAGATAGTATTCATCTTCCGCCGTCGTCCCCTCAAACAGTGCCGGACTCATCCACTTCTCCAGTACCAGCCAGTTGCCAAGATTTACCCCTTTTACGTACATGATCAACCTCCTATTTAAGTTCCGCATCTGCCCTCTCTTCTCCCCAGCGTCTGGAAGGTTTTTCCCTCTCTTCGTTCGGCAAAATCCTTCCGGGGCTGCTTTCGGGCAGATGCTGTTTTTCAGTTACCACTTGCCACTACCATTTATCCTAGAACAGTTTCCGTCGGATATATATCATTTTTCTCAGTAGTTTATCATAATTCTCAGTTATTCTATGGTATTATATCTATGGGCCATTTCCTGCCGACAGATTTTTTCAAATCTATTCCCTCTGAAAAATTATTGTAGTATAATGAAATCAATGACAAATTCCAGTTCAATGATGAGCTGTACAAAGCAAAAAATCGGAAGTTACAGAGTCAGGAGGGGCAAAAGAATGTTTTACGTTATTTTCGATTTCATAATGGCAGTAATTATGTTTTTGTTTGGAACATGGTTTTATAAATCAGATGGGAAAGCTGCAAATTTCTTATCAGGTTATAATATGAAGCCAGAAAATGAGCGTAAAAAATATGATGAAAAAACCATGTGTAAGGCTTACGGATACAGAATGATCGTTATGTCGTTACCGTTTCTCCTGGGAATAATGATAGATATTCAATATCAGGGAATTGGTTGTTTGGTTGCATGGTTTGTATGGTTTATTATGTTTATCTTATTACTTGTTGATAGAGCCAAAAGAGAACGTTAACTTCCAGTTTAAGCAAAGTTAAGCTGTGAAAAAATTTAAACGGGACGAGGAAAAAGACCGCTATGTCGCAATCGGAACAGAGAAATACTACTGTGGTTGAAAAAGATGACTGGCGTTTACAAAATGATGTGGAACATTTGAAGAAAACAGCGATCCATCCGACGGATGGTGAAGAACTATGCAGGCATGCCCCTCATTTGAAACGTTGTGAATTTTGCTTCCAGCCGGTGCAGGATACTCCGCATCAGCGGTGGTTTGTTCCTGAAGACTTATCCGGCTGCATTTGTGAAGAATGTTATAATGATTTTAAAGATGATTTTGAGTGGAAAGAACTGGATGGCTGGGATTTGAATGATGACACAGAGTCAGATAAAACACATCCATGAATCGAGAAGCCAGACTGAGAAACAAATCGGAAACCAGAAAGGAATGCAGGATGAAAAACGAAAATATAGAAAGATGTTCGTGGGCAACAACAGACTTGTACAAAGAATATCATGATAAAGAATGGGGAAATCCCGTCCATGATGATGATAAATTATTTGAAATGCTGATCCTTGAAGGGATGCAGGCCGGATTATCATGGCTGACAATCTTAAAGAAAAGAGCGGCTTTCAGAGAAGCATTTGACCAGTTTGACTGCAGAAAAATAGCACGCTATGACGAAGCAAAAATTGAGGAACTGATGAAAAATGAGAAAATCATTCGTAATCGATTAAAAATCAGGTCAGCAGTAACGAACGCGCAGCAATTTATAAAGATCCAGGAAGAATATGGCAGTTTTGATTCCTTTCTATGGTCTTATGTGGGCGGCAAACCGGTTAAGAACCATTTTGAGTCTGAAGACGAATTACCTGCCAAAACCCCTCTTTCCGACAAAATCAGCAAAGATTTAAAAAAATGTGGTTTTAAATTTGTAGGAAGTACGATTATCTATGCCTATATGCAGGCAGTCGGAATTGTGAATGACCATGTAAAACGATGTTATTTGTATCAATCCTGAAATTTATGACAGCCAGATTCATGTTTGCGAAGTGGAGAAAATCGAAATTTTATGGAGGTGTCTTCTTGAAAAACAAACTGCGGAAAATCACGGTTGCAGGACAGACATTCATCTATTGGTATTCCATCGGCGAAAGTTTCATTCTGAATATTTCACCTGAAAATATCAAAACTTCAAAAATCATGTTAAAATTTATTGCAAATGTACCAGATTAACGTTTACAGTAACAATTTAAGATTATTTCTGATTTTACCATAAAGATAAACGGAAGAAAATCAGTATTTTTTTGGGGGACGATATATGAAAACGTATCAAGTAAGTCTGAACGGTAAGCAGTATGGTATGTTGGAGAAAATGCTTTGTTCAAGCCGAGCCGGTCAATTGGCAAAGAACCAGCACATAAACGGATATGAACTTTTTTCTGATATGTTGAATGAAATATATTTGCCTGTAGCAGATGGATGGAGTACATTGGAAATTACATTAGAGGAATCTGTCGAAGAATTACATTTATTAAGAATGATGACCAAAATAATCTCTCCGGAAAATGAAGATTATTTTGTAGAACAAATAGGGAAACATCTTCAATGCGAAAAAGATTTTGAATTTCAAATTAATTTGAAATGTTAAATTTTTTTATTACAGAGCCAGTCTGAGAGAAAAGAGGAATTATTGGTGATTATGATAACTTTGACGATGTGGAAAAACTGATAGAATTTATTAAGACAGGAAAACGCTAATTTCATGTTTATTACAAAGTTAAGTTGAGGAAATATTAGAATTTTGGAGGCAACTATGAAATTTGTATTGGATACAAAATATTCCGAAGCAGAATTAGAATTTATAAAGAAACATAATTGTGAAATAGTTTCGGAGATAAAACTATCCAAATTTAAATTTTCAGAAAATGAAACTCCACGTCGAATATTAAAATATTGTGGAACTTACGTTGCTGAGATTTGTGATGACGAAAGTAATGAACTTGTATGGGCTGTATTATCGAAATGGAAAGGCGTTTATCATTTTTCAGGCATTTATGGTACTTTAGATATGTTAGAACAAGGCTTATAACCTCTGGAACCATTGAATTTACTGGGACTGGATATGTTCTTTTTAATGATGAAAAAGTTAATGCAGGATACGCTTGTGTACCTATGATTTTTTCATTGATTTTAATATCTGTTTATCAAGGATACAAATAACATGCAAATTCCAGTTCAATAATGAATTGGAGCGGGCATAAAAATCGGAATTTGGAGAGAAATAGCTATGATTATTGATAGTTGGGAAAACGGTCAGTATAAAGAAATCTCGGTTTATTCAAAAGAAACAGAAAATGATGAACGGGCGATGTGTGGGTTGATAAATGGTGAGCTTGACCCATTTCCTTTATCTTATGTGTTGCCCGCAGAACAGGTAATGGAAGCCCTTGAATATTTTGAAAAGTATCATAAGCTGCCCACATTCATAACATGGCATGACGATAATTTTGCTTAGAAATTCCGGTTTGTCGGGAAGATGCAGGAAACGGAAAATCGAAAGTTACCGGAGACAGTTATGAATTACAAAATCAGAAAAATATCAGAGGAAGAAGTCAGTCTGCTTCAAGATTTTTTGTATGAAGCTGTTTTTGTGCCAGAGGGAATGTCCGCACCGCCCAAATCCATTATCAATCAGCCAGAGCTTCAGGTATATATAACCGACTTTGGTAAGAAAAAAGATGATATAAGTTTGGTTGCGGAAGTTGATAAAAAGGTTGTTGGTGCTGTTTGGGTACGCATTATGAATGATTATGGACATATAGACAACGAGACTCCATCCTTTGCTGTTTCTTTATATAAAGATTACCGGGGCTTTGGAATAGGTACTGATTTGATGAAAGAAATGCTCCGTATTCTGAAAGACAGAGGGTATAAACAAGCGTCACTCTCAGTACAAAAAGCCAACTATGCTGTAAGAATGTATCAAAAAACAGGATTTGAAATTATAGATGAAAATGAGGAAGAGTATATTATGCTTTGTCATTTTTGATAATACAACTTCCAGTTAACAGGCCCGGGCAAAGTCTTGTTTTATTGCGGAGGCAGACGGCATGGTGAAGTCACCGTCAGCCTGGAAGGGGAAAAAGAAAAATTTGAAGAAGAATCCGGTTAAAAGATACAATTGCCGGAAAGTGAAACGAAGAAAAAATCGGAATTTGGAGGAATTAAGTATGGATAAAGGCAAAAGAAAATTAACTGATAAGGAATTAAAACGTAAAGACTGCTTCGAAAAATTCACTTCTGAAATGCAGCAAAAAGGATATAAAATGAAAAATATAATTATCAATACGCAACAGGCAAAGTATTTATGTCTTTTAATTATGCTGCCATTTATGGCTTTCGCATTTTGGATATACGATAATGTGAATGGTTTTGATTTAGATTGTCTTTCGTGGGGATTTGTTATAGCATTACCTGTGCTTATTTTATGTCTATCTGTTTTACATGAGTTAATACATGGAATTTTCTGGAGTCTTTTTGCAAAAAATCATTTTCATTCGATTGATTTTGGAATTATCTGGAGTAGTTTTTCTCCATACTGCACTTGTTCAAATCCACTGAAAAAATGGCAATATCTCCTGGGCGTTGCTATGCCTGCATTCGTTTTAGGAGGCGGAGTTGCAGCAGTTGCTGTAATGGCAAATCAACTGCTGCTGTTTTTTCTGGCAGAATACATGATACTGTCGGGTGGCGGAGATTTTCTAATTATACTGAAAAGTATGTTATACCACACGGATAAGCAAGAAAGCGTGTATTGCGACCATCCTTACGAATGTGGTTTTGTAGTTTTTGAAAAATAAAAACTACTATTACAAATCGAGCGTTATAAGGAGGAAAATAAAATGCAGCAATCTGTCTTGAAAGTGCAGGAATTGGGAGCTCCGCCGGAAGGCTTTGAAAGCGGTAACCCTTCCAGTAAAAAGGCCTTTCGGATATGGGATGAATGGATGGAAGCAGTCACTTCCATCCAAAAGCCAGTCACATGGGAAGAAGCTGAAATTCTTATTAAATGTTGTCCAACTGACCATATGGCCGGAATGGAATGGACATTTTTACATTGTATAGAGAGTGTATGCAGGACAGAAGAAACGGAACGATACCAGGCACTCATAGAACAATGCAATTCGGATATGATGAAGCATGAATTGTTAAGGAGACTTGAAAACTGGATCAGCAGCAAAAAATAATCAATTCTGATTGATCAGAAAAATAATCTTTACCCACCGCGCCCACAGACAGGAGAAAAGTCATGAATATTGACTGTATCATGGAATATCTGTCCCGCAATCTCCATACCGCCGTATGGGTCCTCACACCGGAAGGCCGACCGGAAAAGCGCATCTGCCTGCGGGCCGACCTGGAAGACCGGTTGAATGAGACGCTGCTTTCGGAGCTGCTCTCCCTCGCCGTTTCCGAACACCCGGTTCTTGTCTCGGATGATGCCTCTGCTGCCTATGCCGTCGTCTCCGCCGGAGAGCGGTTACTTGTCCTGGGGCCCGTTCTTCTGACCTTCGGCAATGCCTGCCGGCGCCGCATTTCCTGCGCCGGCTATCATTCGGACGCTCTGCTCTTACTTCATCCATGCGGAAGCGCTGATCTTCTCCGGGATGCCCTGCTCCTTCACAACCTTTTTCATAAGAAAAATCTGACCGTGGAAGAAGCAGCCGACGTCAACTATCTGGATGACCAGATCAAATACACCGTGCAGGAACATTTTGTGAAGATCGTTTTCGAGAATCAGGAACAGGGGTCCAGACACAATCCTTATGACCAGGAGGTGCGGGAGGTTGCCGCCATAAGAAACGGCGACCCGGAAGCGCTAAAGCAAAGCTGGGCGGAAGATTATATCGGAAAACTTGGTGTGGTGGCAAAAACACATCTTCGCAACAACCAGAATCTGGGCATCATTCTGGTCACGCTGGCCTCCCGCGCAGCCATGGAAGGAGGCGTCATGCCGGAGGTCGCCTACTCCTTCAGCGACAGTTATATCAACCGGATCGAGGAAGCCATCTCGCCGGAAGCGGCCCTCTCTCTTGGCCGGCAGGCCGAATACCATTATGCCTGTCTGGTGCAGGAAATCAAAAGGGAACGGACGGCACCGGAGATATGCCGGAACACCAATTCAAATATCAGTCTGTGCAAAGACTATATTTTTTCTCATCTCCATGGGAAAATCTCCGTCTCAGATATTGCAAAAGAGCTGTATTTGAATCCCAACTATCTCTCGGATCTTTTCCGAAAGACAGAAGGAATCACCATCAGCAACTATATTTTTCAGGAAAAACTCAAGCTGGTCAAGAATATGCTGATCTATTCCCGTTATTCCTACAACGAGATCGCCAGCTACCTTGGTTTTTCCTCTCAGAGTCACCTTGGTATGCGTTTTAAGAAAAGTACCGGCATGACCCTGCATCAGTACCGGGAAACATACGGCCGTAAAGAATTTCAGGATGACCGGCACAGACAGAAAAAGGGATAACTCACATCTTCTGCCGGTTATCCCTTTTTCTTATCCTGCTGATTCTGTTCTGTCTTCGGGCAGAACTGCTGTTCTTTTATCTGACATATTACAAACGTTGACAGAATGAACGGAGCGGCTTCAAATGGAACCGTTTTCCTTTTATCTGTTTTTCATAATCCGGTATACAGCGATCCCGTTTGTATTGCCGTTTAATGCCAGCCCTCCGCTGACAATCTCTGCTCCGTTTTCCACAATATAGTCTGCAAATCTTTCTCTTAAGGATTTTCTCTCCACTGCATGTTTCATCATTCTGTTTCCAGATACTGCTGTTGTCATAACTTTTTCCTCACTTTTCCTTCTCTGTCTGATTTATTCTTTTCTTTACGAGTGTCATCATACCGTTAAAAACAGATCATTTGCAGTAGGAAATTTGACCATTTTTAAGTCGATATTGACTTTTCCAGGTGATTTTTATAAAATAAATTCGAAAAAAACAAAACAGGAATCTGCCGAAAGGACGGAAGACATCCATGAGCCATGCATTTTATGAAACCATGAAAGAAACAAAAAGCCTGGGAATCCAGCTAGGATTCTATTCCGTTCCCGGCGGCTATCATCCTCCCCACTGGCATGACGAGCTGGAGATCCTGTACTACTTAAACGGCGGCACCGAAATCTGTGTGGAACACAAAACCTTTCAGCTTCCCAAAAAGCAGGTGATCGTCGTTGACTCCCGGCAGATCCACAGTACCCATACTTCAGACACCACGGCCATGTTTGTCTGCATTCATATCTCCAAAGCAAAACTGCTGGAATATGTTCCGGATGCCGAGTCTCTTGCCATCCGCTGTCTTCCGGAAGATATCACAGAAGAAAATTTCCCTGCATATCTTGAGATCTGCAGACTCGCCGGATCTCTGGTACAGTTATATATGGAAGACTCTCCATTTTTTGCTCTGGAGTCAGAAGGAATCATTCTGCAGATGTTCGCCCGGATTCTGAGGCATTTCTCTGTCAGCATTCTTCCGGAGCAGTCCGGCCAGCCGCTCTCTTCAAAAGAACGACTCCGGGAGATCATCGCTTACATCAACGACCATTACGCCGAGCCGCTTACCCTGACGGAGATCGCGGAACATGCCGGTCTTACACGGGAATATTTCTGCCGTTTTTTCAAAAAAAATATGGGAATCTCTTTTCTGGACTATGTAAATGAAGTGAGATTGTCCCATATCTATCATGATCTTTTTCACACAGACCTTCCTGTCTCTGTGTTGATGGAACGCAGCGGGTTCGTAAATCAGAAACTGTTTAACAAAAGCTTTAAGACGAGATATGGACTCACACCCTCTCAGGCGCGAAAAACTGCCTTAATGCCGGGAATTTCTGAATTGAATGGAGGGAAAATGGCTTATCTGATTAAAAATATGTTTGGTATTGATGAAAGAAATTAGATTCAAATACCTCTCATGTTATCATTTATCACCCATCGCCTGTACAGGGGCGAAACACTGCTGTTCCTGTCACTTCTACCTTCGGCACCTTTTATAATATAAACAATATTGCAGTCTCCTTGATCATCAACGGCGGCCAGCGCAATATACCGGGCGAACTCGGCAGTATCCGGTTTTTTCAGAACCGGAACAGCCTTGAGTTTCCGCAAACTGTAATTGAAAAATGAATACGTCTGCCCAAAGTGTCAATCTGGTGACTTTTTGAAACATTCACAATGGCAGGTCTGTGATTAGAGACACTTTAATAAACCCCGCCAGAACCGGGTTTTTGGAAGCATATTCTTTTATCTATTCAAACAGCCAGCTTAAGACA
>ERZ808046.300-NODE-300-length-55022-cov-8.377869_pt1 | contig 55022 bp, 46 predicted proteins | sample MGYA00380196_ERZ808046 | MGnify/ENA primary metagenome ERZ808046 (study PRJEB31490, sample SAMN06133421) | mouse gut metagenome | isolation source: Z6_2 | host: mice | place: China: Chengdu | collected 2015-05 ... | reverse complement strand
TTACGATCTACTCACAATAATCATAGATATTCAAAGGAATTTAAATTATCTTTGGTCCAACAGTATCAAAAATCAGACGCGTCGCTTGAAATATTCGCGATCAAGCATGGGCTAAAGTCCAAAACACAACTATCAGATTGGATTATGCAGTATAATGAATCTAACTTAAAGGCCTATACGCCAAGAAAGCGAGATTCAAAAATGAGTGGACGAAAGACTGACTTTGAAGAACGACTTACTATCATTGAAGAGTTGATTAAGCATGATGTGAACTACAATTGGGCAGTTGAAAAATACCATATTAGTTACCAACAAGTTTATGGCTGGTATCAAAAGTATCGCAAAAGCGGTAATGACCCAGAATCACTTCGTGATCGCCGAGGCAAAGCTAAGCCAGAAGAGAAGTGGACGGAAGTTGACCGACTCAAGGCAGAGAATCGCTTATTAAGGGCTCAGCTAGAAAAGCAAGAGATGGAGATTGCATTCGCAAAAAAATTAACAGAAATACGCAATCGGGAGGTGGAAAAGGACTCCGGTACCAAGCCATCAAAGAACTAAATCAAGAAAATGGATGGTCAATTAGCCAGTTGTGTAAAATAGCTGATTCTTCGCGAGATGGTTATTACAAATGGCTCAATCGAAAGCCAAGTCAATATCATAATGAGCAAGCAGAGTTACTTGAAGCGATTGTAGAGTTAGAAGAAGAACATAATTGGACGCTGGGATATTTAGCGATGACTACACAGTTAAGCTTTGAAAACCGTTTAAGCTTTACCGCTGGATTAAAACGAATAACTAACTGCATGCGTAAGCATGGAATTAGAGCAAATATTAGGAAGAAGAAGCGCAATCGAATTCAACGCCATGAAGAATACATCAATGACAACTTATTGCAGGGACAATTCGACCGTGAAACTAAAAATGAAGTGTGGGTTACCGACACAACGGAAGTAGCCTACGGCGAACACACACTTCATAAAGTACGAGTACACGTTATTTTAGATTTATATGGTCGTTACGCTTTAAGCTACAATATTTCAGACACAGAAACTTCATCAGCAGTAATTGAAACCTTTAATCGTGCTTTTACGGTTGAACCTGATGCGCAACCAATGATCCATACTGACCGCGGGTCAGCTTACTGCTCAAGTATGTTCAACGACTACTTAGCCTCTAAAAATTGTATTCATAGTATGTCGCACCCCGGTCATCCTTGGGAAAACTCACCCATAGAGCGTTGGTGGAATGACTTCAAGCTAATCTGGATTAACAAACACCCTCGTCCTAAGACGCTAGCAGAGCTAGAACAACTCGTCAAAGGAGCCATTGAATACTTTAATACCAAACGCGCTTACACAAGCAAAAACGGCTTGACCGCGGAACAATTCCGCAACCAAGCCGCCTAAAATTTTTATCTATTTGATCTGTATACTTGACGGGACATAGTGCCTTCAAAAATTCGGGTGGTTTTCTTTTTAATTTTAAAGTCCATTATGCCTGTTTTTTGGTGACTTATATCTCAGCGCCTCTTGTTTGTTTAGTTAAACAAACTCTTGATCCATTCGATGAAGCGAGTAAACCAACCTTTTGCCTGTTCAACGGCTTCTTTAGCTTGAGCACTGTTGGCCCAGTCTTTGGCTTTATTCATCAAATTACCAGTCGAATCTTTAACGTTATTGATCGTGTTTGTCACGTTATTGATATATGTCTTGCTTGAGCTGATCGGTGAATTTTGGAAGTTTACCAAAGCACCTGAGATCTGTGTTACTTGCTCTGAAGTTGTTTGATCTTGAATGCCGCGGTCAGCCAAAGCCTTATTTAACATATCTTCAATGTCTTGTTTTGTAGCTAGTTCTTGGTTATCTTGCTTTTGTTGTGCCAATTGCTTGGAAACATCACCAACAGCGGCCATCAACTTACCAGGATAGGTCGTATCATCTTTGTTGGCGTTGATCGCTGGTTGGGTCGCTGAAAGCATCTCGTTAGCTGTCGCCGTGTTTTCTGTGTTCAATGAAACGCCATCTTCAGCTAAGGCCTTGTAGACCCCAGTTAAGGCTGATTCACCTGAAACGGGACGGTTAGCGGTCACGACGATGCTGACATCGGTTACCCCTGCCATTTGTGCGACCATTGCGTATTGTTGGGAAGTTACTTGTGTGATATTGTTAGAACCATTGTAGTCTTTGATATTGACCTTGACCCCAGAACCAGGATCTCCGGGTGCGATCGCAACTGAGCTGATCATTGCAGCGTCAGTCGTATTGCTCGAGCCATTGGCGATATATTTGTTGTAATCGGCGGCTGTAGCGGTCAAAGTTTTGAACGAAGAGTCAGTTTCAAATACTTTAGCTAAATTTTGGCGTGCTTCTTGGCTCGTGCCGGCTCCATAGACGACATAAGCAGAATTTAACGTATGTGTGTTACTGCTACTTGTGGCTAAGGCCTTGGGCGCACTGGTCAAAGTTACCCCTAAAAAGGTCAGCCCTGCCAAGAATGCAGTTGCTAATTTTTTAAATTTCATCTCTAAAACACCTCATTGATTTTATATCTAGCTACATTCTAATTTTACCACCAGAAATCAATTCTTGTCTTTTAAGAAAAAGATATAAATATCGTAAGAAAAACTTAGGAAAATCAAAATATACACAATATATAGATTTAATGAAATTAGAATTACAATATATTGTGTTTTTTCGGTTGAATTTAGCTGGAAGGCGTGGCTATAATAGTTATATTGAAATTTTTGAATTCAAGAAATTATTATCTAGTTGGAAGGAAGTTTTTAGATGTTTGAACGTTACCAAGATGTATTGACCCATTTGCCAGAATATTCCAGTAATGTATTTCGAAAGGGATATTTCAAGTGGTTATTGAATCAATGTAAAGGCTGGGGGGATTTTAGTTACTTCTTATTAGCGTTCAACTTCATGCTCCAAGTTATTTCGTTGGTCCAATCTTTTAGCCAAACCCCAGTCCAGTCACTGTTAACCTTTGTTGGGGGCAATCTGTCCGTGGCGTGTGTGATCGGGATCTCGAACTTATCGGGGATCCAAGGCTGGTGTGGGGCGATCTCGGCTATTTGTATCGCAGCAACTGGTTTTATGGCGAAAAATTATGCGACAGCTTGGGAGCAGATCGGTTATTTGATCTTTTTAGATATTTTTTGCATTTTAGATCCAAAATGGAACGATGATATCCAAGCTGAAAAATTAGAAAGTGGGCTCGAGTGGCTCAAATATGGTTTGTTTTTTGTAGTTGCGTGGTCATGCACATATACGATCTTTAGCTTTACTAATGATCCGCGGGTCTTTTTAGATAGCTTGAATTTAGCGATGGCGATCACGGGGGCATTATTGGAATTGAACCGTAAACGTGAACAATACTATGTTTTCACCCTGACATCGATTTTTACGATCGCTTTATGGTTCCAAACAATGCTGCAAGGCGACGGTAATTTTGCCTTGATCTTTAGTTATAGTGTCTTTTTCCTAAATGATATGTATGCCTTTTTCAGCAAGAACAGCTGGTTTAGAGGGGAAGTCTCAAAGAAAGCTTAAAATTTAGTTTGGAATTGCTGACAATAAATAGGCGTGGGCGTATACTTAAACTAAGTGAATAACTTAACTCATAACACTAAGCTACGGTTTGCTCCGTGGCTTTTTATTTTGGACAAAGCAGCTTGATTTTTCAAGCTATTATAGTCATACTTACTGAGAGTCAAGCTTGTTTGTGATAGAATAAGTAGCAGAAGTATAAAATTTAGGTTAAGAATTGGGAAAGGAATGCGGGGATAAACCAGTGAAAAAATTTTTTAACAAAGATTTTTGGCAACTGCCTGAATTCATGTATGACAGACATTTGCGTGTGTTAGCTTGGATGCTGGCGCTTGTAGCGGTCATTTGTGTGATCCTGGCCTTTAGAACCAATATTATTCTAGGATATATCAGTATGGTCTTTATGCTTATCATGACCGTAGTTGCCTATATTACTTTAAAACAAGTTACTGAAGATACAACTGAATACATTTCTGATCTGTCTTATCGGATCAAACGCGGTGAACAGGATGCGTTGATCAAAATGCCGATCGGGATCTTATTTTACGACAAAGAAGGGTATATTGAATGGATCAACCCTTATATGCAACGCTATTTTGACAATCAAGAAGTGCTAGGCAAACCGCTAAAAGAGGTCGATCGTCAGCTCTATGAGCAACTTGAGGCTAAACAAGACAATAAGGACAAAGATATAGAAGTCAAATTGCATGGGCGTGCCTTTAGTCTGATGATCCAAAAAGATATTGATGCGGTGTATTTGATGGATGTGACGCATTATGCCCAGATTCGACAAGAATACGAAGATACGCGGTTAGTGATCGGGCAGATCTTCTTGGATAATTATGATGAAGTTACCAGTGCGATGAACGATAAAGATATTTCTAACCTGGGAAATTTCGTGACGAATGCCTTGGCAGATTGGGCGAAAGAATTTGGGATCTACCTCAAGCGAGTCGATGAAGACCATTTCTTTATCCTGACTTATGCCAAGACACTCAAAGTGTTAGAGGAAGAAAAATTCAAGATCCTAGATGAAGTGCGCAAGTGGACGTCCAAGCAAAATTCACCTGTAACGCTTAGTGTAGGGATCGCATATGGTGGTTCTGACCTGACGCAATTAGCAAAGCTCTCACAAAATAACTTAGACCTTGCTTTGGGACGTGGGGGCGATCAAGTCGTCGTCAAAGCAGTCGAGGGACAAGCACGTTTTTACGGAGGAAAGACTAATCCGATGGAAAAACGTACCCGAGTTCGAGCACGGATGATCTCACAAGCGCTGACTGAATTGATGAATCAGGCTGATCAGATCTTTGTGATGGGACATCGCCATCCAGATATGGACTCACTAGGCGCCTGTCTAGGGGTGCGGCGGATCGCAGCGATGAATGGTAAACAGTGTTGGATCGTCTTAGATCAAGAAGATCTTCACTCAGACATTGAACGTCTGTTAGAGGAATTGGACCAATATCCAAATATCAAGGGTTCAATTATAACCCCGGAAATGGCTTTGGAAAAAGCTACTAAGGATAGCCTTTTGATCATGGCTGATCACTCGAAACCATCAATGTCGATCGCTCGCCCACTCTACGATAAGCTCAAAAATCGTGTCATGGTGATCGACCATCATCGCCGGGGTGAAGAATTTCCCGATAACCCGATCTTGGTCTACATCGAGCCTTATGCAAGTTCGACGTGTGAGTTGATCACTGAGCTCTTTGAGTATCAAGCAAAAGACAGTGAACCGATCAATAAATTGGAAGCCACTGCGATGCTCACGGGGATCATTATCGATACACAGTCGTTTGCTTTGCGGACTGGGACTAGGACCTTTGATGCAGCGAGCTATTTACGTTCAGTGGGCGCTGATCTAGCAATGGCACGGCATTTCATGAAAGAAAGTGTCAAGAGCTACATGCAACGCAATCATTTGGTCGAACGGACTAAATTTGCTGAAGGAGACGCGATCTGTTGTGGCGAAGAAGATAAGATCTATGATCCAGTCATCGCCGCTCAAGTTGCCGATTCACTGTTAAATGTCAGTGGTGTGGAAGCCTCTTTTGTGATTACTAAGCGAGCTTCGGGCAAGATCGGCGTTTCAGCGCGAAGCAACGGGACTAAGAACGTGCAGGTGATCATGGAAGAAATGGGTGGTGGCGGTCACTTATCCAATGCTGCGACCCAGATCGCTGATACAACTGTGGGTGCGGTCAAAGAACAACTGCTTGCAATTCTTAAACAAGAGCAGGAAAATAAAGAGTAGCAAAACTACGTATGGGAGGATTTTTTTATGAAAATTATTTTTACACAAGACGTACGCGGTAAAGGCAAACGCGGTGAAGTTAAGGAAATTCCGGATGGATACGCAAACTTCTTGATCAAGAGCAATAAAGCTAAGCAAGCTGATGCAGCAGCAATGAGCCAATTGCGTGGTCAAAAGAGAGCTGAAGCCAAAAAAGAAGCTGAAGAATTAGCCGACGCAAAGGTCCTCAAAGAAAAATTAGAATCTGGCAATTATGTCGTTGAGATCAAGGCAAAAGCTGGGACAGACGGGCGTTTATTTGGTTCGATCACATCCAAGCAGATCGCCCAAGCCATGGAAAAACAACACGGCTTAAAGATCGACAAGCGTAAGATGGAACTAGCAGCGCCGATCCGTGCAATGGGATACGCTAACGTCCCAGTGAAGTTGCATAATGAAGTTTCGGCTAAGATCCGAGTACACATCTCAGAACAATAAAATGCCTAATAATAGCCCGCTAGAGCAATTCTGGCGGGCTATTTGTTTAGGCTATTCTACTTTAGCATGTTGATGCTCACGGCTATTCAAGAAGATCAAAGGTTCGTTTAGTAAGACAAAAGTACGAAATTCATCGAGATCAAGGCAACAGATAGTATTATTGCCAACAATACTATCTCAAGAACCTAGCATTGCTACTAGTCATTATCTTTAACTTAGCATGTCTTGTTTCAAATATATAGCTCTATTTATGATTTTAATATTTTCCAATAAGTTTGATCTCACAGCTTGCATGAGATCATATTTGGTAAATAGTAAATATGACAATATTATTTGTATTACCAACGATCATTGCTGTTACAAAAACGATCGATCCAGGTAACGTTTTTTAGCATTCAATCATACTATATAGTTAGCGTTGTTCATAATAGTATTTGGCAGTATTTCTTAAAAAAGCAGCTACTTGATCGAACTGCTAGGTGCGTGTGGTCTATCTAAGCTTATTTACAATAAAGTTAAGCGGTATTTTGCCATTTGAAAAAACTGCGGTTCGACGAAGATCAGGGACCATAAGTTCTTTTGCAGCAAGCTGCATAGTCGGATTTTCTAATTTATTTAGTGCAAGTGATTTTGGTAGGATAGTTACCAGATCAGAGCATGAGACTAGTGAAGCTGTAGATTCATTGTAATCAGCTTCATAGATCGTGGGAAAGGAAAGGTGATTTTGCTGAAAGATCTGCTTTATACGAATGTGGATCGGACAGTAATCTGGATATAATAATAAATCAAATTTTTGAAGCTCTTGCGCAGATAAGCAGGGGCTTTTTATTTTAGAAAGTTGGACATTATTTTTTGAAAAAAGTACATAGTAAGGTTCGGCTTGTAAAAAATATTTTTCAAAATTAGTAGTTAGCTCATTTTCAAAATATTCATCCATAAAAATAACATCTAAATTTCCCAGGTTAAAATCATTGATCAAGTCAGTGACTTTATTAGTTAAGACAACTTGCTCAGCCTTTGAAAGTGCCTCGATAAAGAAACCAGAATACAACAGAGAAGCGATACTATCCAAAGCACCAATATGTAATTCGCTAAATTTTGAACATGGTTGGTCATTCCCCAAATGATAGAGCGAGTTAAAATCATGGAGAACTTTTTTAGATTGGCTATAAAAAAGTTTTCCCGCTGGAGTCAGTGCCATTCCGCGGGGAGAGCGAATGAATAACTTTTTACCAAAATAATCTTCCAGTTGCTTGATCTTTTTACTGATGGCTGGCTGAGACAATAATAGAACATCACTACTTTTATTGATACTTTTTAATTCAGCAACAGTGGTAAAAACGTATAACAGATCAATATTTAGCGACTCATACATAAAAGATACCTCCCCATTATTTTTAGATATAACGAATAATCATAAGGGTATTATATATCGTTAATTCCACAGAGTAAAAGATAATGATACGCTGGGGGAGTAGAAAAATAAGGAGGAAAATCATGGGTAAAAATTATCTTTTAGGTGTGTCACTTTGCCTGATCGCCGTTTTATCATGGGGGGCTATGTTTCCGATCATGGGACCGGCTTTGAAGATCATGGATCCGTTCAACTTTACTTTGTTTAGATATGGGATCGTTGCGGTTATTTTTGCGATCATTTTATTCTTGAAAGAAGGACCACGGGCATTCTTACCAGAAAAACACTTTTTGAAATTATGGTTCCTAGGGACATCAGCCTTTGCTGGTTTTAGTTTTTTAGTCTTTTTAGGACAAAAATTAGCAGGTTCTTCAGGAGCATTGATAGCTTCGGTCATGATGGCAGTTCAACCATTATTAGGTGTGATCGTTGGCTGGATCTATCGCGGGACCAAACCAGGGAAATTTGTTTTTATGTCAATGTTAGTTGCTGCGGTAGGTGTTTTTTTAGTGGTAACTAAAGGTGATCCAGCTAATTTATTGGGTGGTCAAAATACGTTATTAGCAACGATTTTGATCCTACTAGGTGCACTATGTTGGGTGATTTATACGACTGGCGGGGCTGATTTTAAGGAATGGTCGATCTTACGTTATTCAACACTAACAACAATTTATGGTGTGATATCGGTCAGCCTTATTTTGACATTAGCGATAAGTTTAGACTGGCTAGAAGCTCCGACTGTAATACAGGTTCAAGAGGTAAGTGGTGCACTTGTATATATGATCACTTTAGCTGGTGTGCTTGCAGTTTTTGCTTGGAATTTGGGGAATCGATTGATCGGTGCTTTAAATGGAATCTTATTTATGAACCTAGTGCCTGTAACTGCTTTTGTGATCACTATCTTGCGTGGATACCAGATCACAAGTTATGAAGTAGTAGGCTGCTTATTGACGATCAGTGCCTTAGTTGCAAATAATTTGTACAATCGTTACAAACTGAAATGATATTTACTAAAATATCCCTGAACCTCCCTATAATTGAGGTTCAGGGGTGTTTTTTATGTATGTAATGTGATCAGCTATTTTTATCTTGGAGGAATAGTTTACTAATGATCAATTACAATACATATAATTATTGATTTGAATAGGTTGATCCGAGGTGATAGAATCGCTTTGATAAGGCGTAGATATTGACAAAATGGCAAATGATATCGGAGTTGGATCGATATGAAAAAATCTAGTATATCTTTATTAATAGTGTTTGTTATGTTTATTGTCACTAATGGATGTTCCAAAAACGATACTGTTCAGGTAACAAATGGTTCAAAAAGTGGAAAAATTTTTAAAAGTAGATCAGAAGATGAGCAAGAAAAGCGTGAAATAAAAGAATTTTATGCTAGACAAGGACTAGAAGTTGATGTAAGTGGCTTTAATGACGGTTACCAAGTAACTCTTAGTAATAGTTCTTTATTAGAAAATTTACGAAATAACGATAGTAACGGATATATCCGCAATGTACTTATACCGATTTCAAAAAATATTAGCCAAGTTAGTGGTAAAAAAATTTATTTCAGAGCTGGGGATCCCAATAATGTATTATTGGCGATATGTAAAGAAGGTAATGTTGAGTATAGTTTATATGGAAAATAGTGATGTTATTGTTCTATATTCTGATATAAGTGCACTATCGTATAGGAGTACTTGGATAGTATTCATGAGTAGTATTATGGAATTTACTCTTCGTGAAGTAATGTAATTTTAGAGTAATTGATTTTTTGCTTACATATAGAATCAAGTTGTTTATAGAAAGCGGTTTTGTTACTAATATCTCTGTATCGGATAACACTAGGTAGGATAAAATAGCGTTTAGGATCATATGGTAATTTTCCTTTTTTTACTAGTAAATAACAATCCTTGAAGCTAATAGCTATCAGATCACTATCGGAAGACGGAGAAAATAGGCCTGCCGTGATATAAGCTGTAGGATACTGTTTGCGTATCTTCTTTAATTTAAAATGATCAGTGCTTTTTGTCAAAGTGATAAATATTTTCGGAGAAAAAATCCTCAGTTCTTTCCAAAAAAGTAGAGGATAGTAAAATATTAGCAGAAAAACTATGATTGCGATAAAAAAAGCTCCTGAATAAGAGATAGAAACAGTGAACGGGATATGAAATAGTAATAAGAGTAAAACACGCAGAATTGTAGGTGCTAAGAGATATATAGCTAACAAAACTAAGAGGACCATGCCAAATTTTGCAAATATACGAAATCTGTTAGGTGATATTTGCGCTTTCCAAAGATATTTATAAATGCGATACCAATCGTGTTTGGTAAGTTGAGTGACAAACATATCGTTTTCTCCTTTATGATTTAATTAACTAACTATTCTTCATGAAGTAATTTGACGTCAGAATAATTTACTATCCGTTCGCAGACAGGCTCAAGTTGCTTAGAAAAAGTTATTGTATGTTTTATGTCTTTATATCTGATGATGGCAAATGATATAAAATAGCGTTTAGGCTCATAGGGAAGTTTGCCTTTTGCCACTAGTAAGTAGCAGTCTTCAAAGTTGAGAATGGTCCACTTACTATTAAAAGGTGGCTCAAACATTCCTTGATTGGGAGTGATATAAGCTGTCGGATATCGTTTGCGTATTTTCTTTAGTTTAGCAAGTGAAGTTCCTTGCTTCAAAGTGATAAACACTTTTGGAGAAAATTTTCGTGATTCTGCCCAAAAGAGCAAGGGGTAGTAGAATATCAAAAGTGAGCTCACAGTTATTATCAAGAAAATTTCGTAATAAGAAAGATAATAAGTTAGTGGAGCACGAAGTAGCAATAAAAATAAAACACGAAGGACTATAGGAAAAAGGACCCATACGGCTAATAAAATTCGCAAAATGGCAACAGTTTTTACACATATGCGTATTTTTTGAGGCAATAACTGTGCCTTCCAAAGATATTTGTAGATCCGATACCAGTCACGCTTGGTAAGTTGAGTGATAAACAAAGAAACTTCCCCCTTTAACTTTTACTATAGTGTAGAACTAATTGTGATATAAAACAAGACAATATTTTTTAGGTCAGTGATATATAGGTAACAATAGATTCGACCGTTCTATTTTTTGTGTTATAATTTCAAGTTGTACACTTAAAATACAGAAAGGATGAAGCTGGTTGGATAATGAACTTTTAAATGACAGCCTACCACCGCAAAATATTGAAGCGGAGCAGGCTGTTTTAGGGGCTGTCTTTTTGAGCCCTGATGCTTTAGCGGATGCAATGGAATTTGTGGAAGCTAAAGATTTTTACCGGCGTGCCCATCAATTGTTGTTCCAAGCAATGATCGATCTAAACGACGATGGAGAAGCAATTGATGTTTTAACGGTCAATAACCGCCTTGAGATGAACAACCAACTCGATGATGTCGGTGGGGTCGCCTACATTGCTGAATTGGCTTCATCCGTGCCGACAGCAGCCAATGTGGGGTATTATGCCAAATTGGTGGCAGAAAAAGCTGTCTTACGCCGGGTGATCGCAGCGGCAACCAATATCATCACCCAAGCCAAAGAACAAGATGAACCTGTTTCTGATCTCTTAGAATCGGCAGAACGTCAGATCATGGAAGTGGCGGAAAACCGCACCCAAAGTGGCTTTAAAGAGATCAGTAAAGTTTTGACCGATTCTTTAGATGAGATCGATAAGTTATCACAACAAGATGAAGATATCACAGGGCTTGCGACTGGCTACAAAGATTTCGACCACATGACAGCTGGGCTACAGCCGGATAATTTGATCATCTTAGCTGCCCGCCCGGCCGTGGGGAAGACGGCCTTTGCCTTGAATATCGCGCAAAATATCGGGACTTCGACTGATAAGACGATCGCATTGTTCTCTTTAGAAATGAGTGCCGAATCGCTAGTCAACCGGATGTTATGTGCGGAAGGATCGATCAGTGCTAATCACTTGCGCACAGGGCAATTAGATGAGCAAGAATGGGCTAATCTGATCGTGGCCGTCGGGGCTCTTTCAAAAACAAGTATTTATATCGATGACACACCAGGGATCAAAATGTCCGAGATCCGGGCCAAGAGTCGGCGGTTAGCTAAGGAAAAAGGTGATCTAGGTCTGATCGTGATCGATTATCTACAGTTGATCGAAGGTTCTAACAAAGAAAGTCGCCAACAAGAAGTTTCTGAGATCTCGCGTCAATTAAAGAAATTATCAAAAGAGCTCTCAGTCCCGATCATTGCCTTATCTCAGCTCTCACGTGGGGTCGAACAGCGCCAAGATAAACGGCCGGTGTTGTCTGATATCCGTGAATCTGGTTCGATCGAGCAAGATGCCGATATCGTAGCGTTCCTTTACCGAGATGACTACTATGAGCGCGCTGACGGGGATGACGATGATACAGACAACAATGGCCAGCCGGAAAATCAAGATGTCGGTGAAGTTGAATTGATCATCGAAAAGAACCGTGCTGGTGCGCGTGGGACGGTCAAACTTTTATTTATCAAATCATATAACAAGTTTGCCAATATTGCCTATACGCCAGAACCACAGTAAATTTTGACAATTGGCGTAATAAAGGGTAATCTAAGGCAGTAAACAGAGTAAAAGGAGAACAAACATTATGTGTGGTTTTGTTGGGTATGTAAACCAAACTGATATTCCAGATAACACAATTGAAAAAATGGCGGATCGTATCCGTCACCGTGGTCCAGACGATGAAGCTTATTTTGCAGACGAAGGGGCTGCAATGGGTTTCCGTCGCCTTTCGATCATCGACTTGGCTCATGGAAAGCAACCAATGTATAACAGTGATGAAACTAAAGTCTTGACCTTCAATGGTGAAATTTACAACTATCGCGAGATTCGTGAAGAGTTGAAAGCTTTAGGTTATAAATTTAGAACCGATGTTGACTCAGAAGTTTTGATCCATGGCTATGATGCTTGGGGGCCAAAATTATTAGATAAATTACGCGGGATGTATGCTTTTGTGATCTATGACCGCAAGACTAAGGAAGTCTTTGGTGCGCGTGACCACTTTGGTATCAAGCCAATGTATTACTATGATGATGGCCAAAGTTTCTTATGGGCATCTGAGATCAAAGCTTTTTTAGACCATCCAAAATTTGTAAAAGAGTTCAATGAAAAACTTTTACCGATTCATTTGAGTTTTGAATTCATCCCTTCTAAGGAAACGATGTTCAAAAATGTCTATAAGCTTTTGCCAGGTCATTACTTTATCCACAAAGATGGCAAGACCAATATCCATCAATACTACAAATTCAACTACGATCACATTGATGAAAATCAAACGATCGAAGGCGATGCTAAGAAGATCCAAGGCTTAGTCGACAACTCAGTTAAAGCTCACATGGTCGCAGACGTTGAAGTTGGTAGTTTCTTGTCCAGTGGTGTTGATTCAAGTTATGTTTTGAATGAAGCTGCTAAGTTAAAACCGATCAAGTCATTTTCGCTTGGTTTCAACAATTCCAAATATAGTGAATTAGATTGGTCTTCTCGCTTTGCTAAAAAGATCGGTCAAGAAAATACGCGGATCACGATGGATGGCGATGATTATTTTGACATCTTACCAACGATCATGTACTACATGGATGAACCGCTCTCTAACCCATCAGCAATGCAACTTTACTACCTTTCCAAAGGGACTAGAAAACAAGTTAAAGTTGCGCTTTCTGGTGAAGGGGCTGACGAATTCTTCGGTGGCTACAACACTTACTTAGAAGCTCGTCCATTTGAAAAATATCAAAAATATGTTCCAGCAGGTTTGCGGAGTGCCCTTTCTAAGATGGTGATCAACTTACCTCGTTTCCATGGACAACGTTTCTTGGTCCGTGGGGCACAACCATTGAGTGAACGCTACTACCGGGTAAACTATGTCTTTAACTATCATGATCGGGATAAGATCTTGAAGAACAAGGCTTTAAACGTTGATTCTGGTGCTTATACCAAGCATATTTTTGATGACGTTAAAGATAAAGATGAAATGACGCAAATGCAATACTTTGATATCAACACTTGGTTACCATTTGATATCTTGCACAAAGCTGACCGGATGAGTATGTGTAACTCACTTGAAGTCCGGACACCATTAGTTGATAAAGAAGTGGCTGCCTTTGCTGCTACAATGCCGATCAAAACGCGTATCCGTGGCGATGAAACCAAGGTCTCCTTGCGGACGGCAGCTGCCGCTGAATTACCAAAAGATGTGGCAAATAAGGAAAAACTTGGCTTTCCATCTCCAATTGCTAGCTGGATCAAAGAAGATAAGTTCAGAAAACGGATCGAAGAAGCATTTACTTCAGATGTAGCTAAGAAATTCTTCGAACCAGAAGCTTTACTTGAGATCTTACAAGAACATATCAACGGTAAGTCTTCCATGCAAAAGATCTTTACCATCTATACCTTTATCTTATGGTATCAAGTGTACTTCCCAGAAGACACGACAGCTGATACGGTAAGCAAGGTCAAGCTCACTAAATAACCCTTTCTCTTAGTTGAATGGTTATAATGCCCTCTAAGTATACAGATGAAATAGAAAATTCATCTTATACTTGGAGGGTATTTTATATGTCTAGGAGATCGAAATACAGTGCAGAGCAGTAAATGTCTCAAAAATGACACACCTGTATCTTTTTTGAAGAAAAAGCAGATAAATGAGCATTTGACTGAGACATTTGTTGAGTAGCTTACAATATTTAGGTTTAAGACTTAGCGTATGAGTTGCAATCTGATACGCTATATAGCTTAAGATCCCACCCAGGTCTTAAGCTATATTGTGTGTAAAAGTATAAATAATAAGCCCTACCATGATCACCCATCATGGTAGGGCTTATGTTGCTTTAGCGGGACGACTACTTTTGTTCAAAAAAAGCTTCGTAAATGTATTTGACAGCTTTATCAGCATCAGCGCTCTTAGTTCCAAGCATGATCGAGACTTCAGATGAACCTTGGTTGATCATATGGATGTTGATATTGTGGTCTGAAATAGCTAAGATCACATCTTTCATGATCCCGATACGATTGATCATCCCTTCGCCAACGACCATGATCAAGGCATAGTCATCGATCCAGCGTAATTCATCAGGTTGGATCACAGCACGGATGTCACGCGAGACGGCTTTTCTTTTAGCTTCAGTCAACTGGCTGTTATCAAAGATGATGGTCAGATCATCGATCCCAGAAGGCATGTGTTCATAGGATATTCCGTATTTGTAGAGGATATTTAAAATTTTTAGCGTAAAGCCAGTCTCTTTGTTCAACAAGAATTTGTGCAGGTACAGAGCAGAAAAATGTTTAGCACTTGAGATCCCAGTGATCGGGGTGATCGGCGTAAATTCTTGATACGGAATGATCATCGTGCCTGGACGCTCAGGATGGTTAGTATTTTTAACGTTGATCTTGACCCGGCCTTCGATCGCAGGGACGATCGCTTCATCGTGAAAGACTGAAAAACCAGCATATGAAAGTTCGCGCATCTCACGGTAAGTCATTTTGGTGACCGCGTATGGATCTTGGACTAATCTAGGATCAGTAGCGTAGATCGCATCTACATCGGTAAAGTTTTCGTAGAGCTCAGCGTTTAACCCGCGAGCAACGATAGCACCAGTGATATCTGATCCGCCCCGTGAGAAAGTAGCGATCTCCCCTTCTTTTGTTACTCCAAAAAACCCGGGAAATATCAATTTCTCATCCGTATAGTCTAGCCGAGCTAAGTTTTCATAAGTCACGGGCAAGACCGTGGCGTCGTTAGGATCAGAGCTGACTAATAAGCCAACTTCGCGCGGATCGATGAAACGCGCTTTGATCTTCAGATGATTCAAGATCAAGGTCAAGAGGCGAGCATTGAAATATTCTCCATGTGCTTTAAAAGCTGCTAAAAGATATTCGGCACTGGGATAAGTCCGCTCTTGGAGCTGTTGTAATTCTTTTTTGAGCCAAGTGAGTTGTTCGGTTGGTAACTCAAATGTTTGGGCGATCTCTTGGTAGCGGTCAAAGATCTTTTCTTGGATTTTTTTAGTATCTAGATAATTTAAAAATTGTTCAGCATAAGTGATCAATAGGTCAGTCACTTTGATGTCATCGCTAAAACGTTTGCCTGGGGCCGAGGTGATCACGGCTTGACGCTCTGGTTGAGCGGTCACGATAGCGATAACTTTTTTGAACTGTTCACCATTAGCTAAAGAACTTCCACCAAATTTAACAACTTTCATAACAAAAAACCTCTATATCTTATCTAATTTTACTTAACGAGTTGGAGCACTAGTTTTTTCATATCTTTAGGATCACAAGTCAGATCGTGTAAGAGTGGTGCGGTAAAGAGTTCTACGATCGTTTGTGGATAAGGCTGTGCGATCACTTGATGTAACTGTTTTAAGGCTGCTGTTCCAGTGGCTTCTTGGCGCTTACCTAAAGCATCTAAGACAGCCTCAGGGAATTTGTACGGGCTAGCAGTAGAAACGACGATCATCGGGGTGAGATCGCCTGTTTTTAACTGGTATTGACGTGCGACAAACGAACCGACCGCAGTATGTGGATCGAGCGGATAACCTTCTTTTTCAAAAACGCGTTTGATCTCAGTGGCTGTCTGGTCGATCGTGGCAAAATCAGCAAAGAATTCAGTTTGTAATTTGGTGATCAATTCAGCATCAAGCATATAAACGCCTCTGGTACTGAGCTGATCCATCAATTGTGCAGTTTTAGTTGCATCTTGATCTAGCGTATAGAATAATAGACGCTCTAAGTTGCTGGAAACTAAAATATCCATCGAAGGCGAAGTTGTCACGTGGAATGGACGTTTGCGGTCATAGATCCCGCTCGCAAAAAATTCAGTTAGGACATTGTTTTCATTTGAAGCACAGAGCAATTTTTTGATCGGTAACCCGAGTTTTTTAGCGTACCACCCAGCTAAAATGTCGCCAAAATTTCCCGTTGGAACACTGAAGTTGACTGCTTGTCCGGCAGAGATCTTACCAGCTTTGAGCATTTGGCCATAAGCGTAGAAGTAATAGACCATTTGCGGGAATAGACGCCCGATATTGATGGAATTAGCAGAAGAGAAGCGATAGCCCTTTTGCTGTAGTGCAAGTGCCATATCAGGATCATCGAAGATCTCTTTGACCTTGGTTTGAGCATCATCGAAGTTTCCCGTGATCGCCACCACATGGGTGTTAGCGCCAGTCTGGGAGCGCATTTGCTTTTCTTGGACTTCACTGACCCCGTCTTTAGGATAAAAAACAATGATCTGAGTATCTTTAACATCAGCAAATCCTGCCATAGCAGCTTTACCAGTGTCACCCGAAGTTGCAGTCAAGATCATGGTCTTTAGAGCAGTTTGATTTTTTTTAGCCGCTAATTGCAATAAATGTGGCAATAATTGCAACGCGAGATCTTTAAACGCGATCGTTGGACCATGGAATAATTCCAAATAGGCAAGATCAGCAGTAAATTTGACAGGTGTGATCTGGGGTGAGGTAAAGTTATCCCCGTAAGCTTTGGCAATACAGTCCTGTAATTCGGTAGCAGTATAATCACTAAAGAATGGTTGTAAAATTTTAAAAGCCAATTCTTGATAAGTTAATTTTGGTAGATCCATTAATTCCAAGTTAAGTTGGGGTAAATGATCTGGGACAAAGAGACCGCCATCGGGACTCAGCCCTTGTAAGACAGCTTGTGAGGCCAAAAAAGGGGTGGCATGTTGGTCACGCGTGCTACGGTATGAAATTGCCATAAGTTCACATTCCTTTCGAGTAAATTTGAGTTCATACTACCAAAGTAAGGTTAAAATAACAAGTAAAAATTATTAGTTAAATTAAATTAGGTGTTTAAAATCTTTTGAGTGGAATTTGAATGTGTTAATATTAAGGAAATATAACTTTTTTAGACACGGAGGAATGCGCGCATGAAGACGATCGATATTGGGATCTTGGGCTTAGGAACGGTTGGAAGCGGGGTCGTGAAGATCTTACAGGATAATGCACAAAAGATCACAGACATCACGGGTTGCAAGTTAAATGTCAAAACGGTGGTCGTACGTGATGTGACCGCTAAGCGTAATGTGGATCTGACGGGGATCGAATTGACTGATGATTTTACCAAGTTAGTGACCGATGATGATATCAAGATCGTCGTTGAAGTGATGGGGACAGTCGAGACTGCGCGTGGCTACATCAAGCAACTGCTCAATGCCAAAAAACATGTGGTGACGGCTAACAAAGATCTGATCGCTCAACACGGCCCCGAGCTATCGGAGCTTGCCAAACAAAATCACTGTGACCTCTTTTATGAAGCTAGTGTTGCTGGGGGGATCCCGATCTTGCGTACGATCGTCAATTCGTTTGCTGCCGATCAAGTGGAGTCGGTCTTAGGGATCGTCAATGGGACGACGAATTTTATTTTGACTCAGATGACGCAAAATGGACTCTCATATGCCCAAGCCTTAAAACTTGCGCAGGAAAAAGGTTTTGCAGAAGCTGACCCCACTAATGATGTCAAAGGTAAGGATGCTGCCTATAAGATGATCATTTTGACGCAGTTTGCCTTTGGAAAAGATATCACTGTTAATGATGTGAAACTCGAGGGGATCGATGGCGTGCAACTTGCCGATATCAATGAAGCGGCTCAGTTAGGCTATACGATCAAATTGCTAGGGATCGCTAAGCTCATCGATGATAAATTAGATGTTTCAGTTGGACCGGTGCTTGTTCCTAGTTCACGTCCGTTGGCAGCGATCCAAAATGAAAATAATGCTGTTTTAGTGACCGGTAAAGCTGTCGGTGAGACGATGTTTTATGGCCCAGGTGCGGGGGAATTGCCGACTGCTAATAGTGTTTTGAGCGACATCATTGCAGTCACCAAAGATATCGTCTTAGAGACTACGGGTAGTCGCTTTAACGATTATGTCAAAAACGTCGCTTTAGCCCCAGCAAGTGACGTGATCTATCCTTACTATCTTTCCTTGTTGCTCCCAGACAAACCGGGGCAAATGCTGAAGTTAACTGAGATCATGGCCAAACAAAAGGCTAGCTTCAATGTGATCAAACAGACCGGTGAAAGCAAAGGTACCGCGCGGATCTCACTTGTGACCCATGCGATGAGTGAGGCTCAGCTAAATACGATCAAAGCCAAACTAAAAGAAATGCCAGAGATGCAGTTACTGGCTGCATATAGAGTATTGGAGGGCTAGTGTATGAAAAAGATCATTGTACCCGCTAGCAGTGCTAACTTGGGCCCTGGTTTTGATTCCTTAGGGCTAGCCGTTGATCGTTATTTGACATTAGAGGTATTGGAAAAAACGGCTAACTGGCAGATCGAACATGATCTTGGCCCAGAAGTTTCGCATGATGAAACAAATTTGGTCATCACATCAGCTTTGACCTTGGATCAAGCTCTTACACCGCACAGGCTAAAAATGAGCTCTAAGATCCCCTTGGCGCGCGGACTTGGCAGTAGTTCAGCAGCGATCGTGGCAGGGTTGAAGTTAGCTCAAGTTTTATCTACCAAACAGTTTTCAGACCAAGAATTACTTGAGGTAGCTACTAAGATCGAAGGGCATCCTGACAACGTAGCACCAGCATTATTTGGGGGTCTGACGCTCTCATTGATGGTAAATGCACATCCACAAACGATCAAAGCTTCATTTCCTGAGATCGGGCTGTTAGCGTATATTCCTGATTTTGAATTGGAGACTAAGGTCAGTCGAAGCGTCTTACCCAAACAATTGGAATATGCGACGGCAGTACGAGCGGGAAGTGTGGGCAATGCCTTAGTCGCAGCCTTATTGACTAACGATCTAGAGCTAGTGGCTGAATTGATCGAACAAGACAGCTATCATGAGCCATACCGTGAAAAATTAGTCCCACATTTAAAAGTTTTACGTGAATTAGGCCATAAAATAGGTGCTAAGGGTACGTATTTGAGTGGGGCTGGTCCCACCGTAATGACCCTGATCGCGCCTGAAAAGATCGAGCTGTTTATCAAGGAAGCCAGAAAACACGGTTTGACTGGTGAATTTGCCCAATTAGCGGTCGATCAAAAGGGCGCCCGGAGTGAAGAAATTTAAATAGATTTGTTAAAACAGCCCTAAAACCGGGAAAAACTGGTTTTAGGGCTGTTTTTTATTAAAAAACATATAACTAAATTAAAAAAAGATTTGACCGAGATGTAGAAAAAGGCTATTATTTGGATAACTTTATATTGTCTTAAGGTAGCTAGGGGAGGAAATTATGGACAAGAAAGTATTTGTGAGTGAAACGTTAACACTTAAAACAGGCCTTGATCTTTTTATCAAAATGCGGAATTAGATTTTTATTCCAAAACGACTTGAGCAATATCCTGCGCTCAAACATAAATAAAATGCAGTCAAGATCTTAAAATAAGGGGGAAATTTATGGTATCACAGTTACGAAGCTTGAACATCAATGTTCGTGTGCGCTTACTGACATCGTTTCTATCTCGTTTTTTTGGCAATATGGTCTATCCTTTCATGTCGATCTATTTAACGCTGTATTTTTCAGACCAAACAGCAGGGACGATGTTGCTTATCATCACCAGTGCGGCGATCGTAATGGGATTTTTGAGTGGCTATTTAGCCGATATATTTGGTAAGAAAAAAATCATCATTTGGGCTCAGCTCTGCCAAACAAGCGCTTTAGCTGTTATGGCACTCTTCAATTCACCAATATTTATCATCCCTAGTGTGACATTTATGATGATGCTACTGCAAAATACTGCAACAGCTCTTTTAAATCCAGCAGCCGAAGCGATGATCATTGATGATAGTACGCCAAAAAATCGTTCATTCATCTATGCAGTCGATTATTGGGCGATGAATTTGTCGATCATGTTTGGCTCGATGATCGGCGGGATGTTTTTTAATGAATATCGCTTTGAATTATTTACGCTGCTATCCTTATCATCACTTGTGGTACTTTACATCATGGCACGTTATTTGACTGATGATGCGCCCAGCTTAACAGGAAAAAATAACGTAAAGCAGTTGCTTTTAATGTATGGCAAAGTTTTACAAAACAGGCAGTTTGTGATCTATTGTGTGGCCCAACTGCTAGTCATGTCACTGGACGCACAGGTGATAAATTACGTTAGTGTGCGTTTAGCCAAGTCATTTCAGGTGATAGTTTTAGGCCACGAATTTACTGGGATCCAAATGGCAGGACTGATCCGTACGGAAAATACACTGATCGTAGTCTTGATGACCTTGATCGTACCTAGTTTGACTAAAAGGTTAGGTGAGAAGCACTTGTTGCTCTTAGGCTTAGTGATGTATATTCCGGCTTTCTTCTTTATTATTAGTTCTAATAATTTCTATACTTTAGTATCAGCTGTATTTGTAGCTTCGATCGGTGAAGTTTTCATCATTCCGTTGAGCAAGACGATACTGGCAGAGTTATCAACACAAGAATTACGTAGAACGTATATGGCACTAAATGGCTTTATTTATCGGGGGACCGCTTTGTTAGGGGCGTTAGGTGTTATGCTCGCTTCGACTTTTTCTCCTTATCACCTAGCCTGCTTTTGGGTCGGGCTTGCTAGTATAGGCTTTGGGTGTTATCTATATTTGTTGCCAAAGATAAAATTAAATTAGAAAGAGTATGAACTAAAGCGGTAGTGCCGTACAGTTAATGTGAACTCAAACATAATGCACTTTTTGCATTGGGTTTGAGTTTTTTGGTGAATGCGTTCCCACTAAAAAAAGAGACCGTCACAGTCTCTTTTTAAGCGTAAAATTTTAAGTTTTCAAGGATATATTCTTTGAAATATGGCAAGGTAAATTCAAGCATTCCACGCGCAGGGCTTTTGATTACTTGTGCATCTAAAAGGCGCTTGCGATACATTGAAAGATAGTTTTTAGGTTTGTCCAGTTTTTGTTGGAGATAGGCGGTCGTGACAACCTGAGTCGGAGCTTTTGCCATGGCGATCACAAAGCTATGATCGACTGGTGAGAGCTCTTGTAAGACCTTGTAGTAGACATTTCTGCCTAAAGTTGCAAGATACTCACCTTGGATCTGTTCTAGTGTTGCCAAAGTTATCTTTTTATCGGCAATTTCCCACAATAAATATCCCAATAGTTGAAAAGAATAAGCATATCCCTTAGTTTTTTTGACCATTGCGATCAAAACATCATCACTAATAGTGATACCTTTTTTAGCGAAGGTATCTTGGTAGCTGTGTTTGATCGAAAGTAGATCTAAATTAGAAAGTTCCATCCGCGCACTGCGAAGTAGAAAGGTCAAAACATCGTCATTTTGTAATTCGGAAAGCTTATTGGGCAAACCAGTCATGATCAAGGATATTCGGTAGTTTTCGCGGATTAATAGCTGATATAACGAGATGAAGTTTTTGACTTCGGGTGTTGGATCGACTTCATCAATGGTGACTAACAGTGAAATGTTTTTAGCTTGCAGTTTATCTAAAATATTTTCGAGTAATATCTGGTAGTTTGTTTCAGTGAGCTCTTGTGGATGATACTCGAATTGGATCCCAAAAGCTGACAACTTGATGCCTTCGATCTTATCGAGTAACCTTTTGATCTCAGGTGAACTTTTTTGGCAGATGGAATCGATCAAAGTTTGTAAAACATTATAATTAGTTGTTAGATTTACCACTAACCAATTTTTTTTAGCACTCATTTTATTACCAACATCAGTCAAAAGTGAAGTTTTGCCAACTCCTCGGACTCCGTAGATCAGAGTTGTCTGATAGGGACTATTGGGGTTTTGAAGTTCGGTCGATAATTTAGTGACGGCATGGGCACGGTCTAAAAAAATATTAGGAACTTTACCGAAACTGGGATTGAATGGATTATTCATAATTTCTCCTCCTTTATACTCGTTTATACTTCTGATTTGATTTTATACCCCTTTATACTTGTAAACAATAAACTTAGCTTTAATTTACCTTAAAGATAGGATAAAATAACACTTGGAAGACTAGCATGAATTTTAGATAGATATATCAAACTAAAATAGTAGTGCTGTGGCTTCGCTCAGATGGGATTTTGTCCGCACTGAGTAATGTCGTGCTCCCAAATGCAGAGCCTAGTGAATAAGGACAACTCACCTTCGAGGCAAAAAACGCCTCAAAGTCGAGTAGCCCTTATTCATACGGCTCAAAGCGCATTTGTCCGCACTGAGTGTTGACGTGCTCCCAAATGCAGAGCCTAGTGAATAAGAACAACTCACCTTCGAGGCAAAAAACGCCTCAAAGTTGAGTAGCCCTTATTCATACGGCTCAAAGCGCATTTGTCCGCACTGAGTTATTGACGTGCTCCAGACCGCAACTCCTAGGAAATAACAATACCTCGCTCATGAGGCAAGACCCGCCTCATAAGTGAGTTACCGTTATTTCTACGGAGCTGATCGCGGTCTTGCGCACTGAGTATTGTCGTGCTACCAAAATCTGAGGCTAGCGGATAGCTACGAATAGCCAACGATGCCAAAAACGCATCATTGTCTCTTCTAGGCTATCCGAACGCCTCACCCGATTTTGTCCGCACTGAGCATTGTCGTGCTACCAAATGCAGAGCCTAGTGAATAAGAATACCCCAACTCCGAGGCAAAAAACGCCTCAAAGTTGAGCTATCCTTATTCATACGGCTCAAAGCGCATTTGTCCGCACTGAGTTCCATATATATTGTATTTTTTTTTGAAAACGTGAGATAATCAATAAGATATAAAAATGAGTATGAGGAGATGCAGTCAGGCGTGCTAGCTGTACCAGAGATAAAAAAATTATTACAAGAACACCAATTGTTGCAATCACTTGTGATCGCACCTAAAGCGGAAATGTTTACCAAAATTACATACGATTCCCGTAAAGCTGGAGCCCAAACGCTATTTATCTGCAAGGGTAATTTTAGACCTGAGTATTTAGCTAGTGCCAAAAAAGCTGGGGCAACAGGTTATGTGGCGGAACAATATTACCCAGAAGGCGATGGGATGACCGCAATCATCGTTTCCGATATTCAAAAAGCAATGGCCTTGTTGGGAGCTGCTTTTTACAATTACCCCCAAAATGAATTGTTCATCATTGCTTATACGGGGACGAAGGGCAAAACGACCTCGGCTTACTTTACCCGCGGGATCTTAGAACAGGCGACCGGTGATCGGACCGCTTTATTTTCTACGATCGACCGGATCTTAGGACCAAACCCAGACCAACGATTTAAATCTGACTTGACCACACCAGAGTCCTTAGACCTCTTCCACGATATGCGTCAAGCGATCAATAATGGGATGAATCATTTAGTCATGGAAGTCTCCTCTCAAGCTTATAAGAAGAGCCGTGTCTATGGCTTGAAATATGATATCGGGCTGTTTTTAAATATTTCCCCCGATCATATCGGTAAAAATGAACATCCGACTTTTGAAGATTATCTGTTCTGTAAAGAACAATTACTTTTGAACTCTAAGACTTGTGTGATCAATGCTGAAACAGCATATTTGTTGGATGTTTATCAAACAGCTAAAGCGAGTGTGGGGAGCGGAAATATCTATCTTTATGCCCGAAAAGATGCGCAACTGAGTTTTGATGTACCAGTTGATTTTGAGATCGCTAATGACTTTGAAGATCTTAAGCAAAGTGAATTTAAATTGAGCGCTAAAACTAAAAAAGCGCAGGCCTTGGCGATCGACGGTACTTATGCGATCGCTTTGGCGGGTGATTACAATGAAGGCAATGCAGCTAGTGCGATCATCGCTTCGGCTTTAGCTGGGGCTCGTAAAGCAGTCGCTAAAGAAGCTTTACCACTAGTCAAAGTTCCCGGCCGAATGGAGATGCTCAGCTCGAAAGCTCACGGGACAGTTTACATTGATTATGCCCATAATTATGCAAGTTTGAGTGCGTTGCTCAAATTTTTACGGCAACAGACTCATGCTGGAAAGATCAGAGTCGTAGTCGGAAGCACCGGTGATAAAGGAGTCTCACGGCGCGAGGGCTTTGGGAAAGCCTTGAGCGAAGAAGCTGATGTTGCTTATTTGACGACTGATGACCCTGGCTTTGAAGATCCAATGCAGATCGCCCAAGAGATCGATGCGCATATCGATCATGAGCGGGTTGAAGTTGTTTTTGAACTTGATCGTAAAAAAGCGACCCGTTTGGCGATCGAAGCTAGCACAGCGACGGATGTTGTTGTTTTAGCAGGCCGAGGAGAAGATAAATACCTAAAAGTTAAAGGTGAGAAGATCTTATATCCGACCGACGTTGAATTGGCACAAGAGATTTTGGAGGAATTAGAGTAATGGCAATTGAAACAGCAGATTTTACCCCGATCCTTTTGGGGAGCGACTTTAATGTGTACGGTATGGCACGTTCATTTTATGAAATGTTTCATAAACCGGTCAAAGCATTTGCACAACGAGAATTAGCTCCAACCCGCTTTACGAAGATCGTGGATCTTGAATTGATCGATGGTTTTGCTGAAGATCCAGTCTGGATCGAAGAGATGTTAAAAATCAAAGAACGCTATCGGGATCATGAAGAACCAGTCATCTTGATCGGTTGTGGCGATGGATACGCAGAGCTTATCGTCCGTCATAAAAAGGAATTAGAGGATGTTTTTGTTTGCCCATATATCGATGTTGATATGTTGCATCAGTTGAACAACAAGGAAAACTTCTATAAGATCTGTGAAAAATATGATCTTCCTTATCCTAAGACGCAAATTATAACCAAGGAAATGCACGATAGCGGTGAGAAGATCGAGCAACCATTTGACTATCCGGTAGCTTTAAAACCAGCTAATAGTATTGCTTGGTTAGACGTTAAATTCGAAGGACGTAAGAAGGCCTTTCGGATCCGATCGCGCGAAGAATTTGACCGGATCGTCGACTTATCCTACACTAATGGCTATACGGGTGATTTTATCTTACAAGATTTCATCCCAGGTGATGATAGTAACATGCGGGTCTTAAATGCCTATGTTGATCAAGATCACAAGGTCAAGATGATGTGTTTAGGTCATCCATTACTGGAAGATCCAGCTCCGTCTGCGATCGGTAACTATGTAGCGATCATGCCAGAATACAACCAAGAGATCTATGATACGATCCAAAAATTCTTAGAAGAGATCAAGTTTACTGGTTATGCTAATTTTGATATGAAATACGATGTGCGTGATGGTAAATACAAGCTCTTTGAGATCAACTTGCGTCAAGGTCGCAGTAGCTTCTTTGTGACCTTGAATGGTTATAACTTGGCACAGTGGGTCGTAAGTGATTACGTGACGGATGAGCTTAAGGACGCCAAAACACTTTACTGTAATGAACATAACGACCATGCTGCTTTATGGTTGGGTGTTCCAGTGAAGACTTTCAAAAAATACGCACGTGAAAATGAAGCAAAGAAACGTGCTTTAGAGTTGATCAAAGAAAATCGTTATGGAACAACATATGAATATTCTGAAGATATGAATCCTAAGCGGTGGTTATTGATCAAGTGGATGAACCACAATTATGTAAAGAATTTTGCCCGTTATTTTGCAGAAAATAAAGGATAAGATACGATGAAAAACTTTTTTACAATTATCGGTGGTATGGGAACGATGGCGACCGAAAGCTATATCCACCAGTTGAATTTACGTACTAAAGCGCATAAAGATCAAGATTATTACAACTATACCTTGGTCAACCATGCGACGGTACCAGATCGAACCGCGTATATTTTGGATAATACTAAGCAAAACCCTTTACCAGAATTAATCGAAGATTTTAAGCAATATGCGACGCTTGGCCCAGACTTTTTCACTTTACCATGTAATACGGCGCATTATTTTTATGATGAGCTTGCTAAAGCTGTTGATGTGCCGATCTTGCACATGCCTAAAGAAACAGTCGCTGAGATCAAAAAAAGCTATCCAAAAGCTAAAAAAGTCGGCTTAGTCGCAACTCAAGGCACGATCCGTGATCAGATCTACGATAAAGAGATCTTAGCTGCTGGCTATGACTTAGCCAAGCCAAGTCCAGCCGTCCAAAAGATGACCGACGAATTGATCTATGATGATATCAAAGAACAAGACGTGGTCGATGGTAAATTATTCCATGATCTAGTAGCCCAAATGATCCAAGAAACAGGCTGTGATGTGGTGATCTTAGGCTGTACTGAGTTATCACTTGCTCAAGAACGCGAACCGATCACTGACTTACCACTTGTGGATAGCCAATCTACTTTGGTCGACCGTACGATCGAATGGGCGGATAAGACACAAAAGAGTGTGAGCTAAAGCAGGTAGCACTGTATAAATAACGTAAAGATCAGTATGATGCGTATTTGCATCGTGCTGATCTTTTTTGTGATAGAAAACGAGCACTTGTTTATTTTGATACTAAAGCAACGATCGGGGGTAAATTTTCTTTCCGTAAAGCACGTGAGTTAGTCAAAATACTGAAAAAGTGATCATATCAAAAAGTCGTTAAACAAGGGGGTAGTCTTGTTTAACGACTTTTTGGCAATTATTAGTTAGAGAGTGAGATCGATGAAACTATATGACATACATGGATAGGGGCAGTCTAAAAAAGTTAAGCAGGATGTTAAGAAGACTACTTACCACGATGTCAATAGATCGAGAGCTATAAGCTAAGGTGGGCGCATCCACTAAAAGCTAACAGCACCGATTCATCACCTCTTTCATTATGGATAGTTGAGGTTCTCTCAACGTAACTAAGTATATATCACTATATTTTGTGAAAAACTATTGATTTTTTGGCAGAATGTGCAATACGTGAATTAGGCGGTGTTTGGCGCAAAAAAATTTTTAATAGACTTGTCAAAAATTTAAATTTACTTAAATATTACTGATCGAGTAAATTTATTTTCTATTATTATCGCTGTTATGTAGGTGATTTTTTCTAGAGTTGTTTTAAAATTTGATAATAACCATTACTAAGGTGTTGCTACTAGTAATATTCGGCGTTATGATTACAATATATTTTAAAAAAGGGGAAATCAAAGTGTCCAAGAAATGGTATGAGGCGCTCGACCAAGAAGATGTCATCTTTTTGCATCAGTTAGCGCAAGCGGATTTTAAGTTGTCAAAGTTGTCAGTTGAGACGGGGATGTCGTATTTTGTGCTCAAAAAGCGGATGCAAAAGCTAAAATTAGCTTTATCTCAAAAAACACCTGGGGATAGTGATTTTAAGTCGTATTTGGATCTTCTAGTCGAACAGCGGATCTTACCCCAGTCGATCGCGGATGTCTTATATCAGAAACATTTAGAAGGCTTAGAGTAGGTTAAAGCGCCTAAATTTTTCAATTTAACGCAAGTGTAGTACTATCTTAGTATACTGATCTTAAGGATAGAGGATAATAGATGAAAAAAGGAATTTTGCTAATAAATCTTGGAACTCCAAAAAGTCCGACAGCTAAACATTTGCGCCCCTACTTGCGTCGCTTTTTAGGTGATAAACGGGTGATCGCGACCCCAGACGTGATCTGGAAGCCAGTCTTGGAGTTGATGATCTTACCTCGGCGCCCTAAATTTTCAGCACAGATGTATAAAAAGATCTGGTCAGCTGAATACGGCTCGCCCTTGGCATATTATACTAAGCGACAGGCTGAATTATTGCAGGCTTTAGTGCCAGATACGGTGGTAAAGTATGCATTTAGCTATGGCGAGCCAGATATTTCACAGGTTTTAGCGGAATTTGAAGCCCAAAAAGTAACTGAGCTATGTATTATTGCGCTCTATCCGCAATATTCGACGACAACAGTAGGTTCAGTCAGTGACGATGTGATGCGGTTTTATCATAAGCGAACTTATGTGCCGAACATCAAGTTTGTGACCTCTTTTTATGAAAGTGAGGCGTACTTGAAGCTACTCGCAGATAAGATCAAGGAGTATTGGAGTAAAAAAGTATATGATAAGTTGATCATCTCATATCATGGGATCCCAGAAAGTTATGTAAAAAAAGGCGATCCTTACCAAGCACAGTGTGAAGAAACGACTGCTAAGCTTGAAGCAATGTTGCCAGATATCGAGATCTTACATACATACCAATCTAAATTTGGTCCAGCTAAATGGCTTGAGCCAGCGACTAATGAAACGATCAAGCATTTACCAAAGCGGGGATGCAAAAAATTATTGGTGATCTCACCGTCGTTTGTGGCGGATTGTTTGGAGACGTTATACGAACTAGAACTCGAAAATCGGACCTACTTTGAACAAGCGGGTGGAGAGTGCTATGATGTTGTTCCTTGTTTAAATGCTGATCCTGAATTTGTCGCGTTTTTAAAGGATCTGAGTAAATAGGACTCGAAGTGAGTTCTATTTATTTTTTTAACTGTTTTAGGTTATCCTAAAAATATATTTCGTTTACCTTTAAAATGTGCTATGATCGAAATGGAAAAATAGAAGGGATGGTTTTATGAAAGTTAAAGATTTTGTTGCAAGTTTTTTGACGGACCAAAACATCAATGGGATGGCCGTTAATTTGATCGGTAATCTAGGTCAGACTTTGCGCCGGGCACAGACGCGTTATCCAGAGTACGGCAATCTCTTTCGGGACAAGCGTCTTTGGACCGGAAAAAGAGAAGTGACACAGTGTATGAGATATCCTGTGGCTAAGCTAAGCGACGGGCTTTATGCTACGGCTACAAATGGGATTCCAAATGAAGAGCTGGTCAAATTATTTAAAGCTAAATTGTGGCAGTTAAAAGCAGAGTTAGAAGCCTTACCAGACCAAAAGCCAGCGCGGCCACTGTTTACGGGGATCAATGCTTTGTTCAAGCAACCAACGATCTTTGTGAGCGCCAAAAATGAATTGCAATTGTTGTTGGAAGATAAATTCCAAGCACCCGAAAAAGTTGCTTTAGCTCGCTTTGATTTCTTTAACTTGGGGATCTTCTCTTATAAAGATGTCGCTTATTATGAAATGGTCACTGATGATGGAAAAGCGCTCGAAGATCATGATCTAACGGTGCTGTTGGGGAAATTGTTAGTGTTCATGACGATCGCAGGGATCACCCAAGCCGATTATGCAACGATGAGTGCTTTTAGCATATCAAACGCCTAAAAAAAGCAACAGATCTTTGCCAGACAACCTGCTTGTCGTTAAAGATCTGTTGCTTTTTTAACTTTTTACAATTAAAGAAGATCGCTAGCTATTGACCGTATTGTTTCACATGAAACTTTAGTTGTTTTCCAGTTGGTTTGTCAAAGCTTTGATCTTTTCGACGGTCTCATCTAAAAAGGCGATCGTATTTTCAAGAGGAGCAGCAGTTGAAATGTCGACCCCAGCAACTTTAGCGGCGTCGACAGGGGGCTTTTGGTCACCGAGTTTTAAGAATTCAAGCCAAGCGGCAACTTGTGGCTTTGGATCAGCCACTAATTTCAAATAAGCTTGAGTTGCGATCGTCAAGCCAGCTGAGTAGGTATATGAGTACAAGCCCATATAGTAATGCGATTGACGCATCCAAGTTAAAGCAGCACGCTCATCGATCACGACTGCATCGCCCCAGAAGCGCTTGAGAACTTTTTGTTTGAGTTCGCAGAGCTTAGCCCCATCAAATGAACCACCGGCATCGATGATCTGATAGACTTCACGTTGGAAAGCTGCTTCAAGTAAGTGAGTCACAAAATTATGATAGAACGTATTGGTCAACATCTTAGTGTAAGCAAAGCGTTGCATTCGTGGGTCAGTCGTACTTTGTTCCAAGGAATGCGTCAGCAATAATTCATTAAAGGTCGACGGTGCTTCGATCAGATACATCGAAGGGTCGCTACCTAAGATAGAGTTATTTTGGGCGGTGAGCAGTGCTTGACCGGCGTGACCGAGCTCATGGATAAGCGTATAGACGTCGGCTAACTCATCTGTCCAAGACATCAAAATATAAGGATGCACACCATATGGATCGGTCTCAAAGCCACCCGTCTCCTTACCAGCGTTGACAGCAAAATCGACCCAGCGTTCATCAAATGAGCGCATGACCATTTTGGCATAATTGTCACCTAAAAGTGAGACCGCCTTTTTAATGTAATTTGGTGCTTCGTTTAAACTGACTTTAGGTGCAAATTCAGGATCAAGATCGATCTGTAGATCAGCAAAGTTCATTTGCTTTAAACCATGTGTTTTACCGATGAGTTTAGCATATTTTTGCATGACTGGTCCGAGTTTGTCTAAGATCAAGTCGATCTGGCGGTCAAACATTTCATGAGTAACTTCTTGGTCAGCTAACAGGTAGTCAAAGACCGAATCAAATCCGCGCAAGGTCGCCAAGGTTTTTTCTTTAGCAACTTGGGTGTAGTAAGTAGCTGCCACTGTATCTTGATATTTTTTTAGCGTTTTAGAGAATGATTCGAAGGCTTTTTGGCGTACTTTATAATTAGGGTGGTATTGATAGGTATTTTCATACAAGACAAATGACATCGGATATGTCGTTTTATCGACCACAAAATCTTCAAAGTCCATATCAGCAGCTCGGGTCGTCGTGTAGATCTTTTCAGGAGCATTTAGCGTTGGACCTAATAGGGCAAGCGCCGCTTCGGTCTTAGGCTCAAGGAGATGCTTTTGTTTAGCTTTCAAATGCCGAATAACTGAGGCAAAGCGTGGTTCTTTAGTAGCTACCTCATCTAAGATCGCAGTCGAGTTTTGGCTGACTTGGATATCAAAAAAGGCTAGTTTAGCGTTCTTAAAGGCTAAAGTTTGTTCGGCTTGTTTCAATAAATGATCATAATGTGGATCAGTCATATCGCTTGCTTGATGTAAGAAAGCATAATGCTCGATCAAAGATGCTTTTTGTTCGACCTTTTCAAGCGCTGTTAAACCAGCTAAGATCTGAGCGGTAGTCGTCAAGTGACCATCAAAATCAGCCGCAAGATCTGTTACGAGTTGTTTTAAAACTGTTAGATCTTTAGCCCAAGCTTCATCGTTTGGATAAAGTGGGGTCAGATCCCACGTGAGTTCTGAAGCGACATCTTTTCGATTTGGTAATGCCATTGGCAAAGCCCCCTTAAAATAAATGGTTTTGCAAAATTATAGCATAAAACATGTATCTTATAGTAGCATAATTGTCTTTTGTAGGGGGCTAGTGTATAATTTGACTTACAGAATACAAGTAAATCACTTGGCTGTAATTATCCAGAAAGGAAGGGTATAGTCATGCGTACGCCTGAAAATGTCTTAAAGATCGGTGTATTAAACTTGATGCACGATAAATTAGACACCAAAAGACGGTTTGAACAGATCTTGAAGAATTCGGCTCAGCCAGTTGAGTTGACCTTTTTTTATCCTAAAGATCATTACCAAGATCGGCCAGTTCCAGCTCAAGTCGCACAGATCGCGCACCCACTTGAGTTAGCTGAAGTTGAAAAACTCGATGCTTTTATCGTGACTGGTGCTCCGATCGAAAAACTAGCTTTTGCAGAGATCACATACATCAATGAATTGCAGGAGCTCTTTAATTGTTTAGCTCAAAATAAGCTCGAGCAGTTGTACGTCTGTTGGGGCGCCATGGCTGCAGTCAATTATTTTTACGGTGTGGATAAGTATTTATTGCCTCAAAAATTATTTGGGATCTATCCGCAAGAAGTTTTACGTGATTCCAATTTATTAACTCAAGTCACGCCGGGCTTTTTAGCGCCACATGCGCGGTATGCTGATATTGATCTTACCCAGGCAAAACAAGTGCCTGAGTTAGAGATCACCGCTATCTCACAGACTGGGGAAGCTTTCTTACTTGAAGCACCGACAAGACATCAGACATTTCTATTTTCGCATTTGGAGTATGGCGGAGATGCTTTACAAAAAGAATATGCACGCGAATTAGCTGCTGATCCAAGTGCCAAAGATTCGCTGGCTCGTCCTCAAAATTACTATATTGATGGACGACCACAGTTTTTATGGGAAACATTACAAAAGCAATTCTTTGCTAACTGGTTACACCAAGTGGCTAAGACACGCCAAGCTAAAGAACTTATCAAAAATTAACGGGGGTCTTGATATGAGTAAAGTTTATGATTCGATTTTAGATACTATTGGTAACACACCGATCGTCAAGTTGAACAATGTTGTTCCGGCAAACGCAGCTGATGTTTATGTTAAACTTGAATTTTTCAATCCAGCTGGTTCAGTCAAAGACCGGGTAGCCTTAGCGATGATCCAAGCTGCTGAAGAAGCCGGAAAGTTGACTAAAGGTGGCACGCTCATCGAACCAACTTCAGGTAATACTGGCATCGGCTTAGCGACAGTTGCGGCGGCTAAAGGCTATCGTTTATTGATCACGATGCCAGAAACGATGAGTATCGAACGGCGTAAATTGATGCAAGGCTATGGCGCTGAATTGATCTTGACCCCAGGTGAAGAAGGCATGGGTGGCGCGATCAAACTCGCTAAGGAACTGGCTGAGAAGAATGGTTATTTCTTACCGATGCAATTCGATAATCCTGCCAATGCCTTGATCCACGAACAAACGACTGGTCAAGAGATCTTACAGGCTTTTGGAGCTAAATTACCAGATGCTTTTGTTGCTGGGGTCGGGACAGGTGGAACTTTGACTGGCGTGGGTCGTGCTTTGCGGGCTAAGAAGGCTGATATTCAAGTATATGCCCTTGAACCAAGTGAATCTCCAGTCTTAAAAGAAGGCAAGAAGGGCAAGCACAAGATCCAAGGTATTTCAGCTGGCTTTGTGCCTTCGATCTTGGATACTAAACTTTACGATGATGTTTTGGAAGTTCCAAGTCAAAAAGCGCTTGAAATGGCACGCGAAGTTGGGAAAAAAGAAGGTTTCTTACCAGGGATCTCAGCTGGAGCTAATATTTACGGCGCGATCGAAGTAGCTAAAAAATTGGGGGCTGGCAAGCGGGTCTTGACCGTTGCCCCAGATAACGGCGAACGCTACCTTTCAACTGAATTATTTGAAGGCTGAGCGTTGGAAAATATATTTATAGAAAAAATCTAGTGTGAGTATTTTTATGCGGTTGAGCAGGTACTTGCATTAATAATAGAACATACCTGATCAAATTGTATTTTTAGGAGATTTGATCAGGTATGTTTTTTTAGTCTAGTAAATTTTAGACTGCTCTAGTTTTTGGATGAGTGCGGTAAGTGGGTATTTTGTAAATGAAAGTGAATGGAATTTTACCTTGAGACAAATACATTAGCGCCTGATAAAATTATTAATAATAGCGCTATTTATCCGAAGTAAGAGTTTTTTCACCTTAAAATTGATATCATTTGATGAAAACACGAACTATTTAGGGGTTGATTTTTACAATCATACGTGTAATACTTATCAAAGTAAAAATAAATTCAGAGGTGAAAGAAATTGGATAATGGTCAAACAACAGCCACCAAAGCAGGCTGGCTCGAAAGAACCTTCCATTTTAAAGAATTAAAAACTAATACTAAACGGGAGACCGTTGCTGGCTTGACTACGTTCGTATCGATGGCCTACATTTTGTTCGTCAATGCCAATATCTTAGGTGAAGCAGGGATGGATAAAGGGGCTGTCTTTACAGCGACTGCCCTATCTGCGATCATTGGTTGTACCTTGATGGCATTTTTAGCTAATTATCCGATCGGGATCGCTCCTGGTTTAGGGGATAATGCATTTTTCACCTATTCCGTCGTTTTGACGATGGGGATCCCGTGGCAGACTGCAATGGCAGGGGTCGTGGTGGCTTCCGTTATCTTTACGTTACTTTCATTATTCAAGATCCGCGAGATCGTGATCGATGCGATCCCACATGATCTCAAGCTCGCAATGGCAGCTGGGATCGGGATCTTTATCGCTTTTGTTGGTTTAAAGGGTGGCGGGATCGTCGTTGCCAGCAAATCTTCGTTAGTCGAATTGGGATCATTGACGGTCCCAACTACTTGGTTAACGATCTTTGGTTTCTTTGTTACAGCCTTATTGATGGCACGGCGCGTCCCAGGTTCGATCTTTATCGGGATCTTGGCAACGACACTTTTAGGTCTAGTAACGGGCTTGATCCCAATGCCAGATAAGATCGTTTCTTCGATCCCAAGCTTGGCGCCAACTTTTGGGGTCGGTCTGGCAAACTTAGGTAATATCAATACGCCACAAATGCTAGCTGTGATCATCGTTTTACTACTGGTGACTTTCTTTGATACAGCGGGTACTTTAGTTGGGTTAGCCCAACAAGCTGGCTTGATGAAAAATGATAAGATGCCTCGGATCGGTCGGGCTTTGATGGCTGACTCATTTTCAATGTTAGCTGGTTCTGTGATGGGGACGACCCCAACAGCAGCTTATGTTGAATCTTCTGCTGGGATCGCAGTCGGAGGTCGGACTGGCTTTACTTCATTAGTGATCGCAGGGATGTTTGGCCTGAGTTTATTCTTCTCCCCATTATTGAGTGTGGTGACGACTGAAGTTACAGCGCCAGCCTTGATCATTGTTGGGTCTTTGATGGCACAATCGATGCGCTTTATCAACTGGGAAAAATTCGAGATCGCTTTACCAGCGTTCTTAACGATCATCGCCATGCCGTTGACATCTAACATCTCATACGGGATCGCATTTGGCTTCTTAGTTTATCCGATCACAATGATCGCAGCAGGTCGTCGCAAAGAACTAAATCCAGTGGTCATCGTCTTATTCTTTATCTTCATCGCGATGTTATATGTACTAAATATCTTGCCACATAATTAAACCACAGTGCGAAGAAAAGCGGGCTATGCCGTACGGATAACGGTGACTTGCCCAGGATGCGTTTTTGGCATCATGGGCAGGGCAGTGTTATCCGCTAGGCATTGCTTTTCGCAGCACGACTAAAAAAACACAGTGCAAAGAAAAGTGGGCTATACCGTATAAATAATTAAGGAAGATCATCATGATGCATTTTGGCATCGTGGTGATCTTTTTAGTTCACACGCTTTTCTTTTTACTTGCTGATGACGTAACGTTATCATTTATAGTGAAAATAGAAAGGGGGCAGAAAATGTATTCAAGTGGACAATTAGCGAAGCAGTGCCACGTCACTTTGCGGACAGTGCAGTATTATGAACGGCAAGGATTGTTAGTTGCTAGTCGCACAGAGGCTGATCGACGTTTATATGCCAAAGATCAAGTCACACGTTTAGAAATGATCTTGACCTATAAGGAATTAGGTTTCACGCTAAAAGATATCAAAGGCCTCTTAGATACACCGGAAAATTATAAAATTTTACAGTTGTTAGTGGCTCAGCACCAAGAACAAAATGCTAAAGAACTAGAACGGGCTAAAAAACGTGCCGTTAAGTTAGATTATCTAGCCAAACAACTAGAAAAATTTCAAGTTTTCCCGGGAAATTTTACGAAAGGAATTGAATTTGAAATGGAAAAGACAAAAAAATTACATCAATTACACTGGCAAATGATCGGCATCGGACTTGTGATCGACGTGATCTTGTGGGGCAGTATCATCTATGTCTTCTTAAACCATGGATCATGGTGGTTAGTAGCTGGGGCTTTAGTGATCTCAGTAGTAATCGCAACAGCCTTAGTGTACTATGTTTGGCAGCATACGGCGTATATCTGTCCTAACTGCCAACACCAATTTCGACCAGGACTCAAAGCATATTTTTGGTCGGCCCACACTCCAAGTACCCGAAAGCTAGTGTGTCCAAATTGTAGCCAGAAAAACTTTTGCATCGAAGTCTATGCCGATAAACAAGCTTAATTTATAGCTTTGGTGTAAGATGAAGATGAGGTGAGTGAAATGAAGTCACGCAAAGAGATCGCACGGCTGGCAAATGAATTGACACAGGCTTTGGAACAAAGCACAGATGATAAGGTCTTTTTAAAGATCGTCGCTTACGGAAAAGATGCCTTGGACAAGCGACAGATAGCCCCCCAGATCATTATGGAAAAAATGGTAACTGCGTCCTATGAGGCGGTGCTACGAGGTAAAGGCAAGATCAAGATGAGCGCAGAAACGCTAGCGATCGTCAAACAAATGGAAGAATTATCCCGGACGCGTAGCATATTGCCCTTTCGTCGCTACGATCCATGGGATTAGTTATTCGTTTTAAATCAGAATAATTTAAATTAAAAAGGCTAAAGTTCGCAATTAATAAATTTAGGCTTTTTTTAGCGAAGTAATATTCGTAATTGCTTGAAAAAAACAAGCTTGATTGTTACAATTATCAAGGTCGTTAATTTAGACTAGCAAGCAGAGTAATGCTTAGAAATATTATGAGGTGGACTGTATATGTCATCAGTAGTAGTTGTTGGTAGTCAATGGGGCGATGAAGGCAAAGGCAAGATCACTGATTTCTTGAGTAAAAATGCCGATGTTATCGCACGTTATCAAGGTGGAGACAATGCCGGTCATACGATCGCTTTTGATGGTAAGACCTACAAATTGCGCTTGATCCCATCTGGAATTTTTTATTCCGATAAGATCAGTGTCATCGGAAATGGTGTTGTTTTGAATCCTAAGTCGTTAGTTGCTGAGTTGGAATACTTACATGAAAATGGGATCCCAACAGATAACCTTCGTGTTTCAAACCGTGCGCACGTGATCTTGCCATACCACATTGTCTTGGACAGCTTACAAGAAAGCGCCAAAAAAGACAACAAGATCGGTACGACTAATAAGGGTATCGGTCCTTGCTACATGGACAAAGCAGCTCGTATCGGTATTCGGGTCGCAGATCTGTTAGAAGCAGATACATTTGCTGAAAAGCTACGTCGTAATTTGGAAGAAAAGAATCGTTTATTCCAAAAGATGTACGATTATGAAGGCGAACCGCTTGATTTTGAAACAATTTACAATGAATATTATGAATATGGTCAACGGATCAAGAAGTATGTAGCTGATACATCAGTTATTTTAAATGATGCGTTAGACAACGGCGGGCACGTTTTATTTGAAGGTGCTCAAGGTGTTATGTTAGATGTGGACCATGGGACATACCCATTTGTTACATCTTCTAATCCGATCGCTGGTGGGGTCACAACTGGCTCTGGCGTTGGTCCAGAAAAGGTCAATAAAGTTGTGGGTGCCTGCAAAGCTTATACTTCACGGGTCGGTGATGGTCCATTCCCAACTGAGTTACACGATGAGATCGGTAGCTACATCCGTGAAGCAGGTCACGAATATGGTACCGTTACGAAACGTCCTCGTCGGATCGGTTGGTTCGATAGTGTCGTAATGCGTCATTCCAAGCGGGTCTCAGGTTTGACCAACTTATGCTTGAACTGTGTGGATGTCTTGACTGGTCTAGATGAGATCAAGATCTGTACAGCTTACGAATTAAACGGGGAAAAGATCGACCGTTACCCAGCTAGCTTGAAAGAATTGGCACAATGCAAGCCAGTTTATGAAACAATGCCAGGCTGGAAAGAAGATATCACAGGGGCTAAGACTTTAGCTGATCTGCCTGAAAATGCACGTAACTATGTCAAACGCATTGAGGAATTAGTTGGTGTGGAAGTTTCGACTTTCTCAGTTGGTCCAGATCGTGATCAAACAAACGTCTTAAAGGACATTTGGGAAGAAATTTAAATAAATTAGAAAGAGGCTGGTAGTCATTGGTGGCTATCAGTCTCTTTTTAGGTAAAAAATTAGAGACAACATTTTTTAAAAAAGTACAAAAATAATGGATTATGACTTGTTTTTATGCTCGATTTTAGATAATATAAGGATGAAAACGTTAACAAGCGTTTTTTAGTGCGTGCTAGGTTATATTATTTAGGTCAGACGGATTTTTTACACAGGGAGGAATACAGATGCTCAAAGACAACAGCAAAGAAACAGTAACAACTGCTTGGAACGGTTTTAAAGGCGGGGACTGGCAAGACGAGATCGACGTACGTGATTTCATCAACCGTAACTACACACCTTATGATGGTGATCAATCATTTCTTGAAGAAGCAACTGAAGCAACCACAAAATTAAACGACATGTTAATTGACATCAAGTTGAAAGAACGGGCTGCTGGTGGCGTTTTAGATGCTGACACCAAAGTTGTTTCGACGATCACTTCACACAAACCAGGTTATTTAGATAAAGACTTAGAAAAGATCGTTGGTTTGCAAACAGATAAGCCAATGAAAAAAGCTTTGATGCCTTATGGTGGTATTCGGATGGCTAAAGTTGCTTTGGCTGCTTACGGGATGGAAATTGATCCGGAAACAGAACGGATCTTCACCGACTTGCATAAGACACACAACCAAGGCGTTTTTGATGCATACAATGACGAAATTAAGCGTGCACGCCACAACAAGATCGTGACTGGGTTACCTGACTCATACGGTCGTGGTCGGATCATCGCTGACTTCCCTCGTGTTGCTCTTTACGGGATCGATCGCTTGATCGCAGCTAAGAAAGATGACTTAGCTAACTATGGCGACGGTCAAATGACAGATGAAGTTATTCGCTTACGTGAAGAAGTTTCTGAACAAATTCGTGCTTTACAAGACATGAAGAAAATGGCTGCCTCTTATGGCTATGACATTTCTTATCCAGCTACAAATGCGCGTGAAGCTATCCAATGGTTATACTTTGGCTACTTAGCTTCTATCAAGCAACAAAATGGGGCTGCCATGTCTATTGGTCGGATCGATTCATTCATCGATATCTATATCAAACGTGATATGGATAACGGTTTATTGACCGAAAAAGAAGCTCAAGAATTGATCGATCAATTCACAATGAAACTCCGGATGGTGACATTCATTCGGACTCCAGAATACAACTCCTTGTTCTCTGGTAACCCAATTTGGGCAACGTTATCGATCGCTGGGATGGGGATGGATGGCCGTCACCACGTTACAAAGACTGCTTTTCGTTTCTTGCACACCTTGCATAACATGGGGGCAGCACCAGAACCAAACATCACTTTATTATGGTCAGAACGTTTGCCAGAAGGGTTCAAGAACTATGCGGCTAGTGTATCGATCGCAAGTTCAACGATCCAATACGAAAACGATGAATTGATGATGGAAACATGGGGCACAGACTACTATGGCATTGCTTGCTGTGTGTCTGCGCAACCGATCGCTGATGGGGTCCAATTCTTCGGGGCTCGTGCTAACTTGGCTAAGACCGTGCTCTATGCGATCAACGGTGGGGTCGATGAATTGACCAAGATGCAATGTGGTCCAGCTTATGCACCGATCACTTCAGAATATATTGATTATGATGAATTCTTGAAGAAATTCGATGACATGTTGGAATGGGTCGCTGATGTTTATGTAAATGCTTTGAATGTGATCCATTACATGCACGATAAGTATTACTATGAATCAGCTCAACTTGCTTTGAAGGATACCCGCTTAGATCGTACATTTGCGACAGGTATCTCTGGCTTAGCAGTTGCTGCTGACTCCATTTCAGCTATCAAGTACGGTAAAGTTAAAGTTATCCGTGATGAAAACGGTGTGGCAGTTGACTTCAAGACTGAAAAAGATTTCCCACGTTATGGTAACAACGATGACCGTGCTGACGAGATCGCTGCATGGTTAGTAAGACAACTTTACACCAAGATGAACAAACATCACCTCTACCGTGATGCTAAATTATCAACATCTGTTTTGACGATCACATCTAATGTTGTTTACGGTAAGAATACCGGGACGACACCTAATGGCCGTCAAGCAGGCGAACCATTCTCACCAGGTGCTAACCCAGCTTATGGTGCTGAAACAAACGGGGCATTGGCATCCTTGCTTTCTGTAGCTAAATTACCATATCGCTACGCAACAGACGGGATCTCCAATACTTTTGCCGTAACTCCATCAACACTTGGGCACGATGAAAAATTAGAAGAAAAGACCTTGGTAAACATGATCAGTGGTTACATGAAAAATGAAGGTCACCACTTAAACATCAACGTCTTCAACCGCGATACTTTACTTGATGCTCAAAAACATCCAGAAGAATATCCAACGTTGACTGTGCGTGTTTCTGGTTACTGTGTATACTTCGCTGATCTGACCAAGGAACAACAAGATGACGTTATTTCAAGAACGTTCCATACTTCAATGTAGTTAAGAGCACAATAGTCAATTAGTAAAGGCGGCGTAATAATGAAAGCTAATCCATATATTAATCCAGTTCCAACTAAAGACGGTCAGGTTTTAGGCTACGTGCATTCCCTTGAGACCTTTGGCGCAGTCGATGGACCAGGGATCAGGTTTGTGGCTTTCATGCAGGGATGCAATATGCGTTGTAAGTTTTGCCACAATCCAGATACTTGGAAGAAAAATGTTGGGACGCAAATGACTGCCAGTGAACTTTTAGAAAAAGCTTTACCATACCGAGCTTTTTGGGGCGAAGATGGTGGGATCACCCTTTCAGGGGGCGAGATCTTATTGCAACCAGAATTTGCTTTGGAAGTGTTCAAGCAGTGTAAAGAACATGGTATCAGCACCTGTTTGGACACATGTGGGGCACCATTTACGCGCCGTGAACCATGGTTTAGCTTATTCAATGAGTTACTGGAATATACCGACATTTTATTAGTGGACATCAAGCATATCAACTCTGATGAGCATAAACGCTTGACCGGTTATCCAAACGAGAACATCCTTGATTTGTGTGAGTATCTATCTGAGCTCGGTAAACCAGTTTGGATCAGACACGTTTTGGTCCCGGGGATCACCGATGATGATAAGTATTTAAAAGAACTCGGCAAATATATCAAGACGTTGAAAAATGTCGAAAAAGTCGAAGTCTTACCTTATCACACTATGGGAGTTCGCAAGTATAAGGAAATGGGGATCAAGTATCGCTTGGAAGGTGTTGAACCGCCAACGGCTGATCGGATCGAAAATGCTGAAAAACTCCTTTGCGTAGCTGACTATAAAGGCTATTTAACTTGGAAGCCAGGGATAAATACAAAAGAGCAAGGGCTTTAAGTCATTGCTAGCGAGCAGAGATCCATCTGGTCTCTGCTTTTTTGATAGCTAAATAAGTTAAATAAATGACCACTTATGCATACTTGGACTAATGTATGATAAAACAGTGTATACTAAAGAAAATAATTGTAAAAAGAGGTGTTTGAAATGTCACATTCAGGACTTAAATTATCTGCGCTGACTAAGGTAGGACTTGTCTTTTTAGTCGTTGCTCTCTCAGTGGCTAGTGTCTATCTTATTACGCAAAATATAGAAACATCCCTCCCAGCTGATGTATCGCTTGAAGGAAAAAACGTTTTAAATGCAGTCACGATCATTGGAGGGGCGATCGGATCTTTAGTCAGTTTCTTAGTAACATGGGGTATTGGACGCTTAGTGATCTTAGCGACCAACCAAGGCGATAAAGAGGCATTATTTTTAACACTGGTGATCGTTAATTGCATTATTAGTGTTATTTCTGCTAGTTATGTCGTGATCACAGAAGCAGTATTTGGCGCAACTTACGTGAACACTATCTTACAGATCGTGCTTTTTGGGGGGATCTATTATCAGTTGAGTAAACAAGATAAGCGTGGGACCTTATATCTGACCGGGACTTATGCGGTCTTAGATGTGCTCGGTATTGTGTTAGCAATGCTCCTAAAATAAAAAAACTGATCGCGATCTTGATCGTGACCAGTTTTTCAAAAAGCTATCAGTATAGACTGGTAGCTTTTTTAGTTGAAGGGGTCATAAAAACGCCCGTGATTTAATTTGAAGAGATAAAGTGTGATCCCAAATAATACAATGGCTAAAATGATGACGAACCAATCACTAGCTTTGAACGGGCGTTGTGTATACCAGGTCCGCGTTTTCTTTGAACCAAAACGGCGCAATTGCATAGCGGTACTGATCGTATTGATCCGTTCAAGACTTGAAAAGATCAGTGGGAGGATGATGTTTATCGCTCCTTTTAAGCGCGTACTGAGTTTAGCTTTGGAAGATAGCTCATAGCCTCGAGCTTGCTGAGCAGCTGAGATATCCCAATAAGTTGCTTGGATATCCGGGATATAACGTAGAGCCAAAGCCACCGCATAGCTGATTTTATAACTGATCTTTAGCTTATTTAAACTAGAGGCAAAGGCGCTTGGATCAGTCGTCAGTAAGAAAAGCAAAGCTAAGGGGACTGTACAGAAGTATTTTAAAGCCACATTTACTAGATAAAAGAGTTCCTGACTGGTCAAGGTAAAGTATCCTGCTGCTAGCAAGACATGACGAGATCCGTATAATTCTTGGCCATAAGTCGGTTGGAAAATAAAGATCGCGATCAAATTCAAAAGTGAGAACAAGGCAATGAATTTAATGATAAATGACACTTGTTGCCACTGCAAATGGGCACTTTTAAACAAAATTATCGAAAAGATAGCCACAAATAGCAAGAAGCGCGTATCAAAAGTGGTCATGCAAGCGATCGACACGAGTAAAAAGAAAAAGAGCTTAGCCGTCGCATTTAGTCGATGGATAAAACTATCTTGCGGTTGATAACCGAGAATACTTTGTTTATTCATGGTGCGCTCCTTTCAGTGTCAGCTGGTTGAAACCCGCGATAAAGGCGTCGATATTTTCCAGGTTATATTTTTGAGCTAGTTGGTAAAGACTGGTTTGGCGCAAGGAAGCTTGTTGTAAGAGCTCAGGGCGGCTCAATAATTGAGCGGGTGTTAGGTCAGCTTGTAATTTCCCGTGACTAAAGACCAAGGTGCGTTTTGTGTATTCGAGCATCAGATGCATGTCGTGGGTGATGATGATGATCGTACAGCCTTGTTGATTCAGTTTACGCAAAAATTGCATGATCTCAGTGTAAGTTTGCTGATCTTGTCCCGCAGTTGGCTCATCTAAAATGATCAATTTGGGCTCTAAAACCAGGATCGAAGCGATCGTGACTCGCTTTTTTTGGCCATAGCTCAAGGCTAAGATCGGCCAGTTACGAAATTCATAGAGACCACAGACTTTTAAAACCTTCTCGACGCGTTCTTTAAGCTGAGCTTCATCGGTGATCCCGCGTAACCGCAGACCCAAAGCGACTTCATCAAAGATCATTTTTTGTGAGATCATTTGGTTAGGGTCTTGCATTACGTAACCGATCTTTTCGGCCCGTTCCTTGATCGAAGCTGTGGCTAGATCTTGTCCTTCCCAAGTCATTTTCCCACTGCCGCTCAAAAAGCCACAGATCAGCTTGATCAAGGTCGTTTTTCCGGCCCCATTTTGGCCAGCGATACTGATAAATTCCCCCGCATTGACGGTCAGATCGATATCCATTAATGGATATTTTTGATCTGGCGTATACCTAAATGAGACATCGTGTAGTTCCAATTGCGGAGTATTTTTAGGTGAGGTAGCTGGTTTAGCTTGTTGTAATTTAGCTAATGCCTGAGCGATAGTTGGATCAGGTGGCAGCTTTTCAACGCTAGTGACATCTGGTAGCTGATCTAACGAGATCTTTGCTTGACGTAAAGCTTCCAAATATAAAGGTGGTCTGATCCCAGCTTGCTGCAAGATATCTTGGCGTAAAAGGGCATCAGGTGGCGTATCGGCAATGATCTGTCCGTCATCTAAAACAACGATCCGATCAAGCGGACAAGTCAAAACTTCTTCGATGCGGTGCTCAACGATGATCACGGTCGCCTTCGTCTTTTGTTGGAGCGTGTCGATCAGTTGCATAGTCTGATAGCCTGAGGCGGGATCAAGATTAGCCAATGGTTCATCAAACAACAAGATCGGGGAACCGTTGACTAAGACGCCAGCTAAAGCCACGCGTTGTTTTTGACCACCGGAGAGTGCTTGCGGTGAATGAGCGAGCAGGTCTTCTAAGTTGAGTTCTTTAGCCCATTTTTGCACGATCTGGTGCATTTTTTGGTGCTCAACGGCATCATTTTCTAAGGCAAATGCGATATCTTCGGCGACAGTAAGCCCGATAAATTGGCTATTGGAATCTTGTAAGATCGTCGATGTCGTAAAGGAGAGATCAAATAGTGAAGTCTTGGTGATGTCATGTCCAGAAACGATACAACTACCACTGATCTCGCCTTGATCTTCATTTGGGATCAAGCCGTTCAAGCATTTTGCCAGTGTCGATTTACCACTGCCAGAAGGGCCAGCGATCAAGATCTTTTCACCCGCCATGATCTCGAGGTCGATATTTTTCAAAGTTGGTTCGGCTTGAGTTAAATATTTAAATGTAAAATCTTTGAATGAAATTATTGGTTTATTCATAGGCTTATTCCTTGTGTAAGCTATCTTTTTTCACGCGGGTCGAAGCATAGGCTTTGAGTAAAAGTGTGCCTAAGATCCCGACAGTCAAGCTATTGGAGATCGAGGTAATGATTCCTTGCAAAAAGACTTTATTCGCTGGTTCACTGTAGATCAAGATATCTAAAGTTGGAGCGATCAGACTCCAGGCCAAGAAATTGATGATAACCTGAGAAATATTGAAAAAGATAACTTCTTTAAGAGCGAAGATGCCTTCTGTGACGCGTAGTTTTTTTCCGATCAAGCCAAAACAAAGGCCTAACAGACCTGAACATAAGATCCAACTCCACCATGGATTACCAAATGTGATGAAGTCTTTTAAAGCGTGACCGATAAAACCTGTAGCAAAGCCGACTAAGGGGCCAAAAATAACGCTGAAAAGTGCTAAGAAGGGGTAGACGGTCTCAATATTAGTGTTAGGAATACCAGTTGGGATCGAAGCAAACCGCCCTAAGATCACAAAGATCGCAGCGCCGATACCGATCGCAACTACACTTTTTACAGATAATTCTTTTTTCATGATTTAAAAATTCCTCCTAAAATTATTATGCGGGTTTAGCTCAATTTACGCAACGTGACTTTCCAAGCATGTCCGGTTCCGATCTGATAAGTTTGCGCAAATGAGGCTTGATTCAAGGCGATCCCGACTTTGACAAGAGAGTTGATATACAACAAGGGCTCGTTTAACGCCACTTGAGCAAACGAGCGCACGAATGGCAATTTTGCTTGATAGACTTCGGCGTTATCGTGATAGATCGTGACCAATAGCTGATCACCGCGAGTAATATTTAGCTGTTTGAGCGCATCTAATGAAATGTTGGTCCATAACGAGCCAAAGCGCACATCTAAGATATCGACCATGCCGGTGATCGAATCAGCAGTGACAATAGGTGCTTGAAGAGGTAATTTGACGATCGTGGCTGGGTCGATCTTAGGTCCGATATCAGAAAAATCGAGTTGACCACTAGCTAAGCGAGCTCCATTATAAGCATAGACATCGCGGCCGTGGAAGGTGTGACTTTCATCGGAGTGGGGCAGGCGGCTCGTAGTTTCATTGATCTTACAGACGGCTTTTAAACCAAAAAATTTGGCGATATGCGTAAGGGTACCATAACATAGTGACCCGTTTTAGTGAGCGCACAGACGCTTTTACGTTCGCTTCCGACGCCAGGATCAACGACGGAAACAAAGGTCGTTCCAACTGGCCAATAATTGAGCGTTTGGTAGAGACGATAGGAAGCTTCCCAAATGTTGTAAGGTGTGATCTCATGGGTCAGATCAGCCACATGCAATGCGGGAGCGACCGTTTTGGCAACACCATACATCGCACTGACCGCACCATCTGCTAAACCAAAATCAGTTTGTAATACTAATTGCTTATTTGTCATCAAAATTCCACCTTTCTTTGCTAGAAACAAAAAACGCCCTCACGAAAGAATCGTCAGGACGTTTTACCGCGGTACCACCTTGATTTATAGTCAGCTCACACTGGCTATCTTATGAACTGGAGGCCCAGTTCGGACGTTAACGGCTCACACCGGTCCAAAAGCTTGCACCGTTGGACAGCTCCGAGTTCATCCGTGGCTAACATCTAGTTCTCTCAGCATTGAGCTAGTCTCTGTTAGGCGTTGCCACTCATCTCATCAAAGCGATAGTTCGATCAAGTTAGTGCGATTATAGCTGTTTTTGAAATAAACGTCAATTGTTTTTAACTAGCCGTACAAAATTTTATCTCAAATAACCATAACTATAAACTTATGTATATTAAAAGATAAATTAATAATAACGTATAGAAGAATGTAAATGATCATGAAAGCAAGTTGGATAAGGATTTGTGATGGACTATAAGAAAAAACGAATTATTGTTGTTATTAAAGCTTTTAATGAATATTTGCGAGTGAAAATGAATAAAAAAGAAGTCCAAAATTTTTTTATAGGGAAGTTTGCTTGTCTTATCACGGATAGTTATGATAGTTAAAAAAATTGAATAATATTAATGCTTTATTTTTTTGTGGTGGCGCGCTAGAATATAAAAGTAACGAAAATAAATGAACACGTGTTTGCTAGTTGGTGGTAAGCATGCATAGCAGATCAGAGATGAGATGTGGGCCTGTTATGGGTGTTCGATGTACGGTAAAAGAAGCAAAGCGCTTTGGATCTTGGAGAAAGGAAGGCTATATCTCTTTGATGGTCGATGCTCACATGATATAGTGCAGGACTAGTATGATGATCTCATCTAAGACGTCAACTGAAGAGTTGATCAGGACAGTTATGAACGAAAAAGCTTGCAGCTATGAAGAAGCGATCAAGTTATTATTGAACTTGGCGCAAGGTGCGGTCGATAGTGGTTCTTTAACGAACAAAAAATGATATCCCAAAAAGCACGCTTTGAGATCAGCTCAGAGCGTGCTTTTTGGGATATTTAGCTGTACCACGGAAAGTCTAGACTCAATGAAGCTTGGAGTTTTTTTTGTTCGGCTATTTTTTGACGCCGGTAAGTTTTACGTTTTTGAAAGTCAGCGCAGAGGCTTTTTTCTTCCGGTGTTTCAGCGTTCAGTTCGGGTAAAGTGACCTTTTTATCTAGAACAACAAAGGTCAAAAAGGCGGTCATCCCTAAGAAACGTTCGCCGGTATCGAGATGTTCGCCGATGACCTTGACGAAAACTTCGAGCGACCGTTTACCGTGCCCAGTCACGTAGCTTTCGATACATAGTGAGTCATTTAGCACAAAAGGCTCGATGAAGTTGACTTGATCAAGGGCAGCTGTGACGCATTGTGAGCGGGCAAAACGACTGGCTGAGATCGAGGCCGTTCCGTCGAGTAGCGCCAATAATGCACCACCGTAGACAGTTTCATGTTCGTTGAGATCGCTAGCTAGGACGCGATGACTGGTCACGGCAAGTGTTTGCCGACACGAGATAGTTTCAGACATGTAAACACCTTCTTTTTTAATTTTATTGTAACATAGGTGCTTGATATCTAGCGCAATAAGCGTGTGGCAATAAATAGCAAAAAGCTCACCATGCTGCCTAAACACCATGGTGAGCTTCTCATTTAAAATTAGTTTCTAGTCCGAGCTAAGCGAAGTTTAAGGTATTTATCTAACTCGGTCACAGCTAATACGCTAAAACCGCAGACGATCGTCAAGATCCATTCGCCTAGTTGCATCCCTGTCGTGCTAAAGGCCTCTTGCATGAATGGCAAGTAGGTCAAGCCCATCTGCAACAAGATCATGAGTAAGATGATCGAGAAGGCCTTTTTATTTGTAAATGAGGCACTAGAGAAGGCCGATTCTTCGGTGCGAATGTTGAACAAGTAAAAGATCTTGCTAAAGACGATGATGTTGACCATCGCCGTGCTTGCTAGCGTTGCCGAAGCACCTGTAGCGATCAGCATCTCATAAGCGCCTAATCCGACTAAGGCGATCAGTAGCGAAACATAGCCTAGCTGAAGCATTTCACGCCCTGAGATCAAGCGACTATTGCTCTTACGTGGTGGACGTTTCATCAAGTCACGGGCACCTGGTTCAAAGATGAACGCAAATTGGATCGTGATCGCAGAGACTAAGTTGATCCAAAGTAGTTGGGTCGCTTGTAAAGGCATTTCTTGGTTGAAAAGGATCGTCAAGAAGATGATCAAACCTTCAGCAAATGAGGTCGGCAATAAGAAGAGGATGCTCTTTTTGATATTGTCGTAGATCCGGCGCCCTTCTTTGATCGCAGTCGCTAAAGTCGCAAAGTTATCATCAGTTAAGATCATATCGGAAGCTTCTTTAGCGGCATCAGTCCCCTTGATCCCCATGGAAACACCAATGTCAGCTTTTTTCAGTGCGGGAGCATCATTGACACCGTCACCAGTCATCGCCGTAACCTTGCCACTTTGCTGTAGAGCTTCGATGATCTCGAGCTTGTTTTCCGGCGTTGTCCGGGCAAAGATCTGATGCTTAACGGCTGCTTTTTGTTTTTGTTCAGCAGTCAGTTGATCCCATTCTACTCCGGTGATCGTGTGTAATTCACCATCAGCTAAGCCGAGTTGACGTCCGATCGCAGCTGCGGTCAATGGAGCGTCACCGGTGATCATTTTGACTTCGACTTTGGCTTTGTTCATCTCACGTAAAGCTGCGATAACTTCTGGGCGTGGTGGGTCGATGATCCCAGTCAAGCCCAGGAAAGTAAAGCCTGTTTCGAGATGCTCATGTTCTAGTTCAGTAATTTGGTCAGCGTCTTTGATCACGCCTAAAGCTACGACTCGCTTACCTTGGTTAGCTAAATGGTCGGCTTTGGCTTGCCAAAATGAACGTTTGAAGGTTGGATCTTGTTGTTGTGCAAAGTTGAATAACTTATCTGGCGCACCTTTTAGATAGATCTTTTTGGCGCCATTTGAAAACTGTACAAGACTTGCCATGTAACGGTGGAACGAATCAAAAGGCAAGAGATCTAATTTTTCTAATTGGACGCTTTCTTTGTTTGGCATTAATTTATGGTAAGCGGTCAAGAAAGCTCCGTCAGTTGGTTCACCGTTGATCGTCCAAGTATCATCAACTTGGGTCAAAGTCGTGTCGTTAGCAAGATAACCAGCTAAGAGAAGTTCTTTTAGTTTAGCTTCACGTTCAGTCGTTGCTTCACCATTGATAAATAACGCCCCAGTTGGAGCATAACCACTACCACTGACTGAAAAATGACGTTCATCAAGGTAAATATCTGTCACGGTCATTTCGTTTTTAGTCAATGTCCCAGTCTTATCAGTTGCGATCACATCGACTGCCCCTAATGTTTCAGCTGAAGGTAAGGATTTAACGATCGCATTTTTATTTTTAGCGAGGTCAGAAACACCTAAAGCTAAGATCACCGAAGTTGTCGCCGGTAGACCTTCAGGGATCGAGCCAACGATCATCGTTACGATCGCTAAAGTCAAAACCGGTAGAGAATAGGTCTCAAAGATAAAACCTAAGATAAACAGTAAGACAGCTGCACCTAAAACGCAAAGAGAAACAGTTTTACCTAAAGCGTTGATCTCTTTGACTAATGGAGTCGGGCGTGTTTTGGCGCTAGCAACTGCACTCGAGATCTTGCCTAATTCGGTTTTTTCACCGGTCGCTACGACTACGCCTAAACCAGAGCCGTTGACGACTGTCGTGGAAGAAAAGGCCATGTTTGCTTGTTCAGCCAAGGGTAAGTCAGCTGTTTTTAAGGCAGAAGCGTGTTTAGTTACCGCATCAGCTTCACCTGTCAAAGCGGACTCTTGGATCCTAAGGTCAGCGGTTTTTATCAAGCGTAGATCGGCTGGAACTTGGTCACCAGCTTCTAAAAAGACGACATCATCACGAACTAATTTGGTCGCATCGATATCTTGCCGGATCCCATCACGGTAGACAGTGGCGTTAGTTGCCAACAAGTCTTTGATCTTAGCTAAAGCATCAGCGGCGTTGGCTTCTTGATAGTAACCGATCACGGCATTGGCGATGATCACGACACTGATCACGATCGCATCGGTATAGTGACCTAGAAAAAGCGTCAATAAGGTCGCAAATAACAAGATATAGATGATCATGTTATTGAACTGGCGGATAAATAACAGCCAGTTTGGTGTTTTTTTAGCAACTAGAGCATTAGGCCCATCGCTTGCTAGTCTTTTAGTTGCAGTTTTGGCTGAAAGGCCCTGTAAAGGGTCCTCTTGCTCATAATTTTGTAGTAATTCTTCTAAATTCTTCTGATAAGGTCTCACTTATTATATTTCCTTTCTGTAAGTCATATTTAGCACTAACATCTGTTACCTAGCACTAACTACGATAGACAAAGAAAATTTTTTCTAAGCGTACAAAAATAGCGCGAGGCGGATAAGGGTCGTCCACTCGTGTTACCTACCTTTCTATTGATCTAATAGTTCTAATATTTTAAGCATATTTTACTATGATAAGGGCTGAGAAGAAATGGGTCACACAGAGGTTTAAAGCAAACTTAAAACAGCTTAGGTAAAGTTTAAGAGGTGTGATCTAGCGAGTAAAACTAGGTGCTGTTAAAAAACGAAAAATATAATTGATAGTAAAAAAAATATTCGTTTTAGTTTCTAAAAATCCCCGTTAAATACAAAAAAAGACCATGGAAGCTAGCAAGGAGTTCCATGGTCTATATTATATATAGCACAGTCAAATAGACCTTTCATCGCCACCGTTATGTTCTTTCACGATCTTATTTTACATTATTGGCGATCCGTTTATTTGAACTGTCAGGGGTGGTTCTAAAAGGAGGATACAAGCCCTCAGGTGAAGTGTCCAAAACACTTGCTACGTCAATGTCAGACGCTAGTACGTGCGTAACATGTGAAGGCTTAACTGCCCCCTTTTCACCTTTAATTATACTAGATGTTGCTTTAAAGTCAAGCGCTTTCATTTTATAAGAGTCATTCTTTACCACTTCCGAATGTTTTGCTAGAATTAAGTGTAGTTTTAAATTATTTTTTGGTTAATGTTATAATCTTTAAGTAATCGTTCGGAGATGGTGTTGATCAATGTTTGCTATTTTTGTGGTTTGTTAAGTTTATTGTTTGCGATTGGTACGTATCTTTTGGCGGGTTAAATTATATTTTTATTATTTTTAAAAATTAAACCATGTTAATAAAAATATTTACAAATCCCAAAGAAATAGATATACTAATTGAAGTTTTACAGTCATTTATAAATTGCTATTTATTTTATTGATACAGAGAGGAGAAATAATCTTGTATTTAGCAATAAATGTTTTAGGTTTAGTTGTCTTTTTAGCGATCGGGGTCGTATTTTCTAAGGCTCGTAATGAGATCAACTGGCGCGGCGTTGGTACGATGGTCATCTTTAACTTGGTGATGGCATGGTTTTTGACCAGTTTTTCAGGTGGACGTGCGATCGTGCAAGGTGCAGCTGCTGGTTTTAACGAATTGATGAAGATTGCTTATATCGGGATCGAATTTGCTTTGCCAAGCATGGTCCAAGTCAAACAAATGGATTGGTTCGTGCAAGTATTGCTCCCAATTTTGATGGTCGTTCCATTATTTGACATCTTGACTTACATCGGAGTCTTACCTTGGATCATCAAGTGGATCGGGCGTGGGTTATCATTTATCACAGGTCAACCTAAATTCGAATCGTTCTTTGCGATCGAAATGATGTTTCTTGGTAACACCGAAGCTTTAGCGGTCTCATCTTTACAGCTCAAGCAGATCAATGCTAAACGTAACTTGACTTTAGCCATGATGTCGATGAGCTGTGTGACAGCCTCGATCATTGGGGCATACACGCAAATGATGCCAGGTGAATACATCTTGACGGCGGTCCCTGTCAACGTTATCAATGCCTTGATCGTAGTAGCAATGTTAAATCCAGTCACTGTTCCAGCCGATGAGGATACGATCGCTACGATGAAGAGTTCAGCAATGGCCGAAAAAGAGATCGGTGATGTGGATGAAAATGGTAATGCTAAAAAAGAACCATTCTTCTCCTTCTTGGGTGATTCCATCTTAGGTGCTGGTCGTTTGATCTTGATCATTGCCGCTAACGTGATCGCCTTTGTTGCTTTAGCAGCTTTGATCGATAAGTTGCTTGGCTTGATCAATCCTTGGTTATCATTAGAACACTTGCTTGGGATCGTGATGTATCCATTTGCATGGTTGATGGGCTTACCACATGGCGAAGCTTTCCAATTTGCTCAATATATGGGTACAAAATTAGTTACAAATGAATTTGTTGTCATGGGTCGTGTAACAAGTACGATCAATGACTTTGCACCACACTACAAAGCTGTCTTAACAGTCTTTGTGACCTCCTTTGCTAACTTCTCAACGGTCGGGATGATCATTGGCTGTTTCAAAGGGATCGTTGATCGTGAAAAGAACGATCTTATCTCCAAAAACGTTGGCTACATGTTGCTTTCAGGGATCTTAGTTTCCCTCTTATCCGCAGCAATGGTTGGTTTATTCGTTTGGTAAAATAAATAGTAATAAAAATGGTCGCTTGAATTTTCATTCAGGCGACCATTTTTTATTTAAAGATCAAAAGTGCAAGTAAAGCTAGGATAGCTGGCGTTCCTTGGGCAAGTAAGATCTTAGGATTCTTAGCACTTGACCAGCCATAGATGGCAGCGATGATGACGAAGATCACAAACATCATACTCCCCATATATTGAGCATTTCCCGGGAAAACAAAACGGGCAAATAAGAGACCAACACCGATAAAACCATTGTAAAGACCTTGGTTAGCCATTGCGATCCGAGCTTCGGGCATTTTGAGATACTCTTTTCTGAGGCCAAAAGCTTGATGTAATTTTTCTTCACTCCCAAACATTTCCAGCCCCATGATATAGAGAGCTTCTAAGGCAACGATCATGATCAAGGCGGTTGAGATAATTGACATGCAAAAAACTCCTTTAACTAAATTAATAGAAGTATTATATAGTATTGTGTGCAATAAATCTACAATTAAATGCAAAAGAATACCAAATGGCGTGGTTAGCAAACATTAAAGATGATATAATACATACAAGCTCTTATGTTTGAGCGCTCTAACAGATATAGTTGCAGGTGTATGAAAAGGATGTGACAAAATGCAAGCCGATGTTTTGATCATTCAGGATCTGTCCTGTGTGGGTCAGGTTTCCATGAGTGTAGCGCTACCCTTGCTGGCGGCTGCAAACTTGAGACCAGATGTTTTACCGACCGCACTCTTATCAACACATACGGGGGGCTTTGGTGAAAATACCTACTTAGATCTTTCTTCTGAAATGTCACACATTCTCCAGCATTGGCAAAAATTACAACTTAGGTTTTCAGCCGTCTATCTGGGATACTTGGGGGCTAGGCCTTTAGACGTGATCTTGTCATCTCTGTCAGTTCTTAAGACACCTGAAACGCTTTTTTTAGTTGATCCAGTAATGGCCGACCATGGTAAACTTTACCGCGGTTTTGACATGAATTATGTGGCTGAGATGCGCAAACTAGTGCACCACGCAACGATCGCGACTCCAAATTTAACGGAAGCCCAACTGCTTTTAGATGAGGCTTTGACTACTTCTCCACTTGCGATCGCTGAAGCAAGGCAACTACTTGTGCGTTTTGCAACTAAATTCAAGTTAGAAACTGCGATCTTAACTGGGATAGACTGCGGTGACAAGATCGCCGTGATCGGTTATGAAATGGGTAAAACTTGGATCTTGACGCGTCCTAAATTGGCTGGGAACTATTTTGGGACGGGAGATCTGTTTGCTAGTGCTTTACTGGCGGGGATCATGAAGGGAAAAGCGGTCAAGGCTGCTGCGGATCTCGCAATGGAATTCATTTTTCAAGCGATAAAGCTGACACCGACACCCAGAGATCAGCGTTTTGGCGTCGATTATGCGCGTGCCTTACCATATTTGTTGGAAAAGTTATGATTTTTTGGAGGAAATACTATGTTGCGTGACCAGCAAAATACATTGCGAGCGGTCATTTTAACGGGCCTATTTGCTGCACTGATCTATATTGGCATTTGGACGTTACGGATCCCGATCCCTGCGATGGTCGGGCGACCGTTTATCCATTTTGGTAATACATTGACAGTAACAGCAATTCTTTTTTTGGGAAAACGCAATGGTATGTTGGCCGGTATCATTGGCTTAGGCGGGTTTGATATCTTAAATGGGTATATTGCCGTCTCATGGCTGACGATGCTTGAGGTCATAGTTGTAGCTTTGATAATTTCCGGACTTTTCAAGGCTATGGGATATGTTGACAGTCAGCGAAATATCATGATCTTGGCGATAGCTGCAGGATCGACCAAGATCGTGACTTCGTATCTAGCTTCGATCATTGAAGCATTGATGGTCGGGACAAGCTTTAAGACAGCTGCAGTGGCCGCCTTTTTCAGCTTACCTGCGACGGTCATCAATTCCATTTCAACGGCGATCTGCGTACCATTATTGTATTTCATGATCAAAAAGATCTACACCTTGGTGCAGCAGCGCCGAGGCTTATGATAAACAACTGAATTTAGAAAATAAGATCTGCTTGGGTTCTCCAAACAGATCTTATTTTTGTCCATAAAAATATTTTAAAAATTTTGCTTGTTTTAGTAGAGCTTCTTTGCTATAATATTTTCTGTTGATAAATTGGGTGGTTAGCTCAGCTGGCAGAGCAACGGACTCTTAATCCGTGGGTCCAGGGTTCGATCCCCTGACCACCCATCA
>ERZ808046.299-NODE-299-length-55084-cov-4.011817_pt1 | contig 55084 bp, 43 predicted proteins | sample MGYA00380196_ERZ808046 | MGnify/ENA primary metagenome ERZ808046 (study PRJEB31490, sample SAMN06133421) | mouse gut metagenome | isolation source: Z6_2 | host: mice | place: China: Chengdu | collected 2015-05 ... | reverse complement strand
ATTAATCTTCTTCCGGGAGAATTTACACTTGATTCGTGGAAATATCTTCTTGGAAAAGGTGGAATCTGGAAACCGTTTTTGATTTCAGTTTCCTCAACGATTATTGGTGTGATTTTTGCGTTGGCAATCAATGTATTGATGGCTTATCCGCTGTCAAAAGCAGAATTTAAACCTTCAAAATATATTGTGTTGTTTGTTATATTTACAATGGTATTTGCAGCACCGAAGGTACCGTATTTTTTGACATTGCGGTCATATGGACTTTACAATAGTTATTGGGTTTTGATTTTACCGCATATATTGACTGCGTATAACTTAATCATTGTAAGAACATTCTTTAAACAGTTCCCGAAAGAACTGGAAGAAGCGGCAATGATTGACGGATGCGGTAAGTTCCGTATCCTGCTCCAGATTGTACTGCCGGCTTCAAAAGCGGTGCTGGCAACAGTTGGTTTGTTTTACGGTGTAACAATGTGGAACCAGTATGAGCATCCGATGATGTTCATCCAGAATATGGATCTCTTCCCGCTGCAGATGAAAATTCGATCCATTGTAGATGGAGGAAGTGAACTCCAGGCGATTACGATGATGCAGACGGCAAATTATACACCGGCAACATTAAGTGCAGTGGCAGTTGTATTTGCAATTATTCCGATTTTGATTGGTTATCCGTGGATTCAGAAATACTTTGCAGAAGGAGCAATGCTTGGTTCTGTGAAAGGTTGATGAAAAACTAAAAATAGTCATGGCAATACCTAAAATCCCCATATTTAAAAAGGGAAATCGCAATGTTAAAATAGAGTCATCAAAAAGCAGTACAAATAAAAGGAAAGAGGAGAACATTATGAAAAACAAGTATGCGAGAAGGTTGTTGAGTATTGCGGCAGCAACGGCAATGGTTGTTTCGATGCTGTCAGGTTGTGGATCATCAGGCGGAAGCGAGGATAAAGCGGCATCCGGAAAAGAAGGAGAAGTATCAGAGGCAGATATTGAATTCTGGGGAACGAATACCGGATATTTACCGGTAGAGACGGGAAGTGAACTGTATGAACGCTATAAAGAATTAATCGGTGTTGGTATTGTTCAGCCATATGTTGAGTGGAATGGCGGAGAGACTTATCTGGAACAGCTAAACTTAAGAATTGCAGCGGGCGATATGCCGGATATCTTTGCTCCATATAATGGAATTGAATCAGAGCTGATTGAAAGCGGAGCACTGTTGGACTTGACAGATCTTTTGCCGGAGAAAGCACCACATCTTTGGGAATGCGTTCCGGAAGAAGTGTGGAATACAGTGAAGGCAAATGATCCTACAGGTGAGAACAGGATTTATGTGATCCCACAGGTTTTGGAATATGGTAGAAACGGTGGTATGATTCGTCAGGACTGGCTGGACAATCTGGGACTTAAAATGCCGACAACTCAGGAAGAGTTTGTAGAAGTGCTTCGTGCATTTAAGAATGATGATCCGAATGGAAACGGTGTGGCAGATGAAATTCCGACCGGCGGACGAGCAGAGGCAAGATGGATGGGGCAGTTGTTTGGACAGTATGGAATTGCCATGTGGGAAGGTTATCCACAGTGGGATATATACGATGGAGAACTGACATATTCGGCAGTTACAGACAACATGAAGGACTGCCTGGCGTGGATGGCTGAATTGTATGCAGAAGGGTTGATTGATCCGGAGAGCCTTTTGAATGATAAGTCTGCATGGGATGGAAAAATTAACTCAGGAATTGTGGGTGTATGGGAACACCTTCCGCAGGAGTGCTATAACTATGCAGAAAATATTAGTAATGGTACTGGTGTAAAACCGGAAATCGCAGTACTTCCGGCGATTTCGGCCCCGGGGTATGAAGGATTCTATACGGCACGTCAGATGAACGGTGGAGCATATGTCGTGGCAAATACAGATGATGAAGAAAAAATCGACAAGATTATGAAAGTGCTGGATGCATACGGAAATAAAGATATGTGGATGGATTTCTACAATGGAGTAGAAGGAATGCATAGTGAAACAGAAGACGGAACAACAGTACGTCTTCCGGATGATCCGGCTACACAGCAGAATCTGGTTCTGGTACCATATAACAATATTGCAACAATTGATTTCCAGGTAGATGTTCTTTCATCTCAGTTAACAGAAGAAAGAGAATGGGCAGTTTCTCAGGCAATCAAGAATGTACAGGAAAATCAGGAATATGTGAAGACATTTGCAGGAGATGGTATGCCGGATTCTATTTACAGTGACTATCCGGATATCGGAAACAGAACACTCTATGTAGAATATGCGGCTAAAATTATTACAGGAGAATACTCTATCGATAAATTTGACGAATTTGTTGAGAAATGGTATGCATCCGGCGGAGAAGACGTTACAAAAATAGCAAGAGAATGGTACGACAATAAAACAAAATAATCAGCGTATACTATCCTGAATGGATACTATGCAAGAAAGTATTTGGGAGTTCAGGGAGGTGTGGCCTCTTTGAATTCCCGTTTTTTTGGAAGGGGAGTTGGAGATGGAGACACAATGTTATAACCCGTATCTTCCGTTGTGGGAATATGTTCCGGATGGGGAACCTCATGTGTTTGGAAACCGAGTCTATATATACGGAAGCCATGACCGGTTTGACGGGGACCGGTTCTGCATGAATGATTATGTCTGCTGGTCGGCAGATGTCAAAGATCTGAGTCAGTGGTGTTATGAGGGGGTAATTTATAAAAGAAATCAGGATCCACGGATGAAAGACGGTACAAGACAGCTCTGGGCGCCAGATGTTGTACGGGGCAAAGACGGAAGATATTATCTGTATTACTGTCCGGACGGTGATGGTGAGGCAATCGGAGTTGCAGTATGTGATACACCGGCAGGTCAGTATCAATTTTATGGAATCGTACAGGATACAGATGGAGGATGGATAGGAAAACGGAAAGGCGATATCTGGCAGTTTGATCCGGGCGTATTTATTGATGAGGATGGAAAAATATTTTTATATTCTGGAAATGGCCCCAAAACAGAGGACACTATCGGAAAAACGCCAAAAAATTCCTGTGTAATGGAGCTTGCGGATGATATGCTGACAATCAAAGAAGAACCGCACAGACTTCTTCCAATTTTGGGAGAAGCGGAAGGAACCGGATTTGAAGGACATGAGTTTTTCGAAGCAAGCTCCATACGGAAAATCGGGAATATATATTATCTGATTTATTCGTCAGTAAAGTCCAGGGAACTCTGCTATGCAGTCAGTGAAAAACCGGATCGGGGCTACCGATATGGCGGAGTCGTGATAGATAATTCCGGTGTGATGGAAGAAAAAGGAAAAAATCGGATTCAGATTTTGTGGGGAAACAATCATGGCGGAATCGAAAAAATTGATGGAAACTGGTATGTGTTTTATCATCGCCCTACAAATATGACTCAGTTTTCAAGACAGGGGTGTGCGGAACCGATTACGATTCTGGAAAATGGGAAAATTGTGCAGGCAGAAATGACATCTCAGGGGTTGAACGGAGAACCGTTAAAAGGAGAAGGAACATATCCGGCCTCGATTGCCTGTATCTTACATGGAAAAGAAGAACCGGAGATTTCTAGGACGTCCAGTAAAAAACAGCCCTATGTCACGCAGGATGCACCGGATATTACTCCCGAAGAAATAGGAAGAAAACATACGCCTAAAACTTATATTACAGAGATTGATGACGGAACCGTAATCGGATATAAATACTTCCGGCTTGGAAAGAGTCAAAAGATTTCAGTGAAAGTGCGAGGCTGCGCAGACGGAGTGCTTTATGTTAAAATGATAGGGATGGAAGATTCGATAAAGTCAGAAGAAAAGATGTGTCAGTTGGAAATAAAATCATCAGAAGAATGGATGAATATTTCAGCCGATGTATTTTGTAAAGAACAGACAGGGATTCTTATATTTACCTTTTATGGCAATGGAACATTGGAGTTTCAGGAATTTTCTTTCGAATAAGACAGAAAGGGAAACTTAATTACGTTTCGGTGTGAACAGATGAAAAAACTTTGGAACCAGCTGAATATGGCAGCAAAATTGATACTTGTATTTTCATTGGTCAGTGTAATTCCGTTGATTATTAGCTGTTTTGTACTCTATCAGATTTCAATTAACAGTCTGGAAGCGGCTATGGAGGAAACAACATCTATATTCAGCTCCCAGATTGCATCGGATATGAATGAATTTGTGAATGACTATGATGCACTGACAAAATCTCTGTTGGTCAACGAAGGCTTGATGGAGAAACTTTCTACAGATATTCCGATTTCCGAGCAGATCAGTAATAAATTATATTATCGTAAGATGATTACAAAGCTTCTTACAATGGAAGATGAAATCCAGTCAATTACAATTTTGAATGAGGAAGGGGAATATTACCAGTATGACCGGAACGGAAAACGTCTGGACTATGAGATTCTGATGGAGCAGAAATGGATGCAAGACCAAATGGGATCTTCGGAAACTTTGTTCGTGACTCCGCTTCATGATGGTTCGTACTATGACAAAAATCAGGATCAGATTATCGTGACATTCGGACGGAAAGTATATGATTTTAACGGCAGGTATGCGGGATTGATCCTGATTGACCTTCCACCGACAAGTATTGTGAAGTTAAGCGATGCATTTCTGTTGGAACGGAATCAGTATAATATCAAAATTAATATTACAGATGCCGCAGGCGGATTGATTTATGATTCCGATTTGTCCAGCGGCAGAGTGAATTACAGTGAGATTGATGAAGAGAATCTGTTAATGTATCAGAAGAATCCGGAAAATTATCTGGTGATTGAGAATACGACAGAACAGCTAGGAATGAAAGTAAATACAGTGATTCCGCACAGCAAGATGTTTCTGCGCATCAGTTTTATTCAAAGAGTAACGGCTGTGCTTATGTTTATTTTGATTATCGTGATTGTCGCGGCTTCGATTTTATTCAGCCGGAATATGGTACATTTGATTCGAAAATTACAGGGCAGCATGAAACGTCTGGAGGAAGGAAGCTATGAACTGATTGAAGAACCTGTTGGAAACGATGAAATCGGAAGTCTTGTGAAGAGTTATAACCATATGGTAGTGAAGATAAAATCGTTGATTGAAGAGGTGTATATTGCCGGAATACGACAGAAGAATGCACAGTTCCTTGCATTACGGACGCAGATTAATCCACATTTTCTGTTTAATACGCTGGAATCTATCCGGATTAAAGCGATATTAAACGGTGATGATGCGGTGGCAGACATGGTGAAGTTGCTTGCTAAAATGTTCCGTACAGTTTTGGACAGTGATAAAAAGAACTATAAAGTACAGGATGAATTGGAAAATATCCGGTCTTATATCCGGTTACAGAACATTCGGTTTGATAATGTGATTACATTAGAAGAAGAGATAGGACCGGAACTTTGCCAGGCAAAGATTATGTCTATCCTTTTCCAGCCAGTGGTAGAGAATTGTTTCAAATATGGAAGTAAAGAAAGCGGTGTTCCAATCTGCATTTCCATAAAGGGGGAACTGACGGAAGAGAATATCATGGTTTTTACAATTCGGGATAATGGTCAGGGAATGAGTCCACAGCGGCTGGAGGATGTGAGGGCTGAACTTTTAAAAGAGCAGGATGGAGAGGTTTCGGAAGAATATGAAAATAATTCTAAGAAGGAAATGACTTCTCATCGGATCGGATTACGCAATATAGCTGAAAGGCTTCGGCTTCGTTATGGAAATGAGGGAAGTCTTTGGATTATCTCCAGTGATGAGAACGGAACTGTGATTGAAATCCGTGTTCCGTATACAGAGTAAAGAAGGGGAAAGATATGGCATATAAAGTATTGATTGTAGAAGACGAGAAAGAAAAGGCAAAAGGAATTGCATATCTGGTGGAAAAATATAATCCACTTTGTACCCCCATCCGGCTGGCTCATGACGGAGCGGAGGGATATGAGACTGCGTTAGAATGGCAGCCGGACATTATTTTGAGTGATATCCGGATGCCGGTGATGGACGGTCTGGAAATGATTCGGGCATTGCAGGAAAAGAATCTACAGGCAGAATATATCGTACTGAGTGGCTATGCAGAATTTAGTTATGCAAAAAAAGCAATTGAACTTGGTGTTAAAAATTTTATTACCAAACCGGTAGATGAGAATGAACTAAATACAACCTTGAATCAAGTATGCAAAGAGATTTCAGAGCGTAGAAGCACGGAAAATTCTTTGAGTAGAATGAACGAGAATATCCGGAACTATGCACTGCGGGATTTCCTGACAGGTGGAATCGATCAGAATTATACCGTGCGGGAATGGCTGGAACAAAGACATGTATTAGAACAATATCGTCTGTACACCTGTATGTTAGTTGAGTGGAATAATGCAGAGATGCCGGCATTGGATGACGGGCTACTTCTGGAACAGAACGTTTTTTTGTATGGGGTGAAAACTGGTTCGAATCAGATGGCCGTAATTGCAGCAGCAAATGAATTGGGGATAAAAGAAAAAAGAAAACTGGCAGATTGGCTCTATGGGAAGGCAGAAGAAAAAGAGTGCCATGTCAGTGTGGGGATCGGAAATACTTGCAAGGATTACACGCAGCTATACAATGCGTATGAGGAAGCAAGAGTAGCGTTGAACTACCGGATATTAAAAGGCAGTAAAACGGTGATTCTGTATGAAGAACTGTATGATATGGAAAAACGTACAGATTTGATTACAGAAAAAGAGATGGAACAGTTAAAAGAGCGAATTGACCGGTTTGATCAGGACGGATTTCATATTGCAGTTAAGGGGATTTTTAACCGTGTGCTTTCCGAAAACAAATTATCTCTTCAGGAATTGCAGAAATTAAGTCTGAATATTGTGCTTCTGGGACTGCATAATATCCCGACAGCACAATTGCAGATGAATGAATATTTCGGGAAAAATTTATTTACATTGAAGAGTATTGAAAAATTTAAGACAATTGAGCAGCTGGAAAACTGGATTATCAATGTGGTGAGCAGCATGAATGAATTGATGCTGAAAGATAGTGTGCCAAAGAAAAAGGATGTGATTACAGAAGCAAAGGAATATATTCGTCAGCATTATAATCAAAATATTACGCTGAATGATATTTCCAAACAGTTTTTTATCAATCCCTATTATTTCAGCCAGTTGTTTAAGAAAAAGACAGGGATGACATATCAGAATTACCTGATTAATTATCGGATTGACCGTGCAAAAAAGCTTTTGTCAGAAACGGATCTGCGGATTTATGAAGTGTGCAAGCTGGTTGGATATAGTGATGTGAATCACTTTAATCAGGTGTTTGACAGAAATGAAGGGATGAAGCCGAGTGAATACCGGCAGAAATATAAGCAGGAAGAGGAGGATTCATTTGAACTTTAAAATTAAAAAGTTGTTAGATAATCAAATGGAAAATTATATTTTTCCGTTTTTCTGGCAGCATGGTGAGGAAGAACATGTACTGCGGGAATATATGAAGGTAATTTATGATTCAAATATCCGTGCGGTTTGTATCGAAAGCCGCCCGCATCCGGACTTTGTGGGAGATGGCTGGTGGCATGATATGGACATCATTCTGGATGAAGCACGTAAACGTGGAATGAAAATCTGGATATTGGATGACAGTCACTTTCCTACAGGGTATTGTAATGGGAAAATAGAAGAAAAACCAGATTTTTGTAAGCGCTGGTTTTTGACATATAAGATTTTAGGGGAAGTACCTGAGGGCGAGAAACGGATTTGGATGAAGGAAGAATATCAAAGTGTGGAACCATTCGAACCATCCTGGATTGAGAATTATTTTCAAATGCCAATGGAGACTTTTTCGGATGACCGGTGGATTGGAGCAGTTGCCGTGAAAAAGGGCGCAGACGGCGCGGATAATCTTCGGATTTTAAAACCAGAATGGGAAAAGCTCACATTTACTTCAGAAGAAGGCACATGGAGAATATATTCCTGCCAGTTGACACGGAATCGGGGACCCCATCGGAATTATATGAACATGTTGGACAGAGAAGCATGCCGTACACTGATTGATGAGGTGTATGAGCCACATTATGTACACTATGCTGAGGATTTTGGGAAGACAATTGCAGGGTTCTTTTCTGATGAGCCTGAGATTGGAAATGGACATCTATATGAGATGGATAAAAAAATATATGATAATGTGGATCAGCCATGGAGCCGTGAACTACAGGAAGATTTGGAGAAAAGATGGGGAGCAGATTATGTGAAATATCTGCCGCTTCTATGGGAACAGGAATTTGATGAAAATCTGACAGCGAAAATACGATATGGATTTATGGACCTGGTAACACGAAGAGTTGAGGAAGATTTCTCAAAGCAGATAGGTGACTGGTGCAGGGAGCATGGTGTTCAGTATATCGGACATCTTATTGAAGACAATAACCAGCATGCACGGTGCGGATCCAGTCTGGGACATTTTTTTCGAGGACTTTCAGGACAGGATATGTCGGGAATCGATGACATCGGCGGTCAGGTGCTTCCACAGGGAGAAGATATCGAATATATTTCTCATCTTGGTACAAAGCGGGATGGTGCATTTTATCATTTTACTCTGGGGCGTCTGGGATCCAGTGCGGCAGCAATTGATTCCCAAAAAAAAGGAAGGGCAATGTGTGAGATTTTTGGAAATTATGGATGGCAGGAGGGAGTGCGCTTAGAGGCATTTCTTGCGGATCATTTTATGGTGCGGGGAATCAATCACTTTGTTCCGCATGCATTTTCTGCGAAAGCCTTCCCTGATCCGGATTGTCCGCCGCATTTTTACGCACATGGACATAACCCACAGTATCGGCATTTTGGGGAACTGATGAAGTATATGAATCGAATCTGCAATTTGATCAATGGAGGAAGACACGAAAGTGAGGCGGCTATCCTGTATCATGCAGAGGCAGAGTGGACTGGAATGAACTGTATGTATATACAAGATCCGGCACGAGTTTTGACCGAGGCACAGATTGGCTTTGATTTTGTGCCGTCTGATATTTTTACAGAGGAGGTATATAAGATAAATCTAAAGGATGGACTGCGTGTTAACCAGCAAAAATACCGGATTCTGATTTTGCCGGAGAGTGATTACATAACGAAAGAAACTGCTGAAGCGGTGATAGAACTTGGCAGCCAGGGATTTCCATGTGTATGTATCAATACATATCCGAAAGGGATCTGCAGCGAGATAGCTCCTTTGAAAGAACGAGAGTTGATAGGGAAGATAAGAAAAGCAGCGGACAGGGCGGCACTTTCAGAACTTGTTGATTATATGCGGGAAAGAAAAATGCCGTGTATGCAGATTTGTCCCGAGGAAAAATATATTCGGAGTTATCGGTATTATGGAAATCCTGAGATACTGTATCTGGTAAATGAAGGCACAAAAATCTATGAAGGCACGGTTTATCTACCGGGAAAAGACGGTAAGTGCTATCGCTATGACGCATGGGAAAACCGTCTGGAATACTTGGATATGAAGCCGTTGGAAGAAGGTTTGGAAATAAAAGTCTGTGTCGAACCAGGAAAAAGTTGGATTATTGTATGGGATGATACAGAAGGAGTGAATTTTACGAAAAACAGCATTGATTTGTGGAATGCGAAGAGGATACCGCTGGCAAACTGGAAGAGGTCTGTCTGCGGCAGTATTGAATATCCAAATTTTAGAGAAAACAGGAGCGTTACGGTGCCAGATTATGCAGAGATGGAGTATCCGGATTTTGCGGGAGTGGTCAGGTATGAGACATCTGTGACATTTGAAGAAAATGAGAAGTTAGATGTTATGCTGGAGATTGCTGATGCAGGAGAAGTCGTGCAGGTGTTTATAAATGAGATGGATTGTGGAATAAAAATCATTCCACCGTTTCGATATGAGATTGGAACTGTATTGCATCCGGGGGAAAATAAGATTGCTATTGAGGTTGCTACTACATTAGAACGTCAGATTCCTCCGAAGAACAAGAAGGAGGACTGGAAGCCCCAGAATCATGTGGGTTTGTGTGGTGAAGTGTTTTTGTATGGTAATAAAATTGGAGGTATATAACAATGAAACAATTTCCAAAAGATTTTTTATGGGGTGCGGCAAGTGCATCTTTTCAGGTAGAAGGAGCAAGAAACGAAGACGGCAAAACAGACAGCATCTGGGATGCAACGAGCCCGGGGCATATCAAACGAAACTTAAACGGAGATGTGACCTGCGATCACTATCATCGATATAAAGAGGATGTGGCATTGATGAAAGAGCTGGGGCTGAAAAGTTACCGGTTCTCAATCAGCTGGCCACGTGTGATGCCAAAGCGTGGCGTGATAAATGAAAGGGGAATAAAGTTCTATCAGAATCTGACAGATGAACTTCTGAAAGCAGGAATTGAGCCATTCTGTACATTGTACCACTGGGATCTGCCGATGTGGGTCTACAACGAAGGCGGCTGGGAAAATCCGCAGATTGTGAAAGAATTTACCGAATATGTTAAGGTGGTTGTGGAGGCGATTTCTGACAGGGTGCGTTACTGGACAACATTCAATGAACCGGCGTGTTTTATCGGATTCGGCTATTTTGACGGAAGGCAGGCGCCGTTTCGGATTAACCGTATGGAGAAGGAGCAGAAATTCCGTGATCTGGCACGTATAAGCAAGAACGTACTGCTCTGTCACGGAGAGGCGGTAAAAATCATACGCAGTTGTTCAAAACGGGCAGATTCGCAGGTTGGGTTTGCATTGAATGCACGGAATTTCGTGGCATATGATGATACGGAAGCCGGAATCGAAAAGGCGAGAAGACAGATGTTCGACATAGATGAAGGTTCCTTTATGGCGGCAAACTGGTGGGCGGACCCGATGATACTAGGAAAGGCCCCGAAATATATGGAAGATATCCTTTCCGAGGAAGAACTAAAATTAATCTGTCAGCCGCTGGATTTCTTTGGCTATAATGTGTATTTTGCCAATAACTATAATGCAGATGCGAGTGCTCCGGATAAAGGATGGGCGGGAATGCCGAGAACGCAGATGGGCTGGGCAATTACTCCTGAGGTGCTTTACTGGTCACCGAAATTCTTGTATGAAAGATATCATCTGCCGATTCTGATTACGGAAAATGGAATGTCCAATCTGGACTTTGTGATGAGTGACGGAAAAGTGCACGATCCTCAGCGAATCGATTATATGGAACGTTATCTGGGAGAACTGCATCATGCAATGGAAGACGGTATTTTGGTCATCGGATATACGGCATGGTCGATTATGGACAACTTTGAGTGGGCAGAAGGATTTGATCCCCGGTTCGGACTTATTTATGTGGACTACCGGACACAGGAGCGGATTCCGAAAGATTCGTTTTATTGGTATCAGAATGTGATTCGTGAGAATGGATTGAGAGATTGAGTGTGGGAAATGTGTGTGATACATTTCGGTTCGTGTGGATGGGAAAAAGGTAAAAATACAGTCATTGTGAATCAAAATCCCTTAGGGGGAGAATGGTCTCAATGACTGTTTTTTTTAATCTATCGACTTCATAAGTGCTTTTCTATACTCGGTCGGAGCAAGTCCCATATATTTTTTAAAAACCTTTGTATAATGCGGAGGGCTGCTGAATCCCACATAAAGTGCAATGTCGGTGATAGAGTGTCCCTTTGTCATTAACAGAACGGACTGGTTGATCCGGTAAGAATTCAGGTAATCCTGCACGGTAGAGCGGGTGTATTTATAAAAAAGCTTGCTGAGATAATGATGAAGCGGATACGTGGAATCAAAGCAGAGCTGGATCCGTTTATGAAGGCAAAACTGGAGCAGCAAGGAATTGATCCTAAGTTTATTAAATTGCTTGGAGGAGTGAAAGAATGAGTGATATTAACAAACTGATGAAAGCAAAAATTCCCTGCAAAGAAACAGGGATTGAAGTGAAGAGAACTATCTGTGACATTTGCGCACCGAATTTTCACTGTGGTATTGATGCATATGTAAAAGATGGTAAAGTAATCAAAATCGAAGGTACAAAAGAACATCCGGGAAGCCACGGACTTCTTTGTACAAAAGGTGCGGCAAACCGTGAATATATTTACAGAGAGGATCGTTTAAAAACTCCGCTGCGCCGTGTCGGAGAAAAAGGTGAGGGGAAATTCGAGCCGATTTCCTGGGAAGAGGCTTATCAGGAAATTACGAAGAAATTTAATGAAATCAAAGAAAAAGACGGAGCAGATGCAGTTGCGTTTTTTGCGGGCTATTCAAAATGGTTCCGTCCGATGTTAAAACGTCTTGCATTTTCTTTCGGAAGCAGTAACTACGGAACCGAGTCAAGCTGCTGCTGGCATGCAAGCGACGTGGCATGGGAGACGATGGCAAATGGTTTTTCAGTGCCGGATATGGCAAGAACAAATACATATCTGGGCTGGGGATACAATCCGTATTACTCTAACCATCTGGCTATTGCAGGGATGGAAAACTATAAGGCAAGAGGCGGAAAACTGATTATCGTAGACGTGAAGAAAACACTGGCAGCTAAGAAATTTGCCGATATTTTCATTCAGATCAAACCGGGCACGGACGGCGCGCTTGCGCTTGGTATGGCAAAGATTATCATCGATAACGACTGGACAGATAAAGAATATATTGAAAAGCATACACACGGATATGAAGCATTTGCAGAATATGTAAAGGATTTTGATCTGGAGAGAGTGGAACGCCTCACCGGAGCTGACCCGAAACTGGTCTATGAAGCTGCAAAATTATTTGCAACAAACGGTCCTGCATCTGTTCATCAGAGTGCATCACCGATTACCCAGCATAAGAACGGTGTTCAGAACTACAGAGCCATGAATGCACTTCTGGGACTGACCGGAAACTATGACTGCCCGGGCGGAAACTTCCCGGTTATGCCGTTCTCTTTTGTATATCAGATTGGTGGCTTCCAGACAAGAGAGGCAGAATATTATGATGCCGTCAGACCGGAAAAGACAAAACCGATGGTAGGTGAAGTGGCATATCCGTTGTGGGGTAAATGTGTGGATGAAATTCAGGCGATGGACCTGAGCCGTCAGATTTTAGAGGAAAAGCCATATCCGATCAAAGCATTATTTGGACAGGGAATGAACATTATGATGTTCCCGGATACCGACAAATTGTGTGAGGCTCTCAAAAAACTGGAAATGTTTGTTGCTATCGACCTGTTTGATACGGCAACAGTAAAATATGCAGATATCGTGCTTCCGGCATGTAGTTCTTTTGAGAGAAGTGACTGTAGAATTTACGGCGGCGGATACGCAGTGCTGACACAGCCGGTAATTGAACCGTTATACGAGAGTAAGAGCGACGTGGTAATTCTTCAGGAGCTGGCACAGCATCTTGTACCGGAAGATGAACTGTTGTGTCAGGGATATGAGGCATTTATTGATTTTGCCTTTGCAGACTTGAGTGTCAGTGCTGCGGATATGAAGAAGAGCGACCTTCCGATTCGTGTGCCGGATGCAAAACCTCCTGTAATCGGAGCTACAAGAGAACACGGATGTAAAACTCCATCCGGCAAGTTTGAATTTGATTCAGAACTGATCAAGAGTATTCCGGCTGAATACGGATTGGATTCTCTGCCGACTTACAGAGAAGAGTACGAGGATATCCGTGCAGGAAGAGAGTTTATACTGTCCACCGGGGTACGTATTCCGAACGCAATTCACAGCAGACTGCACAAAGTGCCGTGGCTGAGGGGAATGAGACCGGATCCGATGGCAGATATTAATGATGAAGATGCTAAGAGAATGGGAATCAGCCAGGGAGACGATATCCGTATTGAGACGGTGCAGTCAAGTGTCGTAGTGAAAGCAAACATTTCAGCAACTGTATTAAAGGGTACGGTTCATCTGTATCATGGTTACGAAGAAGCAAATGCGAATGCGCTTCTCCCGGCAGACTGGACGGATCCGTACAGCGGATACCCGGCATATAAGAGTATCGGATGTAATATCGTGAAGTGTTAGAGGAGGATTAGGATGAAAAGGTACATAGATTTAGATTTGGAAAAATGTTCTGCCTGCGGAGCCTGTGCAGTTGCCTGCATGGATCAGAATGACATTGACATCAGTTCGGAAACGCCTTTTAGAAATGTATATACAGTAGATAAGGATGCGAAGGAAGGGAAAGAAACAGTTTATGCGTCTATCGCCTGTATGCATTGTGTGGATGCGCCTTGTGTAACAGCATGTCCTGTAGGTTGTCTGGTGAAGGATGAGGATACCGGATTTACACTATATGACAATGCAAACTGTATCGGCTGCCATAGCTGTGCAATGGCCTGTCCGTTTGGAATCCCTTCTTTTAACAAAATGGGCAAGATGCAGAAATGTGACGGATGTGCAGAAAGACAGATTCATGGTATGGAACCTGCGTGCGTAAGAGTATGCCCGACGGGGGCGTTGAAGGTTTATACGGAAGAAGAGTATGAAGCAGCACAAAAAGGTCGTTCAATGAAAAAAATCGTGGACGCATTATAAATAGCAGGCGGCTAAACGGGAGAAAGTCTGAAAAAAGAAAAATGTAAAATTTGCGAAGGAGCATTCTATGTAGACGTAGAATGCTCCTTTTTTTGCGATTCTGCATAAAAAAGGTATAAAATATTTGTGAGAATTATCAATTACGTAAATGCGAAGTATGACTATATAATTATGTTGTCAGATAATGAAAGAAGGTAATCTTACTTTTAAAGAGATTGAGGTTCTGGTTGACAGATGATAGAATAAGTAATCATATGAGAAAGAAGGGCAGGATATAAAAATGAGTAGAAGAGTAAGACTGTCTGATAATATTGTAGAAGAGTTGGAAAACATTATTGTTCAAAATATGAAGCCGGGTGAAAAGCTGCCGTCGGAGATGGAACTGGCTGAGAAATTTTCCGTGGGACGTTCAACAATCAGAGAAAGCTTGAAGGTTTTATCTTCAAAGGGATTGATTAAGCGCGGAAATGAAGGAACGTTCGTGTCGGAAAAGGCGAATAAGTGCTTAATAGATCCTTTGAATTTATTGATTCATATGAATATCGGGGATGTAGAAGATCTGTTGGAATTACGGCAGATGCTTGAAGCAGAGGCGATTATAAAAGCTGCACAGAAAGCTACGCCGGAGATTATCGATGAGCTGAATCATATTAACTGGCAGATGAAGGAACCGGGGCTGGATCCGGAATCTTTACAGAATCTGGACATCAAATTTCATAATACGATTGCCAAAGCCACGGGAAATACTGTTCTGATGGAATTGTTAAATGCCATCAGACAGGTAATTGCGCAGAATGTGGAAGACAGTCAGATGGTCGTAGGTATTATGGAAGAGTCTATGGGATTTCATCAGCAGCTGGTAGAGGCGATGCAGGCGAAGGACAGTGAGCGGGCGCATAAGGTGATGGAGAAATATTTTACTTTGACAAGACAAAAGGATGTTTTTCATAAAAACAGATGATTTTTAAGTCAGGAGATGCCTTTCGCCGCTGCGGGCGGTAATCATCTTAAGAAAACAAGGTGCAAAATGTACCATCTTAAAAAAGGAGGAAAAGTTATGGCAAAGTATGTAATGGCACTGGACGCAGGTACGACCAGCAACAGATGTATTCTTTTTAATGAAAAAGGCGAGATGTGCAGTGTGGCGCAGAGAGAATTTACACAATATTTCCCCCAGCCGGGCTGGGTAGAGCACGATGCGGACGAGATTTGGGCGAGTCAGCTCGGTGTGGCGGTTGAAGCGATGAACATAATCGGTGCGGCAGCAGAAGATATTGCGGCAATCGGTATTACAAATCAGCGTGAGACGGCGATTGTGTGGGATAAGAATACAGGCGAACCGGTTTACCATGCAATTGTCTGGCAGTGCCGCAGAACTTCTGAATATTGTGATTCTTTGAAGGATAAAGGGCTGACAGACAAGTTCAGGGAGAAGACAGGTCTTGTCATTGATGCATATTTCTCGGGAACAAAGGTGAAATGGATTCTGGATCATGTGCCGGGAGCAAGAGAAAGGGCAGAGAAAGGCGAGCTGCTATTCGGTACTGTCGAGACATGGCTGATCTGGAAACTGACCAAGGGCGCCGTTCACGTAACGGATTATTCCAATGCGTCACGTACAATGCTGTTTAATATCAATACATTGGACTGGGATGATGAGATTCTTGCGGAATTGGATATTCCGAAGTCCATGCTTCCGGAACCAAAACCATCAAGCTGTGTATATGGAACTGCCGATCCGTCCTTCTTAGGCGGACCGATTCCGATTGCAGGTGCGGCGGGGGACCAGCAGGCAGCATTGTTCGGTCAGACTTGTTTCACGGCAGGTGAAGCAAAAAATACGTATGGAACAGGCTGCTTCCTGTTGATGAACACAGGCGAGAAACAGGTATTTTCAAAGAATGGTCTCGTAACAACGATTGCATGGGGACTGGACGGAAAAGTGAATTACGCACTGGAAGGTTCGATCTTTGTGGCCGGCGCAGCAGTACAGTGGCTCCGCGATGAAATGCGGCTCATTGATTCTGCGGCAGATTCTGAATATATGGCAAAGAAAGTAAAAGACACGAACGGCTGTTATGTGGTTCCGGCATTTACAGGACTTGGTGCACCGCATTGGGATCAATATGCAAGAGGAACAATCGTAGGCGTTACCCGTGGCGTCAACAAATACCATATTATCCGTGCAACATTGGAGTCCCTTGCTTATCAGGTAAATGACGTACTTGCCGCAATGAAGGCTGATTCGGGAATCGAGCTTTCAGCGTTGAAGGTGGATGGCGGCGCAAGTGCCAACGACTTCCTGATGCAGACGCAGGCTGATATCATCAATGCCCCGGTCAACCGTCCGCAGTGCGTAGAGACAACGGCTATGGGAGCTGCATATCTTGCGGGGCTTGCGGTCGGTTACTGGACGAGTAAAGAAGATGTAATCAAGAACTGGGCAATTGACAAAACATTTGAACCGGCAATTGAAGAGGCGGACAGAGAAAGCCGGATCAAGGGCTGGAACAAAGCTGTCAAATATGCATACGGCTGGGCAAAGGAAGACTAGAGGGAAAAGACCGGTTAGATAAGAATCGGCGGATTAGGCCGGGATTTGTAGGCGCAATCCTTGTATATGCAATCGGCCCGGCACGTGATATCGGCCCGATGCGTGAATCTGCGGGGCTTTTCTAAAATAAAGTGGAAGAATAAAAGGAGTGAACGGTCATGTTTGATTATGACGTAATGATTATTGGCGGCGGAGTGGCGGGGGCAGCTTCTGCAAGAGAATTGTCCCGCTATAAAGTAAAAGCTTGTGTCATTGAAAAAGAAGAAGATGTGTGCTGTGGGACTTCCAAGGCAAACAGTGCAATTGTCCATGCGGGATATGATGCGGCAGAAGGGTCACTGATGGCAAGGCTGAATGTGCGCGGTAATGAGATGATGGAAGAACTTTCCAAAGAACTGGACTTCCCGTTTGAGAAAAACGGCTCTCTGGTCATCTGCTTCCATGAAGAAGATCTGCCGGATCTGCAGGCTCTGTATGACAGAGGCGTTGCAAATGGTGTAAAGCAGCTACAGATTTTAAATAAAGAAGAAGTGTTGGAAATGGAGCCGAATGTTTCTGAGAATGTGTATGCGGCGCTGTATGCGCCGACAGCAGGAATCGTGTGTCCGTTCAATCTGAATATTGCGCTGGCGGAAAATGCTAATGTAAATGGCGTGGACTTCCAGTTTGATACCGAAGTGGAAGATATCAGAAAGATTTGCGGCGGCTATGAACTGATGACGAATCAGGGTGTTTACAGGACAAAATGTGTAGTCAATGCAGCCGGTGTGTATGTTGACAAGATCCACAATATGGTAAGTGAGAAGAAAATCCATATTACCGCAAGACGCGGAGATTACTGTCTGCTGGATAAATGCGCGGGAGGGCATGTGAGCAAAACGATTTTTGCGCTCCCGGGCAAATCCGGCAAGGGCGTGCTCGTGGCGCCGACAATCCATGGCAACTTGATTGTGGGACCGACAGCCATCGATGTGGAAGATAAAGAGGGAACCAATACCACGAGAGAGGGCCTGGATTATCTGATTGAAAAAGCTGGAATGAATGTGAGGAATCTTCCGATGCGACAGGTGATTACTTCTTTTGCAGGACTTCGTGCACATGAAGATAACCATGAATTTATCATTGAGGAAGTGGAAGACGCTGAAGGATTTATAGATTGCGCAGGAATTGAATCTCCGGGATTGACAAGCTGTCCGGCAATCGGAGAAATGGTTGCAGGTATCGTGAGCAAAAAGCTGAGGCTGGAAAAGAAAGATGACTTCATTGCAGCCAGAAAAGGGATCCTTAACCCGGAAACATTGACGATGGAGGATCGGGCTGCCTTGATTAAAGAGAAACCCGCTTATGGAAATATCATCTGTCGCTGCGAGATGGTGACGGAGGGCGAAATCCTGGATGCAATTCATCGCCCGTTGGGAGCAAGATCTCTGGATGGTGTGAAGCGGAGGACAAGAGCTGGAATGGGGCGCTGTCAGGCGGGATTCTGTTCTCCGAGGACAATGGAAATTCTGGCGAGAGAGTGTAACATGAGCATGTCCGATATCACAAAATCGGGCGGAGACTCGAAAATTGTAGTTGGAAAAAATAAGGACGCATTATAAGGAAGGAGGATACGTGATATGAGACAATATGATATCGTCATTATCGGCGGCGGTCCGGCGGGATTAGCGGCAGCAGTATCGGCGAAGAAAAACGGAGTTGACAGTATTCTCATTCTGGAAAGGGACAAAGAATTGGGAGGAATCCTGAACCAATGTATTCATAATGGTTTTGGACTTCACACTTTTAAAGAAGAGCTGACAGGACCGGAATATGCGGGACGTTTTATCGATCAGGCAGCAGAGCTTCAGATTGAATACAAACTGAATACAATGGTTATGGATATCCGTGCAGATAAGGTTGTGACAGCAATGAACCGGGAAGACGGACTGTTTGAAATTCAGGCAAAAGCAATCATTTTGGCAATGGGATGCAGAGAGCGTCCGCGAGGAGCGCTTAACATTCCGGGTTATCGTCCGGCAGGTATTTTCTCCGCTGGGACTGCACAACGCTTGGTGAACATGGAAGGTTATCTTCCGGGACGTGAAGTCGTTATTTTAGGTTCTGGTGATATCGGACTGATCATGGCAAGGCGAATGACATTTGAAGGAGCAAAGGTAAAAGTCGTTGCAGAGCTGATGCCATATTCCGGCGGGCTGAAGAGAAATATCGTGCAGTGTCTGGACGATTACGGGATTCCGCTGAAGCTGAGCCACACTGTTGTAGATATCAAGGGGAAAGAACGCCTGGAAGGAGTTACGCTCTCTGAAGTAGATTCCAAGGGCAAACCGATTCCGGGAACGGAAGAGTATTATTCCTGTGACACATTACTGTTATCGGTAGGCCTGATACCCGAAAACGAGTTGTCAAACGGCATGGGCGTGGAAATGAATCCGGTGACTTCCGGACCGAAGGTAAATGAAAGTCTGGAGACAAACATAGAAGGTGTGTTTGCCTGCGGAAACGTACTTCATGTGCATGACCTTGTGGATTTCGTATCTGAAGAGGCTGCAGCAGCAGGAAAAAACGCAGCGGCTTATGTAAAAGCCGGAGCACAGAAACGGACCGGCGGACGTGACATTGTCTTAAAAGCCGTGGACGGTGTACGCTATACCGTTCCGGTTACAATCAATCCGGAGCATATGGAAGATTCTATAACTGTACGTTTCCGTGTGGGTAATGTATATAAGAATTGTTATGTGAGTGCATATTTCGGCGGGGAACGTGTGATTCATAAAAAGCGGCAGATTGTAGCGCCGGGGGAAATGGAAGAAATAAAGTTGACAAAGGAACAATTCATGCAGTATGCTGATTTGCAAGAGATTACTGTAAAGATTGAGCCGGCTGCTAAGTGCTCGTAACGAACAGGCTTGTATCGCACGTAAGCAGCTGAAATACAGCTGCTAAGTGCTCATAACGAGGAGGTATAAGAGATGGAAGAAAGAAACCTGACTTGTATCAGCTGCCCCATGGGTTGTCCTCTGACAGTGGTGATGAATGACACAGAGGTAGTAAGCGTCAGCGGCAATACCTGTAAGCGCGGAGATGTTTATGCGCGTAAGGAAGTGACAGATCCGACGCGTATAGTGACTTCGACTGTCAGAGTAGAAGGCGGAAGCGCCGATATGGTATCCGTAAAGACAAAAGAGGACGTTCCGAAAGGAAAGATTTTTGATTGCGTGAATGCATTGAAGGATGTGATCGTGAAAGCGCCGGTTCATATCGGTGATGTGATCATTTCGGATGTGGCGGGAACAGGAGTCGCTATCGTTGCGACGAAAAATGTGGAATAAGAAGTGACGGTAAAGCCAAGGGCTTACTGTTTCCAAGAAGGAGGGGCGGCATGAGCAGTGTTTTATGCGGAACCTATTAAGGACGTGGCGGCCGCAGCCGTGTCAACGACGACATATCTGCCGGTAATCGGAAAGCATTTGCGTCAGCGGAACCTGAAAGAATGGGGGAAATAAATTGGATTGGGAGATAGTCGGAAAGGCAAGGCTTTTTGAGCAGCTGGCTTCAGAGTGTGCGCGGGAGATTTTCTTGAGCCTGAAGCCAAAGTGTATGATGCTGAACAGGGGAGATCTATTTATCCGGGACGGGCAGAAAGTGACGTTTTTCGGGATTCTGGAGACGGGAGAACTGAATGCAACGAAGTTGTACAAGGATGGAAGCCAGAGCCTGATACTGAAATATATACCCTCCTATATGGTAGGTGTGGATATCGCTGCCACAAAGCGGCAGAGCAGTACCTATTACATTACGGCTGTAAAGGACAGCCGTATTCATGTCATCGATTATGACAGGATTGCAAAGCCGGGGCATGTAAAAGAGGCTGACCGGCTGCTTTTGATGGAGAGTGTGCTGGCCTTGATTGCAGGTGAGAACCAGCAGAAAATGAGCAAGATCGAAATCCTTTCCAGAAAGGGAATGCGGGACCGGATATTGACGTTTCTTGCAATTCAGAGAAGCTTGACGGGAAAGGATGAATTTGACATTCCTTATAACAGGGAAGAGATGGCGGAGTTTCTGTGCGTGAACAGAAGTGCGCTGTCCCATGAACTGCGTATGATGGAAAAGGAGAATCTGATTTATTGCCGGAAGAATCATTTCAAGGTGATTGAGGCAGAATTATATAAAAGAGACTGACATTTAGTAACAGTCCGGCTGATTGCAGAATTTTTACTAAAAAAGACTGACAAGTATGTGAAATAATTGTTTATATTGTCAAAAAAATATTTAATCAAAAGGGAGTGAAAAGTTGGTGAAACAACTTATTACTCCCTTTTCTTTCTTTATACTGGAAATAACAAAACTCAGAGGAAACAGGAAAAGGAGGAAAAAATGGGAATTTATGTGATTACAGGCGGAACAACCGGAATTGGCGCTGTAACAAGAGAAAAACTACAGATGAAAGGGCACACTGTTTATAATGTGGACTATAAGGGCGGAGATTTTTGTGCGGATTTATCACAGCCAGAGGGGAGACATGGGGCATTGGAAGCGATTCATGAGAAATTCCCGGAAGGAATTGACGGAATCATCTGTAATGCGGGGGTAGGACCGGTCCGCTCGGCTGAAATGATTTTTGCGCTGAATTTCTTTGCTTCTGTGGAAATGGCAGAAGGGGTGAGGGACTTATTGATTAAGAAGGGCGGCTGCTGCGTCGTGACTTCTTCCAACTCCATTACGAATCAGACTGTACGGCCTGACTGGGTGGATATGATCTCAAATGTCATGGATGAAAGGCGTATACTGGAATTTGCAAAAGAGATTCCGGCAGAGCAGCGGGCGAGCGCATACAGCTCCAGCAAGCATGCGCTTGCCAGATGGGTACGGCGTGTATCGCCGTCATGGGCGGTGGATGGTCTGAGGATTAACTCTGTTGCACCTGGAAACACAACGACGCCGATGACAAAGGGGATGACGGAAGCCCAGATGGATGCGGCGCTTCTGATTCCGATTCCAACCAGATATGGCAAGCGGGAATTCCTGGATGCAGAAGAGATTGCAAATGGAATCGTATTTCTGGCATCACCAGAAGCAAGAGGAATCAACGGTGTGATTTTGTTTGTAGACGGCGGAATTGATGCGCTGCTCCGCTCAGAGAGATTTTAAATATCGTGTATGGACAGGAGGAGATTTGAAATGGAAAAGAAGACAAGAAAAAGAGAACTCTTAGAGCAGTTCATACATTGCATGTCGATTGGGAATAATGTAGAGCTGGCAGATTTATTTGATAAATATGGCGTACTGCATGATTCTTCACAACTGAAAATCGGCAGAGACACGATACATCTGGAAGGAAAGATGGCGGTCGAGATGATGTATCACAATCGTTTTGGTTTTAACCGCGGACCGTTTCCAATTACCAGCGTAGAATATAAAGGCGATGATATGGTCTGGTATTTCATTACATATGGAGGTGCTATTGTTCCGGTCTGTGCAATCCTGTCAGACGTGACGGAGGAAGGGCTGATTAAGAGGATGAATATATATCCGTTGTAAGCAGTAACTGAAAGTAAAATTGTCTGTAATAGTACTTATTTATGAGAAAAGAATCTATAAGCAGCAGGGGTCAAAATACTTTTTGACCCCTGTATCTATGTCTTGAGAAATGAAAGGATATGGGGTATATTATTTACTAGTATAGCGAATGTAATAGGTAACGGTTCAGATAGGTCTGTGCATTTGCTGCGCAGACCGTGAGAAAGTGTGACAGAGAGACGATGAAAGATGGAGAAGAAGATTTGGTATCGAAAAATCCCAAAAGTAGATGTGCTTTTGGAGACAGAGGAACTTCAGCTGGCGATTAAAGAGTGGGGGAGGGCTCCGGTGACGGAAGCCGTCAGAGAAGAATTGGCAGATATCCGTAGGTGGATTGAAAAGGCAGAGGAGGAGAGGGAAATCTTAGAAGTATTGGAACACCTTACAGTGGGGATTGTGGAACGTACAAAGAAAATGTGCTCTGCAAATTTACGGCCTGTAATTAACGGAACAGGGACGATTCTTCACACCAATTTGGGGCGGGCTCCGATTCATGTAAAAGCAGCGGAATGGGCATTGCGGATTGCCTCATCTTATTCAAATCTGGAATATAACCTAGAGGGGGGAAGCCGGGGGGAGCGGTACTCTCATTTTGAGGAACTGCTCTGCCGGATTACCGGGGCAGAGGCTGCTATGGCAGTGAATAATAATGCTGCCGCTATGCTTTTGATTCTGAGCGCGTTGGGACGCGGGGGCGAATCTATTGTCTCCAGAGGAGAACTGGTGGAAATCGGCGGCAAGTTCCGGATTCCCGATGTAATGGAACAAAGTGGTTCCATTTTGCATGAGGTAGGATGTACCAATAAGACCCATTACGAAGACTATGAGGAAGCAGTGGGTGAAGAAACGAAATTGATTATGAAAGTCCATACAAGTAATTACAGCATTGTGGGATTCACAGAGTCTGTTCCGGCAAAGGAACTGGCCGGTTTGGCAGCGCAGGCGGGGATACCCTTGGTAGAGGATCTTGGCAGCGGTGTATTTGTGAATCTTGAAAAATATGGACTGCCTCATGAACCCACGGTACAGGAAGCTGTGAGCAACGGGGTGGATATTGTGTGTTTTAGTGGGGATAAACTTCTGGGGGGACCTCAGGCGGGGATCATCATAGGGAAAAAAACGTATATTGACCGATTGAAAAGGCATCCTTTGACAAGGGCGCTCCGTATTGATAAATATACCGCAGCTGTTCTGGAACAGTGTTTTTTGGAATATCTCAGGGAAGAAAATGCAGTGAAGCATATTCCGGTACTGCGGATGCTGACAGAACCTTATGAAGAAGTGCATAAAAGGGCAGAGAGATTAGAACGGCTTCTTAAAGATACCGCGCTCCCGGCAGAAATCTGTCTGTGCGACTGTATGTCCCAGGCAGGAGGAGGGAGCTTTCCGGGGACGGAGATTCCGAGTTGTGGAGTATCCATATTGCCGGAGGAGATTTCAGCGTCTTTGTTAGAAGAGCGTCTGCGCAAGCTTCCGACACCTGTGATTGGCCGGGTGTTCAATGACCGTCTGCTGTTGGATGCGAGAACACTTACGGATGAGCAGGTACCGGAGATTTTCAAAGGAATTACACAACAGCGGGTATTGTATAGCAGCAGTTTACTGTAACAGTACAGCCGCATGGCTGAACTGTTACAGTTCAACAGAAGGCGGAGAACTATGAAGAACATAATTATCGGGACGGCAGGACATATTGACCATGGCAAGACGACCCTGATTAAAGCGCTGACCGGATATAACACTGACAGGTGGATAGAAGAGCAGCAAAGAGGAATTACCATAGATCTTGGTTTCGCACATTTTGACCTGCCGAATGGCGAACGGGCGGGGATTGTCGACGTGCCCGGACATGAAAAGTTTATTCCCAATATGGCGGCCGGCGTTGTGGGGATGGATCTGGTACTGGTGGTAGTGGCCGCCGATGAAGGTATGATGCCTCAGACAAGAGAGCATCTGGATATATTGAAGCTCCTCGGAGCAGATAAGTGTATCCTTGTATTGAATAAGTGTGATTTGGTCGATGAAGAATGGCTGGAGATGGTAGAAGAGGAAATCCGGGAAGAACTGTCGGATACCTTTTTAAAAGACGCTCCGGTGGTAAAGATTTCTGCCGTATCAGGAGAAGGAATTTCTGATTTGATAGAAGAAATCCAGCGTATGGCGGCAGAAGAAATAGAAGAGAAAGAAACGGCGGCTGTTCCGAGGCTTCCCATTGACCGTGTATTTACGATTCCAGGATTTGGAACGGTAGTCACCGGGACGCTGGTATCAGGAACAATTCAGAAGGAGAGCCGCCTGGAACTCTATCCGCTTGGAAAGGAATGTAAAATCCGCAATATTCAGGTGTACGGAGCAGACCAGGAAGGCGGCAGTGCAGGACAGCGCGTGGCAGTTAATCTGTCCAATGTGAAAAAAAATGAAGTATATAGAGGATGCGTGCTTGCGCCTTTGAACAGTATGAAGAACACAACGCTTTTGGATGTCAGGCTGGAAATGCTGAAATCTTCTTCCCGGGTGCTGACGAACCGTATGCGTCTGCATCTTTTTACGGGAACAAGCGAGGTGCTCTGTCGGGCCGTTCTTTTAGAGCATGAGGAATTGAAACCGGGAGAGAGCGGCTATGTGCAGCTCCGTCTGGAAGAGGAAATTGCATTGCGCCGGGGAGACAAATTTGTCGTACGCTTCTATTCGCCTATGGAGACCATTGGCGGAGGAGTCGTATTGGAGTCGAATCCGGGCATTAAGAAACGTTTCCGCAAAGAAGTAATTGAGGAATTGAAACAAAAAGAGGAAGGGGCTGCCGTGGATGTTGTGGAACTTCATATCCGATCCAGAAAGGATGCGCTTTTTACTGTGGCGGAGCTTGCGAAGCTAACGGCTGTCAGTGCGGAAGAAATAGAGAAAAACGTGCAGGAGCTTGAACGCAGCGGACAGGTGCAGTGTTTTCCGATGAAAAAGGACACTTATGTATGGCACAGTTTTTATGCGGAGAAGGCTCTGGAAGAGCTGCAGAAGGGATTGGCCGCATACGAAGCAAAGCATCCTTATCGTCATGGTATGAAGAAGGCAGAGATTCAGACCACATATTTTAAAAATTTGAAAACAAATCTATTTATGCTGATTTTGAAAATGTGGGAGGATAAGAGCCTGTTGAGGTGCGTGGGAGAATATGTGTCTACCGTGGGCTTTGAGACGGCAAAGGATGAGTTGTTTGAAAAGGTGTCAGAACGGTTGCTGGACAGCTTTGAAAAGGCAGGATATGAATTTATGAAATATTCTGAGCTTGCCATCGAGGGAGTGCCGGTGGAAATACAGGATGATATCCTGAATCTCTTACGTGAGGACGGCAGCGTGGTGAAGGTTTGTGATGACTGCTATAGTCTGCCGGAATATATGCATGCGGCAAGAAAGCGGATTGCAGAGATGCTGTCGGTAAATCCGGTTATTTCAATTTCACAGGTAAGAGATGAATTTGGAACGAGCAGGAAATGTGCAAAGCAGATTCTGACATATACCGATTCCATGAAAATTACACGAAAGACAAGCGCAGAGAGTGAATGGACGGTATACTGATTTTGGTGGTATGCCAACGAACAGTGATATGCTTTTAATCTATAAATATGCAGGCGGTCAGGTAACTGGTGTGCCTCCTGGTCTTCAAAACCAGTGTGGGGCGTTAGGAGCGTCCCGGGTGGGTTCGATTCCCACACGTCTGCGCCAAAAACAATCAACTCCGAGCCAGTAAAGTACCCCTTTCGGGCATCCGGGTCCTCGCCGCAGGCGACTTTAAATGGGCCGGATTCCTGTAACTAGGAAGCCGAAGGCTGAATAGTTACATGCCAGGAAAAAGGTAACGATTATCTACTTGTCAATATACACTGCCATATGCTAAAATTATAAAGTAACGTCGGTGCGTGAAGGGGCGGCAATACACCCTTTGTACACCGATGTTCTGGTATATGGAGCGAGACTTGGATTCTGGCAAAAGGAAATGAGAGAAACAGGAGGTATGTAGCATTGTTTGCAGAGATTGTTGGAACGTTAAGTAACTGGCTGTATGGCTATATTCTGATTATTCTTCTTATCGGAGCAGGAATTTTCTTTACGGTACGGACCAGGTTTGTACAGTTCAGATGCTTGAAAGAGGGGATTAAGGTTGTTATGGAGCCGAAGTCCGATGAGAAGTCGATTTCTTCTTTTCAGGCATTGATGGTATCTACGGCATCCAGGGTAGGTACAGGCAATATAGCGGGGATTTCTACTGCGCTTTGTATCGGTGGGGCGGGCGCCATGTTCTGGATGTGGCTGATTGCTCTTCTTGGCAGCGCTTCTGCGTTTGTAGAGAGTACGCTTGCACAGATTTATAAGAGAAAGGCAGAGGACGGAAGCTCTTATGGCGGTCCGGCATATTACATACAGACTGTGCTGAAGAAGAGATGGCTTGGAATCCTGTTTGCGGTTGTGCTGATTGCAACATACATGGGCGGATTTAACATGGTGGCTTCTTTTAATATTTCAGATTCTTTCCGCAGATATGATTTCTTTGACCCGGCAAGTACGCCGCTCATGGTAGGCATCATACTGGCAGCAGTCTTTGGAATCTGTATTTTTGGAGGAAACAAGAGGATTTCCAAGATTACAGGAGTGCTTGTTCCGGTTATGGGACTGGCGTATCTGCTTGTTGCATTGTATGTTGTCCTGACTCATCTGGGGCTGGTTCCGGCAGCGATTGCTGCTATTTTCCGGGGCGCTTTTGATTTCGAGGCAATCTTCGGCGGATTTGCAGGTTCTGCAATCATGCAGGGGATTAAGCGCGGGCTGTTCTCTAATGAGGCTGGTGTTGGTTCGGCGCCGAATGCGGCGGCTTCGGCAGGTGTTTCCCACCCGGTAAAGCAAGGGCTTGTACAGATGTTATCTGTTTATATTGATACGATCTTGATCTGCAGCGCAACAGGATTTATGCTTCTGTGTTCAGGGGCACAGCCGGAAGCAGAGATGGCGGGGATGCCATATGTGCAAGAAGCGGCAGCGTGCTCTCTTGGCGGTTTCGGAAGCACGTTTATTACTATTGCACTGTTCCTGTTTGCATTTACCACATTGATTGGTAACTTCTATTATGCAGAGATGGGACTCTGTTATATCTGTGATAAGACTCCGGCCAAAGCTGTGCTGGCAGTGTTCCGGTTTGCAGCGGTCCTCATCGTATGTGTAGGAGCGACAATGGACTTCAGCGTTGTATGGGATACGGCTGACGTACTGATGGGACTGATGGCGTTGATCAATATTCCGGTTATTATTCTCTTAAGTAAGCCGGCAGTACAGTGTCTTTGGGATTACCTGAAGCAGAAAAAGGAAGGGAAGGATCCGGTATTTAAGGCAAAGGATATCGGACTTGCTGCAAAGACGGATTTCTGGAACTAAAGAAAGACTTGTTACGCATTTGTTTTTCGTTATAATTAAAGAGAGGACTTGAGGAAATCAGAGTACAGAAATGATCAGGTTTTAGACGGAACGGAGAAAATGATGGAATTAAATGGTGGATTAATGGTGGAACAAAAGCAGGCATTGTCTGTAAAACAGACACAGTCCCTGCAGATTCTTTCACTGACCAATCAGGAACTGGAAGATTTTCTGATGAATGAATATCTGGAAAATCCTATGCTGGAGAATCAAAACGATAAAGAAAATGATATGATTTCCAATGTAGAGAAATTCTATGAACAGGGGATCTCTTACCGGGAGCAGTATATGAACAACCCGGATGAGGAAGAGCAGAAGCGGTATGATATCAGTGCATCGGACGAGAACCGGCTGAAAGAGAGTCTGTTGGGACAACTGGATCGAAAACATTATTCGAAACGGCAATGGAAGCTTATAGAGTATTTGATTGAATGTCTGGATGAGAAGGGGTATCTGCTGCATAGTGTGGAGGAGCTTTCGGAAGCGTCAGGCTATGCAGAACAGGAAATAGAGGATTGCCTGAATCAGTTGAAAAAGCTGGAACCTTATGGGATTTTTGCGGAATCGCTGGGAGAGTGTCTAAGGATCCAATTGGAAATGAAGGGAATCGAGGATGAGGTATTATTCCGGCTGCTGGAGGAACATTTGCAGAATCTGATGAACGGCCAGATTGGAGCTATTTCCAGAGACCTTGGAATTTCTACGGTTCAGGTGAAGGAATATTTGCATTTGATAGGGAGTCTGAATCCACGGCCGGTGATGGATATACAAGAGTCAGGTTCGTCCTATATCGTTCCGGACATTATTGTGACCCGGCAGGGAGAACGGTGGGAGGTTACGATTAATGATCAGTGGATGGGCGAGTATCGTTACAGCGGGTATTACATGAAGCTGATGGCAGAGACAAAGGATCCGGAACTTTGCAGCTATTTTAAAGAACGGCTGGAAAGAGCAAGATTTGTGATCGGCTGCGTGGAGCAGCGCAGAAAGACAATTATAAGAATCGTAGAAGAGATATTGAAAATGCAGCAGCCGTATTTTGAAGGAAAAGGGCCCCTGGCTCCTATGAGGCAGGAGGATCTGGCGGAGGCCCTCGGAATTCATCCGTCTACGGTAAGCAGGGCGGTGAAAGGAAAGTATATTCAATATCGAAAAACCATTCCGATGAAATCGTTGTTTACTACTGCTGTAAGTGGGAAACAGGAAGGAGTGTCTTCTGACCGGATTAAGGAACGGATACGAATTTTGATCGAGGGGGAGGGCGCTCATCCATTGAGTGACCAAAGGCTGGCAGAATGCCTGAAAGAAGAAGGAATCAGTATATCCAGAAGAGCGGTGGCCAAGTACCGCGTACAGATGAACATTCCGGATTCTCGTCAAAGAAGCCTCCTTTTATAAAAAGTATGACAGACTGATAAAAATGGTTCCGCAGATTTTATATTCTGCGGAACCATTTTTGCAGAGAGGGAATCTTGATTCCCAGGGAATGAAAAAAGACAAATATCTTAAATCAACTGATCTTTTTCCATCATAATATCGAGAATGGTACGATCTGTTTCGGTCATTCCCGGATTGCTGACTTTTCCCATATTGTGAATTGCTTCCTCCGGGGTGAATCCGCAAATTCCGTCGGTTCCCTGCAGTACGACATCAGACATGGCAAGGTATGCGCACATCAGGGCTGCATTGGTCGCTGTAGCCAGCTTCAATGCGCAGCCAATCTTTCCGCCGTCGCAGATCATACCGGTAAGATTGCCGCTCATGTTGATGATGGCATTGCCGATCTGTTCATCATTTCCGCCCATAAGCCATACCATGGAGGCAGAAGCTGCTGTTGCAGCTGATACACCGCAGCCGCAGGTAGCAGAAAGCTTTCCTGTGAAGGATTTGATATATACATTTAATGTATGTGAAAATGCCAAAGCTTTTACAAGCTGCTCTTTGGATGCATTTACATGGTCTGCCATTTCTACGACGGGGATGATTGCGGTGATACCGTGGTTGCCGCTTCCGGCGCTGCTCATAACAGCATAAGGACATCCGCTCATACGTCCTTCTGCACTGCTGGCTACCCGCAGCATCGTGCGGCTGAACAGATTGTCGCCCATGGCGTCGGATCCCAGTTGTTTTTTCAGGGCATCTGCAATACCGATTCCAAGAGAGTGCTCTATACCATAATCTGCCAGTCTGCCATTCATGTCCATGCCGTCCGTCATAAAGGACAGTTCTTCTTCGGTACACTGTGACACAACGTCCTTGATCTGAGCCACTGTCATAGTCATTAGTTTTTCGTGGATCTCATCATTGGAGCTGGTTGCGTATTCTTTTTGCAGAAGTATTTCGTGATTCCTTTTTGTAAATACGATATTTGCGTGAGTGTTACGGATCTCGCTGATTCCGATACCGGAGGTGGTAATAATCTCAGCTCTTGCGTAGAGCTGTGTTTCCTGATGGTTGATCATAACAATAACATGCCGGTCTTCCACCAGTTTGATCGCTTTTTCATTCACATCCTTGTTCAGGTCAGCCAGAAGCTGAAGCCCTTTTTCTGGATTTCCGAGACAAGCTCCAAGTGCAGCGGCATATTTTAAACCTACACGGTCAAAGCCGGGAATGCCTACGCTCATTCCATTCTTGTAAATACCCGGGTTTACTTCCATTTTGATTGATACAACATCACCGCCGATCGCATGGTATGCATCTGCTGCAGCTAGCGCCACGCAAACAGGTTCTGTACATCCAAGTGCCGGGACAACCTCCTGGTGGAGGAGGGTCAATAGTTCTTCCTTAGTAATCATATCCAAAAACTCCTTTCAATAACAACAATTCTCTGATAAGAATCTAAGCAAATCTCGTGCCAATCGCAGCTCCTTTGGAAAATATCAACTATTCAGCATATGATTTTGCTTGTAAAAAACGATATTATATGGGAAAATGGTTAAAGAAAATGGTTAAAGTGGAGGATGATATGAAGAAAAAACGAATTTCGATTGTTACATTGGATCAGAGGGCGGGAGAATCTTATGGAAAAGAGGTTGAAAGCCTGTTTGGGGAATATGCGGAGATTTCCGTATATAATGTACAGGATGGCTCTGCGGCCGGAAAGCTTCCCAGGGCGGATCTGTTTGCAGTTTCTACCGATGCCTATGGTTCGGCAGAAGAAGTGGCACGCCATGTTCCGATGGATTGTGAGATAATGGCGATTGAAGTGTCTTTCCGGTGGAGTGAGCTTAGGAAGCTGAAAGAGCTGCCGGCTGGAAGCAAGGTGTTGTTTGTAAATATGACGCATGCTATGGCGCGGGAGGCAATTGCGCAGTTGAATCAGTTTGGAATCAATCATATTCATTTGATTCCGTTTTATCCGGGAGCCGTCTTGGACGAGGATGTACATATAGCTGTTACACCGGATGAGATGCGGTATGTGCCGGATGAAATCGAAACAAAGATTGATCTGGGACAGCGCCCCTGTACTTCGGGAATGATGATTGAGATGGCGCTGCGCCTGAAGATGGAGCATCTTTTGGAGACAGAACCATTTCAGAGATATTTTCGTGAAATTGCAACCAGTAACTACAGCTTTGACCAAATGTTTGCCAGATCTATCCGCCTGGAGAGTCAGTTCCATATTTTGATGGAGGTTCTGGAAGAAGGAGTGATCGGTGTCAATGAAAAAGGAGAAATCTTTGCATGCAGCCAGCATGCTGAAGAAATTACTAAAGTCAGCGGTCCGATGGTCATGGGAAAACGGGGCGAGGAGGTTTTTCCTTATCTGGACTTTACAAAATGCCTGAAAGAACGGGAGCGTCAGGAGGCTGCTGTCAAGAAGATTAACGGAATTAATGTAAGTGTGGAGGTGGTTCCTGTTCTTCGTCAGGAGGCATGCATCGGAGCGTTTGCTATTTTGCAGAAATTCAATGAGGTAGAGCAGCGGCAGAGTGAATTGCGTAAACAACTGCTTCATAAAGGGCACTATGCAAAATATGATTTTGATGATGTGATCGGCAAATCTGATGCAATCTGCCGGACAAAAGAGATTTTAAAACGGATGGCAGTCAGTGAAAGCCCGGTGCTTTTGATTGGTGAGACAGGAACCGGAAAGGAATTATTTGCACATGCGGTCCATCGTGCGTCCAAACGAAGTCAGGGACCTTTTGTAGCCATTAATGTTGCGGCATTTCCGGAGAATCTTCTGGAAAGTGAACTGTTTGGGTATGAAGAGGGGGCGTTTACCGGAGCAAAGAAGGGCGGCCGCCCGGGACTGCTGGAATTTTCGCACAAAGGAACTCTTTTTCTGGATGAAGTAGAGGGAATGAGTCCTGTTCTTCAGATCAAATTGCTTCGAGTCCTTCAGGAACGGGAAATCATGCGTGTAGGAGGGAATCGAGTCATCAACATTGACGTACGTATTGTGGCGGCTACCAATGAAGCTCTGGAGAAGAAGGTGGAAGAGGGAAGTTTCCGCCGGGATTTGTATTATCGTTTGAACACCCTTCCGGTAGTGATTCCTCCGCTGGCGCAGCGGGAGGGTGATATGTTTCTTCTGATTGAACAGTTCCGGCGGGAATTGGGCGGAGTCTTTACACTGACCGAAGCGGTCCGGCAGTTTTTGAGGGAGTACTCCTGGCCGGGGAATATACGGGAGCTGAGAAATGTCGTAGAATATTTTGTCTATACCGGGCATGAATCTATTACTATGGAAGATCTGCCGCATACAGTGTTAAAGCATGCACACCCGGTGCTTCGTCCGGTGATTGCGGGCGGAAGCGCTGTTATGGACAGCAAAGAGGTGAAAATCGTGGGAACTACTGATGGCGGCAGCAATTTCTGGTTTGTGCTGGAGCAGTTATATGAAGCGTCGGAAGCGGACGTAAGCCTTGGAAGAGAAAAACTCCTGTTGAAAGCAAAGGAAAGATATATTCCAATGTCTCAACAGGAGATCCGAAAACTTTTAAATGATATGGCAGAATGCGGCCTTGTCAGAGTCAGCAGAGGCCGCGGCGGCAGCCGCCTGACTCTGGAAGGACGGAAATTGTGGGAAGATCATAATCGTTCTGTCGGTTGAAGTTATATGCTGTAACGATGGGACCACGTTGTTTGGTCCCGTCATTGAAATATTCATATAGAGAATTTCTTTTTTATTTTTCTTTGCATTAAATGATATCGGGTCAAAAGCCTCCGGCTATGATACCCGCAGATTGTTCCATGATGCGCATTTCCACAATCATACCCAATATTCACATATCATATGCCAGAAGCTGAACGTATGAGCAAACGTCTCTTATCTGAAAAGAAAAAAGGAAATAATTGGTTAAAGAAAAGATAAATGCAACCTATTTAACCAATAAAAGACACATGACCAAATAAAAAAACGTAAAAAATATAAAAACAGGATATTTATAGATTGGCACGGCGTTTGCTTTGTATATAGGCGTAAGCACAAAGAACGCTGGCCGGCAATGGGATGTGCATAATATTCAGAAAGAGAGGAATGAGAAAAGATGAAGTATGATTTTGATCGGGTGATTGACCGAAGCGCAAATCGTTCATCCAAATATGATGAAAGAATAAAAAAATTCGGAACCGATGATGTGATACCGTTGTGGGTCGCAGACATGGATTTCAGAACTGCACAGCCGATTATCGATGCAGTAAAGAAAAAAGCGGAGGAAGGTATCTGGGGTTATACTTCGCGTCCGGACAGCTATTTTGAAGCTATCTGTAACTGGCAGAAGCGCCGGAACGGATGGGAGATTGACAGGAGCCTGGTAAGCTGGGCACTGGGAGTGGTTCCTTCTATGGCAGCTATCATCCGGGTATTCAGTCAGCCGGGAGATAAGGTTATGATCCAGACACCGGTATATTCCGAATTTTATGATATCACGGAAGCTTTGGACCGTGAGGTAGTTGAGAATCAGCTTGTGGAGAGCAATGGTACATGGAATGTTGATTTTGAAGATTTTGAGGAAAAAGTAAAAGAAGTAAAGATATTCCTTCTTTGCAGCCCTCATAATCCGCTTGGTATCGTATGGACGAAAGAACAGCTTCAGAAAATGGCAGAAATTTGTATTGCAAATGATGTGCTGATGGTATCGGATGAGATTCATTCCGATTTAATCTTTCATGGTAAGAAGCATATTCCGACTGCTACAGTATCCGAGGAAATCAGTGGGAAAATCATCAGTTGTATCTCCGGAACAAAAACATTTAACCTGGCGGGGCTGCAGGCGTCCACAACCGTATTTCCGAATGCAGAAATGAAGGCGCAATATGATGCTTTCTGGACAAGCATGGATGTGCACCGAAACAATGCGTTCAGCTCCGTTGCGATGGAAGCGGCATTCAATGAAGGGGAAGAGTGGCTGGAGCAGCTGCTGGAATATATAGACGGAAACTTTCGGTATATCAAAACTTACTGCGAAGAGAATATTCCTAAGATCAAACCGAATGTTCCGGATGCCACCTACCTGATGTGGCTGGACTGCCGGGAACTGGGCATGGACAATGAGGCTCTGCGCCGCTTTATGATTGAAGAAGCGGGCCTGGGTCTGAATGAAGGATACACATTTGGAAGAAGTCTGACCGGATATATGCGTCTGAATGCAGCATGTCCGAGGAGTATCCTGAAGACAGCCATGAAACAGCTCAAAGAAGCGGTTGAACGCCTGGGATAAATAAAACTGAAAATTGAAAAGATAAAAAGGAATGTACAAAGGAGAACTCTTATGAATGTGAAAAAGATTTGGGATAGTTATAAATTCCCCCTGCTGTTATTAGGCGGAATCTTTATCGGAGCTATGATCGGAGTGATTTTCGGAGAAAAGGCAACCGTATTGTCTCCTCTGGGAGATATTTTCCTGAACCTGATGTTCACTATTGTTGTACCGATGGTATTTGTATCTATCGCTACGGCTGTCGGAAATATGGTAAATATGAAACGACTGGGAAAGATTCTCGGAAGCCTGGTAGGTACTTTTGTGATTACCGGCGGTTTTGCCGCCGTATTAGTTCTGACGGTTGTAAATATCTGGTCTCCGGCGGCCAGCACGACTATTGAAATGGGTGCTGCAGAGATACAGGAGGCTTCCGATATCGGTGAAATGATCGTGAATTCTCTGACTGTAAATGATTTCAGCGGGCTGATGAGCCGCAGCAATATGCTTCCAATCATCGTATTTGCAATTATGTCTGGTCTTGCTGTGGCAAAATGCGGCGGAGAGGAAAGTATGGCCGGAAGACTGTTGAATAATTTGAATGACATTATTATGACCTTTGTCGGCATGATCATGAAACTGGCGCCGATTGGACTGGGCGCTTACTTTGCAAATCTGGTAGGCGAGTTCGGACCGCGGCTGATCGGCGACTATGGCCGTACAATGTTAATCTATTATCCGATGTGTCTTGTATACGGATTGGTATTTTTCCCTCTGTACAGCTATTTTGCAGCAGGAAAACTGGGTATGTCCCGTAGGGCAAAAAATATTTTCAACCCGGCAGTTACCGCATTTGCGACGCAGAGTTCTGTGGCAACCTTGCCGGTCAATATGGAAGCCTGCAAAAAGATAGGAGTTCCGGAGGATATTAGTAATATCGTACTTCCGATGGGCGCTACCATGCATATGGATGGTTCTGTACTGTCTGCAATTACTAAAATCGCATTCCTTTATGGTGTGTTTGAGATGGAATTTACCGGGGTGGGGACCTATGCAATGGCCATTGCGGTTGCGATTTTGAGTGCGTTTGTATTGTCCGGAGCTCCGGGCGGCGGTCTGGTCGGCGAAATGCTGATTGTCAGCCTGTTCGGATTCCCGGCAGAGGCATTCCCGCTGATTGCAACGATCGGATTTTTGGTAGACCCGGCAGCAACCTGTCTTAATGCCAGCGGAGATACGATCGCATCTATGATCATTGCACGTCTGGTGGATGGAAAAGATTGGCTGAAAAACCGTATAGAAAACGGTCTGGCAAGTTAAATAAGGCAAGTTTATAGAAAGAAGGAGAAAAGGTAATGAATGTAATTGATACAACAAAAGCACCGGGGGCAATCGGCCCTTATTCTCAGGCGTTTGAGGTGAATGGATTCATCTATACTTCAGGACAGATTCCGGTAAATCCCAAGACACAGGAAGTGCCGGAAGGAATTGCCGCACAGGCTGAACAGAGCTGTAAAAATGTGGGAGCGATTCTGGAAGCAGCGGGAAGTGGATTCGACAAAGTATTTAAGACCACTTGCTTTTTGGCTGATATGGCTGATTTTGCGGCATTTAATACTGTATATGCTGAATATTTCTGTTCAAAACCCGCCAGAAGCTGCGTGGCGGTCAAAGAACTTCCCAAGGGAGTTCTCTGCGAAATTGAAGTGATTGCTGTAAAATAGAAACAAAAACCAAATTTATTGATGAAAGAAAAGGAGATTATAATTATGAAAGTTACTGTAGTAGGAAGTCATTTATGCCCGGATACCCTGTATGCATTGAACAAATTAGTAGAAGCTGGCGTGGAGATTGATTTTAAGAATATGTCTGCATCCCTGCCGGATCTCAAAGTTTACTTAGGACTTCGTGACAGTGAGGCAATGTATGAGCAGGTAAAAGCAGGCGGCGGAATCGGAATTCCATGCTTTATTCTGGAAGACGGAACAAAAACTATGAATTTGAAAGATGTAATTAAATAAAGCGAGACTTGAACGGATATCGGGAAAGCAAGCGAACCGGAAGACTATTGGGAACTTGAGTAGTCTTCCGGTTTTTTTGTTTTTTTAGAACGGATAATCTGTATTTCTTTGAAACAAAGATGTGAAAAATGCACAAAATACGGTGGGTTATGTATTCGTAAACAAAATAAAATCTGTGAATAAATTGGTAAATATCACAAAATTTCTTTAAAACAAAGAAAAATATTGACTGAAACGGAAAAATGAGATAAACTGTAAGCAAATAAAAAAGTTCCTGGCCGGAAACAAATAACTTTTAACACAGGGCAACCTGAATCTAACATGGAAAAAGAGGAGAATGAGAAGATGAAAGCATTAGCAAGATATGGAAAAGCATTTGGCGGATATCGTATGATTGATGTTCCGAAACCGACATGTGGTCCGGAAGACATCATCATTGAAATCAAGGCTGCGGCAATCTGCGGAGCAGATATGAAACACTACAAAGTGGACAATGGCTCTGATGAATTCAACTCCATCCGCGGACACGAGTTTGCAGGAGAAATCGTAGAAGTCGGTGAGAAGGTGACAGACTGGAAGGTTGGACAGAGGGTGGTATCTGATAACAGTGCCCATGTGTGCGGCGTCTGCCCGGCATGTGAACAGGGCGATTTCCTCTGCTGCGAGAACAAAGTCAATCTGGGGCTCGACAACAACACATGGGGCGGCGGGTTTTCCAAATACTGCAAGGTTCCGGGAGAAATTTTAAGAATCCACAAGCATGCAATCTGGGAGATTCCGGAAAATGTAAAATATGAAGAGGCGGCAGTCCTCGATCCAATCTGTAACTCCTATAAGGCAATTGCCCAGCAGAGCCATCTGCTTCCGGGACAGGATGTGGTTGTATTCGGAACGGGCCCGCTTGGATTGTTTGCAGTACAGGTTGCCAGAATCATGGGAGCTGTCAACATCGTTATGGTTGGACTTGACGAGGATGTTCCGGTTCGTTTTCCGGTAGCTATGGATTTGGGCGCTACACATTGTGTAAATGGTTCTAAGGAAGACGTTGTTAAGAGATGTACAGAAATCTGCGGAAGAGACAATCTGGGGCTGGTTGTTGAATGTTCCGGAGCAAATATAGCACTGAAGCAGGCAATCGAGATGCTTCGTCCGAACGGAGAGGTAGTCCGTGTGGGAATGGGATTCAAACCGCTTGAGTTCTCTATCAACGATATTACATCATGGAACAAGAGCATTATCGGACATATGGCATATGACTCTACTTCCTGGAGAAATGCAATCCGTCTGCTTGCATCAGGACAGATTAAGGTTGAGCCGATGATTACACACAGACTGGGACTGTCACAGTGGGAAGAAGGCTTTGAGGCAATGGCAAAGAAGGAAGCGATCAAAGTAATTTTTACATATGATTATGAGGATTAATAAGCGGGGGAACTGTTATGGAAAGAAAATTACTTCTTGCACCCTCTATGGGCTGTTGTGATTTGTTTGATTTTGAACATCAGGTGAGATACATTGACGAACATGCTGATTTTCTTCATATCGACATCAAAGACGGGAATTATGTAAAGACGTTTGGCGTAGGACCTGATTTTATGGCTGTTTTGAAGAATGTGGCTGTAAAACCGATGGATGCGCATCTGATGGTACGGCATCCGCAGGAATACATTGAAGCATGTGCACAGGCGGGGGCGGCCTACATTACGCCTCACACAGACTGTATTGAAAGTGATGCATTTGTGACTATCAACAAGATTATTTCACTTGGATGCAAAGCCGGAATCGCATTGAACCCGGCAGCTCCGTTGGAGGCAATCCGTTATTATCTGCCGCTTTTGTCCAAGGTAACGATTATGATTGTAGACGCCGGATATGCGGGGCAGAAGGTGATTACACAGATGTATGACAAAATCCGTACACTTGTAAAATGGCGAGAAGAGATGGGGCTCGATTTCCTGATTGAGGCGGATGGCTCAATGAACGCTGGCGTCTACGCACCTCTCTATGAAGCGGGCGCCGACATGGTTGTATTAGGACCTCCCGCTCTTTGGAACAAAGACAGGGACATTGAAAAAGCATGGGCAATTATGGAACGAGAAGTAGAAAGTGAACTTGCAGAAAAAGAAAGAATGGTAACAGTGAATGAGATAGGAAAGGGAAAATAATCATGGAAACAAAAAAAGGCGCAAATATAGGGGCAAGACTTGACCGTCTCCCGAATTCAGGATGGCACGTAAAAATGTGGCTGGTTACAGCCTTTGCACTGCTGGTATGCTGGTCTAACGGAATCGGCGGAGCTGTACAGAATATTTTGCTGAACGAACTTCACTGGCTTGAGCCGGGAACAACACTTTTGGCAATGTGGGGTACTACATATACAGCGGGACAGCTTTTTGGAGCTTTGATCGGAGGACCGATCGGAGATAAGATCGGACGTAAGAAAAGTATTCTTCTGTACGAGATCATCCACATTATCGCAATGATCGGCGGAGCTGCTTCACCCAATGTCTATGTACTGTATGTGTTCCGTCTGGCACAGGGATTTGGACTGGGCGCTCTTCTGGTGGTTCTGTTTGCGGGGTTTACAGAATATGTACCGGGAAAGAACCGGGGCGTATGGTCCAGCCGTAACTCTTTTATCGGAAACTGGGCGCACCCGGTGTGTAATGGTATTGCGCTGCTCATTGTATCCACAGGTATCAGCTATAATATGAACTGGAGGGTTCAGTATATGATTCCGTCCGTTCTCTCTATTATTGCCTCCTTCCTGATCGCAAAGAAATTCCCGGAGTCTCCGAGATGGTTAGAGGCACAGGGCAGAGTAGAAGAAGCAGACGCTATCATGACACGCATTGAAAAAGAAATTGAGGCTTCTACAGGAAAACCGCTTCCGGAAGTAACAGAAGCTCCGAAGCCGGTAAAACAGCTTCCGTATTCCGCACTGTTCAGGGGCAAGCTGTTAAGAAGGACGATCGTAGGTTCTCTTGTATTGATCGGTATGAACACAATCCAGTATACATTGATGAACTGGATGCCGTCTCTGCTCAGATCACTTGGATACGATACCTCACAGTCACAGTTTATGACAATGTTCGGTTTGTTCGGAGCACCGTTTGGAATCTTCCTTGCATCACTGTACATGGATAAGATTTCCAGAAAACTGACGGGTGTCCTGCTTCTTATCGGTATGGCTGTCATGGGTATTATTACGTCACAGCAGACAACGATGACAGCGCTGATCGTATCAACATTTATCTTGAACACAATTATTTACATGTATGTATGTTATGCATCTGCCGTATATGTTCCGGAAATGTGGCCGACATCGGCAAAAATGTCCGGTTCTGGTTTCTGTAATGCAATGGGACGCGTAAGCAATATCTTCTTCCCGTTCCTCGTAACAAGTGTTGCAGCTTCTGTTGGAAGCAATGGCGTATTTGTTCTGATTACGATTGTTGCAGTTATTATTGCAGTAGGCGTATTCTTCTTCGGTGTTGAAACAAGAGGAGAATCCGTAGAAGATATCGGAAATGTTGAATAAGTAGATTAATCAGAAAGGAATTAAACAAAATGAAAAATTCAGAGGCAATTTTGGTAACCCCAAAGCATTTTGAAATACAGGAGTGTCCGGTTCCGGAGCCGAAAGAACATGAAATCCTGATGAAGGTAGAATATGTGGGAATGTGTGGTTCTGATATCCACGGATTTGAGTTCGGACCCTTTATTCCGCCGAAGGATCCAAATCAAAAAATCGGACTTGGTCATGAGGTGGCGGGAGAAGTTGTAAAAGTCGGAGCAAAGGTTACAAAGTTCAAAGCCGGAGATAAGGTTCTGATCGAGCCGGGCGTGCCGGATGATACCTGCGAGTATTGCCGTACAGGCCGTTACAATATCTGCCCTGGCGTTGACTTTATGGCAACACAGCCGAACTATAAAGGTGCGCTGACACAGTACATGACTCATCCGGAAGAGTGGACATATCATATTCCGGAAGGCATGACCACGCTTGAGGGCGCTCTGGTAGAGCAGGCGGCAGTAGGAATGCATGCAGCAGTCCTGGGCGGAGCGACCGTGGGCAAGAGTATCGTGATCCTCGGTGCGGGTGCGATTGGACTGATGGTGCTTCAGGCATGCTTAAGCCTTGGCGCAAAGGATATTACGGTTGTGGATGTAATTGAGAAACGTCTGGAGCTTGCAAAGAAGCTGGGAGCAGCAAGGGTAATCAACGGAAAAGAGCAGGATACAGTCGCTGTACTTCGTTCAGAAGAGCTGTACGGAGATCATGGTATCGATCTTGTATTCGAGGCGGCGGGAGCTGTATTTACAGCACAGCAGGCTGTACAGCTTGTAGCCCGCGGCGGTAAGATTATGATGGTCGGCACACAGTCCAAACCGGTTCCGATTGATTTTCTGAAAATCAACCGTGAGGTGACGATCCAGACATCTTTCCGTTATTGCAATAACTTCCCGCAGACGATTGAAGCGATCGCTTCAGGAAGATTTAACGTAAAAGATATGGTAACAAATGTATATGATTACAAGGATGTACAGATAGCATTTGAAGAAGCCATCGACCCGGTAAAGAAAACAGAAATGGTTAAAGGTGTAGTGAAAGTAGCAGAATAGTTGAAAAGGAGAAAATTATGATTTCAGATATCAGATATTGGGAAAAGAAAGCAAGTGCGGGACATTATGCAATTCCTCATTTTAACGTATGGAATGCAGAGATGCTTATGGGCGTAATCGATGCAGCAGAGGAACTTCGTGCTCCGATCATTATTTCATTTGGTACAGGATTTACAGGCAACACTTCATTTGAAGATTACTGCTATATGATGGAATCCATGGCAAAGAAGGCAAGCGTTCCGGTTATCCTTCATTGGGATCACGGCCGTAACATGACCATCCTTCAGAATGCTGTAAATCACTGCATGAACTCTGTTATGCGCGACGCCTCTGCTCTTCCGTATGAGGAAAATGTAGCAGAGATCAGAAGATGTGTGGATTACTTCCATGCATACAACATCCCTGTGGAAGCAGAGCTTGGACATGTAGGAAATGAGACGGTCTACGAGGAAGCGTTATCAGAGTATCACTATACAGATCCGAAGCAGGCAAAAGATTTTGTAGACAGGACTGGCTGTGATTCTCTGGCGGTAGCGATTGGCAATGTCCATGGTGTCTATACATCAGAACCCAAGCTGGCCTTTGATATTCTGGAGGAGGTTGCTAATACGGTAGATGTTCCGCTTGTACTTCATGGCGCCTCCGGTATCGGAGACGAGGACATTAAAAAGGCAATCTCTCTTGGCATTGCAAAAATCAACATACATACAGAGCTTTGTCAGGCAGCTATGGAAGCAATCAATGAGCATAAAGATGAGCCGTTCCTGGCAGTTGAACGTGCAGTAAGGCAGGCTGTAAAAGAACGTGCAATGTATAAGATTAAATTATTCGGTGATGACGGAAGGGCTGATGAGTAAAGTGAGCAGAGATTTGGATGTAATTATTATCGGGGCGGCAATTGTAGACCTGCCGCTCCGTCCGGTCAGCAAAGAAGTATTTGACGTAGTATCTTATCCTGTAGATGGGATTGCAATGACAATCGGCGGAGATGCGATCAACGAGTCCACGATCATTACAAGACTGGGACATAAGGTTGCACTGATGAGCTGTATCGGCGTTGATGTGGCGGGTGCGTTTGTGATGAGCCACTGTGAGAGAACCGGTATTGATACAAAGTACATCAAGCAGGATCCGGCCATTGACACTTCAATTAACGTAGGGCTGGTAGCAGCAGACGGAGAACGTACATTTATTACAAACCGTCAGGGCAGCCTGTGGAAATTCAAATATGACGACCTGGATATGTCTGCATTAAAGGGTGCAAAGATTCTCTCTTTTGCAAGTATCTTCAATAATCCGCTGTTTGACAATGAGGCATTAGTCCGCGTGTTCTCAAAGGCGAAAGAAGAAGGGATGATTATCTGTGCGGACATGGTCTCGCCGCGGCTTAACGAAAAGCTGGAGGACATTACAGAGGCATTAGGATATGTAGATTATTTCTTTCCAAATTTTGAGGAAGCCAGCGAGATGACGGGCGAGACAGATGAAGCTAAAGTTGCCGATAAATTATATGCATGCGGCGTGAAGAACGTCATCATGAAAATCGGAAAAAGAGGATGCTATATCCGCAATGAAGAAGGTTCTATGATTGTTCCGGCATGCAAGGACGTGACGGCAATTGATACGATCGGCGCGGGAGATAATTTTGCTTCCGGCTTTATTACCGGGCTTCTGGAAGGCAAGGATATCCGGGAATGCGCCGTGTATGCAAACTGTACCGCAGCAGTTTCTGTCCAGTATGTGGGAGCGACCGGCGGCGTCAAAGACAAGGCCGTCGTAGACGAGATGCTTGCGAAATACCGCGAAGACTACTGTTAATAGCGCGAAGATAGGTGAATGCTCGTAACAGGTCAGCTGGTCTGAACTGTTGCGAGCGGGTAATAAAGGGAGGAATGCTATCATGAAAACGATGAAGTTGGGAAAAACAGGAATTGATATTTCAAGAATCGGTCTTGGAACATGGTCCATCGGCGGTGGAAGCGCATGGGGCGGAGACCATGAGCTTCAGACCGTTATAGATACCATCAGGGAAGCTCCGAAGGCAGGAGTCAACTTGATTGACACTGCTCCGGGATATAACTTTGGAAACAGTGAAAAAATCCTCGGAAAAGCTTTGGAAGGAATGAACCGCGAAGAGGTTGTTATCATTACAAAATGTGGCGTGACATGGGATCAGGAGATGAAGGGAGATCTCTTCAATAAGGTAAACGGAATCCAGCTGTACAAGAATCTGAACAGTGAGTCTGTAAAGAAAGAGATCCTTGGTTCACTGGAACGCCTTGGAACGGATTATGTTGATGTATATATGACGCACTGGCAGGCAATCGAAGGTTCTGAGTATTATGTTCCGATCCAGAAGACAATGGATGTGTTAAACGAGCTGAAGGCGCAGGGAAAGATTAAGGCGATCGGAGCCGCCAATGTAGATATCAGCCACATTGAAGAGTACCTGAAATGGGGCAGCCTTGATATTGTTCAGGCTAAGTACTCCATCCTTGACCGCGGAATCGAAGATGAGATTATTCCGTGCTGCCGCGAGAACGGCGTCACGATCCAGGCATATTCACCGCTTGAAATGGGTCTGCTTTCCGGAACAATGCCGAGAGATTATCAGCCGGTGGGAGCACAGATTCCGAAGAAATGGTTCCAGCCGGACTATATGCAGGCTGCTATGGACATGATGGATGAGTGGAAACCGCTCTGCGAAAAGTACGATTGTACAATTGCAAATCTGGCACTTGGCTGGATCCTTGCACAGGGAGATTTCCTGAACCTGCTCAGCGGCTCGACAACAGTTGACCAGATTAAGGAAAATGTCAAGTCTGCAGAGCTTGAGCTGGAGGCAGAAGATGTAGCTTACATGCGTGAACTTGCAGAAAAGATTGATAAGTAAACGTGTAGCTGTTTACGCAGACATGTAGTTCATTTTTGGAACTAGAAATGGCCGCACTGTATTTTAAAGAACGTTTAAGATAAGAGGATTTTTGAATCTGAGCGTTTCAAAAGGAGAAAACATGCTTTCACAGGAGAAAAGTCTTGCAAAAACCAACTCGGAAGAGTTATTATTAAATAAAAGCATCATTGGTGATGACGGTTTGGAAAGGGAAGAAAGCATGGCGGGCAAAGAAAGATTAATGGTAATCCGTCAGACAGTGCAGACACACAAAAAGGCATCGGTGGGGGAACTGAGTAAGATTTGCAGGGTGACGGAAGAAACAATACGCAGGGATTTGGATAAATTGGAAGCGGACGGTGTTGTAACAAGGGTTCATGGCGGCGCAATCTGGAACGAAGGCGTTCAGAAAGAGGGAATTCATTTTTACAGACGTCTGAGCAAACATCTGAAAGAGAAGCAGGAGATTGCGCGCAAGGCGGCGAGGCTCTTTGAAGGGAAGAATACACTTCTTGCGGACTCCAGTACGACTGTTGTAGAGGCGTTAAAGCTCCTTCCCCAGTCTCCGGACATCACTGTAGTGACGAATTCGACAGAGGCGCTCCGGGAATTTCAGCAGGCGGCTTTCAATATTATCTCGACAGGGGGAGAATTTAACAAGAAATCCCTCTCTCTGCAGGGGCAGCTCGCCAAAAGCAACATTGAAAAGTATAATGTAAGCCTTGCGCTGATCAGTTGTAAGGGACTGAGCCTGGAAAAAGGCGTGCTTGACTCCAATGAGAGTGAAGCGGAGATTAAAAAAGCGATGCTGGCGCAGGCGGAGGAAGTGGCGCTGCTGGCAGATTATTCAAAGTTTGACCAGTCGGCCTTTGTAAACTTGATCGATCTGGAAAATGTAAACTATATTATTACGGACAGAAGACCTTCTGATGAGTGGGTGGATTATTGTCTGGAGCATGATATAGAACTGATATACTAGTACAGCGAATAATAAAAATAATAGACGGAATATTTCACTGTGGAAACGCCTGCGGTGGGATATTCCGTTTTTTATCATAATAGGAAACTGTTCCCTATATGATAAAAACCCTCCGGGAGGATGCGCTGTTGCATGCAAACATAAAAGTGTGTTGAAATACAGAGAAACACAGAAGAAGAGTGAGAATCAATATTTGAAACGCAGAAAATAAAGATGAAATACAAAAATAATTAACAAAAATATGCGTAAAAATCTGTTAAAAACATAGAAAATCTTTGTAATAAAGAAAATTGATTGACATTGATATAGAGGATATGTACAATGAATATAAGGAATATCAAGAGATTTTGGCATATATGCACATCGGGAATTAAAACAAAAAACACAGAAAAGTAGGGAGATTGAGAGATGAGAGAAAAAGAAAAAAAGAATACCATCGTAAAAAGAATGTTTATTGCGGTGGCAGCAGGATTCGTGGTAGGTTTTCTTATGTTGTTTCTGAGAGAGTTTCTTGCAGGGAGTGGGAAATCCGGAGTATGGAATGTGCTCGATGCAATTTTCTTTCAGGATGTAACGAAGACGAATGGAATTGAAGGGATCGGTCTTCTGTATATTATAGGTCAGTTGTTCATGAGGGGGCTGCAGATGGCAATTGTACCGCTTGTCATCACGTCATTGTGCCTTGCTATGTGCAGCCTGGCCGATCCGGAAAAATTGGGGAAGATTGCGGGAAAGACATTTATTACATATATCTGCTTTTATGTAGTGGCGGCAGCTCTGGCGGGAGCGGCAGCATATTTTGTAAAGTCAATGGGATGGTTTGATGTAAATCTTCCGAATGAAATGGCAACGGAGGCTGTTACGATGGAAGGCTACAATCCGCTTGTAACTGTTGTAAATGCAGTGCCGTCTAATATTTTCCAGGCATTTTCATCAAATAACACGATTCTGTCAGTCGTCGTTGTTGCAATTATCCTTGGGTTATCTATGACGGTGCTGGGTGCTAAAACAGAACCGCTTCGTAAAGTGATTGAGAATCTGAATGATGTCGTGCAATTGTTTTTGAACTTCCTGATTGATAAGATCGGTCCGTTTGCGATTTTCTGCATGATTACAAGAACGCTTGCTGTTTATGGAGTCGAATACATCAAACCGACCCTTGTTTGGATTATTACAACGATCGTTGTCAGCCTTGTGCTTGTATTTACGATTTATCCGGCAGGAATCTTTCTTACGACCGGTTTAAATCCGGTCCCGTTTGTTAAGAAGACCTTGAAGATTGGATTGTTTGCCGCGGCAACAAATTCTTCGGCTGCAACTCTTCCGCTGAATACGAAGACATGTACGGAGGAACTGGGATGTTCTAAGGAAATCAGCAGTTTTGTGCTTCCGACAGGCATGACGATCAATATGAACGGAACGACGGCGATGCATATGATTGCGGTTACTTTCATCGCTGCGGCGGCCGGCATTGATATCAAACCGTCCACACTTGCGCTGGCAGCCTTCCTGTCCATCTGTACGGCGATGGGAACACCGGCGATTCCGGTAGCGGGAACAACGATGGTATACGTGGTCATGACTGGTCTGGGAATGAGTTCCGAACTGTGTATGATTGGATATTCCCTTGTATTGGCCATGAATTACCTTCCGGGTATGGCGGTAATTACACTGAATGTAATCGGAGATGCCGCTGCAAATGTAATCGTAAACTTCAAAGAGCGCGCATTGGATAAAGATGTGTATAATGGTAAGTGAGAGAAAAGGTAACAAAGGTACTTGATGAAGCAGGATTGGCTTATGAGATTTATTCCGATATCAAGGCGAATCCGACAATTGAAAATGTACAGAATGGCGTTGCTGCATTTAAGAAAGCAGAAGCAGACTACATTGTGGCAATCGGCGGCGGTTCTTCCATGGATACTGTAAAAGCAATCGGAATCATTATTGCTAACCCGGAATTTGAAGACGTGAGAAGCCTGGAGGGTGTTGCGCCGACTAAGAATCCGTGCGTACCGATCATCGCAGTTGTAGACCCGGATATGATGTCATCCATGCCGAAGGGACTGCACAGGCGAGAAATTCTGAAAGAAGAGGATCTGCAGTTCCTTGCTGAATCTGCATACGCAGATGCATGTGCACCGGGCAATCCGAAGGAGGCAAGCGTAGAAGATCTGAAGGCATTGTTCAGAAAACTGATGTAAGTAAGAATCGAAACCTCCGGTTTTACTCTGGATGACAGGGTAGAACCGGAGGTTTCTATAAATCTTGTCGATTTAAAAGAGAAAAACATAGCATTTATAAACGAACTGGGCTATAATGGATACAGCAGTAGATAAGGGATGATGTTTTATGAAGAAACAACCAGTTAAAATGAAACCAGTGGAAAAGAAATCGTTATATCTGAAGATTTCGGATTCTATCTACAATTATATCCGGGCGAATGATCTTCGTCCGGGAGACAAGCTCCCTTCGGAACGGGATATGTCAGAGATGCTTCAGACTAGCCGTAATTCTGTGAGAGAGGCTTTACGGATTCTGGAAGACCGGGGCTTGCTATATGTTAAGACCGGAAGTGGAGTTTTTATCAAGGATACTTATGGGGATGGCGGAGCGATAGCATTTCAGCTTAGAGGATGTACGATTGATGAATTGCAGGAGCTTCAGCTGGCGTTGGATCGTCAGGCAGTATTGAATGCGTTGGCACGGGCTTCACGGGAAGAACGGCAGGAACTTGTCGATATTGCTGTAGAGATGACAAAGATGGCACAGGAGAATATATACAGTCATATGTTGGATCACAGTTTTCATGAGAAACTATATGCCTGTGGTAAAAATAAAGCTATTGAGCAGATGATTATTAAAATCAGGACAGACCGGTACTTGATTCGAAATGAAAAGGATGAAGAAAATGATTCTGTCTGGCTGCCGACGATACCGGATCATCTAACGCTGGCACAAGCTTTAATTGACCAAGACGAGACAGCAGCATTGAGTGCGATTGATGTGATTAATGAATATGGATTTATGAAAATAAAAGAAGAGTCAGCATCAGACTAAGATGTCGACTCTTCTTTCAATGAGAGGTAACGTATCTATATAGTTAGTTGTTTTCCGAAATTTCTGTTTTGCCATTGAGCTTTAAATACTCTTCGTAATTATCACCGTTCTTTTTAATCTTCGCAATACCAAATCCGGTGAAGCCCCAGATGATAGCGAAAATCACACCTGTATAACAGAGACATGCCCATGGCGCATACTGTGCAGTCGGAACCCCCAGTGTGGATGCCATGTAAACTCCGGCGAGCGACCATGGTACCAGCGGTTCCACGACTGTGATACTGTCTTCCAGTGTACGGGAAAGGTTCTTTGTTTCCATGCCTCGTTTTACATATTCCTCACGGAACAGTCCGCCAATCATCAGGAATGTTACGGATGCCTCACCGATGACTGTAATAATAATAACACCAAGGATTGCTGTAACTGTAATCAGTTGTCCTGTGCCGTGGATGTGTTTCATAATCTTTGAGAGGATGACATCCAGAGTTCCGGAAACAGTAAGTGCACCGATAAAGCCAAATGCACAGAATGCCATCAATGCAGTATTCATCATGGATGACATACCACCGCGCTGAAGGAGGTTCGGAACTTCTTTTACGATAGTGTCAAGATCAATAGGGGGGTTAATAAACATTTCCATTTTGAAACCGTTTACCATGCTGGCTGCACAAGTTGAGAATGAGAAGCCTTGAATGCCCATGGCAATGATTACAGCGACTGCAGATGAAATCATCATAACCGGAATGGTTGGCTTTTTCTTTAAAGAGCCGAATATTACAATTACCGGGGGAATCAGAAGCAAAAGTCCTGTCGGCATACTTAGGTTAAATAACTGTGCAAGTGTGTCAATAATTGCATCAACCTGTCCGATTTTACCGCTGCTGGCAAATGAGATGCCCGCAATTATATAAACGATGCAGCTGATGATGAATCCCGGAACGGTTGTGTAGAACATATGTCCGATATGTTTGTAAAGATTGGTATTAGTTGCGATTGCTGACATATTGGTACTGTCAGAAAGCGGAGACATTTTGTCGCCGAAATATGCACCTGCAACAATTGCGCCCGCTACTGCAGGGAGCGGAGCACCCATTCCGGACGCAACACTCATCAGTGCAGCGCCTACAGTACCAGCAGCACCCCATGAAGTTCCTGTACTGACGGAAAGGATTACAGTTACAAGGAAAGAAGTTAAAATGATAAATTTGGGATTGATAATTTGTAATCCTATATATACAAGGAATGGGATTGTTCCGCTGACAATCCACGCACCAATCATGAGACCTACCGTGATAAGAATCATGATTGCGGGAAATGCTTTGGCAAGTTTGTCAACAATCTCATTTTCAACATCTTTCCATGTGTGTCCGAGAAAAAGACAGATACAGATGGTAAATGCAGCGCAGAGTAATAACAGGATTTTAATATCTACTTTGAATATGATTAGTCCTGTAAAGAGTATAATAAACATGAAGATTAAAGGAAGTGTAGAAACCAGAAGACTTGGTTTCCTGATTTCTTTGTTTTTTTTCATTTCGTCCATTTCTAAGTCTCCTCTATTGATAAGATTCGGTTTACTTAATATGTGCAAGCGCCTGCTCTAAGTCTTGAATCAGGTTCTCAGCGCCTTCAAGTCCGCAGTGAATACGAACAATACTGCGGTTCAGATTGTGGAAGTCCTGCTCTTCTTTGGTCCAGTTGAATGTGTATGCAATTGCAAGACTTTCAAATCCGCCCCAAGAGCAGCCCCGTCCGAACAGCTTCAGGTTATCTACAAATGTTTCTGCATCCTCTGCGGTTCCGTCAATTTCAAGACTCATCAGACCGCACTCGCCTTTCTGCTGCTTTCTTGCAAGTGCATACTGTGGATGAGAAGGGAGTCCAGTATAAAATACGTGTTTTACTTTCGGGTGTTTTTCCAGATATTCGGCAACTTTCATTGCGGTTTTGTAGTGTCTTTCCATACGCACATCTAATGTACGCAGCCCTCTAATTGCCAGCCATGCTTCCATCGGTCCGAGAACACCTCCAAACCAGTCGCGTTGTATCATGATTTTACGCATAAATTCCTCATCTTTGGAAATGAGAACTCCGCCGATTAAGTCGCTGTGTCCACCGATGTATTTTGTCATCGTATGCATCACAATATCAATGCCCAAATCCAGCGGTTTCTGGAAAAGAGGTGTGCAGTAGGTATTATCAATATAGGTTTTGATGCTATGCTCCTTTGCCAGTTTAGCAACACCTTCTAAGTCTACTACGGAAAAGACAAGTGTTGTAGGGCTTTCCAAAATAATCATATCGGTTTCCGGGCGGATAGCGCTTTCAAACTCGCTTAATTCCTTGCCCTCTACATAGGTCACGCTGATTTCCATTTTTTCCTTCAGAAAATCATTCAAAAGATGCTGCACCGGACCATAACTTTCTCGCACACAGATGATGTGGCTTCCTGTCTTACATACTGCGAGAATAGCAGCCGCACAGGCGGCCATTCCAGCAGAGAATACTACTGCACGAGAACCATGCTCTAAGGCTGCGAGTTTTTTTTCGAGAATGGTTACGGTAGGGTTAGAAGCCCTTCCATAATAAAAGTCATCGGAAAAAATATCCACGTCAAAATAGTCCTTCACGGAATCAAATACGTGAAGAGAATTCATGAAAATCGGTGGTGTAACTGATTTCATGTATTTCTCGGGTGTCTCTCCGAGATGAGTCATTGCCAATAAATCTTGATTGTCTGTCATTTTTGTTCTCCTTCCTTACATAATTGGTATTGTGGTTCTGTGGTAAAGTGGTTGAACCAATTTTATGCTTTGGATTATATTATCGTTTAACGGAAAAGTCAATAAAAGGTGAAAAAGATTCTGAAGTTTGTGAAAGGTGTATAGATTTGGTGAGGAAAGTTTGTTGAAAGTGCCGGTTATAAAAGTTATATTTATACAGGTATGCGGCAAATCAGCAGTAAGATGAGTAGGCTCTCGCAGTTATCGAAAACAGGCTGAGGAATAAAAAAATAACCCCACAGTTCCTAAAATCAATCGGAAACTGTGGGGTGTCCAACTTATTTTTCCTTCCCTTCTCCTGCAAAGTATTCCTTTGTCAGTTTGATAACTGTGCCCGACAAGAGGAATACGGCAATCAGGTTCGGGATGGACATCAGTCCGTTAAATGTTTCTGCGATGCTCCAGAGAAGACCGAGATCGACAGTTGCGCCTAAGATAGCGACAAGAGAGTACACGACCATAAATGGTTTGATGACCTTTTCATTGAATAAAAATTCAATACACCGTGCGCCGTACAGTCCCCAGCCGATGATGGTGGAGAATGCGAAGCAGCAGAGCGCGACGGCGGTAAAGATTGAAATCCAACTACCATATGTAGTGGTGAATCCCTGAATCGTCAAATCTGCACCGGCATCAACGCCATACTGGATCTGGATACCGCTGCACAGAATAACAAGGGCGGTCAGCGTACAGATTAAAATCGTATCGGTGAATACTTCAAAAATTCCGAAGAGCCCCTGTTTGACAGGCTTCTGTGTGTCCGCACAGGCATGTGCGATGGAGCCTGTACCAAGACCGGCCTCATTGGAAAAGATTCCGCGGGCAACACCCTTCTGCATACTTAAAAATAGGCTTCCTACAACACCGCCGGTGACTGCCGATGGATTGAATGCACCATAAATAATAGAAGAAAATACGCTTGGAAGCCGTTCAATATTTAAAATGATTACTCCAAAAGCAAGGATTATATAGAGTAATGCCATAACTGGAACAAGACGTTCTGTGACACGTCCGATTCTCTTGATGCCGCCCAATAAAATCAATCCAACCAAAAATGCAATCAGGATTCCCTGAATGAGATTGGAGGTATTGATGGAAGATTCTCCGATGAGATTATAATTGGACAATGCGGAGTTGACAGCAGTCGTAATCGTATTCACCTGTGTGGCATTACCTGTACCGAATACGGTCAGCACACCGAAGGCGGCAAATGCATAAGCCAGCCAGTGCCAGTGCTTGCCGAGACCATTCTTGATATAATACATCGGTCCGCCGACCAGATCTCCGTGTGCATTACGTTCACGGAAATGAATTGCAAGCGTGACTTCTGAGAACTTGGTACACATTCCGAGGAAGGCGGATACCCACATCCAGAAGACTGCGCCTGGACCTCCGATTGCAATCGCTCCGGCAACTCCGGCGATATTACCCGTTCCGACTGTGGCGGCAAGCGCCGTACAGACTGCCTGGAAAGGAGTCATAGAGCCGTCAGAAGCCTCATGCTTGCGGAATACCCGTCCTATTGTCGTCTTAATAGCGTACGGAAACTTGCGGACTTGCAGGAAGTTTGTACGGATTGTCAGCAGAAGCCCGACTCCGATGATACAGACCATTGCCGGGACACCCCAGACGAAGCCGTTGACGGCATTGTTGACCGTTTTGATTGTTTCTAACATAATGTAACCTCTCATTCTTTTTTTATGCAGTTATGTAAATGAATAGTGTCAGTCGTTTGACGTCTGATTTGCAGACGTGGAATTATTATATCATATGTTTTGAGAAAAGTACACCACTTTAATGTGATAAAGGAATGATGGGTAACTATTCAGCCATAGGACTTTGCACTTGCTGCAAAGTCCGTAAGAAAACCTAATACCTATAATACATCTGATGTCAGAAGGGAAGTCAAAAGTTCTGATGCTTCTTTCTGGATTTCAGCGAGGGGCGTATTTTCAGAGTGGCTTTCATTGATGAACCCTGTCATTCCGTAGCAGATAAAACCGGCAACTTTACGCGGAGAATATTTGAAGTGCCGTGACCTGCTTTCCTTATTGGTATGCGTTTCTACGGTTTTCAGCACATAATTATAGAAGGAAAAGGCAAGGTATGGGTTCTTGTCCGGATGCGTGTGTCCGAAAAAATCATAATGGCTGTAGTATAGTTCCAGGATGGCATGGAGTACATTGCAGTAGCTTTTGACATAATCATGTTCAGAATTATTTTCTTTCTGCATTTTCCAGTAAATTTCTGTGCCGGTATGAATCATATCTTGGAAAATGTCGTCAATCAGAGCATATTTATCGCTATAGTGTGTATAAAAAGTAATCCGGCTGATATCTGCCTGTTTACACAGTTCTGTAATGGAAATCTGTTCAAAGGGCATATCGGACATCATAGAAATTAAAGTTGTTTTAAGGTTCTTCTTTGTTTTTTTGACTCGTTTATCAATCATGTTTTATCTCCTTGATGTAAATATACAAATTTATGAATTTGTATAGATAACTGACAAAATGGAATTATTGTAAATTGTTATTTTGAAATACAATTGTTATAATCTTAACACGTGTTTAAATAACGTTCAATATGTCAGATAATAAGAGAGGAATAATTGGTAACAATTCAGATGAAGGCTGAACTGTTACCATAATGGCTGCAGCGAAGATACGATTTATTTGGAGAGGACAGATTATGCAGAAAATAGCGATTATGACAGACAGTAACTGTGGAATACTTCCGGAAGAGGGAAGCTTTTTAGGGATTACAGTTGTTCCCATGCCAGTTATTATAGACGGAAGCACATATTTTGAGGGAGTGGATATTACACCGGAGGAATTTTACAGGCGGCAGGCAGATGGGGAGGAGATTACTTCATCACTGCCATCGCCGGGAAGCGTGGCGGATTTATGGGACGGACTTTTGAAAACTCATGATGAGGTTGTGTATATCCCGATGTCCAGCGGGCTGAGTAATACTTGTTCAAGTGCGGTAATGATGGCTCAGGATTATGATGGAAAAGTGCATGTGGTGGACAACCATCGGATTTCTGTGACACAGCTTCAGTCTGTGATGGACGCCGTTAAGATGGCGGAGTCAGGTATGAGCGGGGCGGCAATCAAAGAGCAGTTGGAAGCGGAAGCGTTGGATGCGAGTATTTATATAGCTGTAGATACGCTGGAATATCTGAAAAAAGGCGGCCGCGTGACAGCCGCTGGAGCGGCAATCGGAAGTGTTCTGAATATCAAACCGGTTCTGGCAATTGCCGGGGATAAGCTGGACGCTTTTGCTAAGGCGCGTGGGATGAAGGCGGCTTTTCGCACGATGTGCAAGGCACTGCAGGAGGATTTTCAGGGACGCTTCAAGGAACTTCATGAAAATGGGGAACTGACCATCGGGCTTGCTAACACAGTCATGCCGGAAGAAGAGCTTGGACAATGGAAAGAAGAGCTTCAGAAAGCATTTCCGGGAGAAGAAATATTATATGGAAGACTGAATTTAAGTATCGGGTGTCATGTGGGACCGGGAGCAGTTGGAGTCGGGATAGTACGCCGGAGGAAATAACATTCCCGTACACTGGAACACTGGTAAACGGTAACAAAATAACGTAGTATTTATATATCAGATGTGGGATGACTCCCGCCTCTATAGGCGGTGAGTAACAAAAAGGAGTATTGCAGTACAGATAGATGAATCATCTGTGCGGTAATACTCTTTCGTCTTTATGTCTATATACAAATTATATTCTTTTCGTGCATTGCGCTTCGAATGGAGATTCCCAAACGTTACCTTGACAGTTAACTCAATCCAGGCGCCCTCACAACACCCGGAAGGTTCCGCTTAGTGCTGCTTCGTTCCCGACCTGACACGGTTCACGGATTTCCGTCGCGTGAGACCCGGATTTTCAACGCCACTTTTCAAGGGCAGCTTTACAAATCAGCACCCTCTGCGCAATATCACCCCTGCTATAGCGGAT
>ERZ808046.298-NODE-298-length-55354-cov-10.078731_pt1 | contig 55354 bp, 57 predicted proteins | sample MGYA00380196_ERZ808046 | MGnify/ENA primary metagenome ERZ808046 (study PRJEB31490, sample SAMN06133421) | mouse gut metagenome | isolation source: Z6_2 | host: mice | place: China: Chengdu | collected 2015-05 ... | reverse complement strand
GAACGAATTGGAATACGCTTCAAGGCTGCTTTAGCAGCCCACCGAACCTACCGGCTTTAGCCGGTAGTGGTTCAGTGTATTTGGGGGAATCAGTTCCTTAGATAATATTTTTCTGGGTGCAAAAGATATTCCTGTCACGAAACTAATGATAGTAGGAACCATCTGGTGTTTCTGCATTATGAATTTGGTATATGTGTTTATCTTTTTCATTGCCAAATTGACGGAGTTGAATATGAAATCTTGCCAGGATGTAAATGCTAATTTGGTACAGAAGTATCCACTGATTTGGTGGTGCAATTTTGTGTTAATTGTAATTTTAGCATTTAGCTGCTGGGCATATTACATAAAATGCGAGGGATTCAGCTTCGGAGCATTTTTAGTATTGAAACAACATCCGATAGCATATTTTCTTGCAGGAACATTGATAATGATACTGGTTAGCATATATGGAGCAGTGAAACTATATAAGTTATCAAAGGTAGACTTGAAATAAGCAATCGAAAGGCGCTAATCTGCGGATTGGCGCTTTTTTAGATGAATGAAACGGTTTTCTGTTATCACTGACCATACCCTCAGTGGACAAGAGGTGTGTGCCCTTGTTCACTGAGGGTATCTTAATCACGTTGTGCACACTTGTGTATGTATGAGGACGGATTTTGTCCATCCTGTCCGGTACAGATATGCTGAAAATACGGACAGATGTTAAATAGAAAACCGTTTTATTTCATTTTGTCCCATACACTCTATATCAGACCGCCGGAGATTATCTCCCCACCAACACTACCACACTGCGGGCGCGGACTGTAATCTGCTGGCCGGAAAGAGCGCGGGGGTGCTGTTCCGTCTCCCAGGTATCTGCTGCCAGAGTCCAGAACATGGATGCGGGCAGCTCAGGCAGGGTAACTTCCAGATCCTCCCACCAGGCGTTGGAGGCTACATAGACTACCTCGGCCCCGGTGTCCCGCTCCCAGCCAGCGAACATAACGCCGATGTACTTTTCGTGGTCTTCAAAGGGGCTGTTATGCCAGGGAGTGACACCGTGGATGCTGATATCAGGAAAGCCGCAGGCTCCGTCCTCCGAGCTTCTGCGAAGCACCCGATGGGCCTTGCGGAAGCGGATCATGTACTGGAAGAAGCGGAAAATATCCTCGTTACATTCCAGGAGCCGCCAGTCCAGCCAGGAGATCTGGTTGTCCTGACAGTAGGCGTTGTTGTTGCCGAACTGGGTGTTGCCGAACTCGTCGCCCGCCAGAAACATAGGGATACCCCGGCTGCACATAAGCAAAGTGAAGGCATTGCGTACCATCCTCCGGCGCAGGGCGTTGACCTCAGGGGCGTCGGTTAATCCCTCGACGCCGCAGTTCCAGCTGTTGTTATCGTTGGCTCCATCGGTGTTGTTCCAGCCATTGGCCTCATTGTGCTTCTGATTGTAAGAAAACAGATCCCACAGGGTGAAGCCATCGTGGCAGGTAATGAAGTTCACGGACGCGTTGGTACGACCCTGGACAGCGTACATATCCCGGGAGCCGATCATACGCAGGGCGGCGGCCTGCGCCATGCCGTCGTCACCCTTTAAGTAACGGCGCAGATCGTCCCGGTAGCGGCCGTTCCACTCTGCCCAACGGTTCCAGGAAGGGAAGGTGCCTACCTGGTACAGACCGCCGGCATCCCAGGCCTCGGCGATGAGCTTTACATTGCCCAGAATGGGGTCAAAGGCCAGAGCCTGGAGCAGGGGCGGTTTCTCCATGGGAGAGCCGTCTTCGTTGCGCCCCAGAATGGAGGCCAGGTCGAAGCGGAAGCCGTCTACCCGGTAAGTGGTGACCCAGTAACGCAGGCAGTCCAGAATCATCTGGTGAACCATGGGGTGGTTACAGTTTAAGGTGTTGCCGCACCCGCTGAAGTTGTAATAATGGCCATCCGGGGTGAGCAGGTAATAGATGTTGTTGTCAAAGCCTTTGAAAGAGAAGAAGGGGCCTTTCTCGTTGCCTTCTGCCGTGTGATTGAAGACCACGTCCAGATAGACCTCCATTCCCCGCTTTTTGCAGGCCAGAATCAGCTGCTTGAGCTCGTTGCCTTCCCGATTGTACTCGGTGCTGGCAGCGTAGCTGGTGTTGGGGGAGAAGAAACTTACTGTGCTGTAGCCCCAATAGTTATAGAGGACTTTGCCGTTTACCTCCCGGTAGTCCTGCATTTCATCAAATTCGAAGATGGGCATCAGCTCAATGGCGTTGACCCCCAGAGATTCCAGATAGTCCAGCTTCTCCATCAGCCCGGCGAAGGTGCCTGGATACTGCACACCAGAGGAAAGATCCCGGGTGAAGCCGCGGACATGAAGCTCATAGATGATCAAATCTTCCATGGGGATAAGCGGCTGAGGCGTAGCGCCCCAATCGAAGTCGTCTTTTACCACCCGGGCCTTGTAGTGCTGGCCCCGGGGAGCAGTGGAACCCCAGTGGCTTTGGCCGGTGACTGCCTTGGCATAAGGATCCAGCAGATAGCGGGTCCGATCAAAAATCAAGCCCTTTTTAGGGTCGTAGGGGCCGTCTACCCGGTAAGCGTACTCAAAATCTTCAATGTTCAATTTGAAAACGATCATAGAGTACACGTTGCCAATGCGGTAGTTGGGCGGAAAGGGGATAACAGCGAAGGGCTCATCCTCTTCCCGGTGGAACAACAGCAGTTCGATACTGGTAGCACCATGAGAGTATACCGTAAAGTTTACACCGCCGGGGATAGCGGTAGCGCCGTTAATTTCGTAGAAGCCGGGGCGGATATCAAACCCGTCCACATTGGCCATGGGAATTAGATGGATGGTGCGGGGCAGGACAAGCTGGGGGACGGGTTTGTCTGTGGGAGTATTCTGGGTGATTGGCATATTGTTTCCTCCTCTGTTCCAATGTCATTATCCTAATTATAGCATACTGCCAGACCTTTTACCATGTTCTTTCCTGACAATTAAAAGTCAAAAATTTCTTGTGACTGTGTGGCTAAAATCCTTTTTAAATACGTTGGTTCAATGATTTCAACTTGCGCCCCAAAGGAAAACAGATAACCAACAAGCCACGTATCAACAGGCATTTCGGCACAAATGTATTCTCAAATAAATTCAGCTCTAATATGCGGTTCAATTTGAATATGAGAAAATCCTGCTTATCCATGCAAAACGCTTTCGAATACCATTTTTTTGATTTATAAGATATCTAGTACGCAAAAGGCCCGCGGGTCCGTTTGTATTCAGCTGCCTGTAAGCAGGCTTGTCAGAAGAGGAGGCAGAGGAACTAAAGAAGCTGATTTAGAGCAGTGGTTTAGATGTCGTTAGTTTTTCGTGCAAAATGTTGTGTTTTTCGTGCAAATGGTATATACTATAATTACCAACACGAAAGGAGATGGTTGTATGGCTGGCGCTACCACAAATATCAGTATCCGTATGGATTCGGATTTAAAAGCACGGGCCGATGCACTCTTCGGAGAACTCGGCATGAACCTTTCTACGGCGTTCAATATTTTTGTTCGTCAGTCGCTCCGTGAGGGCAGGATTCCGTTTGATGTTTCCCTGAATTATCCCAACAAAGAGACGATTGCCGCTATGTTGGATGCAGAAAAGATTGCGAAAGACCCATCCGTGAAAGGGTACACTGACCTGGATGAGCTGTTTGCAGACCTGAAAGCATGAGGAAAACAAAATACACGGTCAAGCCCACATCGCAATTCAAAAAAGATTACAAGCTGGCAATGAAACGCGGGCTGAAAATCAAATTGTTGGAGGATGTGGTTGCAGCCCTTGCAATGGGCGAACCACTCCCGGATAAGAACAAAGACCATGCCTTAACTGGGAATTGGATAGGACACAGAGAATGTCATATCCAGCCGGATTGGTTATTGGTCTACCGTATTGAAGACGATGTACTGGTGCTGACCTTAGCCCGAACCGGAACGCACAGCGACCTGTTTGGCAAGTAGTATACTGACCGCCGTATGGAAGGAATTTCTGTGCGGCGGTTTTGTATGTGATTAAAGCTCCGGCTCGTCCTTTTTCCAGGTCTGTGGCGGCTGCTCTTTGGCAGAAAAAAGAGTACATTCTTGACCAGCAGGACGCAGGATATGGAACGGTAACAAGCAGTGTGGTTGTACATATTGTAATCATTGGAAGACAGAGGTCCGTGTACTGTATTGTTCACTATTTTTTCCAGCGTTTCAGTGTCGGAAACCATTGAAGCATGATTTTTCTTGCTTCTTCTTCACTCATATTGGGGTTAGCAGCAGCCATATTCGGTACACATACCTCAATCATTTCTTCCATCGTACCATGAAAAGTAAACTGACCTTTTTCAAAACAATACTTGCAATATTCCTCATTTTTGCTGCCATCTTCATTTGTTCCGTACAGTTCATTCGTATCCCCCATAGGCATACCGCAGCACTGACAAAATTTTTGATTCATTTGATTCATTTTCTTTCCCTCTTTCTAAATCGCATTTAACGTTTCTGTATAGCTGTATTGCTATGGTCGTTAGTATAGCACACATATTTTGACACCTTTTGTCAAGGTTTATTTTTTTCATATATTTCTTGTGCCTGTGCGGCTAAAATTCTTTTTAAATACGTTGGCTCAATGATTTCAACTTGCGCCCCAAAGGAAAGCAGATAACCAACAAGCCATGTATCAACAGGCATTTCAGCGCAAACGATCAAATCGCCGTTTTTTTGATATTCAATTTCTGATTCGTCAAATTCATCATAGACACGATATGCAATTGCCTTTGAAAACAAAAGGACTATTTGAGGGTATGTCTGCTGCAGATTACTTTTTTCTTCCGGGTATGGTTTTGGCACAAACGTATTCTCTAATAATTCCAGCTCTAATATGCGGTTCAATTTGAATATGCGAAAATCCTGCTTTTCCATGCAAAACGCTTTCAAATACCATTCTTTTGATTTATAAGATATTTTTAATGGCTGAACGATTCGTTTACTTCTTTCGCTGTTGGTGTTTTCATAAACTATCCTTATTTCTTTGCACTGAATTACCGCTGTTTTTAATATTTCAAATTTTGAGCTGTCATAAACATGTTTCCCCCAGCGTGAAAAGTCCACTTCAAGCCAATTTCTTGTATTTATATTGAAAAGCGCTGATAACTTTGTCAGCATTTCTTTTCCGCCAGTATAACCTGTGGCAAATATACTTTGTATTGCTGCCAGTACTTCCTGTTTTTCATGTTCGGATAAGATTGCCCTGTCTAGAATAAAATCCTGCAATAAGTATATCCCGCCATTTCTTCCCGGTTCCGCATAGATCGGAATACCCGCACTGCTTAATGCTTCTACGTCACGATAAATTGTCCTTGTGGAAACCTCAAATTCCGCTGCCAGTTCAGGCGCCGTAGCACGTTTCCTGTCTAACAGATAATATAATATTTTGAATAAACGACTATCTGACATCGTTTCACCTCCCAATGTAAGAATATCATAAAAATCTTGACATAGCTTGACAAGTTTCGATATTTTTTAGTGATATATTTATGAAATGGATTCCATAACGGTTGACAAGATGTGGAAATCATTGTATTATATAAAATAATACAAACGGATTAAATATAATATTGAAAATCCTACAACAAATACTCAGACAGGATATTTAAAAATGATAGAAAAATTTGGATTATCCCATAACTTACTTTTTATGATGTCCCTATCAGGCAGTATGGTAGTGATTGCATACATAATATTTTACCCATTAGCGAAAAGGCATTTTCCCCTTTGGTGGAGAAACTGGATTTTAAAGATGGCGGTTTTTGCCTATTTGTTTCCCATAGGAGATTATCGGTTTAATGTTTACGGTTTGCTGGGACCAACCTTTCCATGGCTGGAAAAGTATCTTGGACGAAGCCCGAGGGTCCTCAGCGGCCCTTTCACCTTGATAATAAGTGACGGGAAATTTTTGACAAGATGGCCTTTGAAAATATTGTGGGGGTGTATGGCTTTTACTGCTATAGTGGCTCTGTTTCTGCTGGGAAGGCAAATCCTCCAATATAATAAAGCCGCAAAAAAATATCTCAGAAGCGTAGACAGAGTGAGGGATGAGAGCTGGAATACAACATTGGCTCAGTGTAAAGCTCAGCTAAAAATACGGGGGAAGATTAAAGTGGTGGAGTCAAAGCAATGCCCGGGTCCCATAACATTGGGAGTATTTCGCCCTATGATAATTATTCCACCTATGGATCAGCTGGAAGGATCGAAGCAGCAGCTTGTCCTGAGACATGAATTATTCCATATAAAACATAGGGACTTGCTTTTAAAATTCTTTGGTTTGGCGGTGGTGGCGCTGCATTGGTACAACCCATTGGTCTATTTTCTGTATCATGAAATTTGTGTTACCAGCGAACTGGTATGCGACAAAAATGTGATTGAAGGATTTCCGGATGAGACGAGGCAGGAATACAGTAACTTAATTATAGACTTTGCAAGGAAAGAGACTTCCGGGTTATTTCCCGGTTTCAGTCAAAAAAATATAAAAAGGAGAATTTTAGAAATGAAAAGTAAGGTAAAAACGAAGGTACTTTTATCCGCTATTACAATGGCAATGATTGGTGCGGCAAGCGCGGTGACGGCCTTTGCATATACCCCGCCATTAGAAGTTGAAGATATAGGTTTTAATGGGCTGCCAACAGGAACTCTGGAATTTATTCCCATACCACCGGAGGAGCTACTTACAGAAAGTTTTTTGTACGATTGCTTTTTTACAGACCAGGAAGGGAATATTTATCCCATTGAAAAGGAATACCGTACCCAGCGTGGCTGCGTACATGAGTACTCAGTATCTGGGACTACTACAGAACATATAAAAAATAGAGATGGAAGTTGTTTGGTAAAATATATAGAAGCTATGCGATGCGCTAAATGTGGAAGCGTTAAATATGGCTCTGTTATAAATGAAGTCCAATACGCAAAATGCCCGCATTAAATTTAAGGTCAGGTCTGGTAACGGAATGGAAAGACATGGAAGTATAGGAAGCTTTGTGAGGAGAGTAATTGTTATCAAAATGCATGGTTTTGGGATAGACTTTGGGTTGTTTATTTGGTTGGTAAGCTAGGGGGTGATGCCATTGCAGGGATAAATGAAACTTCTGCCTATAAATTTTAAAGAGCAAAGGAGAAAAAATATGAAATTAAAAAAGATGGTCATTAGATTATTGAGTATCACTATAGTATTTTCTATGATGTATGCTATATCTGCTTTTGCCGAAACCTCGCGTATACCTGTTTCTCCCAAAACAGTTGAGGATTTAAAAACAATCGCGCCAGAAGAGGTGCCAGAAGGAATCGTTCCAATGGAATTTGATTCAGATGAGAGTGCGGTTGCATATTTGAACCATATTTATTCCAACATGACATTGATAACAGGCGAGGACATCCCTGCTACATATGCAACGAATGGCAATGCCACGGTAGCAGAGCAACGTTTAGGTATGCTTGGCGGCAAAGTTATTTTAAAACTACGCTATACGACTTCTGGAAATGGTAATACGGGAACAATTACTATGATAGATCCATATACAACAACATCGGGAATTACATATAGTTTTGACTGGAGAGAGGATAGTATTGGCGCAGAGATTACATCAAATGGAAAAAATGTATATGCATATTCAGATGGTGTAATTATTGCTTATTTGTTAGTTGACGGGCTCATAAAATTGGATGAAACCCCGGTTAGCCTTAGCGGTTTGGTTGCGGTTATAAGATGATGGATTTTATAGTGGATGGTATTTGGCAGCTTTTTAACATTTTTTTATTGGGCGCAATTATATACTTAATATTCAAGATGCTGTTTAGAAAATAATACGCAGAGAAACTTCACAAAATGTAAAATGGAGCAGGAAAGTAGTTTGATTAAAATATTATTCTGCTCCTTTTTCCTACTTCTATATAGACTTTTCACCGGCTTATATGGTATATGAAATGAAGCTGGTTCTTGACACAAACGGCAATATGGAGGAAAATGAATTTGAGCTTTGCAGGCGTTTCACTGTAAAGAACACCATAAGATAGAAAGAAAGGAAAATACCAATGCTGAAGCTATACGATTTGACAGATACAGAACTTGAAGTTATGGAATACTTTTGGGGGCAAAAGGAGCCGCGCCTATTTAGCGAAGCCATGGAATATTTCAACACGCAAAAGAAAAAAGAGTGGAAAAAACAGACGATGAATACCTATCTGAATCATCTGACCCATGCAGGACTGCTAAAGGCGGAAAAAGGCCCGAGGGCCCGCTTGTATTCAGCTGCCTGTACAAGAGAAGCTTATCAGAAGCAGTGTGCAAAAAAGCTGATAGAAAAATCTTTTGACAATTCACTTGCGAAATTTATTGCGGCATTTACAGGGGGAGAATGTTTGTCAGAAGAGGAGGCGGAGGAACTAAAGAAGTTAATTTAGAGCAGCGGTTCAGACGAAATGGAAATTGGAAGGAATTTCGAGATCACACCTGCCCGCAGGTCAAAATTTCCTTTCTTCTCTATTGACCTCACTCTGGCAAAATGCTATGATGAAATTGGAAAAGGCGGCGATGAATCTGCCGCCTTAGTGGACTATAGATTGCTTAAACAATCTTCATCCGACCCGTCAGTTGCCGCCAAGCTTGCTGATGGGTCTTTTTCTGTCTGCACCTTGCGCCGCTTTATGTAAGGCTTACACTTCAGGCCTGCCATTCCTTCTTGACAAATCCCATCCATATGCTACAATTAACTAAATCATATTAAACCACTAGGAAATAGGAGGCAGCGCTATGGCAGATATTAAAAAAAGCGGTCTGGAGCTTATCGGCAACACTCCATTGCTGGAACCGGTAAATTATGAGAGGAAGCAGAATCTCTGTGGAAATCTTTTTCTGAAATTAGAGTCCTTTAATCCGGCGGGAAGCGCCAAGGATCGGGCGGCTTTATTTATGATTGAGGATGCGGAGGAAAAAGGGCTGTTAAAGCCGGGTGCAACTATCATTGAGCCTACCTCTGGCAATACGGGGATCGGCCTGGCAAGCATTGCGGCTATGAAAGGATATAAGGCGGTTTTGACCATGCCGGAGACCATGAGCGCCGAGCGGCGGATGCTGCTTGCCGCCTATGGGGCAGAGATTGTTTTGACGGAAGGTTCCAGGGGGATGACGGGAGCCATAGAAAAGGCAGAAGAGCTTCAAAAGGAGATTCCCGGATCCATTATTCTGGGACAGTTTGTCAATCCGGCCAATCCCAAAGCCCACCGTATGACCACCGGGCCGGAGATTTGGAAGGCCCTGGATGGCAAGGTAGATATGTTTGTGGCAGGGGTAGGAACCGGCGGCACTATTACAGGGGTGGGAGAGTATTTGAAATCCCAGAACCCTTCTGTCAGGATTGTGGCTGTGGAACCGGATAAATCCCCTCTGCTCTCCGGCGGGGAGGCAGGAGGACACGGCCTTCAGGGCATTGGCGCCAACTTTATCCCGAAGATTTTAAACCAGGATATTTATGATCAGGTAATCCGGGTTACAGAGGAACAGGCTTATGAAGCCGCCAGAAAACTGGCGGGAACAGAGGGGATTTTAGTGGGAATCAGCTCGGGCGCCGCTCTCTGGGCTGCCTCACAGAAAGCCGGACAGCCGGAAAATGCCGGGAAGAATATCGTAGTTTTGCTGCCTGACACAGGAGAACGGTATTTGTCTACAGGATTATTTTCTGAATAAGATCGGCATATGCAGGATTACAGCAAGGAATATGCGAATGGAGAGAAAATATTATATAGATAATTTAAGATGGTTGTCAATCCTGCTGCTTTTTCCATTTCATGCGGCACAGATTTGGAGTGGAGGCGAATATAGTGGGTTTTATATATGGTCACACACAAACACCGCTCTTTATATGTTTTCAACTGCTGTGTATCCGTGGTATATGACCTTTTTGTTTGCTGTTGCAGGTATGAGTTGTAAATATTCTCTTCTAAAAAGGACAAACAGACAATTTGTTGTGGAGCGAATAAAAAAATTAGTCATTCCATTTCTCTTTGGACTGCTTGCACTTGTTCCTATAATGACCTATACGGCAGAAGTATTTTTTAATGGGTACACAGGCGCTTACTGGCAACAGTATGAATTGTTTTTTACAAAGAAAAATGATTTAACAGGATATCATGGAGGTTTTACTCCTGCACATCTTTGGTTTTTACTTTATTTGTTTGTTATTTCTGTGACAGCGCTGCTAATTGTTCGTTTGCAGAAGAAGTGTTTACCGAAATTTAGAGTTGGCCGCCTTTCATATTTTTTAATCGTTTTGCTATTTGTACCAGAGTGGTTTTGCCTATATGTCTTGAATATAGGTGGGAAAAGCTTAGGGCAATTTATGATACTGTTTTTGTTCGGATACTATATCCTTTCGGAGGAAAATATTCTGAAAAAATTACAGAGCCATAGGTTTGTAAGCCTTTTACTTTTCGTAATGTCAGGCAGTCTATACATTTATTTGTACTGCTTGGAAAATATCCGGAATATATTGATGGATGGGCTTTACATATTTTACGGATGGATGGGGATTATTATGTTACTTGGCATAGGGCAGTCAAAACTGAACTTTCATAACCGGGTCAGCACTTATTTAACTCAAACGTCTTTCCCTGTTTACATTCTCCATATGCCGGTTGTGGTCGTGGTGGGTTTTTTTGTCTTGAAATTACCGATTGGTGTTGCAGGGCAATTTTTATTGATTGTATTGATTTCGTTTATTGAAACATTTTTAATATATGAAATCGTAAAGAGACTGGAATTGATAGAAATCATACGTAAAAAGGAAAACAGCGGGAAGCCCTAAGACTTTCCGCTGTTTTCCTTTTCATAAAAATAATTAATTTCAGCCCCGAAAAACAGAGCGCAGATACAAAAATACAGCCACAGCATCAAAAGGACCACAGCCGTCAAACTTCCGTAGGTGTAGGAAAAACGGTTAAAGAATCGGAAGTAAATGGAAAAGGCAAAGGAAATTCCAATCCAGCACAGAGTGGAAAATAAAGCTCCCGGCACCTGCTCCCGCCAGTAAAGCTCCCGGTTAGGGACAAAGGTATAAAGTCCGGTAAAACAGAAAATCAGGGTTCCCAGGGATAGCAGAGTGCGGACATTTATGATATACTGAGTAATGGCAGTTAAAAAAGGAAAAATCTTCAAAATAAACCTGCTGATGGTATCGCCGAACACCAAAAGAACCAGGGACAGGATACACACCAGGATAAAGACAATGGTGTAGCCGGAACAGATAATCCGGGTGATAATATATCCTCTGTGGGAATGATCTCCCTGGACCCGGTTCAGCCCCCTGGCAATGCTCATCATGCCCTTGGAGGCGGACCAGAGAGCCGCCAGAGCGGACAGAGACAGCAAGGTTCCGGGGGAATTGGTATAAAGGCTGTTGACAACACTGTCAAGGATTTGGCCAAACTGGCGGGGGATCATTGGCCCCAACAGCTCCAGCAGGTCCCCCTGGCTTATGTTTGGAATCACCTGAATAATGGACAGCATGAGGATTATAAACGGAAATGCGGCCATAATAATAAAAAATGAGGCCTGGGCAGCATAAACGGTCATCTCATCCGATATATATTTTTTAATAATCCGCTGCAGATACAGCAGGTACATTACCATGAGCATAGTCTCCTTAATTTTATGCGCCTGGCGGCGGACTTTCACAGGAACCCCGGGGGCTGATAAAAATATACCATGCTCCGGAGAAAATAACAAGGCCTATGAGGAAGTGAGGTAGGAAAGAGAAAAAGTATGGAAAAAATGAAGCTGACAAAACTGGAAAAATACTGGATTTTATATGATGTAGGCAATTCCGCCTTTGTGCTCCTTGCCTCCACCATAATTCCCATCTATTTTAATTCCCTTGCGGAAAGCGCCGGTATCTCAGAGGCGGATTATGTGGCCTATTGGGGTTATGCGGCCTCTGTTGCCACTCTGTGTGTGGCTGCTATCGGCCCTGTGCTGGGATCTGTGGCAGATACCAGAGGCTGCAAAAAGCCGCTCTTTACTATATTTATGATGATAGGAGTTCTGGGATGTGCGGCTCTTTCCTTTCCACTTCCCTGGATCGTATTTTTGTCCCTGTTTGTCCTGACAAAGGTGGGGTATTCGTCCAGTCTGATCTTTTATGACGCCATGCTGCCGGATGTAACAGAAAAGGATCGGATGGATCAGGTATCCTCCCACGGTTATGCCTGGGGCTATATCGGAAGCTGCATTCCTTTTATTATCAGCCTGGTGTTTGTTCTTTTTTATGACCGCCTGGGGATAACCATAACCGGGGCCATGGCCATAGCCTTTTACTTAAATGCGGGCTGGTGGCTTCTGGCAACCCTGCCTCTTTTAAAAAATTACCGTCAGATCAATTTTGTAGAGAGGAAGAAGGGAGTGGTGACAGCCAGTATCCGGAGACTGGGGCAGGCATTTAAAGATATAAGGGAACATAAAAAAATATTTTTGTTCTTAATTGCCTTCTTTTTCTATATTGACGGCGTATATACCATTATTGATATGGCAACCGCATACGGAAGTGCTTTGGGCTTAAATACCCAGGGGCTTCTTCTGGCCCTTCTGATGACTCAGATTGTGGCTTTTCCCTTTGCCCTGATATTTGGGGCGGCGGCCAAAAAGTATCCGGCTCCAAAGCTGATCCGGCTTTGTATTCTGGCCTATACAGGGATTGCCCTGTTTGCCATTCAGCTGGATAAGCAGTGGGAATTTTGGGTATTGGCCGGATTTGTGGGAATGTTTCAGGGAGCCATCCAGGCCTTGTCCCGGTCTTATTTTGCCAAAATTATTCCGCCGGAGAAATCCGGAGAGCTTTTCGGCATTTTTGACATCTGCGGAAAAGGGGCGGCATTTTTGGGAACCGCTTTGGTAGGAGTCATCAGCCAGATAACCGGAAGCCCTAATATAGGCGTAGGGGTTCTGGCCGTTATGTTTATTATAGGCCTTTTGGTATTTCAAAAGGCAGACCAGACAGCCTGATTATAAAAACTTTGGAGGAATACTTGCTATGAAACGACTTTTAGGGTACATGAAAGCTTACAGAAAGGAGAGCATTATTGCGCCCCTGTTTAAGATGCTGGAGGCAAGTTTTGAGTTGTTTGTGCCTTTGGTAGTTGCCAGTATGATTGATGTGGGAATCCGGAACCGGGATGTGTCCTACATATTAAAAATGGGAGGACTTCTGGCGCTTTTGGCAGTTATCGGCATTACCTGCTCTTTAACGGCTCAGTATTTTGCCGCCAGGTCTGCAATCGGCACAGGGACTGCCCTGAGAAACGATCTGTTTGCCCATATTAACCGTTTGTCTTATTCAGAAATTGACACCATAGGAACCTCTACGTTGATTACCCGCATGACCAGCGATATCAATACGGTGCAGAATGGGGTTAATATGGTTCTGAGGCTGTTTCTTCGATCCCCATTCGTGGTATTCGGAGCCATGATAATGGCGTTTACCGTGGATTTTAAAGGCGCTTTGGTATTTGCCTGCGCCATTCCCCTTTTATCAGCAGTGGTATTCGGGATTTTGCTGATCAGCATGCCCCTCTATAAAAAAGTTCAAAAACAGCTGGACAAAGTAACCCTGTCTACCAGAGAAAATCTGCTGGGAGTCCGGGTGATCCGGGCCTTTAACCGGCAGGAAAGCGAGAGAGCGCGCTTTGCAGGGGAAAACGATCTGTTGGTAAAGCTCCAGGTATTTGTGGGAAAAATCGCCGCCCTTTTAAATCCGGTGACCTATGTGGTGATTAACTGCGCTATCGTAGTTCTCATCTGGGTAGGGGCAAAGCAGGTGGACGCCGGTATTCTGTCCCAGGGAAAGGTGGTGGCCCTGGTCAATTATATGTCTCAGATCCTGGTGGAGCTGATTAAGCTTGCAAACCTGATTATTCTGATTTCCAAAGCTATGGCCAGTATGAACCGGGTGGACAGTGTTTTTGAGATTACGCCCAGCATTACAGAAAGCGCCAGAGCAGGAGAGGGCAGGCCTGCAAAATCTCCGGCGGAAGAAAAAGGCGGCGTTTCGAAAGTCCGCTTTGATCATGTAACCTTTACCTACAAAGGGGCAAAGGAGCCGTCCCTTACCGATATTTCCTTTTCTGCCAGTGCAGGGGAGACTATCGGCATTATCGGCGGCACCGGATCCGGCAAATCTACTCTGGTAAATCTGATTCCCAGATTTTATGATGTCACAGACGGAGCGGTGCTGATTGACGGAGAGGATGTAAGAGAGAAGAAACTGGATTCTCTTCGGAATGCCATAGGCGTGGTTCCCCAAAAGGCGGTGCTGTTTAAGGGAAGTCTGCGGGACAACCTGAAATGGGGCAGGGAAGAAGCTGCAGACGAAGAAATTTATATGGCCTTAGAAACCGCTCAGGCCAGGGAGTTTGTGGAAGAAAAGAAGAGAGGTCTTGATCTGCTTGTGAGCCAGGGAGGCCACAACCTGTCGGGAGGCCAGCGCCAGCGTCTTACCATTGCCAGAGCCCTGGTGCGGCGGCCGGAGATTTTGATTATGGATGACAGCGCTTCTGCCCTGGATTTTGCCACGGATGCCAGACTGCGCCAGGCCATTAAAAGAGATACAGAAAACATGACGGTGTTTATCGTTTCCCAGAGAGCCGCAACCATTAAAAATGCGGATAAGATTCTGGTTTTGGATGACGGAAGGCTGGCGGGAGCAGGAACTCATAAAGAGCTTTTGGAAACCTGCCAGGTTTACCAGGAAATCTGCTTATCCCAGCTTTCCAAAGAGGAGGTGCAGTAGCATGAAAAAGAAAGAAAACAGCAAGACTCTAAAGCGAATTCTTCTCTCTATCCGCCAATATAAATTAGGAGTGGGAGCTTCTCTGATTCTGGCATTTATCACGGTAGCCCTGACTCTGTATGTGCCAATTTTAATCGGTCAGGGAGTGGATCTGATTATTGCCCCCGGGAAGGTGGATTTTTCAGGGCTTTCCGCTATTTTGGGAAAGATTTTGGCAGCGGTGGCGGTAACGGCCTTGTCTCAGTGGATGATGAACCATATTAACAATCGGATTACTTACCGGGTTGTGATGGATATCCGGACGCAGGCCTTTAACCGTCTGGAAGTGCTGCCCATCAGCTATTTGGATACCCACTCATCCGGAGATATTATCAGCCGGGTAATTACGGATATCGACCAGTTTTCCGAGGGTCTTCTCATGGGCTTTACTCAGCTCTTTACCGGGGTTATGACCATCCTGGGAACCCTTTTGTTTATGCTGTCCATCAATCCACTGATTACAATTGTGGTAGTGGTTCTTACCCCTCTGTCCCTGGTGGTTGCCAGCTTTATCGCCAAAAAAACTTATACCATGTTCCATCATCAGTCAGAGACCAGAGGCCAGCTTACCGGCCTGGTAGACGAGATGCTGGGGAATCTCAAGGTGGTTCAGGCCTTTGGCAGGGGAGAAGAGATACAGAAAGACTTTGAAGAGATTAACAACCGTCTGGCGGGATACAGCTTAAAGGCCACATTCTTTTCTTCGATTACCAATCCGGCTACCCGGTTTGTCAACAGTATTGTATATGCCGCAGTGGGCCTTGCCGGATCCTATGCCGCTATCAGGGGACTGATTTCGGTAGGTCAGCTTACCAGCTTTTTAAGCTATGCCAACCAGTACACAAAGCCCTTTAATGAGATTTCCGGCGTGGTTACGGAGCTTCAAAACGCTCTGGCTTCTGCAGCCCGGGTGTTTGCGCTGATTGACGAGGAGGCTCTTCCGGAAGATAAGCCGGACGCCTTGGATTTAAAGCAGGCAACGGGAAAAGTAGATCTCTGCTATGTGGATTTTTCCTATAATCCGGAGAACAAGCTAATTGAAAACCTGAACCTGCAGGTAGAGCCGGGCCAGAGAGTGGCTATTGTAGGGCCTACCGGCTGCGGAAAGACTACGGTTATCAACCTGTTAATGCGTTTCTATGATGTGAATTCGGGAAGCGTAAAGGTGGACGGAATGGATATCCGGAATATTACCCGGAAGAGCCTGCGGGCCAACTATGGTATGGTTCTCCAGGAAACCTGGCTCAAATCCGGCACCATCCGGGAAAATATCGCCTACGGCCGTCCGGACGCCTCTTTGGAGGAAGTGATTCAGGCGGCAAAGGAAGCCCATGCCCACAGTTTTATCCGGAAAATGCCTCAGGGCTATGATACGGTTATGGGCGAGGACGGTGGAAATCTTTCCCAGGGACAGAAACAGCTTTTGTGTATTGCCAGGGTTATGCTGTGCCTGCCTCCTATGCTGATTTTAGACGAGGCCACATCGTCCATTGATACCCGTACTGAGATCCGGATTCAGAAGGCCTTTGCCAAGATGATGGAAGGGCGCACCAGCTTTATTGTGGCCCACCGCCTTTCCACCATCAAGGAGGCAGACGTGATTCTGGTTATGGAGAGCGGACACATTGTGGAGCAGGGAAAGCACCAGGAATTGCTGGAAAAGGGCGGATTTTACGCAAAGCTGTATAACAGCCAGTTTGCGGTTTCCATGTAAGAAGGAAAGAAAGAGCATTGGGGAACGTCAGACTTCCCCAAAATGCTCTTTTAAAAGCGCGATTTCTTTCCCGTGGCCTTCCAAATCCTCTGGAGTCTCCAGGATAAAGGGTAGATGCCGCAGTTTGGGATGATTCATGATCCGGCAAATTCCCTCCAGGCCCAAATATCCCTGGCCGATGGAGGCATGGCGGTCCTTGTGGCTGCCTCTGGGGTTCTGACTGTCATTTAAGTGGAACGCTTTCACCCGTTTCAGCCCTATACAAGAGTCAAGTTCCTCCAGAGTTTTATCAAGGCCTTCCATCAGATCATACCCGGCGTCAGAGAGGTGGCAGGAATCCAGACAAATGCCAAGCTTGGGAGAGAGGGCCGGGTCAGCCTGATCCAGAATCCAGGCCAGCTCTTCAAAAGTACGGCCGATCTCCGTGCCTTTTCCGGACATGGTTTCCAGGAGAACCGTGGTAGGCTGATCCGGTGTCATAACCGTATTTAACATCTGAACGATATATTGGGAGCCGGAGTCAAAACCCTGGCCTAAGTGGCTTCCGGGATGGAAATTATAGTAATTTCCCGGAATATAATTCATAAGAGCCAGATCCTCACGAAACATTTCCACGGCCAGCTTGCGAAGACCCGGATCCTTAGAACAGGGGTTTAAGGTGTAGGGGGCGTGGCCCACAATAGGAGCAAATCCGTGCTCCTCCAAAAACTGATGAAAAGCCTGAAGATCCGGGATATTTAGAGGTTTGGATTTACTGCCCCGGGGATTTCTGGCAAAAAACTGCAGGGTATTGGCGCCAATGGAAAGGGCGTCTTTTCCCATGTGAAGATATCCTTTGGCAGAGGAAATATGAGTACCGATAGAAAACATAATAACTCCTTTCATACCCTCAGTGAACAAGTGAAGCGTGTGTCCCCTTGTCCACTGAGGGTAAAGAGAGAGGACAAAAAGGGAGAGGAATATGGACAAAGATTTAAAGATTGCCATTTTAATTGATGCGGATAATATTTCCGACAAATATGTAAAAATTATTCTGGATGAGACCGCCAGCAAAGGGGTGGCCACTTACAAAAGGATTTATGGGGACTGGACCAGCCCTAAACTGGGGTCCTGGAAGCAGGTGCTTTTGGAAAATTCCATTATCCCCATTCAGCAATACAGCTATACCACCGGCAAAAACGCCACAGATTCAGCTATGATTATTGACGCTATGGACATTCTCTATTCTGAAAACGTGGACGGCTTCTGCATCGCATCCTCAGACAGCGATTTTACCCGCCTGGTAGCCCGCTTAAGAGAATCAGGTATGTATGTGCTGGGGATGGGGGAGAGCAAAACTCCCCTTCCCTTTGTAACTGCCTGCAATGAATTTAAGTATCTTGACCTCTTATTAAACGCGATTTTAAAAGAAGAGAAGGCAGAGGCCGCCGCAGCCGCCAAGGAACCGGAGGCTGCTTCTGCTTCCGGAAAAAAGAAGGCCGCCGATGGAAGCGCCGCCGCAGCTTCGGCTAAATCTAAAAAATCCGCCAAAGAAGCCAAGGATTCCCCGGCTTCCCGCAACAGCTTAAGTCTTAAAAAGTTTAAAAAAGAGGTTCGCAGTATTGCGGAAAGCTGCTCCGACGACGATGGCTGGATTTTCTCCGGCGAGCTGAGAAACCAGCTGGCCAAACGTTTCCCTGATTTCGACGTGCGGAACTTCGGCCACTCCAAATTTACCCCCTTTATTGAATCCCTGGGTATTTTTGAGGTACGGCGGGAGGCCACTACGGCAGGAAACCGGGTGAAGCTGGTGTACTTCCGCCGCAAGAATTAAGACTTGGTTTCGGCCCTGAAAATTCGGTTGCGTCCCGGGGATTTGAATCCAGCCCTGAAAGTTGGGTTATGGTCCAAAAGATCCGCTTATAGCAGAATTACAGCAGAAACCGGAAGGGTTTCATAAAAAATCCCACTATGGCCCATGCCGCCTTTTTCCATACCGGAACATCCGCCACGGTTATGTGATCCGGAATTTCATAAGAGCCGTCGGACAGGAGCCTGCGGCAGTCCTTGTGAAAATTGTCCATATGTCCCGTAAGCTCCGCCGCCAGGCCGACGCTTTCGATTGCCAGCATCAGTTCAGTGTCCATATAGGTACTGCGTAGATCCAGATTATAGGAGCCAATCAGGGAGAGGGTTTCATCAATAACCAGGGATTTCCCGTGGTAGGACATACCGCCGTCGTATTCATAAATGGGGATTCCCATGGAAGCCATCCATTTTTTGCGGCGGATGTAGTCGCTGGAGGCGAAAAAGTTATCTCCGTTTTCCACGGAATTGATCATGATTTTCATATCAGGAACCTGGCTGGCAGCTTCTTTCAGGGAGTTATACATATAGTCATTTAAAACTGCGTATGGAGTGTGAAAAATTACGGAAGAGCGGGCGTTTTCTATCAGATCCGTGATGGCGGAAAAGACCACAGGTTCTTTTCCGTAAATGTGGGTGGGGTTGCTGATTAGGGTGATTTTCCCGGCTTCCAGGGTGTTTTCATTGTAATATTGAATATGGGAGGCCCTTTCCGGGGAGAACAAATCCGGACGGGACAGCGCCAGGGTGTCATAGCGATCCTTTAGCAGCGCCATCTGGGCTTTAACGCCTTTTCTTTCCGCAAGTTTTGGGGAATCGTGAAATACCCGGCATACAGGCAGGTTCCACACGGATTCAAAATAATCCCGAAGCTGCAAAAGGCCCGGCCCGGCTCCTTTTTCCGGCTCCGGATTATATACCAGAACCTCTCTGTCATAGCTGCGGCTGTCAGTGGGGTAGTCCCCGATAAAATAGTCAAAAGTATTGCGGCCGCCTAAAAGGAAGGCAGTTTGGTCTACGATAACGTATTTGTCGTGCATCCGGCCCTGGGTTTTCCAGGGAGTGAGAGGATTAATAGGATTGTAAATGCGGATCTCCACATTCGGGTGGCTGGACAGGGCATAAAAAAGATCCCGGCCTTCCATCCGGATCAGGCCGGAAAAGCCGTCTACCAGGATTTTTACCTGTACGCCTTCCTCCGCTTTGTGAAGAAGAAGGGCAAGGATATCTCTGGGAGCTTCCCCATCCCGGAAATCAAAGGTTGAGAGAATGATTTCTTCTTCTGCAAGCTGGATCATGCGGATCCGTTCCTCCCAGGCGCTTATGTTGGTTTCAAGAAGCATAACCCGCTCCGGGCCGGGGCTGTTTTGGTAGTATTCTCTTTCCCGGATCTGCTGCTTTGCCTCAGGAGAAAGAGGCTGGTAACAAAAAAAGGGAACGCAGGCTCCGATAATCAGATAGAGCAGGAAAAAGACGGGAATCAGTATTTTAAAATGTTTATGAAAAAAGGATTTTACCGTATTCATTTTATCACTCTCCGCCTTTAGTATAGCGGAAGGGGGAGGATTTGTCCAGAGGCGGGGGACTTTGTAGGAAACGTGGCGGAAGCCTTGGGGTTTGGGCCGTTTTTAATGTGCAAAACAGAGGTGACGGTTTGGACGGGGCTTCTTCTTGCCTGTTACATATAAATATAAATAAAAAGAAAAAAGTTCTAGTTGTATTTTATCTCAAATGTGATATACTAAAAGTATAAAAACGTTTCTCGATGTACGGGATAACATTGGAGAGCCTTAGGTGGGAAACTGCTTAAGGCTTTTGTCAATGCTGGAGGATGATGTGAGAGAAAATGCAATTTACTTTGGAAAAGAAAGTTTTTATCAGGTAATTAGAGATATAGGGGGAATTTGGAATGATACAAAAGAAAGGCCAGTTGTGTGTCTGATGAAACTACCTGAATGTGAGGAAATGCATTGGGCGATACCAATGGGAAATTGGGCGCATAGAACAGAAGAAGCTCAAAGGAGAATTCATGATTATATGTCGTTGCCGGAAAGCAATATTGCTTCATGTTACTATCATGTGGGAAAGACAACAACAAAGTCTATTTTCTTTATCAGTGATGTAGTTCCGATAACAGATAAATACATAGAACGCGAGTATTTGATTACAGAGATTCAAAAGGATCATTGAGAACAAAGCTACCTTTAAAAGTTCATGGTGTAAAAACTGAAGGATGAGACTTTCGTGTAGGGCAAGTGGTAACCACCCGTCAAAACTTGTCCTACATTCCCCGCCGTCTTGCCCGCTGCTTAAAATTCCGCGAAAAAAGTTGGAAAAGGTATAGACGAAATGACGATTTTGTGAGAAAATAAGGACAGGTATGATGTGAAAAAATAAACAATCCATACTACTGCTTTTCACGAAACTACATATTTGAAAGGAGTTTTAACATGATTTATTCACATGAAGTAGAAAAGATGTGTACAGTAGCACAGGGCGTTAACCATGGCGCCGCTCCGATTCCGGAAGAAGCAAAATGGGTACAGTCTAAGCAGATCGCTGACATCTCCGGTTTAACCCACGGCGTAGGCTGGTGTGCTCCTCAGCAGGGCGCCTGCAAGCTGACCTTAAATGTTAAGGAAGGCATCATCCAGGAAGCGTTGGTAGAGACCTTAGGATGTTCCGGTATGACCCATTCCGCAGCTATGGCAGCAGAGATCCTTCCCGGCAGAACCTTACTGGAAGCACTGAATACTGACTTGGTATGTGATGCAATCAATACCGCTATGAGAGAACTGTTCTTACAGATTGTATACGGCAGAACTCAGAGCGCATTCTCCGAAGACGGTCTGCCCATCGGCGCAGGTCTGGAGGACTTAGGCAAGGGCTTACGTTCTCAGGTAGGCACTATGTACGGAACCTTAAAGAAAGGCCCCCGTTATCTGGAAATGGCAGAAGGATATGTTACTGGTATCGCTCTTGACAAAGACGACCAGATCATCGGCTATCAGTTTGTAAACCTTGGCAAGATGACCGATTTCATCAAGAAGGGCGACGACGCCAACACTGCATATGAGAAGGCAAAAGGTCAGTATGGCCGTGTTGCTGATGCAGTGAAGATTATCGACCCCAGAGTAGAATAAGTATTTCCGGAACCAACAATTGATAGATGAATTAAAGGAGGATCATTGAGTCATGGCATTATTTGAATCTTATGAGAGACGAATTGACAAAATCAATTCCGTATTAAATAGCTACGGTATCGCTTCTCTGGAAGAAGCTGAGAAAATCACAAAAGACGCAGGCCTGGACGTTTATAACCAGGTTAAGGGCATCCAGCCTATCTGCTTCGAGAACGCTTGCTGGGCATACATTGTGGGCGCAGCGATTGCAATCAAAAAAGGCTGCACTAAGGCAGCAGACGCAGCAGCAGCAATCGGCGAGGGCCTGCAGGCATTCTGTATCCCCGGATCCGTTGCCGATCAGCGCAAGGTTGGCTTAGGCCACGGCAATTTAGGCAAGATGCTTCTGGAAGAAGAGACCGACTGCTTCTGCTTCTTAGCAGGACATGAGTCTTTTGCAGCAGCAGAGGGCGCAATCGGTATTGCTGAAAAGGCAAACAAAGTACGCCAGAAACCTCTGCGGGTTATCTTAAATGGTTTAGGAAAGGATGCTGCCCAGATTATCGCAAGAATCAACGGCTTTACCTTTGTTGAAACCCAGTATGATTACTATACCGGCGATTTAAAGGAAATAAACCGCATCGCTTACTCCGACGGTCCCCGTGCAAAAGTTAACTGCTACGGCGCAAATGATGTACGCGAGGGCGTGGCAATCATGTGGAAAGAGAACGTAGACGTTTCCATCACCGGAAACTCCACTAACCCCACCAGATTCCAGCATCCGGTAGCAGGTACTTACAAGAAGGAATGTGTGGAAGCAGGCAAGAAGTACTTCTCCGTAGCATCCGGCGGCGGCACCGGCCGTACCCTGCATCCCGACAACATGGCAGCAGGCCCGGCTTCCTACGGTATGACAGATACTTTAGGCCGTATGCACTCTGACGCTCAGTTTGCAGGTTCTTCTTCCGTTCCGGCTCACGTAGAGATGATGGGCCTCATCGGCGCTGGCAACAACCCTATGGTTGGTATGACGGTAGCGGTAGCTGTCTCCATCGAGGAAGCTGCTAAGGAAGGGAAGTTCTAAATAATAGCATAAATTAAAGGGTTTCCGTTGACGTGAATGGCCGGCGGAAGCCCTTAATTTTGCTGCGTAGCACACAAGTAACACACTTATGGCAGTGAAAAAGTAAAGAAAATAAACTTTAAAAGGATCGTTACATAAAGTAGGAGGGCAGCAGCCTATTACTTCCCTAACGGTTTGCATTAACGGAAATTATTGGAGAGAGAATATAAGCAAAGGCAGGGCGTTGATTCTCTGCCTTATGTGTACAATATCTAAAATTCTGCCATAGAAATAATGTCCGCTTTCATCGTTCACTTCCTGTACTAATCTTGTATAGTACTATATGCCAATCCCGAAACAAAGCAGGACAGGACGGAATGGAATAAGCTGTAAAAGAAAACCAAAGCAGGAGGCAAAGCTGATAACAAAGAAATTTCTTTGTAAATGTTTCTGTCTCTTGCATATTCCTGGCAAAGCAGATATACTATAAGTAAAAAAGTTAGAATTTTTCACTTGAAATTATAAGCTAATACCCATATGCCCAGAACAAGGGCATGAATAGGAGACGATATTATGCTTGCTGAACTTCGCCAGAAGGCACAGATCACAATCCCAAAAGAAATCATTGTAAAACTCGGCTTGTCAGAAGGCGATAAACTGGATGTTTTTGAAAAGGACGGCTCCATCTGCCTCATGCCGGTTGTTGTCTATCCCAAGAAATACCTGAACGAGCTGAAAGAGGAGATCAGTGGTGTAAAAGCGAAACTGGCCTCCGGGGAACAGCCTGTTTTTGACAGCGTGGATGCCCTGTTTGATAAATTGGAGGCAGACTGATGGCATATGAATTTACCTTTACGCCGCGGTTTCAGAAACATTTTAAGGGGCTCACCGCCCAGGAAAAGAAACAGTTAAAAAACAAACTGGAACTCTTGGCGCACCCCCTCCCACCCGTCGCTTCGCACCAAGCGAATTTAGGGCGCCACAGATCTTTTCGAGTGCAGCGTCAACATGGACATCCGCATTATCTGGTATTATGAGGGCGACATAATGATTATTTTGGTGGACGTAGGCCATCACGACATTTTAAAACAGTTCTGATTGCAGAAGCGGCATATCCCAGAAGCGACATGCCGCTTTTTTGCATCTAATTTTGTGTAATCAATCTTTTGCAGTAACTGGTTCTCTGTTTTTTGCCTCCTGTTTGTCAGCATTGATGGTAGGCAACACGGTACAGGTAACAGGATTTCGCAGGAGAAGGACACGAAAAAAAGCATTCTTGGCAGTATTCCTTAGTTACGGCTTCACCAATTATTGACTTGACAATATGTAATAAGTATAATAGGGCAAAGTAGTGCTGTCAAGGCAGCATGAAGGACGGCAAAAAAGAAAGACGAGGGAGATCTGTGCAATGAAAAGAAGAAAAAGAAATAGAACACGTGCGGCGGCGGTGGTTTTATCCACGGCATTTTTATTGGCGGGCTGTAAAGTCGATACAATAAGTCAGGAAGAGACAGCGCCTGATACAACAAGTCAGGAAGAGACAACCCCTGATGCAGCAGATAACCTGGAAGCGCCCAATGAAAAGACTGATATATATAACCATATTTTAGAAGAATATCAGGACATGGTTCAGAATGATTTTTATGTGGATCTTCGGGATTCAGATGACTATGAAAGCTGCTTTGGAGAGAATATCAGTTTGGAAATCCGCACCCACAAGCAGGATATTTATTATGCGCTTTATGATATAGACGGAAACGGAACAAAGGAGCTTATTATTGCAGGAGGAGAGAACGGGGTATCAAATCCTGCTTTTTCACCATGGAATTATGACCTGTATGGTTATGACGGAATTAATGTGGTTCATATTTTTCCGGAAATGGATTTTGGATACAGAACGAATTTCTCACTTTATGAAAATGGAATTATAGAAGTGTTTTACAGTAGCAGCGCTGCGGAATCCGGAGTGGATTTTTATAAACTGGCCGCGGATGGGGTCAGCGCCGAATTGATGGATTCTTTTACCGCGGTTGGCCGTTTGGATGGGGATACTCCGGCATTTACCTATTCTCAAAACGGAGGCGAAATTACAGAAGAAGAGTACAATACCAAAATTCAAAATTACGAAGTTGCGCTCACAACGGCATTGGATTGGATGCAAATTCAATAGGCCGCATATGCGGGGCGGAGAATAAGGATTTGATGTAGGAAGGAAAAAGTCTCCCAACCTCTTTACAATAGCAGAGGGACGGAGACTTTTTGTCAGTAAAGGTCCTGTTCACCTTATGGCATATCCCAGCAGGCCGGAAAGCTTTCGGCAGGAAACCATCAGAAGACTGCCAAGCTCTTTTTCCTCCTGTTCCGTCAGGCTGCTGCCGCTGATACTGATGGAACCGATGGGCCGGTTGGAAAAATCCATAATAACGCATCCCACACAGAACACATGATATTCATTTTCTTCCCGGTCAAGGGCATAGCCCCTCTGGCGGGTCAATCCGATTTCCTGCAGGAAAAGCTGCAGATCAGTCAACGTATTCCCGGTCAGGGATTGAATATTCATTTTGTCCCACTTCTCAATAATTTCACCATTTGAATAAGTAGATAAAAGAGCCTTTCCGGCGCTGGTGCTGTAGAGAGGGGAGCGGTGTCCGACGCTGGTGTATACGGAAAAGCTTACCGCTTCTTTTCCAATGCTCTGAAGGCAAAGCAGCTGATTGTTGTCTTCCACGGAAAACTGGGCGATACGGCCGGTGCGGTTATACAGATCCACCAGGGTGGAATTGATAAGGGAAAGTTTATCCAGATTCTGCACTGCGTTTAGCCCCACTTCGTATGTCTTTAAAGTCAGGGAATAATCTCCCGTCTTTTCGTTTTTTGCCAGATACCCGTTCTGGACAAGGGTGTATACCAGGCGTGAAAGAGAAGCCTTATTCACCTTTATTTCTCTATTTAATTCTGCCAGACTCATACTGTTTACTCTTCCGATTGTTTCTAAAATCTGTAAAGCTCTGTCTACTGCCTGAATGGTTTCCGGCTTTGTCTCTGCCTTTTCTAATTCCTTTGCCATCCTATATCCTCCTAGTATCATAATGTATCGGCACGCGCCGCCCTGCGTCACCTGCCATATCGTCGGAAGGTATCCTGAAAATGCTTCGCATTTACCTTCCTCCTATAAAACACGTATTTTGATACGCGCGTTACACTATTTATCACTATTATAAGAGCAAATGGAAAAAATAGCAAGCAGAAAGAAAATATCGAAATATTTTGTTAAAATATTGGAAGGAATTGCTTGAAATTATAATGATAAAATGATATTATGAAACTATAAGATAAAAAATGAAATATAAATTTAAAAAGTGAAACAAAAGTAGGAGGTAAAAATGGCAAAGGCAAAAGCTGCAGCAGATGTAAGTCTCTGCAAAGGATGCGGTCTCTGTGCAGAAGCCTGTCCGGTTGGGGCAATAGAACGGCTAAAGGAGATCAATAAAAAAGGGTATGAGATTATCGGTATTAATGAGGAAACATGCATTGGATGCGGACATTGCTATACGATCTGTCCGGACTATGTATTTACCATCAGCACGGCAGATTAAGGTGCTGACTGCTTAGCAGAGGAGGAGAGATAATATGGGAGAAAAATTTAAGCTTATGAAGGGCAATGAGGCCATTGCGGAGGCGGCGCTGAGAGCAGGATGCCGTTTTTACGCAGGTTATCCGATTACGCCCCAAAGTGAGATTTTGGAGTATATGTCAGCGAATATGGCGGCCAGGGGAGGTGTTTTTGTTCAGGGGGAAAGTGAGATAGCAAGTATGAGCATGCTCTGGGGAGCCGCCGCCTGTGGCGAGCGTGTTATGACAAGCTCTTCAGGACCGGGATACGATCTGAAGCAGGAGGGGATTTCCTATCTGGCTTCTTATAACCTTCCGGCAGTGCTTGTGGATGTTATGAGATACGGCGTTGGGGACGGCGAGATTACAGAGGGACAGGACTCCTATTGGGAAGCAGTCCGGGGAGGCGGCCACGGAGACTCCAGGCAGATCGTGCTTACGCCTGCGTCTGTACAGGAATGTGCGGATCTTACTTATCTGGCATTTGATCTGGCGGAGAAGTACCGCACTGTGGTGATTATCTTGAGTGACGGCGGTATCAGCCAGATGATTGAGAAAGTAGTTCTGCCCCAGGCCAGGGAGCACGATAAAGATCAATTTGACTGGGCCATCAAGGGTTTTAAGACGAGAGAAGAGCCAAAAGTAAAGGTGACAAACCTGGATCGATCCATGGATTACGGGGAATATGACCGTATGATTCAGGATAAATTCAAAAGCATGCATGACCTTGAGCAGCGTTGGGAGGAATTTATGACAGAGGATGCACAGCTGATTCTGGTAGCCTATGGCATTTCCTCCAGAGTCTGCAAGTCAGCAGTGCGACGGGCCAGATGCCAGGGGATTAAATTGGGTCTTATTCGCCCTATCAGCGTGTGGCCTTATCCGGAGAAGGCATTTAAAAATCTGCCTTCCGGCGTGAAAGGGCTTGTATCCGTTGAGATGAGCCTGTCAGCTCAGATGGGCCAGGATGTGTGTCTGGCAACCAGATTCTCCCATCCTGTATATGCCTGTTTGACATCCAAATATGTGCCTAAGACTCAGGAAATTGTGGATTACTGCAAACGTGTACTGGATGGAAAAGAAAAGGAACTGGAGGTTTACTAATATGGCTGTGAAATTAACAAAACCGGAAATGATCAATCAGCAGGTAGGCTGGTGCGGCGGCTGCGGCCATGGCATTATCCAGCGGCTGATTGCAGAGTGCTGTGAAGAATTGGGACTTGTGGAGAAGACGGTACAGGTGGTGGATATCGCCTGCGCCTACTGGTCTATTGATACGCTGAACTGCGACGGTATCGCAGGGCCTCATGGGCGCTGCGCCGCAGTTGCCACCGGAATTAAAAAGGTGCGTCCGGATGCCAATGTATATGTCCATGCCGGAGACGGATGTTCCTACGTAATCGGGCTTTCAGAAACCTGCTTCGCAGCCCAGAGAAATGTGCCGATTACCATGATTGTGGTGAACAACGGCATTTTCGGTATGACCGGAGGGCAGATGTGCCTTGCCACCACCCTGGTGGGGGACAAGACCGCCAGCAGCAAGACAGGAAGAGATGACAGGGTTGCAGGCCAGCCATTTGACATGCTGAATATTATCAGTCAATATCCAATAGCGTATGCCGCCCGCGGCGCTCTTTATGACCCGAAGCATATTAATGAGACAAAAAAGATGATCAGGAAAGGCTTTGAGAACCAGAGAGATGAGAAGGGTTTTTCGATTATAGAAGTGCTTTCGCCGTGTCCCACCAACTGGAAGATGACACCGGTTGATTCCATGAGAAAACTGAAGGAAGAGAACGAGAAGATATTTCCGGTAAAGGTTTACAAGGAATTAAAAGAGAATGGGGGTGAAGTTAATGGCTGATATTATGTTTGCGGGGATTGGCGGTCAGGGCGTATTGACGGCTGGAAAGATTTTAATTCAGATTGCTGCGGAGAACGGCAAGAACGTAAGCTGGACCAGCGAGTATTCCGCTGAGATGAGAGGCGGTATTGCCCTGTGCCGTGTGGTGGTTTCTGACGAGGAGATTGGAAGTCCCTATCCGGACACCCTGGATGTGCTGGTGTGCATGAACGAGGATGCTTACAATACCTATGTGGATCAGGTGGCAGACGGGGGCAGGGTTATCATTAACAAGTCCCTGTTTAGCTGTAGAGAGTACCCGGACAATCTGGAAGTGATTGGGGTGGACGCCATGGGAATTTCTGCAGAGCTTGACAATGCCAGAGGGGCCAATCTGGTTATGATGGGAGCTATGATTGCGGCAACCAATATGCTGGATAAGCAGCAGTTTTCCGATACACTGAAAGACTATTTTGAGCGCAAAGGCAAACCTGGCGAAAAGAATGTAAAATGCTTTGAGGCAGGATATGAAAATGCAGGAAAGATTCACTAAAAAGATGGGGAGGGGTTGAAAATGGAGCTTGAAAAGCTATTAAAGCCAAGGACAGTGGCAATTGTAGGAGCAAGTGAAAAGGCCGGATTTGGCGGGGATACTACCAGAAACTATCTGAAGTTTTCTAAAAACCTGGACAGGCTTTATCTGGTAAACCCAGGCAGGGACGCCATATTGGGACGCCGCGTTTACCATTCCCTTTCTGAAATAGAAGGGGATGTGGATCTTGTGATTCTGTGTACACCCCAGAAAACCATTATTCCGCTGTTAGAGGAAGCGGCAAAGAAAAATTGTGGAGGGGCGGTAGTATTTGCCAGCGGATACAGCGAGACTGGAGCAGAAGGAAGAGTGTGCCAGCAAGAACTGATTGAGGCAGCAGATCGCCTGGGAATCGCTGTCATGGGGCCAAACTGCGCGGGTTTTGCTAATTTTGTGGATGGAATTTTTGCCTTTGCGTTTTTGGTGGAGGAACGTGACCGGAAGGGCAATATTGGAATGATCTCCCAGAGCGGACAGATTGTCCTGGGAGGTCTGGACAGCCCGGGCATGGGCTTTAGCCATGTGATATCCTCCGGCAACTCCTGCAATGTAAAGGTTGAGGACTATCTGGATTTTCTGGTGGAGGATGAGGATACGAAGGTGGTTGCCGCTTATATGGAAGGCGTTGCCAGGCCGGAAAAACTGACGGCGGTATTTCAGAAGGCGGCGCTTAAGAAGAAACCGGTGATTGTGCTTAAGACCGGACGTTCCGCCAAATCTCAGGAGCTGGCAGCCTCTCATACCGGTTCTCTGTCAGGGGCTGACAAGGTGCTTCGCGCCATTTTCAAACGGTACGGAGTGGTGGAGGCCGGAGACCTGGAAGAGCTGATGAGCCTGGCAGCCGCATTTTCCTGGCTGGAAGAGATGCCAAAAGGGGAGAGATGCGTATTTATGAATGTGTCAGGGGGGGAAGCCGGAGTGATGGCGGATCTGGCTGATGAGTATAAAATCCCGCTGGCAAAGATGGAGCAGAAGACCAGGGATTATCTCAGTACATTGGTGCCGGATTACGGTTCTGTCAACAACCCATTTGATATGACAGCAGGAATTGGCTACAATACCCCGATTATGGTGAAGGCCATGGAGGCCATTTCCGGGGATCCCAATGTGGATGCAATTGTGGTGGCTTATACCATTACCCCTGAGATATGGGATGACACCATCTCCCATATGGTGGAGGCAGTATCCATTGCACGTCAGAATAAAAATTTAAAACCAGTGTTTTGGATTCCATTTATTGAACATACTAGACATCAGGAGAGTGCAGACACTTTAAAGGCAGCTGGCGTGCCTTTGCTTCCAACAGGCCGTTATGGCTGCAGCGTCCTTAAGAAGATCCTGGAGTTTGCTGCCAGTACATTTGAGCCAATGGAACCGGCCATACCAGAGCGGAAACATGAGAAATCTCATGGGCTCAGCGAGTTTGAAAGCCTGAATTATCTGAAGGCCCACGGTGTGCCCATTCCTGACCAGGCAGTGGCTGCCACAATAGACGAAGCGGTGGAAGCAGCCGGAAAGCTGGGGTATCCTCTTTCTGTAAAGATCCATTCTGCGGATATCCGGCATAAGTCGGATGTGGGAGGCGTGAAGTTAAATATCAAGGATGAGACGGAACTTAGGGAAGCATTTGCCTCCGTTATGGAGAACAGCAAAAAAAACGCACCGGAAGCGGCGCTGGAGGGAGTTCTCTTAAAACCAATGTTAAAAGCCGGTACGGAGATGATTGTCGGCGTAAACAATGACAGGGATTTCGGGCCTATGATCATGGTGGGGATGGGAGGCGTGTTTGTGGAGCTGTTTCAGGATGTGCAGCTGGCCCCTGCGCCGCTTACTCAGAACCAGGCTGAGGCTATGATAGGGAAGCTGGCTTCCTGCCCGCTGTTAAACGGCTACCGGGGAGGCGCAGTCTGTGATAAGAAAGCCCTGGCAAATCTTTTAGTGAAGATCAGCCAGATGGCGGCTGCGGGAAAAGAAACCATCAAGGAACTAGACATCAATCCGGTTTTTGTAACAGAAAATGGGGCTGAAATTGCAGATGCCTTATTGATTTTATATGATGACTGATTTTTGGCATCAGCCATAACATCATAAATTAAAAAAGGAAAGGAGACGGTACAATGAAACTAAAAGAGCTTGTAAGCACAGAAGCGTCACCAGCCTTAGGTCCTTATTGCCACGGGCGCAAGTACGGAGATATGATTATTACCTCTGGTCAGATTCCACTGACAAAGGACGGCGGGTATGTGTATGAAATCAAGGCTGCCACTACATTGGTTTTGTCTAATCTGCTGAGTATTGTGGAAGCAGGGGGAGGCAGCCGGGAAAGCGTTGCCAGGGTCCAGGTATTCCTTCGGGATTTAAAGGACTTTGCACTGTTTAATGAGGCTTACAAAGAATTTTTCGGGGATTACAAACCGGCCCGCGTATGTGTACAGGCAGCGGCGCTGCCGGGAGATGTTCCGCTGGAGGCTTCCATGATTGCTTTTGCAGGAGAATGGAGATGAATATCAATTAGGAGGAGGAAATATGGATCACAATTCAACAGATGACCGTAAAATTAATAAGATGGCCTTCTGGCCGGCAATCGTAATTCTTCTTTTGTTCATTTTGGCAGGGGTTATATGGACAGAAGAGGTAGGAACCGTCATGACAAAGCTTCTCTATGGTATGGCGGACTATTTTGGGGCGTACATAAATCTCTTATCTCTTGTATTTGTCATTCTGGCAGTAGTATTCCTGACTAGCCGGTACGGCGATGTAATCATCGGAGGTGAGGATGCCAGGCCGGAGTACAGCATGGCTTCCTGGTGTGCAATGTCCATCTGTTCCGGTATCGGCACAGGCCTTCTGTTTTGGGCGATGGGGGAACCGATTTTTCATTTTATGCAGACGCCTGCCGCTATGGGCGACCCTGGCAGCCGCAGGGCCGGTATTTTCGCGGTGGCCCAGGCCATGTGGGACTGGAGCTTTGTACAGTACTGCATGTACGCTATCTGCGGAGCGGCATTTGCAATTATTTGCTACAACCGAAATAAAAGCCTGTCTTTTAACTCTATTGTAGAGTGCGCTACCGGAAGAAAGATTCAGTGGCTGAATACATTGGTAACCGCGGTTGTTATTTTCTGTTTGATGGGCGCTACTTCCAATTCTATGGGGGTGGGATTGATGCAGATTGGCGCTGGCCTGGAAGCTGCCTTTGACATCCCTCAGTCAGCGGTTACCTGGCTGATTGCCGCAATTTTTGTCACCGTGATTTTTGTCCTCTCCTGCGTATCCGGAATAGGAAAGGGGCTTAAATTGGTGTCCTCCGCCTGTATGTATTTCTTCTTTTTCCTGCTGGCTTATGTGTTTGTATTTGGGAATACGGAATTTATTACGAAAATCACCTCTGAGTCTATTGGCTTTATGGTGGATAACTGGGGCACACAGACAACCATAGCCAATGCTATGGCAGGGGAGGATAAATGGTTTGCTGACTGGATTGTCCAGTATTGGGCGTCCTTCATTGTATACGCGCCTGTCATCGGCATGTTCCTTGCCCGTATGGGAAAAGGCCGCAGCGTGCGGACGTTTATGCTGGTACAAATACTTGTGCCATCCATTTTCTGCATTCTCTGGATTGGCGTTTTTGGCGGACAGACTATTTATCTTCAGACCTCCGGGACATTAGACGTATGGGAGGCCGTAAGCAGCGCCGGTATGCAGGCCACGGTATTTCAGATTATCGGAACTTTACCCTTTAGCAAAATTATTACGATTCTGTTCCTTTGTACCGTAACCTTAAGCTTCTGTACATTGGCTGACCCTATGGCGTCAGTGGCCGCTACATTATCTGTCAACGGACTTTCCGCAGAGGATGAAGCGCCCAGAGGCCAAAAGATTTTGGTTGGATGTATTTTGGGTGGAACTGCATACACACTGGTTGCCACGGGAGGCATCAATTCGGTAAAGGGAATGTTTACCCTGGTTGGCCTGCTTCAGAGTATTGTACTGATCCTGTGTGCAATTGTACTTTTCAAATTTTCAAAGAAATGTTTTTACTTACCGGATTCGGGCTTTGCCCAGAATATGGAGGATGAGGAATGAAGCTGACTGATTATGAAAAAGCTATGCTGGCAGGCGAACATGGCCTTATGCGCCAGCAGGCCATGGAAGCGCTGTGTGACCTGGCAAGGTTCTATGACGTAGAAGAATTTGTTGAGATAGTGGGATGCCATGATGACAGCACAGTATATGCAGGGGAGGCCCAGGTGGCTTTTGCCGAACATCTGGCTGATAATGGGGCAAAATTCGCGGTTCCCACAACAACCAATGCCACTGCCTGTGATATGAATCTCTGGAACAGGCAGAAGCATGACGTGGAAACCATGTCGGCTACCCGCCGTATCGAAGCGGCCCATGTGAAGATGGGAGCGATTCCCACATGGTCCTGCGCTCCTTATCACATTGGAGTTGCACCGTCCTTTGGACAGCAGTTTGCCAGTGCGGAATCCAATGTAATCTGCTATTACAATTCCATTATTGGCGCCCGTACCAACCGGTATGCAGGCCCTCTGGAGCTGCTTTGCGGCATCGCTGGCCGGGCTCCCTACTTTGGTCTTCATGTGCCGGAGAACCGGTATGCAAAAGGGCTTGTGAAGCTGGGGGATGACATTAAGCCTGAGTATTTTGTGGAAGAGGACATTTTCAACCTGGTATCCTATTCCTTTGGATCGATTGTGGCTGACCGGATATGGGCGCTGGAAGGGATTCCTGCAAAGGGAATTACCAACGAGATCCTAAAACAGTTCAGCGCCACCGCTGCTTCTTCCGGGGGAATCGCCTTGTTCCATATGATAGGGGTTACGCCTGAAGCCCAGACAAAAGAGCAGGCGTTTAACGGCAGAGAGCCTGAGGAAGAAGTGGAAATCCACCTGTCGGATCTGGCGGACGCGGAGCGGCAGATTACCAATCCGGATGTGACGGACATTGACGCTGTGGTTCTGGGATGTCCCCATTGTTCTTACAATGAATGTGCTATGGTAGAAGAATTGTTTCGGAGCAGAAGGGTTCATGATAATGTGAATTTCTGGCTTATTACATCCAGAAGCGTCAATGACCGGCTAAAGGACAGCGGTCTGTATGAGAGTCTGACCAGACTGGGAGTTCAGATCTACTGCGATGGCTGTATTTTGGAATACAGAAATAAGAATCTGGGAACAAAGACCATGATGTCTAACTCAGGAAAGTTTGATACCTACTGTTTCTCTATGCGGGGCCTGCAGCCTGTATTTGGCAGCATAAGGGAATGCATTGAATCGGCAGTGGCCGGAAGAGTGGTAAAGGAGGCAAAACCATGGAGAAAATAACGGTAAAATGCAAGACAGCAGTCTATGGCAATGTCAGGGCAGAACTGCTATGGGCCAATGAACCCATGAGCTTTTGGGGGACAGTGGATCCCCAGACCGGGGTAATACGGGATAACCGCCACTCTCTGTACAAGAAAAATATGTCCGGCAAAGTTTTAGCTTTTACAACGCCAAAAGGCAGCAGCGGCACAGGGCTTATTATCCTGGAGCAGATCCGCACAGGCTGCGCGCCTGCAGCCATTATCAACCTACGCAGCGATCCCGTGGTGCTGACCGGGCCGGTAATTGCAAAGCGCTTCTATAACGTGGATATTCCTGTGGTGAATCTGAGTGAGGAGGATTACGGGAAGCTGGAAGGGGCAAAGGAAGTGGAATTCTTTTCGGATCGGGATGAAATAGATATTTATTATTGATATGGAGGGAATTATGAACAGGCATGCATTTCGGGGAGGCCTTCTGATCGATGGAACAGGGGACCAAGCCATTGAGAACAGCCTTGTCCTTGTGGATGGCGGCAAGATAACCTATGGGGGCGCAGATAAAGCGGTTCCGGAAGGATATGAAATATATAATATAAATGGAAAGACCATCATGCCGGGGCTGATTGACGCCCATCTGCATTTTTCAGGAAATCTGACAGATAATGATACGGACTGGCCTACTGAGGATAATCTGCAGAAGGCAGTGGTAGCAGTACAGCAGGCCCATGAATGTCTGGAAGCCGGACTTACAACGGTAGGCGAGGTATCATTGTTCGGGATACATATCCGCAATATGATTGAGGAAAAGGTGATGAAAGGCCCCAGGGTAGTTGCAACGGGGCGGGGATTTTGCGCTACCTGTTCCCACGGGGATTCCCACAAGGTTTCCATTGAACGCAACCGTGAGGCCCACCCCTGGGGAGAATGTGCAGACAGTCCCTGGGATTTGAGAAAAGCGGTGCGCCGCAGGCTCCGTGAGAATCCGGATGCCATCAAGATATGGGCGACCGGAGGTGGGATCTGGCGGTGGGAGACTGCCATGGATCAGCACTATGCCATGGAAGAGGTTCAGGCTGTGGTGGATGAGTGTAAAATGAGACATATACCAGTGTGGTCCCACTGCTTTGGCAGCGCGTCTAACTCTGTAAAAGCAGGGGTGGATCTGATTATCCATGGCCAGTCCCTGGACGATGAAACCCTGGATTTGATGGCAGAAAAAGGCATCGCCCTCTGTCCAACGATTAATTTTATGCCTGCGTGGCTGACAACATTTCCCCCCAAATACGATCCGGCCCTTCATGACCAGTATCCCGGTGAAACGGTTGCCGAAAAAGATCTGAACCGGATTTACGCCAACTTAAAAAAGGCAAAAGAGAAAGGAATCCTGCTTACTATCGGCTCGGATTCATTCAATTCACAGATGACCCCCTATGGAGAAACAGCAGTGGGAGAACTCCACGCCTTTGTGGAATGTGCCGGTATCAGTGAGATGGATACCATTGTTGCCGCTACTTTAAATGGCGCGAAAGTCCTCAGGGTAGATGATATAACAGGTTCCATTGAAGCGGGGAAAAGCGCGGACTTATTGGTAATTGACGGGAATCCTCTTAAAAACATACGGGAACTTACGGTTGCCAATATGGCGGTTATTATGAAAGAAGGGGACTTTATAAAGAATACATTGTAAAAGGGCGACAGAGTTTGTCTGAAAAAGAGAATACAGGGGGCGTAGTATTTATTTTACTATACCCCCTGTATTTTGATGAACAGATCATTGCCGGTTAAAAATGCCACTTTGAAAAGTCTATCTGAAAATCATCATAGATATGGACCTTTACAGAGTCTGAGAAGGAATACTCGGAAACTCAATAATCCAGTCAGGAACCCCTGTGCATCCTTTGTCTGTCAGCTTGTTAGGATTACAGATGATAGAAAGATCCGGCTCCACATAATTGGAATCATCTCTGCTAAGAAATACGGCAAAGGGAGCCGGATAAACTTCACAGTTTCCGCCTTTGGTCTGAATATAATTATAAATGACAGCGTGAAGAGCACTTAAAATCTGCTGATGCTTTCTGCCGGGAGGAGCCATGTAGTAAATACGTCCATCAATCAGCTCAGCCCGAACTCCTTCCGGCAGCTTGTTATACTATCCATAGAGCGGCTTTACAATGCCTTATTCCCGCGGGCAGCGAGCATGCCACGCTTGGCGGCTGCCGCGGGGGTGGAATACCCCATAGCTTGCTATGGGGTATTTGACTGAAACCACTGAGGCAGGCGCATCTTCATTTCTCTCATATAATCCTCAACCTGCTTTTCACTGAAGGTCTGGTACGGGGGATACAGCCGCATGGGGAATTCCGGTATGAATGCTTTCACATACAGCTTGTCATAGGCGGCATTGATGACCGGTGTTTTGCAGGTTTCAAACAATATTTCCTGGGAGAGGGCTACCTCCTGTTCCAGTTTTACGATAGTGGGGATGTCCTGTTTGAGGCCAGCTTCATATAATCTCCATGCAGTGGGAAGGTGGGTGGCAATACTGGAGAAAAGCATGCTGCACTCTCCATACAAACAGCCAAGACCATACCCGTATTCGCTTAATACAAACTGAATGGGAGTTTCGGCCCGGACTACGTTAATCACATCCTCCAGAGAGTCATTCATAAATTTGACAGCTGCCAGGTTGGGGATCTCATCGGCAAGCCGGATATAGTCTTTTGCTTTCAGCAGCTTCTTGGAACGGCCGCCATTATTGTAATGCATGAAGCGGCAATCCGGAAAACGGTCGCATACATCATGGAAGAAGATAAGAACCTCTTCATCAGTCAAAGCGCCCCAGGAGGGGAAGGAGATTTGAAAATCACGAATCCCCAGGCCGTAAGCAATCTCCAGCCGGCGAATCATTTCCTCCATGGACAAGCTTATAACGCCTGTGATAGGGACAGTGCCGGTGTCCTTTAATTCATCTGCAAAAATGGCCGTAATTTCAGAAAACATCTTTTCGCCAACGCCATAGCCTTCTCCGGCTGTGCCAAAAGTGTAGATATATTTCAGGCCGCCGTCAACAAGCGCTTTTATGCCTTTTCGGAAAAGCGGCTCATCTAATGTAAAATCCTCACGCCAGGGTAGAAGGACAGCGCCAAGCGCCATTCTTGGATAACGTTTTTTCATGACTTCCTCCTGTATTATGTAAATGTTTAGCAGTATTTGTTGGTTGCTTCTTTGATTAAGCGTTCACAAGTATCAATCTGGGACATATCTTCCGGCATCACAGGGGTGAGAGGCAGGCGGACAGAACCGATGTCTAAGCCATTTCTTCGCAGAAGTTCCTTGATTACCGCGTACATGTTGCCTTTACAGGCGCACATGGCATATATGATCTGGTCGATATCATACTGGATATTGCGCGCTGTTTCCAGGTCACCATCTTTTAAGCAGGCGTCGGCTTTCAGGAATAACTGAGGCATAACCCCATAAGTGCCGCCGATGGCTCCCTGTGCGCCAATAAGGCGTCCGCTGATAAACTGCTCGTCCGGGCCGTTAAAGATGACACAGTCCTCGCCGCCTTCCGCCTTAAAAATCTGAATGTCCTGTACCGGCATGGAAGAATTTTTGACGCCGATGACCCGGGGATTCTTCCGCATTTCCTTAAATAAAGAAGGGGTCAAAGCCACTCCGGCCAGCTGAGGGATATTATAGATAATAAAATCCGTGTTGGGAGCAGCGCTGGAAATATCATTCCAGTATTTTGCGATTCCATACTCCGGAAGATGGAAGTAGATAGGAGGGATGGAAGCAATGGCGTCAACGCCCAGTTTTTCTGCGTGAGCGGCCAGCTCCATGCTGTCCGCCGTGTTGTTGCAGGCCACATGGGCAATGATGGTCAACCGTCCTCTGGCTTCGTCCACCACATTTTCCAGAACCAGCTTCCGTTCCTCTTTGCTCTGATAGATACATTCGCCAGAAGAACCGCATACATAGGTTCCCTTTACTCCGGCGTCAATAAAATAGCGGGTCAGCTGGCGGACGCGCTCAGGACTTACATTCCCTTCTTCGTCATAACATGCATAAAATGCAGGGATGACACCATGATACTTTTCCAGATTTCGCATTTTCGTTTCCTCACTTTTTCTTTTATTGTTATCCCAGCAAACAAGGCGCATGCCCTGTTTCCTGAGGGTAAGCTTAGCAAAATGAAACTTAGGGATTTAAAACCTTCTCAAGCCTCTGAAGGGCCTCTTTTAACAGGCTGCGCGGACAGGCATAGTTTAACCGGACAAACGATTGGCCGCCCTCAATAAATTCTGTTCCCCGGGTGACAGCCACATGAGCCTGGTACACGCACTTCTCAATAATCTGTTCCGGACTCAGTCCGGCAGGTGAAAAGTCAATCCACAAAAAATAGGTGGCTTCCGGAAGATAGGCGCGGATACCCGGAATATACTTCTCTATATAGGAAACGGCAAACCGGGCATTTTCCAGTAGATAATTTTGCAAAGCGTCCGTCCACTGGCCTCCTTTTTCATAAGCGCCAATCAACGCGCAAACTCCCAGAGTATTTTTTACCTTCAGGCCGGAAGCCAAAACTGCCTGGTTAAAACGGTCTGAAATCTGCTGGCTCTTTATTACTGCATAGGCAGTGCACAGCCCGGCAATATTAAAGGTTTTTGTAGGCGCATACAGGGCGATTGCAATTTCTTCTGCCTGACTGCCGGCAGAGAAGATGGTGGTAAATGGATGTGTCAAGGTCATGTCGGAGTGAATCTCGTCAGATACAAGATAGACATGATATTGGCAACATAAGCTTACCAGTTTTGCCAGTTCCTCCCTGGTCCAGATTCGCCCGGTAGGATTATGAGGAGAACAAAACAGGACCATCTTCACATTTTCGGATATAATCTGCTGCTCAAGGAGATCAAAGTTCAGCTCATAGCGATCCTGCCTCTTGTTTAGAGGACAGGAAACCAGTTTCCTGCCGTTGTTGATAACCGCGTTATAGAAAGCATGGTAGCCCGGCGTAGGAACCAGGATAGAATCCCCTTTTTCCGTCAGCCCCTGAACCGCCATAGCCACCCCGGTGAGAACACTGGAAACAGGAACAATATGACCCTGCTCAATGTCTGCGCCATATCTGCTCTTGTGCCAGTTGATGATACTGCTCCAGTAATGATCGGGAAACTGCATATAGCCGAAAACAGGATGCTCCATTCTCTCATTGATGGCATCTATAACTGCCGGAGGGCAGGCAAAATCCATATCAGCTACCCACATGGGGATCATATCATCTGCCTGAATGTCATAGGGAATGGCGTCCCATTTACTGCAATTACTTCCGGAACGGTTGAGTTTGGTGTCAAATGAAATAGGGTTCATGTTACCGCCTCCAGTCTGATAAAACACTTTCATGTATCTTTTTTTAGAATAACATAAACAATTTAGATGTCAACAATTTTTTTCATAAAATATAATTAATAAAAATTTTTTCGAATTATATTGACACATTGCACTAATTGATTTACAATAAATACATGGTTTTTGCTCTTTATGAACAAAAAAGAGGTGGATTTTATTTCAAAAATGACAGGAGGCTATTTAGTGAAGAAGAAAAACACATACCTCAACAATCCTTATACCGGATACCTTTTTATTCTTCCGCAGTTTTTATTTTTTGCGGTATTTACGATCTATCCGGTATTTGAAGGATTCCGAATCAGTCTTTATAAGACGACAGCAGTACAGAATACATTCGTGGGACTTGAAAATTACATAACATTATTTACAGACTCTGTATTTTTAAGAAGTGTTTTCAATACCTTGTTTCTTGTCGTTGTGGTAACAGCTTGTATGTTATTTTTTGGAATGTTAATCTCGGTGGCAGTGTTTGACAAAAACTCCGGGTATATTTCCGTGATTCGGGGCTGCTACTATCTGCCGGTTATCGTATCTACGGTGGTCATGAGTATGGTCTGGAAGTTTTTGCTGAATCCGGCAAATGGTCTGATAAATTACCTGATGAAGAACGCGGGAATGGGCACCGGAAATCTCCTGGGAAATCCGGACACGGTATTGTGGGTCATAGCTTTTGTCACAGTTGTGGCCAGCGTTGGACAGGCAGTTATCATGTATGTGGCAAGTATGGGAGGAATTTCCGGAGACATTCTGGAAGCGGCAAAAGTTGACGGAGCCAGTAAGTTCCAGAGAACTATCCACATCATTATCCCATTGACAAAACCCACCACCTTGTATCTTTCCGTTACGAGTGTTATTTCCATGTTGAAACTGTTTGTTATTATTCAGTTATTGACAGATGGAGGTCCCAATAATTCCTCCATGACCATGATGTACTATCTCTATCGCAATGCATTTTCTTATGATAAAAAGAACATTGCAGCGGCTGTAGGCGTTATGATGTTTATTCTGGCCGTAATCATGGCGATTCCGCAGTTCCGGTCTATGAGTGGAAACGGAGGGAAGAAGAAATGAAAAAAAGCTTAAAACATATGGAACCCTTTGATTTATTCCTGAACATTCTGGTGTGCCTGGGCGCCATACTAAACTTGTTTCCATTTTACTGGCTGATTACCAGCTCCTTTAAAACATCTGCGGGAATTTTTAAAATGCCGCCGGAATGGTTCCCGTCAACATTTCATTATAAAAATTATATCGATCTCTTTGTAGGGCAGCCTGCGTTTCGCTGGGCTTTCAACAGTATATTAGTATCTGTGGTTACCACTCTGCTGGTGGTGGCCTGCTCATCCCTTGCGGCATATGCCTTTTCAAAGCTGGAATTTAAGGGAAAGAATTTCCTGTTTGCCCTTTTTATCGGGGCGCTTATGATTCCTAAGGAAATATTTATCGTCCCTCTTTTCCAGATTATTCTTAACTTTAATTTAAGCGACAGCTATATGGGAATGATTTTACCCAATGTGGCAACCACCTTTGGCGTATTTCTTTTAAAAGGCTTTTTTGATACTGTGCCGGATTCCATCAGAGAGTCGGGAAGGCTGGACGGGGCAAAAGAGATGACCATTTTCATCAAATTGGTTATGCCCATTGTAAAACCGGGTGTCGGGGCTCTGTTCATTTTGAATTTTGTAAATGTATGGAATGATTACCTGTGGCAGATGCTTATCGCCCGCAGTAAGGATATGATGACGCTGATGGTGGGAACTGCCAGCATCATGCAGGAGATCAGTCCGAATTATGCATATAAAATGGCCGGAGCTACCGTTGCCAGTTTGCCGATGTTACTAATCTTTATATTCTTCCAGCGTTACTTTACAAAAGGGATTACTATGGGAGCGGTGAAAGAATAGTTTCAGGAAAGAATATTCAGGGACCAATATTGGGACTGGGATATAGATATTCAATATGACAACAAAGAAGGAGGACTATCATTATGAAAAAAGCATTATCTGTTCTTTTGGCATCGTCTATGGCGCTGTCACTTGCCGCCTGTGGCGGTGGCGGAAAAGATGCGGTTTCTACCACTGCGGCAGCTTCGTCGGCAGCGGACAGCGGCCAGGGAGAAAGCAAGGCAGAAGAAGCAAAAACCCCTGAGGGAGAACCAATTGAACTCACCATATGGCTGACTCCCAGCTGGAAAGGCGTATTCAGCGGAGACGAGCCAGGAGCTGATTATGACAGTTTCTTTGTGGAAGCAGGAAAACGGTACACAGAAAATGTAAACCCCAATGTGACATTTAAGGTAGAGGTAATCCCCGGAGACAGCCGCGACGAAAAGTTAAATGTGGCAGAATCTACCAATACGCTGCCGGATATTGTCTATGAGGGCGCATTTACTCTTTCCTCTTATTACCATAAGGGCTCCATTGTTACGATTGATGATATTATCACAGAAGATGATAAGAAAGACATCGCAGAAGGAATATGGGATAACTGTCAAGTGGAAGGCAGCACGTTTATTTTCCCATTTGCTCACATGCCTGGAACTCTGGTATATAATGCAGATATGTTTCGAGAAGCCGGTTTGGATGACAAAATTGCCGGTCAGTATGAGATTGCCACCTGGACTCCGGATGAGTTGAAAGAGATTTTAACGACTCTGAAAGAGAAGAATCCCAATGTCTATCCTATGTCTTTATTCGCCATGAACAATCAGGGCGATACCTGGAATTTAACATGGCTTCGCATGTTTGGAAATAAGTTCTATGGAGATGACGGACACCTGGTAGTAAACGAAGAATCCGGCGTGAAAGCATTACAGTATCTTCTGGACCTGTACAACAATGGGCTGACGGTTCCCGGTGCAGAATCTCTTACTTCCAATGACTGCAACGCAATGTTCCAGAATAAACAGATTGCAGTGAGCTTTACCAACAGCACCTTATTTACCAACCTTCAGACAGATATGGCCAACGGAACCATCGAACCCTTTGACGCCCGTCTGGCAAATATCCCCGGCGAGCCAGATCCTAACTCCTTTACCTATGTTTCCGGCTTTATGGCGATGAACACAGGAAAAGAAGATCGGATTGCGGCGGCCAAAGATTTCATTGACTTTGTATGCCATGATCCGGAATTGGTTCTGGCTTCCAAAAATACCCTTCCGGTACGGGAATCTGTAACAGAGGCCGTTTCTGATGAACTTTTATTCCTGCCGGCGTATACAGAGAATGCAAAATATATTTATAACTTCTCCAACAATATCCCGGGCTACAACGAGCTGAGAAATGTTCTTTTCCCAGAACTTCAGGCTGCTTTTACAGGCCAGAAAACCCCGCAGGAGGCCCTGGACAGCTATGTGGAAAAAGGAAATGTGATTATTGATGAGGGACGTAAAAATTCAGTAATCTATAACTAACCGGCAAAAGTTTAGACGGCGTGGACTCCCGGCTTTTGTCTGGCGCGGCCGGGCGAGAAGACAGCCGTCTAAATCACAAGACCAGAAATATAAATATAATATAGACATAATTTGACAATTTTGCTTGCATGAGGAACGGCTGCAGATTATACTAAATCTGTAGCCGTTTATTAGATCCTTACAAAAGAGGATGGTTGCGGAAACGGAGAGGAGATACCAGATGGCGTGTTTGGAAATTCCCAATCGAATAACTGAGAAATATAATAAAATGACAAAGTCAGAGAAAAGAATTGCAGACTATCTGATGCAGAAAAAGTGGGATTTGGAATTAATGTCAATTACAGATCTGGCTGAGCAGTGCAGTGTGGCTGACAGCACAATATTTCGTTTTTGCAAAAAGTTAGGATATGGCGGTTATAATGACTTTAAAATCGCCCTGGCCAAGGAACAGGGACGCATTCAGAGGAATAACGCTTCAAAAGAGGAAGAGGTTGACACACATATTAATGTTACCGTCAGGGACAGTGTGCAGACTACCGGGCAGAAGCTTATGAGTTTGTATGGCTCTGCTTTAGAACAGACACAAGAATTACTGAACTTCGAAAACGTGGAAGCGGCCGCCAGGATTTTAAACCAGGCGGATCGGGTTTACTGTTTCGGTCAGGGAGGCAGTCAGATTACGGCCATGGAGGCCTGGGGGCGTTTTATTACGGTATCCAGACACTTTGAAACGATTCAGGATACACATATGCAGGTGCTGACGGCTTCCATGCTCACGGAGAGGGATGTGGTGTGGTTCTTTTCTTATTCAGGTTCCACCAAGGATATGGTGGATATATTAGGACAGGCAAGGGAACACAGGGCAAAGGTCATTCTGGTTACACGCTATGCAAAGTCTCCGGCGACACAGTATGCAGATGTGGTGCTGCTTTGCGGCTCTAACGAAAGTCCATTGCAGTCAGGTACTATAGTAGCCAAGATATCCCAATTGTTTGTGATTGATATGGTTTATCAGGAATATATCAGAATTTCCCCGGAAATATGCGAAAGTAACCGTGATCGTACCAGTCAGGCTATGTCCAGCCGTCTTCTGTAAACGGAAGACGGCGAAAGCAGGTGATAAAATGATAAAAGCGATTGATGTCCACGGCCATTTTGGTCCGGTTGGCGGTTTTCCTCAGAAGGAAAAAGAAAAGGAGCTTATGAGCCTTACTCTTGAGGAAGTTGAAAAAAGTTATAGGGCGGCGGAGATAGAACGGGCCTTTATCTCACCGGCAGATGGAATTTTCTTTTTTGGAGACAGAACGTTGGAAGAAGCCAATCACATAATGTACCAATTGTCTATGGAGAAGGAGTGGCTCTATCAGTGGGCGGTGGTTCATCCGGAGATTCCAGATTCTTTTGTACAGGCAGAACGCCTGCTGCAATCTGAAAAGTGCGTGGGAATCAAGATTCATCCGGATGCTCATGGATACCACATATCAGAATACGGATCGAAAATTTTTGAATTTGCTTCCCGCTACCATGCTACTGTGGAAACTCACAGCGGAGATCGGTTAAGCCCGCCGGAAGCCTTTACTGTGTATGGAGATCAGTACCCAGAGGTGAAAATTTTGCTGTCCCATCTGGGAAACAACTGTGACGGTGATGTAACACACCATGTAAGAGCCATCCAGAACTCGAAAAACGGCAATTTATTTACGGATACTTCCAGTATGAAAAGTATTCTCCCCGGCCTGATTGAGTGGGCAGTATCAGAAATTGGTTCAGAGCATATTTTGATGGGAACAGATATTCCGCTTCATCATGCCGGTATGATGCGAAACCGCGTGGATTACGCTGATCTTCCAATCAGTGACAAAGAAAATATTCTATATAAAAATGCAGAGAAACTATTTTTGGGTGAAACAAGACAAAAAGGAGGAACCACACTATGATCACAGAAAAAACATATTCCTACACTTACGAGGAGTACGAAGACCAGGGGAAAAGCGCCAAAACCATGGTGGCGGAGATGCTGTCGGATCCGGATTTCCCCGATTTAACAAAAATCACCATTGGATGCTGGGGGTGGGCGGCTGAGGACAGTTGTCAGCCTATATTAGACGGAATTGTGGAGAATAAAGAGCAATTTTCCAGTATAGAAGAGCTGTTTGTGGGAGATATGGACTTTGAAGAGTGCGAAGTATCCTGGATCATCCAGGGAAATTACAGCCGGTTGTGGGAGGCCATGCCCAGTTTAAGAGAGCTGACCATCAAAGGCAGTACCGATCTGGTTTTGGGAAATATCAGCCATGACAATCTGGAATCCCTGACCATTATCTGCGGCGGACTGCCGGAGAGCGTAATCAAAGAAATTGAAAAAGCCAAACTTCCCAATTTAAAAAAGCTGCTGCTTTACATCGGCAGTGACAATTACGGATTTGATGGAAATGAGGATACCATAAAAAGCCTGCTGGATCACATGGACTTCCCCAATCTGGAATACCTGGGCATTGCAGACAGCGAGATCCAGGATCAGCTGGCAGAGGTGGTGGTGAAAAATAAAATTATGGGTCAGCTTCGCACCCTGGATCTGTCCTGCGGAACCCTGACAGACAAGGGAGGAAAGCTGATTTTCGAAACAATTCTCCACTATCCTAACTTAGAGAAGCTGGATCTGCATTACCATTTTATGACAGAGGAGATGGTGAAGAAGCTGAAAACCCTTCCTGTAGAAGTAGATGCTTCTGACGCCAACCAGCCTGACGAATATGATGGCGAAATCTATCTGTACGCCATGCTGACAGAATAATGCAGGCGGTTTTACTGGGAAGCCCGGAAACTAAAAGGACCATTTATTTAAAGAAGGCGGCAGACCAGGAAGATCTGCCCCTTCTCTTTTTAGATTGGGAAAATTGGCGGGAGACCAGGCCGGAAGGACCGGTGTACTTAAAAATCGATCCGCCTAAGTGGGAGAGCAGTTCTCTGGGGGAACTGAGAAAACTGACAGAAGCTTACAGGCAGGAGCTGTCGGAGGCAGAAGGAATATGGAAAGGCCAGGGGGCAAAGTTTTTAAACACACCCCGGGCTATCTGCAGCCTTTTAGATAAAAGAGGTTGTAAGGAAACCCTGGTGAAAGCCGGAGTCCCTGTAACAGAAATTTTAAACCAGCCAGAGGGAAGCTCCATAGCCTGCGGGGCGGATTTGATTGAAGCGATGCGGGAATTAAAGGTTTTTCAGGTGTTTGTAAAGCCCGTTTCCGGATCCGGCGCCGCCGGGATCGGGGCTCTGCGCCTTCATCCCGGGGGAAAGGCAATGGCCCTGTATACCTGCGCCTATCTGACCGGGGAAGGACAGCTTTACAATACCAAGCGCCTGCGATGCCGCCGGGATCCGGAGGAAATTTTAAATATTTTAGACGTTCTCCTTTCCATGGATTGTGTGGTGGAACGATGGTATGCCAAAGAAGAATACCAGGGATATTCCTATGATCTGCGGGCTGTGGTCCAGGAAGGGAAAATGGACTTTCTCTTAGCCAGACTGTCCCAGGGCCCTATTACCAATCTTCATTTAAACAACCGTCCTCTTAAAATAGAAGAGCTCCGTCTGCCGGAGTATCTTCTGGACCATATTTTCCAGTGCTGTAAGCAGGCTATGGAGTGTTTTCCGGGACTTTCCACTGCGGGGATCGACATTTTGCTGGAAAAAGGGAGCAGGAATCCACGGATTATTGAGATGAATGGGCAGGGAGATCTGATCTATCAGGATATCTACAATGACAATCGGATTTACCGCCATCAGGCAGAGATTATGAAGAGAGGTTTGATAGAAAGAAGGAGCTTTGTAAGGAGGCCAGTGGTATGAATGACAACAGACCCAAAAGCGAGGTGCCTGCCGGAATCTTTTCTCCGCGCCAGAAAAGCAGGGAGCCGGGAGTGGACATGAAACAGGTGGTGGGAAAACAGGATATTCTCATGATTTGTCTGGATACTCTGCGCTACGACTGCGCCAGGGCGGAGGAGGAGGCAGGAGGCACTCCGGTTTTAAACCAGTATGGCCCATGGGAAAAGCGCCAGGCTTCGGGGAATTTTACTTACCCTTCCCACCACGCCATGTTTGCCGGATTCCTGCCGGCGCCCTATGAGGCCAAAAGCCTGGCGGATCGGGAAATGCTGTTTTTTCCCCGATCCATTGGCATGGGGAGAAAGGAACCGGCAGGATCCTTTGCATTTTCCGGGGCGACGATTATGGAAGGCCTGGAACGGGAAGGATACCATACATGGTGCGTGGGAGGCGTGTCTTTTTTTGACAAGAGGTCGGATCTGGGAAAGGTATTTCCCGGATACTTTCAAAAAAGCGATTGGCATCCGTCCTTTGGATGCCTGGTAAAAGAGAGCGCCAAAAACCAGGTGGATTTTATTCTAAGAAAATTATCTCAGGCTGGAGAAGAGAGAATGTTCCTTTACCTGAATATAGATGCCATCCATTACCCCAATTATTTTTATCTGGACGGCGAAACCAAGGATAGTCCTGACAGCCACCGGGCGGCTCTCAGATATGTAGACGGAGAGCTGGGGCGGCTTTTTGAGGCCTGGAAAAAAATACGGGGCAGTGGATTCGTTATCTGTCTCTCTGATCACGGAACCTGCTATGGCGAGGATGGATGCTGGTTTCACGGGATCCGCCACCAGGTGGTGGATACGGTGCCATATAAGCATTTTTTCCTGTAGTTTGAAAGGCTTTCCCCTTTATCCACTGAAGCAGGCAATGATAAGGAAAGAAGGAAATCGTCTGATGAACCGATATACCCAATATATGTACAGCTATCCCCACAAAACTGCCTACGGCCCCCTTTCCGATATTACCCTTTTTGATTATAAGGAATACCTGGCCGGGCCGGGACACAGCCTTTATGTTCATGTGCCTTTCTGCCAGAGCAAATGCGGGTACTGCAATCTATTTTCCCTGACGGGCCAGAAAAAGGAGACAAGAGATGAATACCTGGATGCCATAGAGCGGCAGATCCGCCAGTATAAAGAAATTCTCTCCCAGGCCGGGACTTGTTTTTCGGATCTTACTGTGGGAGGCGGTACGCCGCTGCTGCTTGGCAGGGAACAGTTAAAGCGGATGTTTGACCTGATCTTTTCGGAATTGGATTTTCAGAAAGAAAGGCAGATAATCATTGAGACAGCGCCTAACCAGACTACCAGGGAAAAGCTGGAAGTCCTAAAAGAGGCGGGAGTTACCAGAGTCAGCATGGGGATCCAAAGCTTTCATGACGCAGAGCTGGAAACCTTAAACCGGAGACATCGGGGGGAACAAGCCAGAAAGGCCCTCTGTCTGTTAAAGGAGATGGATTTTCCCTGCCTGAATCTGGATTTTATTTACGGGATCCCGGGACAGACCAAGGATTCCCTGATGGCTTCCCTGACAGAGGCGCTGACCTTTGAACCGGATGAGATTTTTTTATATCCCCTGTATGTGCGCCGGGGAGTGGCCATGGAGAAAAGCCTGAAGGAAGGTATGGTTTTAGATGAGGAACAGGCATTTTCCCAGTACAAAGAAGCCAGAGATATGCTTTTATCCGCCGGATTCCGCCAGGATTCCATGCGGCGTTTTGTAAAAGCAGAGAAAAAGCGGGATTATGAAACCTGCGGCTTGGGAACTTCCCTGGCATTAGGCTGCGGCGGGCGCAGCTATCTGGGAAACCTTCACTTCTGCACGCCATATGGGGTGACCATCAGCCAATGTGAGAGAGAATTAAAGAACTATATGGAGACAGAGGATTTTACCCGGATCTGCCACGGAATTCTTTTGTCAGAAGAGGAAATGAAGAGAAGATACCTGATCCGCCATCTGTTTATCCGGCCGGGGCTAAGCATCAGGGACTACAGAGAACGCTTTCAGGGGGAAGCTTTGGAGGATTTCTCTATCTTAAAGGATTGGGTAGACGAAGGATATCTGGAGCTTGTAGAAGAGAAGAATCTAAAAGGCGGAGAAGGATTTTTAAGTCTCACAGAGGAAGGGATGGGGCTTTCAGACTTTTTGGGACCGAAACTGATATCCCGCCAGGTGCAGAAAAAGATGGAGGAGTGGGGAATGGATCATGGGAAAACGGACCATTTTATACCGGGGGATTTTAAAAAGCTGTAATTACCAATGCTCCTATTGCCCTCTTTCTAAGCGGCCCATGTCTGAGAGGGAGCTTTTAAAGGATTGGAGCCAGTGGGAAGAGTTTGTATGCAGTTTGGAGGAGAAGCAGCAGGCCCTTCAGACAGGGGCCGTTATGGTTGTGCCCTATGGGGAGGCGCTGATCCATGGCTGGTACAGAGAAGGGCTGGCCCGGATTACCCGGATTCCGGGAATGGAGGCGGCAGGCATTCAAACCAATTTAAGTATTGGGGCGAAGAAATTGTTAGAGGATTTTACTGGTCAGGGCGGAGAGGTGGAAAAATTGAGGATTTGGGCCACCTTTCATCCCGAAATGACGAAAATCCAAGTGTTTTCTCAGGATGTAAAAGAGCTTTCCCGGGCTGGAATCCGTATTTGCGCCGGGGCCGTGGGGGCGCCGGAACATTTGGAGCTGTTAAAGGAACTTAAGAAAGCGCTGCCCAAAGAAGTTTATCTGTGGATCAATGCCATGGACGGATTAAAACGGCCTTACAGTCCGGAGGAAATCCGGCAGTGGGAAGAGATCGATCCTTATTTTCCGCGGGAACTTTTTACGCCTCCCGGAGATAAGGAGCTGTGCAGAAAGCGGCTTTTTGTGGAGGGAGACGGAAGGCTTCGGATCTGCAACATCAGTCCGGTTCTTGATAAAAGCTGGAAGGAACTTTGCGCTGAGGCAGAATCTTCCCTGGACAGTGGGAACAGGGTTTCCCTGCCGGAACCGGTGTGCGCCAGGAAGCGGTGCAGCTGCTATCTGGCCTATGGGGGCAGAAGTGATTTTCTCAATCAGGTTTTGTTCGGGCCTTATCCAATCTTTCGGATACCCCGCAGAATAAAGGCGGCTTTTTTTGACATTGATAATACCCTGATTTCCCAGGGAAAGACGGCGGTTCCCCAATATACGGCGGCTGGCCTGAAAGCGTTAAAGGCGTTGGGATGCCGCCTGTTTTTTGCAACCTCCCTTCCCAAAAAGGAAGCCTTAAAGCGGTGCGCCAATGTCAGGGATTTGTTTGACGGCGGAATCTTTGCAGGCGGGGCCCATTTACAGGCAGTAGTAGAGGGGGAAAAGAGGGAATATTTTTATGAAATGAAAGAAGACATTATCTTAGGTCTGAAAAGCTGGAAAAAGAGGCAGGATTTTCGGATTTTGGCCTTCTGGCAAGGAAAAATTCTCTATAAGATAACTCTTTTGCGGACTCATCAAAAAAGCTGGACAGAGGAAGAGGGGGAGGATTTAGAAAAATACTTAGAAAAACATATGGCAGCTTCCCCGGAAAAGCCGGTTCGGGCGTTTTCCCAAGGAAACTGCCTGCAGATAGTTCCGCTAGAAGCCAGCAAAGAAAATGGGGTAAAAACCATTTGCCGGTGGCTTGGGATCTCAGTGAAGGAAGCGGCGGCGGCAGGGGACTCTAAAGAGGATCTGGGAATGATGAGGCTTACAGGGATGGATTTTGCTCCCCCCTAAAACCATCAAACCATCACATCCAGAGAAACCGGAGCAGGGCTTCCTCCTGCCGGAGCAGCGGAAGGACTGACCCCTGCTGTCTGGGCAAGGGAAGCGCCGGTTCCTGCCGCTGGGGAAACCAGAGGGGAAGAACCTGTTAAACCGGGGAGATCCTCATAACTTCCGGATGTAGTTCCGGGAAGAGGGAAGAGATCTTCCACACCGGAAGCTCTGTCCGGATGGGTTTTCTCCAATTTCTGAATATCCTTTTTCTCCTCATTAATATGGCGCTTTTTCTTTTTCCTGTAGGACTCCTGAAGTTCATGGGTCTGCCTTTTGGCCCGCTCTACTTTTAAGGCCTGCTGCTGTTTTTCCATCTTTTTCTCCTTCAGGGCCTCTTCCTGCTTTTCGTGCTCCTCCTGTTTTTGGGCAGACTGTATGCGGCGCTCCATTTCTTCCTCTGATACCACATGGCGGAGCTTTTTTTCAGCGCTTCGAATAATTTTCTTTACATGGGCAATATAGCTGCTGATTTTTTTATTGTCTGCACCTTCCATACCGGCGGCGGCAAGGAGCTGAGACAGGGTATGATAACATTTGGAGACCACCATGTGGATATCCGTGCGTCCTCTGGCGGCGGAAAGCATACGGATCAACTCAGAACCATTGTATTCAACAGGCTTTTTGTTATTTTCATTTGCCTTTTTCGATTCCTGATACTGCTTAAGCATTTCTAAAGCTCTCTCATCCTCCGGGCTAAGCTCCTTATCCTTGTCCTTTTTCGTGGACTTATAAGACTGGGGATAAACGGAGGTAGTAGTTTGCGGTACAGACTGTATTTTGCTCATAAAACCCCTCCTTTCAGTTGTACCGGCACGCGCCGCTGCGCGGCGCCTGTCATTTTCTCAGAACACGTTTCAGTTGCGAAACTTGCGTTTCACAAACATTCTTCCACCTTTTATAATGGTTTATCAGCCCTTTGGGCCGGTTTGGTATTTTTGAGCTATATAATTTATATCGTCAAAATCTTATAAATAGTTAACCTATAAAATAGTTAACTTCCCTAAGCTTTTTGTTGGCTATTGGAAAGAAAAATGGTAAAATGGATCGGAATACAGGAAGAGGATAAGCAGAATTTATGGAGGTAAATTTCAAATGAAAACAATATGCGGAATTGATTGTACCAGGTGCAAATGGAAAGAAAGCTGCAAAGGCTGTGCAGAAACCGATGGAAGACCCTTTGACGGCCAATGTGTTGCTGCTGAATGTTATAAAAAAGGCGGCAAAAACTGTTTTATAGCATATAAGAATCAATTAATGGAAGAGTTTAACGCACTTGGAATTGCTGATATGCCCCGCATAACAGATCTTTGCCAATTAAGGGGCGTATATGTTAATTTGGAATATGAGATTCCGAATGGAGAAAAAATAAAACTGCTTGACGATTCCAAAATATATCTTGGTTATCAAGTGGAAAAACACAACAGCGACAGGTGTTACGGGCTTGCTGCAGATGATAATTATCTGCTGGTGTGCGAATATGGCTGTAATGGAGCAGAACCCGAAATCATTCTATTCAAAAAGAGGAAAGCTATCAGAAAGGAGTTATAAAAATGTTACAGGAAAGAAAAATGTTTTTATACACAGTAATTGATTCGCTTCAGGCTGTTATGGACGGCCTGTGCCGGAATTTCGGGATCCGTCCCAACCGCCGGACAAACCGGATAGAGCTTCAAAACGGCGATATAAAAATGAGTGTGACGATCATGTGCACGGACATGGGAGAGAAGGCTCAGAACTTGATTAAAGAACAGGCAGGAGAATTGTGGCAGAGATTTTATCAGGTGGAGACGGAGCATACAGACGTAAAAATTAACCTGCTGCACCAAATCAGGCAGACCAAAGGAATTTTGTCTATTGAATACCGTTTTCAGGATGAAGGGGCAGAGGAAAAAGAAAATACCGTTTATCAGGCATTTTTCCCAATACTGAATCGGCTTCAGGCAGTCATGTGGATTCCGGGGGAAGATGGAAGAGAGGCAGGAGTCTACAGTGCAGATGAAAAGGGAGAGAAAGCGCTTCTCTTGTCCCTTGAAGGACAAAGCCAGGTTGGAGAATTTATGCCTTATCCGGGACGCGGGGCTGCGCCCCCAGAAAATATTAATCAGGGCCAGATTAAGAGAAGAAACAAAAGCCAGGAGATCCTCAAGGAGAGAGGAATCTATGTGCCTGCCCACTATCCGTTTTTAGAATCCGGGCTGCAGCTTCAGGCGAGAAGCCCGAAGGAGATTGCGGAGAGGGCGGCGGCCCTTCTGACCGTGGCCCTTTACTCGGAGTGTCTGCTTTCGGAGAATCAGACTCCGGATCAGGCCATGGATTTTGTAAAAGGGATTATAGAGAATATGGGGGAAGGGATTTTTTCACCCAGGGAGTGGGAATATCTCCACAATCCGGACTCTACAGAGGAGGAACGGATCGGGTTTTCCTGGCAGTATGAGAACCTCCATGTAATGGAGTGGGCCCTGGGCCTTACCTTTGACTTGGGATTTCCCACCCATACCTGTGATGTTTCCAAGGCAGTCAGCCTGTTAAAGGACTGCCACAGCATTCGGGATATTTTAGATCTTTCCCATCCAAAAAGCAAAAAGGAGCTAATGGATGCCTGTGACCTGATTTTCTGCCTGGATTGGGCCTGTGTAGACGCCAGAATTAATCGTCTTCCCATGCCCGGGAAACTGGACGGTGGAGTGGTGATGGAGCGCCATAAATCCTTAAACTGGCTGACAGGAGCCCAGGATGGGGCGGAGTGGGATCAGGTGAAAACTCATACTTGATGAGATATGTGGAGCTATATTGGGATAAGGCAGGCTGAAGGAGAATAGATGGATAGCAAAAATGAAATAGCAGAAGAAAATCGGTCTTTAAATATGCTGATTGAAGATTCCATTGCATTGATCCAGTATGCAAGGCAGATTACTGCAAAACAGGTGAATTTGGTGCAGCTAATGACCTACTATTCACTTGGAAAATGGATTGTTGAGGAACAGCAAGAGGGAAAAGAACGGGCAAAATATGGAAAGCATGTTTTGAAAAGATTATCTGAGAGTCTTACAAAAGAATTTGGCAAGGGATTTTCTGAAACAAACTTGGAGTATGCCAGAAAATTTTATTTAATATATGCAGAACGAATTTCCCAGACACTGTTTGAGAAATTTGCAGTTAAAAAATCCCAAACAGTGTTTGAGGAATTGGATAAGGAAACACCTTTTATTGTTTCGTGGTCGCACTACTTACAGCTCATGCGAATAGAAAATGTGGATGAACGAAATTTTTATGAGATAGAGTCAGCAAAATCAGGTTGGGGAATACGTACCTTACAAAGGCAATATAATTCAAGCCTATATGAAAGGCTGGCCTTGAGCAGAGACAAGGATGAAGTAATGAGACTGGCAAAAGAAGGCAATGTCATTACAAAACCGCAAGATATTGTAAAACAGCCAACAGTTTTAGAATTTCTTGGTTTAGAAGAAAAGACAAAGTATTCAGAGAGTGAGTTAGAAACGGCGATTATAAATAAATTGCAAAAGTTTTTGTTGGAACTTGGAAAAGGTTATTTGTTTGAAGCTAGACAAAAACGTTTTACATTTGCTGAAGACAATTATTATGTGGATCTGGTGTTTTATAATCGATTACTTCGTTGTTATGTATTGATTGATTTGAAAGTGGATAAATTGACACATCAAGATATCGGACAGATGCAAATGTATGTAAATTATTATGACAGATATGAAAAAATAAAGGAAGAAAATCCGACAATAGGTATTTTAATGTGCAAAGAAGATAATGATGCTTTGGTAAAAATCACGTTACCTGAAAATGCTAATATTTACTCATCTCAATATAAATTATACTTGCCGGATAAGAAAATACTCCAGGATAAACTAAAAGAATGGATTTCAGAGGCAGAGAATGAAACAGATACCCGGGAAACTGGACGGTGGAGTGGTGATGGAGCGCCATAAATCCTTAAACTGGCTGACAGGAGCCCAGGATGGGGCGGAGTGGGATCAGGTGAAAACCCATACTTGAGGAAAGTTTTTATGAGAAAATATATGGTATTTGTAACCCTGACGGTATGCATTACAATACTTTCAGGGTGCGGGAAGAGAGGCAGCGGCTCCATGGAAGCAGAGTCCCGGGTTCAGATTGCAGAATCTCAGGTTCAGACTTCAGAACTGGAAGCCGGGAAAACTGAGCTTGGTAAAGCTGGATCTGATGAATCGGAATCTGAAGAATTGATGTTTGAGGAATCTGGAATCCAGGAATCTAAACCAGAGGATCCGGCAATAGTAGAAGTTGACTGGTCCAGGTATTTTGACAGGCTTACGGGAACTGCAGTACTGTATGACACCGGAAAAAAGCAGTACCGCATTTATAACCCGGAACTGGCAGAGGAACGTCATTCTCCCTGCTCTACATTTAAGATCGTCTCCGCTCTTGCAGGATTGGAAAACGGGACAGTGACACCGGATAATTCCACCCGAATCTGGAGCGGGAAAAGATTTTGGAATGAAGACTGGAACCGGGATATTGATTTTCCGGAAGCATTCCGGGTTTCCTGTGTGTGGTATTTCAGACAGTTAATAGACGATATCGGAAAAGAGGCTATGGCAGAAGAATTAGAACGGCTGGAATATGGCAACCAGGATATTTCGGACTGGGAAGGGCGGCTTAATACCAACAATCATAACCGGGCATTAACCGGATTTTGGATCGAATCTTCCCTGAAAATTTCTCCTGTGGAGCAGGTTCAGGTAATGGAACGGATTTTTGGGGTAAACGGCCTTTACAGCCCCGGGACGGTAGAACAGCTAAAGCAGGTTATGGGAGGGTGTAAAAAATTCTGTGTCTATAAGAATTTAGGATTCCCTGATAAGAGTTCGATATGTAAGATTTTGCTGTCG